>Ga0075428_100003252_pt1 | contig 17790 bp, 18 predicted proteins | sample RhiMetdeltSRZDD2_FD_75291 | JGI IMG/M metagenome (GOLD analysis project Ga0075428, IMG submission 75291) | Populus rhizosphere microbial communities from Tennessee, USA - Rhizosphere MetaG P. deltoides SRZDD2 | ecosystem: Host-associated > Plants > Roots > Rhizosphere > Soil | place: USA... | reverse complement strand
CAGCACGATCGTCTCGATCACGCTCGCACCGAGGTCCCGCGCCACCGCGAGCCCTCGCTCGTACAACTGCCGGCCGATCCCCTGCCCGCGGTACTCGGGAAGTACCCGGGCGATCACGGTGGCAGCCTCCGGCTCCGGCGGGCGCACCGTGGAACAGCCGACGAGCACGTCACCGAGGTACGCCACCTCCAGGTGATGGCGCTGCACGCGCTCTCGCACCTCGTCCAGCGACAGGACGGCGTTGGGGATGATCTCGTTGTGGACGTGCTGCCAGTCCCGCAGCATGGTCTCGCCGTCCACCTGGTCGATCCGAAGCTCTGGCACCGGTGCAGCGAACCGCGCGCGCAGCCGCCGCGTCAACGTGTTTAGGCGCCGACCCGTCAGAGCACCTTCTCGAGGTGTACGGCCAGCCGGCCCCCGATCTCGTCCAGGTCGGTGCGTACGTAGCCGAGCCGTTCGTACAGCGCGATGTTGCTGGTCATCTTCCGGTTCGTGTAGAGCCGCAGCTTCTTCTTCCCCGCCGCACGGGCGCGGTCCTCGGCGAACGCCATCAGCTGTCGGCCGATGCCCTGGCCGTGCCGGTCCGGATGCACCGCGACGTTCTCGACCAGCAGTACGCCCGGCTCGTCCACCAGCACGATCAGCCCGATGACCGGGTTGCCGACAAGCCAGACCAGGTCGTCCGCGATCAGCTGCTCGTAGTCGGCCTCGAGCGGGATGGGTCGCATCCCGACGATCGGGACCCACGGCTCGTACGCCGCGTCCACGATCCGCCGGACCGCGGTCACGTCCGCGGCGGTCGCCGGGCGGGGCTCAGTCCACTCAGCCATGGAGCGGCCGTCCCCAGGCGAGGGCGGCGACGATCTTCAGCTCGAGGATGTCGTCCCGTGCCCATGGCCGGACGACCCGCTCCACCGCGCGATCGAACTCCGCGGCCTCCCGCGCCGGCATGTGCTCGCGGGCAAGCGTCGCGGTGGAGTGGAACTGCTCCACGTAGTCCCCCACCCGCTGGTGGAAGACCACGGGCGAGCTTTCGGCGCTGCCGGTCTGGTCGAACAGACCGCGTTCTCGCAGCGCCCTTACGACGGAGAAACCCGGGTCGTAGTCCGGGTCGCGGGAGTGCCGCCGGATCACGCCGACCAGCTCGTCCTGCCAGGGGACGTCGCGCGGGCCGTGCTCGATGACGGCCAGATGGGCGTGCGGTGTCATCACCCGGGCCAGCCGGTCCAGCGTCTCCTCCCAGCGCATCCAGTGCAGGCTCGCACCCGCGGTGACCAGCGCGTACGGCCCGTCCAGGTCAGCCGTCTCCACCGCGCTGACGATCCAGTGCAGGTTGGGCTGCCGGCCGCCGGGCCGCCGCCGGCCGGCCTCCACCATCGCGGCCGACATGTCGACGGCGTCGACCCGCGCGACCCGGGCGGCGAGCGGCCGGGCGATCGCGCCCTCACCCGCGCCGATGTCCAGCACCGCTCGGGGCTCGTCGATGATCAGGCTGTCGAGGATGTCGAAAACGTCGTCCGGGTACGGCGGGCGGTGCTCGTAGGCGGCGGCTACTCCGGGGTTGCCGAACGTGCCGCCGAGATCAGGGCGCGTCATCTCCACATCCTGACACCTCGAGTGCCAGAAGATCGCCGACGGAAGACCCCGATAGGCGGCGTTGGTGGCTTCGGGAGCGTGGCCGTGCAGTAGCCACGGGTCGGCTACCGCACCGGCCGGGAGCGGTTCGGGCGGGCGAGCGGGATCCACCAGGTCGGCGAAACGGGACTCGAGGCAACGACGCACCTGGAATCCGTGCGGCAATGCGGCGCGGCGGCAAGATAGTCGCTGGTCTCGTGGTGCCAGCCGGGTATGTAGCCGGGCTGCCCGTCCGGACCCGGCTTGACCAGCGGGTAGCGGCTCGCGGTGATCATGAAGACGCGCGAGTCCGAGATCACCAGGTGGCCACCGGGGCGGGCGAACTCGGCCAGCACCGGCGCCAGGTCGCGGACATGCGTGAGCGCAAGCGCGCAGACGACGACGTCGACGTGGTCGTCCGGGACCGGGAGCCGGTGCAGGTCGCCCTGGTGGAACTCGGCGGACGGGACCTTGGCCCGCGCCTTCGCCAGCATCGCGGGTGAGCTGTCCACGCCGATCGTGCGATGCCCGAGCGACACCAGGTGCCCGGTAGGCCGGCCGGTGCCGCAGGCCGCGTCCAGCGCGACACCGACCGGCAGCCCGGCCAGCATCTCCCGGACGATCGGCTCCTCCGGGTCGATCAGCCCGTTGCCGGGCTCGTCGTAGTCCCGCGACCATCCGTCGTACCCGTCGGGCACGCTGACCGGGTCCACCAGCAGCGCGTCGCCCGGCGGGCCCGAGTCGAGCAGCGCGCAGACCTCGGCCAGCCGGGCTTCGACGAACTCGCGGTCGTAGTCCCGGCGAAGCCGCGCAGCAGCGCCACACCTTCCAGGCCGATGAGGTAGGCCAGCGGATGCTGGTAGATAGCAGACGTACTCATGGAACTCCCGCTGTGGACGGACTGATCTGACAAGAGATGCCGGCGCCCGGCAGCTGGAGCAGGCGCGGCGGCGGTCACGATCCGGCGGTCAGTTCACGAGAGGCAGTTTTGGCCCCGCGCGGGTGCCGAGGGCAACGCACTTTTCGCAGTCCGCGACCGGACCAGGTCGCGCGTGACAATCGAAGTCGACCTCAAGGGGCATGTGGCCCCCCTCGAAAGTCACTAGCCGGCGCCCCTACCCTCGCCAACCCAGGGCGAAGGCCCGCCTCGGTCCCGCGCAATTCGCGTGGTTAACCACGCGGGTGGAGGCTTCGCCCCGGCAATAACCGTGGCGAAGTCCCCATTCGCAGGGTTAACCACGCGAATTGCGCGGGACTGCCGGGGCCGGGACTGCCGGGGCCGGTACTGCCGGGGCTAGGCGGGACCAGCTCGGGTTGTCGGCCCAGATCGAGTGCGGGTCGACGTACGGGCGGAGCAGCGCGGTCAGGTCGTCGTCGCCCTCGCCGCGCAGTTCGGCGGAGGCGATCCGCCGGGCCGCGCCGGCGAGGAAGTCCGCGACCTGTACGCGCGGGTCGGTGCGCGAGTCGACCCGGCGTACCGCGTGCAGCCGGCCGTCCAGCAGGTGCTGGATCTGCCGGATCCGGTTCCGGGTCAACGCGCTCTGCTCGTCGTGCACAACCGTGACCCGCCCGCCGCGGTCGCACCAGTAGCGAGCCGTCTCCAGCAACGCCGGAATGAGCGGCTCCAGCGGCGGCGGCAGGCCGGGATCGTGCAGCAGCCGGGTCGGCAGCGAGTCCATCCGCGCCCGGCCGGCGCGGACCAGCCCCATGATCTCGCCGACCTCGCCCGGCGCCACCAGCTCCTCGACCCGCCCGAAGAACGCGTCGACATGGGCGCCGACCAGCCACTGGCGCCGCTTGGTCCGCAGCAGGGTCACGAACGACCGCAGGAACGCCTGCCAGCGTTCCGGCCCGTACGCCGCGGGCCCGTGGTGGTGCAGTGTCAGCGCCAGAGTCCCGCTCCGGCGGTCCGGATCGAGGCTGGTAGCGGCCAGGTAGCCGGGTACGCCGACGAACAGCTCGACGATCTTGCGCACGGCGAAGTAGGTCTTGTCGGTCAGGTGCACGTGCGCGTTGCCGGCCAGCGGCCCGGACGGACCGAGCAACCACTCGATCGCCGGTTGCCGCAGCTGGGCGGCCTTGTACTCGACCGCCGAGTACGGGAACCGGGCCCGGACCTCGGAGACGAACGCCGCCGCGTCCGCAGTGTCCAGGTGGACGCTCGCGTGGGTGAGGACCGGGTTGTCGATGTCGAGCAGGTTGGTGCCGGACCACCCGGACTCGTCACACGCCACCTCGAGGAATGTCTGCATGGATGTCTACTCCTTGCCGGGACTGCCGAAGCACGCACAGGACCAGGGCGCGCGGGCCCTGGTGTCACGCGAGAACGCGGATGCTTACGCGTCGGCAGTCTTGTCAGCAGACATGGGCCCATGATCGGCGCTGCGCGACCGGTGCGCCAGCGCTTTGACTGAGTGCGGGTCATGCGCCGCACGGAGGCAGTGCTGATCGGTGGACGCTCGGGCGTCGGGCGAGACGACGATCGGCTGGCCGGTTGGTAGCGTGCCGTCGATGCGGCTCACGGTGCTCGGTGCGTGCGGGGCCTGGCCGGACGCGGGTCAGGCATGCAGCGGTTTCCTGTTCGAGCACGACGGCTTCCGGCTGGTCGTCGACCTCGGGCACGCCGTCGTGCCGCGGCTGCTGCGGCACCTGGAACCGGGTGACGTGGACGCGGTGTTCATCAGCCACCGGCACCCGGACCACTGTGCCGATCTGAACCCGCTGCTGCGGGCGCGGGCGCTGCGGGACGACCCGGCCGCGCCGCTGCCGGTCTACACCTTGCCGGGCGCGCTGGACGCGGTGCTCGCGCTGGACCGGCCGGGGATGCTGGACGCGGCGTACGATCTGCGCGAGTTCGAGGCCGGCGACGATCTCGAGATCGGGCCGTTCCGGGGCCGGACCCGGATGCTGCCGCACTGGACGCCGAACGCCGGCGTACGGCTGACCGCGGACGGCCGGTCGGTCGCGTACACCGGTGACTCCGGCCCGAGTCCGGACGTGGTCGAGCTGGCCCGGGGCGCCGACGTGCTGCTGGCCGAGGCCACGTATGTCGACGAGGTGCCGGCGGACTCGCGCGGCTACCTGTGCACCGCGCGCGAGGCGGGCGAGCAGGCCGCGACGGCCGGTGCCGGACGGCTGCTGCTCACGCATCTGCAGCCGGGGACTGACCCGGAGCAGGCGCGTGCCGCGGCCGCCGCGTCGTACCGCGACGAGGTCGGTGTCGCCGACCCGGACCTGGTCGTCGACCTCCCCTAGCTGTACGCCTAGCCAGCGGTGCGGACGGCTCGGCTGCCCCGCCCCGTCACCGATGTGGCAGGAAACCGCGCAAATCGTTGGACACTGGCCCGCGCAGCGGCTGGGATGGGACGTCCGCGCCCCGAGGAGATGCCGTTGACGGATCTACGACCCGATGAGCTTCCGATCGACACCGCGCTGGTACGCCGCCTGGTGGCCGAGCAGTTCCCGCAGTGGGCGGGCCTCACGGTCGAGCCCGTCGCGAAGTCGGGCTGGGACAACGCGACGTACCGGCTCGGCGAGGCAATGCTGGTCCGGATGCCGCGGCTGCCGCGCTGGGAGGGCCAGGTGGAGCGGGAGCAGACCTGGCTGCCGCGGCTGGCGCCACAGCTGCCGCTCGCCGTACCTGCTGTGCTGGCGCGGGGTGTCCCGAGCGAGGCCTACCCGATGCCGTGGTCTGTGTACGCGTGGATCGACGGTGACACGGCCCGGCCCGACAGGCTGGACCAGCAGCAGGCCGCGGCCGACCTGGGTGCGTTCCTCGCGGCGCTGCAGCGGGTCGACCCGGCGGGCGGTCCGGCACCGGAGTGGAGCAACGGGTTCCGCGGCGTGCCGCTGGCCGACGAGCGTGACTCGCCGGTGGTGGCCGAACGGATGCGGGCGAAGTTCGCGGAGCTGGCCGGGCTGGTCGACGTGGACGCGGTCCGGGCGGTCTGGAAGTCGGCCCTGGCGGCGCCGGTGTGGGAGGGGCCGCCGGTGTGGATCCACGGCGACCCGGCACCGGGGAACCTGCTGTCCCGCGATGCCCGGCTGAGTGCCGTGATCGACTTCGGCACGATGGCCGTCGGTGACCCTGCCTGCGACCTGATCGCCGCCTGGACCTGGTTCGACTCGCCGCGAAGCCGGGATGTGTTCCGCGCGCAGCTCGATGTCGACGATGCGACCTGGGCGCGCGGCCGCGCCTGGGGCCTGGCCTCCGTACTGCCGTCCCGAGCGGACCTGACCGAGGCGAGCCGGCACCGGATCGAGGAGATCGTTGCCGACCACAACGACCACTGAGCGGCTCCGGCTCGAGCCGGCGGCCCGCCGCACGGTGCTCCGGCTCCTGCTGGTACCCAGGTGGCGCGGGGTCAACCGCCGGGCTTGACCATGGATAGGCCCGGGTATCACGTCGAGGGAGGTGGGGCCGATGTCGGGACGCCGCGTAGGGGTGGAGGAGGAGCTGTTCCTCGCCGATCCGGAGTCGGGGGACCTGCTGCCCGCCTCCACCAGGACGCTGCGGGCCGGGAGCGGCGAGGCGCCGCCGCTGCAGCAGGAGCTGTTCCTGGAGCAGATCGAGACCGCCACCAAGCCCTGCACCACGCTGAGCGAGCTCGACGCGGAGCTGCGCGAAGGGCGGCGCCGCGCCGCCACGGACGCCGAGACCGCCGGTGCGGCCATCGCCGCCGTGGCCACCCCGGTACAGGTGGTCGACGCGATGATGACGCAGAAGCGCCGCTACCAACGGATGGCGGAGCACCACGGCGTCACCGCCCGCGAGAATCTCATCTGCGGTACGCACGTGCACGTCGAGACCGCCGACGAGGACGAGGCCGTCACCGCGCTGGACCGGATCCGCCCGTGGCTCCCGGTGCTGCTCGCGGTCAGCGCCAACTCGCCGTACTGGCACGGGTCGGACAGCGGCTACGCCAGCTTCCGCGCGCAGGTGGTGTCGCGCTGGCCGTCGGCCGGTCCGACCGAGCCGTTCGGCACCGCGGCGGCGTACCACCGTGCCGTCGGGGAGCTGATCCGCACCACCGCCGCGCTGGACGTCGGGATGATCTACTTCGACGCCCGGCTGGCGGCGCGCTACCCGACGCTGGAGATCCGCATCGCCGACGTCTGCGCGGAGACCGACGACACCGTGCTGATCGCGGCGCTGGCTCGCGCGCTGGTCGAGACCACGGTGCGGGAAACCGCGGACGCGCCGGCCTGGCGGGCCGAGCTGCTGCGGGCGGCCGGCTGGCAGGCGAGCCGCTGGGGGCTGAGCCGGGACCTGGTGCACCCGGTACGACGCGAGCCGCGGCCCGCCGCCGAGGTTCTCGACGCACTGCTCGAGTACGTCGGGCCGGCGCTGGACCGGGCCGGCGACACCGGCACCGTACAGGCGGTGCTGGACGACCTGCGGATCCGCGGCACCGGCTCGGTCCGGCAGCGCGCGGTGTTCGCGCGCCGGTCCAGCGCGGCGGACGTCGTCCTCGACGCGATCGAGCGGACCCGCGCGACGTACGACCGCTGAGCTCAGTCCCGGGATCAGCGCTTCATCCAGGGTTTCGGGTAGCGCCGGGCCTGCTTCGCCCAGGCATCGCCGAAGCGCCGCCGCTGCTCGTCTGCGCGGGTCTGCTCAAGCGCATGCAGCCGGCCGAAGCTGAACGCGTTGCCGCCGGACTGCTGGACCTGGACGGCGAGCTCGCGCAGCGCCGGCTGGAACACCACGGCGTCGTGGTGCCTGCCGAGGATCTGCTGCAGCTTCTTCGTCCGGGACCGGAGCCGGTCCGCCCGGCCGCCGAGCACCGGTTCCGCGGACTCCGCGGCGTACCGGACCCGCTTGGTCGCCTTCCGCGCCTCGTGCAGCAGCGCGTCCTGGTCGGCGGCCGGAGCCTGCTCGGCGGCCCGCACTGCCCGGCGCAGCCGCCGCCACTCGTGCCGGAGCAGGCCCGGCAGCACCTTGTGCGCGGGGCGGTCCGCATCGGTAAGCGGGGGGTTCGCGACCAGGTCATCGAGCTTGTCGAGCAGTCGGAAGTACCGCTCGTCGTCCAGCGCCTCGACGGCCCGGCGGTGCGCGTCGCGGTACTCGCCGCGGTACCGCACGTCGACGGTCCGCCGTACCCGGCCCATCACCAGCTCCGGGGGCTCGTCGTCGATCCGCCCGAGCAGGTGGTCGCGGAGCACTTCGACGTCCCGGGCCGGGCCGAGCTGCTGTCCGAGCCAGCGGGCCTCGTCGCGGATCGGGTCGGTGACCGTACGGTCGAGCACCGGCCGGTACGTCGCCAGCGCGGACCGGATCCGCCGCAGTGCGACCCGGGCTCTGTGCACCGCGTCCGGCGCGTCCCGGCGGACGTCCGGGTCGCGCTGCTTCAGCTCGTCGACCTGCTCGGCGAGGTACGCGACGAGCAGGCTGCCGGCCGTCGGCACAGCCGGCAGCGGCCCCGGTCCGGGCCTGCGGACCCGGTCACCGAGTGCACGCGCCAGCTTCGATGGTCCGCCGGCCGGCTGCGCCCCGGTGTCCAGCAGCGCCGCCTCGATCACGTCGAGCAGGCCCGGCTCGCCGTCCACGATCTCGGCCTCCCACTCGCGCCAGGTCTGCTCCGGAGCGCCGTCGGCGGCCTGCGCGGTGACCCGGTCGTCACTGATCTCGGCCAGCACGGAGCCGTCCGGACCGTGCAGCAGGTGGACCTCCCGGCGGGTCCGCAGCGTCATCACCGGCGCCAGCGCGCGACCGCGGGTGTGCACCCCGACCAGCCGGGCCAGCTGTACCGGTACCCGGGTCGCGGACCGGCCGGGCGGGCGTCGTACCTCCAACCGCTCGTCGCCCGTGCCCGGCAGCTTGAGGTGCCAGCCGTCGTCGTGGCCACCGGTACGGCGCCGCAGCGTCACCCGCGCGGCGGCCAGAGCCAGGTCGTCGGTGTCGACGTACACCGCGGTGAGCTCGTGCACGACCGGGTCGCCGATCGAGGCCACACCGGGCAGGTCACCGGCCACCGGCAGCGCCGTCGACCAGTCGACGTCGTACTTACGTTCGATCTCGCGATACTCGTCGGCAGCCATACCTCGGTCTATCAGGTCCGCGCCACTGCGTCTGCGGTCAGCGTGGCAGACCGAGGCGGTCGGCCAGCCAGTCGACCGGGGCGTGCTCGGCGGCCTTCCGGGCGAGCCGGGCCGCCCAGCCGGGCAGGTCGCCACGGCGCTCGCTGTCGTCCGCGGCCCGGGACAGCCCGGCCCGGACCGCGCGTTCCAGGTCCGCCCGGGTCAGCGGCGGGCCCGAGAACCGGGTCCGGGCGTCGAGCGACAGCAGCATCCGCTCCCGCGACACCCCGAGCTCGCAGGCGGCGCCGTTCACCGTCGACAGGGCCAGCCGCTGGACGGCGGCGTCGGCGCCCTGGCCCGGGTACGGGTCGACCGAGGCGGTACACCCGTCCAGCTCGGCGTACCGGCCGTAGCCGGCCGCACCCGCTGCGACCTCCGCGGCCAGCACGGCACCGGTGGTCAGCACCAGCGCGGCCACCGCGACGGCCGATGCGGGCCGCGGCGCTACCAGAACCAGACCGGGCCGACGCGCGACCAGAACCAGACCGGGCAGCAGTACGGCGAGACCGAGCACCGCGGCGAGGCCGAACGCGGGCCGGAACGAGCGGGTCAGCACCGCGGTCACCCGGTCCGCGAGCACCCGGCCGACCTCCGCCGCGGCCACCGGGTCGTCGACCTCCGCTCCCGCGACCGTGCGCTCCAGGTCCGGCAGCTCACCACGCGGGCCGGCCGCGAGCTCGTCGCGGACCGCGAGCGCGATCCGCACCTTGTCCTTCACCGGGACCCGGGCGTCCAGCACGGCCGCCGTACCGGCCAGCGTGGACCGCTCGGTGGCCTGGTCCAGCGACCCGGCCAGGACGGGCGCGATCAGCACCAGCCCGAGCACCAGCCCCGCGTGGCGGGCGCCGACCGCGAGCGAGCCGTCCCGCACGCCGCCGTCCGGCCCGACCGCCGCGCCGTCCAGTACGGCGGCCAGCAGCCCGAGCCCGCAGCCGCACAGCGCGAGCGCGGTACCGGCCCAGGCCACCTGCGGGCCGGGCACCAGTGCGAGCAACCCGAGACCACCGGCCAGCAGCAGCGCACCACCGATGACCGACAGCGCCGGGGCCACCCGGGTCGCGAGCGGACGGACCAGCAGCATCCCGGCCGGCAGCAGCGTGACCACCCCGGCCGCGGCGAGCGGGCTGAACCGCCAGACCTCGATCACCAGCAGCACTCCGAGGAACAGCACCCCGACCAGCGCCGCGGACAAGAACAGCAGCGCGACCAGCGGCACCGGTACCGGCCGCCGTCCGGGCCGCGGCGCGGTCGCCCGGCGCGCCCGCGCCTCCGCGAACACCGCCACCGCGGCCAGCGCCACCGGCACCTGGACGAGGAAGATCACCCGCCAGTCGAACAGCTGGGTCAGCAGGCCGCCGACCGCCGGCCCGACCGCCAGCCCGATCGTTGCCGCGAGCCCCCACTGGGCGCGGCCGCGACGGGCGCCGCGCAGCGCGGCCAGTACCGGCAGCGCCCCCGCAAGCAGCAGCGCCGCCCCGGCCCCCTGCAGGCAGCGCGCGACGACCAGCGTGGCCAGTGACGGCGCGACACCGCAGCCGATGCTCGCGCAGGCGAAGAGCGCCAGGCCGGTCACGGTCACCGCGGCCGGCCGGAGCCGCCTGTGCAGCGTCGCCAGCGCGACCGCGGCCAGCGCGACCACCAGCGCGTACGCGGTCAGCACCCAGGACGCCCCGACGATCGAGGTGCCGAACTCGCCGTACATCGGCGGCAGCGCCAGCACCACCACCGACGCGTCGGCGAAGGCCAGCCCGACCGCGATCACCAGCAGCCACCCGAGCAGGTCGCGGCGCCCCATCGCCTCATCCACCGAGCCAGTGTCCCCGATGAGTGGGGCTATCCAGGGTCTGGCTAGCGCGGGATACCGGTGAGGGTGAGGAACTCCTGGCGCGAGCGCGGGTCGTCGCGCAGCGAGCCGAGCAGGGTCGACGTGACCGTGTCGGAGCCGACGGCCTGGACGCCGCGCACCGTCATGCAGGTGTGCTCGGCGACGATCACCACGCCGACACCCTTCGGGTTCAGGTGCTCGCACAACCAGTCCGCGATCTGTTTGGTCATCCGCTCCTGCACCTGCGGGCGGCAGGCGAAGTGCTCGACGATCCGGGCCAGCTTGGACAGCCCGAGGATCCGCTCCCCGGGCAGGTAGCCGACGTGCGCGACACCGACGAACGGCAGCAGGTGGTGCTCGCACACGGACCGGACCGGGACCGCGCGGGCGAGCACCAGCTCGTCGTAATCCTCGTCGTTCGGGAAGGTCGTGAGGTCGAACGGCCGGGGCGAGAACAGCTCGGTGTAGGCGCGGGCCATCCGCGCCGGCGTCCCGCGCAGACTCTCCGAGTCCAGCGAGACGCCGAGCGCGCGCAGGAACTCCTCCGCCGCCTTCTCCGCCGCAGGCAGGTCAGGCGTCAGGTCCGGCTCGTGCGTCACCCGCACGGTCAGCTGCCGCCGACGCCGAGCGCGGTGAGCAGCACCAGCACCACGGTGGTGACGGCGAACAGGCCGTGGCCGGCGACGACGGCGACCGGGAAGTGCCGCTCGGCCGGGACACCGGGCGCGCTGCCGGCCGTGTCCGCCGCGGCGACGACCGCGCTCGAGCGGTATGTAGGCAACCAACGGGCGAGCATCCCGAACCCGAGCAGGGCCACCGGCAGCAGCACGACGAATGCCGCCCAGGCCAGCGCCTCGTTGTCGGCGGCAACGTAGATGATCCAGAGCACCAGCCCGATCGCCGCCAGCGCGAAGTGCCCGAAGATCAGGCCGGGCGGGAACTTGCTCGACCGCGGCGGACGGTTGCCGCCACGCGAGATCCAGATGCCCAGCATGACGATGCCGCCGACGGCGGTGACCAGCCAGGTGATCAGTGCCGCGATTTCCATCGTTCAACCCTTCCGCTCGTAGCCTTCGGACTGCGTCTGCTCGTCGGCCACTCGTACGCCATACCGGAACGCCAGCTTGCCGCCGAGGTACCCGGAGAAGCTCAGCATCACGAAGCTCGCCGCCGACAGCACGATCGGCCCGATAGGGACTGCGCCGGACTCGTCCCGCCAGAGGAAGTTCACAACGTACGCTGCGGTGACCGCGAGGTTCAGGCTCATGTGCAGCAGCCCGGTCCGGAACGCCGGGGTGCCCGGCGGGATCGCGAACAGGTCGAGGAACCCGACCGCCGCCGCGGCGGCCGCGCCGAGTACCCCGAGCGCGATCAGCCAGCGGGCACCCCGGGCCAGCCCGGCCGGGTCGTCGACGATCCGGGAGGCGATGTCGAAGACCAGTGCGCAGGCCCACGCGCCGATCGGGATCGTGACCAGGATCGGGTGGTACGGGTGCCCGTACGGACCTGCCAGTACGGCACTGACCGGCCGCTTCGCCTCCAGTGGCACTCCGGCCACAAGCCACCTCCGAGATCCTCAAATTTGACCAACTGATCTTGGTCATATTCGCGGCCTGCGGTCAAGGGCTGGACTCGTTCTGGATATTCGGACATCGCTGTTGGCGATTTGAGCGCGGTACGGTAGGGTCCGTGACCCCGCACTCGCCGATCTCGGCCATCGCGACGCTGGACGACGACCTGCGCCGTGGCATGTACCAGTTCATCCGGCGCGCGGGCCGTGCGGTGACCCGGGACGAGGCGGCCGAGGCGGTCGGGATCTCGCGCAAGCTGGCCGCGTTCCACCTGGACAAGCTGGTCGACGCCGGGCTGCTGGTCGCGGACCTCGGGACGCCGCCGGCGGTACGCCGGGCCGGCCGCCGCCCGAAGACGTACCTGCCGGCGCCCGGTACCGACCTGCAGGTGAGCATCCCGCCGCGGCGGCACGGCCTGCTCGCCGAGCTCCTGCTCGAGGCGGTGGGCACCGAGCAGCAGGGCGAGTCTCCGCGCGCCGCGGCCGTCCGTGCCGCCCGCGAGCACGGCGAACGACTCGGCGCCGACGGCCGCCGTCGTACCCGCGGGCGCATCGGCGCCGAGCGGGCACTGACCCTGGCGAGCACGGTCCTGGAGGAGAACGACTTCGAGCCGGTACGACGCGACGCGGGCCGGGTCCGGCTGCGCAGCTGCCCGTTCCACCCGCTGGCCGCGAAGGACACCGAGCTGGTCTGCGGGATGAACCACGCGCTGCTCGAGGGCCTCGTCAGCGGGCTCGGCACGTCAGCGGTCGAGGCGGTGCTCGACCCGGCCGGCGGCGAGTGCTGCGTCGAGCTCCGGGCACGGACCAGGCCGGCACGATGAACCCGCTGCTGCGGATGGTCGACGCCGTCCGGCACCGTCACCGGCGTACGTTCTGGTACTTCTCGCTGACGTAGTCGCGCCAGGCGATGCTGCCCGTCGGCGTCGCGTCCGTGGTCAGCGCGCCGCTGCGGAACGCCTTGCCGAGCCGGCCCGGCACCCGCAGCGGGAGCACCGGCCGGCGCATCCCGCGGGCCCGCAGCCACGGCCCGATCACGTCGCGGGCGGACAGCACCTCGGGCCCGCCGAAGTACTCCACCGCGCCGCTCGGACCGGCCTCGAGCCGCGCCCGCAGGAACGCGGCGACGTCACGAACGTCGACCGGCTGGGCCGTGATCGCGTTGTCGGTCAGCACGACACCGGCCCGCGCCATCGCTCGCAGCGCCCGGTCGACGAACGCGTGGAACTGCGCCGCGCGCACGATCGACCACGGCACCCCGCCGGTGCTGAGGAGCTGTTCGGCGCGGATCTTGGTGCCGAAGTACCCCCACGGCACCTGGTCGGCGCCGAGGATGGAGGTGTAGAGCACGTGCCCGACACCGGCCTCCCGCGCCGCCGCAAGCAACCGTCGGGTGCCGTCGATCTCCACCCGGTCGGTGTAGCCGCGCCGGTACGGCGCCGCTGCCAGGTGCACGATCGCACCGACGTCCGCGACCGCGTCCGCCAGTCCCGCACCCGTGGTCAGGTCCAGCACCACCCAGTCGTCACCGTCGCGGGGGCGGCGGCTGGCCGCCCGCACCATGAACCCGCGACCGCGCAGCTCCGCGACCATCGCCGTACCCAGCATCCCGGTCGCACCAGTGACCAGTACCCGTTGGTCCATGCCCTTGCGGACACCGGGTGGCGGCCGGATGTGACATCAGCCGATCCGGGCCAGCTTGCGCCGGTCGCCCACGACGCAGACCTCCGCGACCCGGTCCTGCTCCAGCGTCAGCCCCACCACGGTGCACAGCTCGCCGTCGCGGAACATCAGCAGCCCCGGCCAGTCGTTCGCGACCGACACCCGCAGCTCCGTCGTACCGACCAGGCCGACCAGCAGCCGCGCCACCGCGTCCCGGCGGAGCAGCCGGCGAGCACCTCCACCGCGGTCGTCGCTGCGTACTACCACGTCCGGATGCAGACGCTCCAGCACCGCGTCGACGTCCCGCGCCGCTGCGGCTACGGCGACCGCGTCGACTGTACGGCGCTCCGCCGCGGCCACCGGGCTGAACCGTGGCGCCCGCGCGACGGCCTGGAGCTTGGCCCGGTCCGCGAGCCGCCGGCAGGCGGCCGGGGTCCGGTACAGCAGCCCGGCCACCTCGCCGACGCTGAGCCCGAAGACCTCGCGCAGCACGAACACCGTCCGCGCGTCCGGGTCCAGCGACTCCAGCGCCACCAGCAGAGCGAGACCCACCGACTCGTCCAGCGTCACTCGCTCCGCCGGATCCCCACTCATCGCAGCAGCACGGTCCATGCTCCTAGGACGAACCGGACACCCCCGGATGTGACATGCAGCACCTACAGGCGCATGTGGAGGATCTGCCCGGGCCACTCGGCGTCGCCGACGGTGAACGTCTCCGCCCGGGTGAAGCCCTGCTTCTCGTAGTAACGCACCAGCGCGCCGTCGCCGCCCGCGAAGCAGTCGACCCGCAGCAGCCTGAGGCCCTGGGCCCGGGCGAGCGACTGGGCATGCTCGAGCAGGTCTGCGCCGACGCCGCGCCCCGCCTTTGCCCGATCAGTGACGAGCAGCCTGACGTACAGCTCCGGCTCGTCGACGGCTGGCACGTACGGCATGTGCTCGCCGACGGAGAGCACACCGGCCGTACGGCCGTCGAGCTCACCGATCCACAGGCCGCCGCTTTCGGCGAAGCCGGTGATCTGCTCGACGCGGAGCGGGTTCGTGGAGTGGGGCTCGGTCCCCCACTGGTCGGTGCGGCCCCGGGCCACCAGCCAGGCAGTGGCCCCGTCGAGCAGTTCGAGCACGGCCGGTACGTCGGCGCGGTCGCCGGGGCGGATAGCGAGTGTCATGCCGCCATCCTGCCAATCACCGTCAGCGGCCTATCCCGATCACTGGACGAGGCAGCGTGGCAGGGTGTGACATCGGGGCTCGTCGTAGCGTTGGCTGGGTGGAAACCGCCGGCGTGCTGCGCAGCAAGCTGCGGCCACCGCACCCGTTCCGCCCGCTGGTCCGGCGGACCGCACTGCGGCGGCGGCTGGACGACGCGGTCGCCGGCGCCGGCGTCGTGCTGCTGCTGGGTCCGGCCGGCATCGGGAAGACGTCGCTGCTCGCGGAGTGGTCCGCGGAGCGTGACGTGTCGTGGGTCACGATCGATGCCGCGGACAACGACCCGGTCCGGTTCTGGTCGCACGTCGCGGCCGCCCTGGACACAACCCCGGCGCGGGAGGTGCCGGCCGGCAGCGACCTGTACGTCGAGCGCCTCGCGGACGGTGTCTCCGGTACGGCGGTGCTGGTGCTGGACGAGTACGAGCACCTCACCGAGCCGCGGGTCCACCAGCAGCTGGACCAGCTCGTCCGCGGCGGCGCCGGTCGGCTGACCGTGCTGGTCGCGAGCCGGGTCCGGCCGCCGTTGCCGCTGCGCTCGCTGGTGCTGGCCGGCGGGGTGGCCGAGCTCGGCTGGCCGGAGCTGCGGGTGACGTCCGAGGAGGCACCGCTGTTCGGCGTACCTGCGGAGATGGTCCGGCTCACCGACGGCTGGGCCGGCGGGCTGGCGCTGCTCGCGTCGCGGGATCCCGCGGACCTGCCGGCCGGGCGGGAGGCGCTGGCTGACTACCTGACCGACACGGTCCTTTCGGGGCTGGAGCCGGAGATCCGCGAGTTCCTGCTGGACACCGCGGTGCTGGAGCGGTTCTCGGTCCCGCTGGCCGCAGCCGTCCATCCGGCCGCGGACGCCGCCGTGGTACTCGACCGGCTGCGCCTGGACGGGACGTTCCTGCTGCGCGAGGCGGACGGCTGGTTCCGGTACCAGCGGCTGTTCCGGTGGGCGCTCATCCGGCGACTGCACGCGCTGGACCCGGCCCGGGAGCGGGCCGCGCACCGGGCCGCCGCCGAGTGGTACGACGCGCAGGGCAGTACCGAGGACGCCGTCGGTCATGCGCTCTCCGCCGGCGACACCGCGCTCGCGGTCCGGCTGGTCACCGAGTCGTTCGACGATCTCACCCGGTCGGGCCGGCTGGTCACACTGGAACGCTGGCTGGGGCTGCTGCCGGACGCGGATGTCGCCGCGATCGACGGCGCGCTGGCCGACCGGGTCCTGGACCTGTGGTGCAGTCTCGGCCGCTCCGACCAGCGCGACCGCTGGCAGCGCCTCACCGGCCGCCGGCCGCGGCCGGACGGCCCCGCCCGCGCGGCCGACGTGTGGCAGCTCTGCCTGCCGCGCGAGCGCGGCGACCTGGCAGCCGCGATCCGGCAGAGCCGCACCGTACTGGCCCGGACCGGCGCGGACTGGACGTCGCCGCTGACCGCGACCCAGGCCCGGATCAGCGCGGCCCGTTCGCTGCTGCTCGCCGGCCGACCCGACGAGTGCCGCCAGGTGCTGGCGGGGCTGGAGTCCCGGTGGACCGCCGGCCGGCTTCCGGCGGCGCTGGCGATGGCCGTGCACGCGCTGCGCGGCCTGGCGGCGTACCGCGACGGCGACCAGGAGACAGCACTGACGGAGCTCGGTCGTGCGGACCGGGCGCACGACCTGGCCACCGGTCCGGTCCGGCCGGCGGCCGCGCCCGAGCACCTGATCCTGCGTGCCGCACTCGCCGGCCGGCCCGACGACGTACGGCGCCTGCAGACGCTGGTCGACGACGAGCTGGACTCCGACCACACCATGGCCACGCTCGGCAACCTGGTGCTGGCCGCGGTGTCGCCGGACACCGAGAACCGGCTGGCGCGGGCCGACGCGCTGCTGGCTGGGTTTCCGAGCGCGCTCGGGCTGGTCGACCTGCGCGAGGAGATCGCCGGATCGGGTGGCCCTGACCAGCTCCCAGACCAGCTCAGCGAGCGGGAGCGGATGGTGCTGCAGTACCTGCGCAGCGATCTCACACTGGCGGACATCGCGGCACACCTGTACGTCTCGGTGAACACCGTGAAGACGCACGCCCGGCACATCTACCGCAAGCTCGGCGTCACCGGCCGCCGCGACCTCACCCGCTGATCACCCCTTCTCCGGCGAGAATCACCCCTCCGGCCGGAAAGACCCGGCCGCCGCCGTGCGCTGCACCGGTACGACAGCGTTGGCTGACCTGAAGGGATCGACATGTACGTCACGACCGACCGCGCACTGTCCGCCGGCACCGCCGCCGGGCTCGCGGACCGCACCGAGGTGATCGACGCGCTCTACCGGTTCGGCCTCGGCCAGGACCTGCGCGATGCCGAGCTGTTCGGCTCCGCGTTCGCCGCCGACGCCGAGCTCGACTTCCGCCCGGCCGCGAAACAGATCGGCATCGACAGCGCGGTGATGACCGGCCGGGACACCATCGTGAGCACGATCCTCGGGCTGTTCGCCGGCCGGGTCGACACCACCCACGTGGTCACCAACCCGCGGGTCGAGCTGACCGGCGACACCGCTCGGCTGACCGCGATCGTCGAGGCGCAGCACATGCTCAGCGCCGACCACGGCACGCACGCGCTGCTGACGAACCTGTACGACGTCGACCTCGTCCGCGACGGCGACCGCTGGGTGGTCCGGCGGATGGTGATCGACAACGTCTGGTTCACCGGCCAGCCGGACAAGATCTTCGTGCCGTGAACCCGGTGAGATCCCGGTGAGATCCCTGTGAGGCTTGCGCTGGAGTGAACTCCAGCTCCTAGGGTGCGGGGCACACGACCACGGACAAAGGAGCAGGACCGTGCGCTACCGCACCCTGGGCGGCACCGGCATCGAGGTGAGCGT
>Ga0075428_100003250_pt1 | contig 17795 bp, 12 predicted proteins | sample RhiMetdeltSRZDD2_FD_75291 | JGI IMG/M metagenome (GOLD analysis project Ga0075428, IMG submission 75291) | Populus rhizosphere microbial communities from Tennessee, USA - Rhizosphere MetaG P. deltoides SRZDD2 | ecosystem: Host-associated > Plants > Roots > Rhizosphere > Soil | place: USA... | reverse complement strand
GCCGGCTCCACCAGCAGCTGCGTTTCGTAGTAGACGAGCCGGGGGTAGAGACCGGTAGCGAGGCCCGCAACGACACCGACCGCTGCGCCGCACCACCGCAGTCCCAAATGCGCCACCAGGCCGGCGAGAAGAACGCCGCCCAGCATCTGCAAGACGTAGATCGCTTCGGGATGAGGACCGGTCAGACGGTAGATTTGTCCGACGAACCAGGAATACGCCGGGGCCTTGTAGTACGCTTGCGGTCCCAGACCTTCGCCGCGCATCACCTGCTGCGCGCGGCCGTGATAATCCGCCGCGTCCACCTGCGGCAGCGAGAAGCTCGGTTCGTCCCGCACCTCGACGAAGTAGACGAGGCGGAACAGCGCCGCAGCCACGGCGACGACGGCGAGCAGGCGCACGCTCCTCCCGGCGCTGGCTCGTAGGGTCAAGCCCGGCCTCTAGACGCCGGCGTTCTGCATGATCTCCGGCAAACGCTGGGCGAAACCCGTCTTCGGCAACACTTCATCGGCCCCCAGCTTGCTCGCTTCCTCCAGCAGCTCCGCTTGCGCGTGCGAGCTGTAGGCGACCACGCGCACCGCCGCCCAATCGGGCTGCGACTTGATGCGCCGGATCAGCTCGAGCGGCCGCAACGACGCCGCCGCCAGGTCGATCAGCGCCGCCGCCGGGGCCGGCGCTGCGAGCCGCTTCTCCAGCCCGGTCAGGTCGCGGACGAAGCGGATGTCCCGGCCTTGCTCCCGGGCCACCTCGCGGATCTTGGCGGTGAAGAAGATGTCCTCGAGGAATGCCACGATCTCCTGCCCCACGGGCTCTCCTTTCTCGCGCACCATCACTCCCGGTCCAGCCCCGCTTCGTGGGGCATGATCTCACGGGGAGAACGAAAATACATGCTCTCGGGGTAGGCGAGGAAGTTGCGAACGGCGCTGGTGTAGACACAGGCGAAGTCCTTCACCTGGTGCCCGAAGCGGCTGTTGATCTCGCCGCACTTGAACAGCTTGCCCCAGTGCCGGTTGAAGCGGCGCTCGATGGCCTCGCGCAGCTGCCGGAGCACCGCCGCCCGCTCTCCGCTCTCGGCTTCGAGCTCCAGGATCTTCCCTTCCAGGCGCTGGGCCGCGTCCACCACCGTGCCCGAGCCGCGGGCCCCCCGCCGACGAGGCCCTTTGCCGCCCCGGCGCAGGTTCTGCAGGCGCCGCCGCAGGCGACCGATCTCCCCCTGGAGCCGGTGCCGCTCCTGCACCAGGGCATCCAGCCTCTGGTAGCGCTGGGACAGCCGGCGCTCCAGCTCGATCTCCGGCTCCAGCTCCTCCACCACCATCGCGGTCCGCCAGCGGGAATGCGCCTTCGCCCGCAGGATGTCGCCGAAGGTGTGGTCGCCGACGTAGAGAATCTCTTCCCCCGCATGCTCGATCAGGGCCTCGAGTCCCCGGGCGCCGCCGCCGGCGAGCATGGGCGGGAGGTGGCCGCCCGGCAGGCCGGCAGCGCGCAGCTCCGCCCGGCGCAGGGGTCGCGGCCGTTTCACGGCGCGAAAGAAGCCGGGCTTCCCCGCGCTCATCACCACGGCGGTGAAGTAGTCGGTCCACGACGGCAGGGTGCGCAGCGCGCCGTCGAGGAGATGGCTCATGACCTGCTGGGTGAAATGCGGTTCGGAGTTCGTGAGCAGGAACAGCTTCTTGCCCTGATCGCGGAAGGCTGCGAGGGTCGGCGCCAGCTCCGGGTGGCGCTCGATGTAGTGGCCCGGCGCGGCGACGATGGCGCGTTTGATGGTGCCATCGGCGTGGGCCCTGTCGATGCACTCCCGCACGTCGTCGTAGATCTGCACGAAATCCAGCCGCCGGCGCGACCGCGCCTCGAGGTGATCCACCAGCAGCGCGAACAAGGTCGCCTCGGGCAGGCCGAAGAGCGTGTCGATGGACATGTACTTGGGGCTGGAGAGCCGGATGGGGCGGTTGCGGTACAGCCGCCGCCGTTCTTCTTTCGGGACCTGGCGCGTGCCGTGGTACAGGCGGACGACGTAGCTGTACTGGTCCGTCTTCAGGACGTTGCCCAGGAGCTTGTCCACCACCAGGCCGCGGATGATCAGATGCGGATCGTACTGCAGGCTCGCGATGCTTTCGGGATAGCCCTTCTCGGCGATCAGCTTGTCCCGGGTGGCCTCGAAGGCCAAGGTCTCTGTGGGCAGCTTCCGGTACACGGCCAGGGTGTGGTCCATGTCGAAGCCGATGGCGCGGATGCTCGCCATCTTCAGATTGCGGTTCACGAAGACGCGCCGGGCGTAGGGGATCTGCTTCTCCCCGGCTTGGAGTTCGAGGAGCGAGGCGTGGTTCGATTGTGAGCGCTGGTACGCCATCGTGTCGTCACTCCGCCCCGCGTCCGTCCCGACGCCGCCGGCAGGCGCGGGTCCGGGCAGCTTCCGCACGCCCCGCCCTCTGCGCTTGCCGCGACCTCTCCCCAGGACCGGACGGCCCCCGACCGGAGGCGAGACCGGAGGCAGGCAAGAACTGTTCACGATCCCGAGCGGCGAGCGCTGCAGGCCAGAGCGGAAAAAGACCGAGGCCCACCGACAGGATGCCGGCAGGCCTCGCGCAAGGTGGCAGCCCCACGGGGAATCGAACCCCGGTTTGATGGCTGAGAACCATCCGTCCTAGGCCACTAGACGATGGGGCCGCCTGACGGGGCGGAGACACCACCCCCGTGCCGGTCTCTCTATCACGGCGCGGAAAGAGGCGTCAAGACACGCCAGGATGCTTGCAGCCCGTGTCCATGCGCGGCGGTCTGGTTGGCCGGGGAGGACTCGAACCCCCATAAACAGATCCAGAGTCTGCTGTCCTGCCGTTGGACGACCGGCCAACGAGGCGCACTCTACAACAACTTGCGATGCTTTCGGACTGTACCGCTCCCTCGGATCCGTCCTCACTCCGTCGTGACCACTGGAACCACCAAAGTGGCGGGAACGATAGAGCATGGGCTGGCATGGCGTCCAGGGGCCTGACCGGCGCCAACCTGGATGGCAGAGCCAGTCGGACCAGATCTCGAGGCGCTCAAAGAAGGACACAACAGCCGCATCTTGCAGCTGAAGCCGAGCAGGAACTCGGCGCGGCAGCGCGCGCAGCGTACGCGGGCGAAGTCGTGGTCGAGAATGCTGCATTCCACCACGAAGCCACCGCCTACACAAGCCGGGACGGCGCGCGAGGCGATCCCGATCGCCCTCGCGCCGTTCGTGTTTCATGGGCGGGCGACCGTGGCGCCGACGCGCTTGCGCCGATCCGCGGCGATCGAATAGAGTCTCCCGCCGTTTCGCTCTGGAGAGACCCGGACGGACGAGGTTCCATGGGTCGATCACTTGTTCACGTTCGCTGGTTGCGCCCCCGGTACGCTCTGGCGGCCTTGCTTTGTGCCTTCCTTCCGGGGACTGTCTCGGGCCTGGAAATCATCGTGGCGCCCTCCGGCGGGGCTTTCACCACGGTCGCGGCGGGTATCGTCGCCGCCCGGCCCGGAGACACGGTCACGGTGCGCGCCGGGACCTACAACGAAGCCGTCGTCTTCCCCCTCAGCGGCTCGCCCGTCGCTGGATCCATCACCCTGCAGGGCGAGCCCGGGGCCATCCTGGATGGCACCGGGAGGTCCGGAGCGGGCATCACCATCAGCAACAGGAATTACATCCGAGTCGTCGGGTTGACGGTGCGGAACTTCCGTTCCGGCACCCCCATGGGGATCAGTGTCGAAGGAAGCTCGAGTTTCATCGAGCTCCGAAACAACCTCATCCACAACATCGAGAGGCCCAACGGCAACGCCCATGGCATCGCCTTCTACGGCACTGCGGCCACCCCCATGACGAACATCGTCGTCGAAGGCAACGAGATCCGGAACTGCCAGCTCGGCCAGAGTGAGTCCTTGGTGCTGAACGGCAATATCGACGGGTTCAGCGTGGCCGGGAACACCGTCCACGACAACGACAACATCGGGATCGACTTCATCGGCTTCGAGGGCACGGGCCCGGCCGCCCAGGATCAGGCCCGCAACGGAGTCTGCGTGGACAACCTGGTGTACAACATCACCTCGGCCACGAACCCGACGTACGGTGGGGACAGATCCGCCGGCGGCATCTACGTGGACGGCGGCCGCGATATCGTCATCGAACGCAACACGGTCGACAACTGCGACATCGGCATCGAAGTCGCCAGCGAGCACAGCGGCAAGGCAGCCAGCAACATCACGGTGCGCAACAATTTCATTGCGCGGGGCTACCTGGGCAACATCCTCATGGGAGGCTACGCCGCAGATCGAGGCATGGCGCAGAACGTGGTGGTGGTCAACAACACCACCTACCAGGGCGCCCTGGGCGAGATCGAGCTGCAGTACAACTGCGACCGGATCACCATCAAGAACAACATCCTCAACGCCAGGTCCGGCCAGCCATACATCTCGAATAGCGGTGGCAACAACACCAATGTCCTCGTGGAGTGCGACATCTACTTCGGCGCGAGCAACACCTCGCCGGGAGCCTTCCCGGACGCCCGTGCGCGGTTCGTCAACCCGCTCCTCGTCGGCCCGTTCGCGGATCTGCACCTGCAGGCGGGTTCGCCCGCGATCGACGCGGGAATCGACCTGGGCAACGACTCCCACGGCCAGCCCCTCTCGGGCGCTACGGATATCGATGGAGGGACGCGCCTCCGGGGGGGCACCATCGACATCGGCGCCCACGAGCACCCCAGCGTCACCGCAGTGCTGGCCATGCGTTGGTGGGCGGAATGGGCGACCGACGGGATCCGTGTGGTGTGGGAGGTAGGTGGGGCAAGGGCGTCCGAGTTCCGGGTGGAGCGGTCCGAGGTGGGGAGCGACGGGCTGTGGACTCGGCCGCTGACGGAGCGGTCAGTCGACGGCGGAGCCGTCATGGAACTCGATCGGAGCGCGTCGCCGGAGCGAGAGTACTGGTACCGGTTGGTGGCCGCGGCGGGCCGCGAGACCACAGTGATCGGCACGCCGATCCGGGTAGCGTCCCTCTCGTCGCCGGACTTCCGGCTGCTCGAGGTCGTTCCAAGTCCAGGGCGGGACCCGGTACGGATCGCGTTCACGTTGAGGCGCGCGGCGACGATCGAGATCGACGTCTTCGACGTGCGGGGCCGGAGACTGGTTTCCCTCGGCGGCGGGGAATGGCCGGCGGGCAGGCAGGAGGTGGTGTGGGATGGCCGGACACGCAGTGGGGAGCTTGCACCGGCCGGCCTGTACCTGGTCCGGTGCGTCTACCCCGGCGGGCAGGATCGCCGGACCATCGTTCGGCTCCGTTAGTACGGCGACGCGGCGCGGCCCTTTCAAGGGTGCCCCTGCGGCGCTGGAGCAGCGGGCCCCGGTGGCAAGGCGCGATCGTGCTCGGCGATGGCGGCGCCGCGCCGCAAGCGCTCCACCGTCTTGCTGCGACCGAGCAAGGCGACGACGTCGAAGATCCCCGGGCTCACCACTTGGCCCGTGAGTGCGACGCGGGCCGGATGGATGAGCTCGCCCGCCTTGACGCCGAGCCCCGTGGCCAGCTCGCGCAGCGCCGCTTCGAGCGGCTCCGGTGTGAAGTGGCGCAGCGCTTCGAAGCGATCCGCCAGCGCCCGCAACCGTGCCGGCACCGCCTCCCCGTGCAAGTGCTTGGCCACCGCCGCGGGGTCGAAAGGGAATTGGTCGGTGTAGAAGTACGCCAGGAGCGGCGCGTCGTGGGGGCCGCCGAAGCGGTTGCCCAGCACCTCGAGAACGAGACGCAGGCGCGGTAGCTCATCCGCCAGCGTCGGTTCTTCCTGCAACCATTCTTCCTCGCTCACCGGATAGATGCTCCCCGCCACCTTGTCCTCGGGGCTGCCGCTCACGACGCGCAGGTGCGGTCCCGCCGCCAGATCGGCGCGGAAACCCGGCGGCCACAGGCCGTGCTGCCGCATGGCCGGCAGCAGCGCCTGCACCTTCTCCCCGAAGGGGAGCTGGTTCCAATGCTCCCGATTCATCCACTCCAGCTTCTGCACGTCGAACACCGCGGGGTTGCGGCTCACCTTGTCGAGGGCGAAATACGACACCAGTTCTTCCCGGGTGAACACCTCGCGATCGTCGCCGGCAGACCAGCCGAGGAGCGCCAGGTAGTTCACCATCGCCTGCGGCAGGATGCCGAGATCGCGGAAGGCCATGACCGAAGTGGCACCGTGCCGTTTGGAGAGGCGGGTCTTGTCGGCGCCGATGATCATCGGCAAGTGGGCGAACTCCGGGCGCTGGAACTTGAGGGCATCGAAGAGCGCCAGCTGCTTCGGTGTATTGGAGATGTGATCGTCGCCGCGGATCACGTGACTGATGCGCATCTTGGCGTCGTCGACCACGACGGCGAAGTTGTAGGTGGGTTGCCCATCCGACTTGAGCAGGACGAAATCGTCGAACTCGGTGAGCGCGAAGGCGAGCGGGCCGCGGCAGAGATCGAGCCAGCGGGCTTCGCCGCTCTGCGGCATGCGCAAGCGCACCACGTAGGCTTCCCCCGCTGTAGCGCGCCGTTCGCTTGCTTCCGGCTCGATCCCAGCGCAGCGACCGTCGTAGCGCAGCGCCCCGCCGCCCGGCGCCGCTTCCCCGCGCCGTGCCTCCAGGACATCCCGGGTGCAGAAGCAGCGATAGGCGCGCCCCTCGCGCACGAGCCGCTCCGCTTCGGCGCGATACAGCACGTTGCGCCGCGTCTGCTGGTACGGACCGAAGTCGCCTCCCACTCCCGGACCCTCGTCCCAATCGAGCCCTAGCCACTGCAGCGACTCCAGGATGCCGCGGGTGGATTCCTCCGTGGAACGCTGGGCGTCGGTGTCCTCGATGCGGAGCACGAAGGCCCCGCCGAGCTTGCGGGCGAACAGCCAGTTGAACAGCCCGGTGCGAGCCCCGCCGACATGGAGATGCCCCGTCGGGCTGGGCGCGAAGCGCACGCGCACAGGCGCGTTCTTGGCAGGTTGCGGTTTTCCCGGCATGGTGGGGGCTCGTGAGGGCGCGGCCCTCGAAGCGCCAAGTGGGGGCCCCAAACCCGGCCCCAAGGCACCCTAGCACAGCGCCCCGAGGGGCGCCACGAACGAGGCCCGGCCGCACGCAGCCGGCCGCACCGCGCCCTCTAGCAGCGCCCACGCCCGACATTGCGGTTGGTGCGCACAGTGTGCGCGTCCTCTCCAGACGCGGTGGGGGCTTCGGGGTTGACACGCCGCTCCCCGGCCCGAAGAGTGAGCGCCGTGGTGGCGGCCCGCGCAGGACCGCCGGGCCCCGGATGGTTCCCTAAGGCCCGCTCGCAGTGTCGCCTTGTACGCCCTCGGGCCTGGCGCCGTGGCTGCACCAGGCCGTCCGCCGCAGGCAAAGGAGACAGGAGATGCAGGTCACCGCTGTCCTCGAGTCGCTCTTCCGCTGGATGCACGTCGTCGCGGGCGTCCTGTGGATCGGCTTGCTCTATTTCTTCAATTTCGTGAACAGCGCCTTCGCGCCGACCATGGATGGCGACACGAAGAAGAAGGTCGTGCCCGAGCTCATGCCGCGCGCTCTCTATTGGTTCCGCCACGCGGCAGTGTGGACCTGGGGCACCGGCGTGCTCCTGCTCATGCTCGTCTTCTATCAAGGCGGTGTCGTCTTCGACGATCCCGCCCATGGTTGGAGCGCAGGCTCGTTCGTGATGCTGGTGCTCATCCTGCTCGCGCCGCTGGTTTACGATCGTTTGATGAAATCCTTGGGGAAGACCAACATGAAGGCGGCGATCGCCGTGGGTTTCTTGTTGGTCGCTGCCATGGTGTATCTCTTCGGCCATTGGGCGGGCTTCGGCTACCGCGGCTACGTCATCCACACCGGCGCCCTGTTCGGCACCATCATGGCCTTCAACGTCTGGTTCCGCATCTGGCCCTCCCAGCGGCAGATCATCCAGGCCGTGAAGAGCGGCCAGGCCCCCGACCCTGCGGTCGTGGCACTGGCTGCAACCCGCTCGCGCCAGAACACCTATATGTCCGTCCCTCTCATGTGGACGATGGTGAACACGCACACCACCTGGGCGAACACGGGCAGCACCGGTTGGCTCCTGCTGCTCGCTGCCGTTCTCCTCGGCTGGTGGGTGACGTCGATGCTGCTGCGCCACGCGCCGAAGATCAAAGGCTTCTGAGGGGAGCGGATCCCGAGGAAAGCAATCGCGTCGAGGAGTGCGGCCTCGAACCCGGTCACCGCCCGCCTGCCCCCTCGATCCTTGGGTGTTCACCCAATCGGCGGCACGATGACCCGAACCCAACGGCGGAGCCTAAGGGGTGTTCCTTCTGGCACGCACCCCCACGACGCGATTTTCAAGTCGAGGGGGAGCGCCGGGGTCGCTGACCACGCGAGGAAGTCATCCTTCGCCCCGACGCTCCTTGGACGACCGAGTCGTCGTCTCGTCCGGGCCGCACTCAAGGGGGGTAGAGGTCGGCTCGATCGAGAGACTCTCGTCGAGTCCATTCTTCTCCTTGCACGGCCCGTACCGGTTTCCAGCTCAATCGCATAACGTGCGCTCCTGCAGCGAGCTGCGCCATCACTCGAGGCAGGGTGAACGCCTGACCAGCGGAGCGTCCTTGCTCCACTCCTCCGGGGTTGCCGCCGGTCAGAATTCGCTCTTGCCGCGACCGAACGACTGCCAGATCAAGGCTTGCGGAGGACCGGAGCAGGAACGCTACGGTCCCGTCGCCCGAGGTGCGAAAACACACCGGTCGAAAAGCCCTAGAGAACCCTTGCTGCCCCGGGCCGTTTCAATTCGCTTCACTCCGTGGAGGGCTGGCCGCGCGCCAACCGCGAGTGAAGGTGTTGGCCCGCACGTGCAGCGACCCCGAGACCGGCGGCAGCGATCGGGTCAGCGAGTGATTCGACCCATGCCGAGCCCCCTGCTTTCGAGGCTCGACCCCAGACGTCGATCCCCCTTCTTGACGTCCTGCGGCGTCGAGTCCTATCCTTTGCGACGTAACCCCTGAGTGAGACCAGAAAGGTCGCGACGGGGTCGAAGGTGCCTGTCGCGTCGTCCAGAGCGCGGCGCGATGTCTCGAGCGCAACCCGACGAGGGCATCGATGTTTCGCAAGACTAGTCTCCGCGGTTTCGGGAATGTTCCCGTTTTGTTTTTGGCCCTTCTCGTCACGACACTCTGCATCACACCACGCAGTGCCCACTCCATCCGCGCTCAGCAGATGGAAACTCCGGGCTACGGGAGTGGTCAACCCGGTACTCCGGGGATCGGCGATGACGACCAGCCCACGGTGAATCCGCCCCCTGGGCGGCGCACGACCGTGCAAATGTCCGAGCCCGATCACGGATCATCCGGGTCCGCGACTCCGGTCCAGGTCAGGAACCTCGGTACCGTGAGGAGACTCATCGTGAGCAGCCGCGAGTTCTTGCGAAGGTTTTTCGCCTTCGTGCAATAAAGCGCCGGCGCCACGGTCACGTTTCGAGCGCAAGACGCGCCACAGCTGTGCAGCGAGGGGGGCTGATCGCAGCGATGGCAAACGTCATCCGTGACGTAGGGAGCGGGGTCACTTCCCAGCTTCGACGCCGTTGGATCGAGGACTACGGTCGCGGTCTGTATACCGTCGTGGCCGAGTCTTGGCTCGCGGCGCGGCCCCAGCTGTCGCTTCCGGAGCTGGCCGCGGACCAGCGCGCCCTCGAGGCCGTCGGCTGGAGCCTGGCGCTCACCAAGAACTGGGATGGCTACGCTTTCTTCCGCGCCGATTTCCAGACTTTCGAATCGGACCCGGCGCTGGCGGCGCAACTCGCCGTGCTCGAGCACTGGCGCCTCGCCATCCACGAAGGCCGTTACGACGCCTCTCTCGCTGGCGTGCGGCGGTTGCAGTCGGCGTTGATGGAGAATGCTTCGCCGCGCCTTCTCGCCCACGCGCTCAAGGTCGAGGGGGTGGCACTCTTCCGCATCGGTCGCTATCTCGAAGCGGAAGCGCTGACGCGGCGTGCTGCCGAGCTCTTCCGTCTCTCCGGCGACGCCCTCAATCTCTCCCATTGCAACACCAACCTCGGCCTGATCCTCAACGCTCGCGGCGAGATCCGCGCCGGCCGCGACGAGCTGCAGCTCGCCGTTCTCTCCTTGGTCGAAGCCGGCGCCGCCGAAGAGCGCCTGGCGCTGGCGCGCGAGAACCTCGCGGTCACCGAGGTACATCTCGGACACGAGGCGGAAGCGCGCGCTCTCTACGAGGCGACGCTCGCCGTCTTCGAGCGCTGCGGTCTGCGCAGCGAGCAAGTGAGCGCGCTGAACGGTCTCGGTCACTGCGCCCGCTTGCGCGGCCACTTCGTCGAGGCCCGCCGCTACTTCGCCGCGGCGCTCGAGCGCACCAGTGCGGACATGTCGCGGCAGATCGGCTTGTGCCACGAGTTCCTCGGCCAGATCGACTTCGACTGCGGCCGCCTCGAAGCGGCCGAAAGCCATGCCCGCCAGGCCTTCGCCCAAGCCGCCGACATCGCCCCCGATGGGGATCTCATGGTGGAAGCGAGCTGGCGCCTGGCGGAGGTGCTCGCCGTCCAGGGCCGCGGGGCCGAGGCGCGGGAGCACTGGGCGCGAGCGGAAGCGCTCTGCCAGAGGCACCACGATCGGCGCGAGCGGGGCTGCGTGGAGCGCGTCCGTGCCCGCATCCTGCTGGCGGAGGGCGAGGACGAGCAGGCCCGCGCCGCTTTCCGTGCCGCTGCGGAAGTCCTGGAGAGTTGCGGCCGCTTGTTCGAGGCCGCTCTCACCCAGCTGGCGCTGGCGGAATCCGAAGCCGAGAGACCGAGCGCTGCCCTGGTGCCGCTCCTCGATTCCCTGCGCGATTTCGTGCGCGAGTCCTTGCCGGCCTGCGGCTGGATCCTCGAACGCGTCGAAGCCCTGCGGCCCGCAGCCACGACGCCGCCGGCGAGCCCAAGCGGCCGCCACGGTTTCGTCACTGCCGATCCAGAGCTGCTGGCGTTGCTCGAAGATCTCCCGGCCTTCGCCGCCTCGCCGCACCCGGTACTCCTGGAAGGCGAATCTGGCACCGGGAAGGAGCTGGTCGCCCGGGCGCTGCATGTTCTCTCCGGTTGCCACGGCGTTTTCGTGGCGGTGAACTGCGCCGCCATCCCGCGCGATCTGTTCGAGAGCGAGCTCTTCGGTCATGCCCGCGGCGCTTTCTCCGGCGCCAGCGGCGAGAAGCCGGGCCTGCTCGAACAGGCTGCCGGCGGCACGCTCCTCCTGGACGAGATCGGCGAGATGCCGCAGGAACTGCAAGCGAAGCTGCTGCGCTTCCTGGACGACGGCGTGCTGCGCCGGATCGGAGAGATCCGCGAACGCCACGTGCGGGTGAAGATCGTCGCCGCCACCAACCGGCCGCTGCGGCGCGGGGTGACGAACGGCGATTTCCGCGCCGACCTTTTCCATCGTCTGGCGGTGCACCCGCTGGAGATCAAGCCGCTGCGCCAGCGCCGCAGCGACGTGGCGCTCCTGGCACTGCACTTCCTGCGCCACGAAGGGCTGGAGGATCGCCTGCAACTCACGCCGGCGCTCCTCGCCGAGCTGGAATCGCAGCCGTGGCCCGGGAACGCGCGCGAGCTGCGCAACGAGCTCATCCGGCGCGCCATGCAGCGCCGGGTGGCGGCCGCGCTGCCAGAACCGGTGGCGGTTGGGTCCTCCACGTCGCTGCGCCAATCGCGCCGCGGCCATGAACGCGCCCTCATCGAAGCGGCCTTGCGCGCCCATCCGAGCAATCTCACCGCCGCGGCGCGCAGCCTCGAGATGCACGTCACCACCTTGCGCCGTAAAATGCGCGCCCTCGGCATCTCCCGTCTCGCCTAAGTTCGTTCCCCGCCTGCTCCCCTTCCTGCATTGCCAGCGCGCCCTTGTTGCGGCATCATGGTGGCAGCGGGTGCCGGCGCCCGCCGGGAGACGGAGATGCATGTACGCGAAGGCTGCTTCCTCATCGCCAGCCCCACGCTCCGCGACCCGAACTTCGCGCGCACCGTCGTTCTCCTGTGTGAGCACGGCGGCAAGGGATCCATGGGACTCGTGGTCAACCGACCGACGGAACACAGCGTGGCCGAGGCCCTCTCCGGCATGCCGGAACGGGCGACGCAGCGCCTCTTCTGGGGCGGCCCGGTGCAACAGCACCTCGTCCTCGTCCTGCACCGTCACGGCATCGACACGCCGGAAGGCAAGGAGATCGTCGACGGCATGGCGCTCGGCAACGACAGCGATGCGCTGGTGCAGATCCTCGAGACCGCTCCGGAACCGATGGCGCGGGTGCGCGTCTTCTCCGGCTACGCCGGCTGGGGCGCCGGCCAGCTGGACGCAGAGATGGAAGAGCACAGCTGGATCGTGCGTCCCGGCGCTGCGCGTCTGGTGTTCGAGACCGAGCCGGAGGTCATGTGGACCGAAGCCCTGCGCGAGCTCGGACCACGCTTCGCCCATCTGACCACCATCCCTCTCGATCCACGGGTGAACTGACCGCCCCTCGTTCCCGGAGCCCTACGGCATGGCCTCTCCTTCCATCAGCACGAGCCGCGGCACCAGTGCGGAGCGTGCACTCGTCGCCGATCTCTTCCGCCGCTACGGCCACCTGCAGGCGGCGCTCGATCCGCTCGAGCGCTTGCGCCCGCTACCGGTTGCCGAGCTGGACGCGTTGCCGCCGGAACAAGCCGCACCGTGGCGCCGCCTCTATTGCGGCCCCATCGGCGTCGAGTTCATGCACCTCCTGCAGCCGGAACGTCGCGCCTGGGTGGCGGAGCGCCTGGAAGCGGAGCCCGAGCCCCCGGATGCCAAGCGCATCCTGCGCCTCCTCGCCACGGCGGAGCTCTTCGAGGCTTTCCTGCACCGCCGCTACGTCGGCACCAAGCGCTACTCCCTGGAAGGCGCCGCTTCCCTCATGCCGCTCCTCGATGCGGTGCTCGACGGCGCCGCGCAGCAAGGCGTCGAGGTCGCGCTCATCTGCATGGCGCACCGCGGCCGCCTCACCGTCATGCACCAGACGGTCGGCGTGCCGGCGGCTTCGCTCTTCGCCGGCTTCCAGGACGTGGATCCGCGCAGCTTCTTGGGCGGCGGCGACGTCAAGTACCACTTGGGAGCCACGGGGAATTTCACCGGCGCCAGCGGCAAGACCGTGGCGGTCCACTTGGTTTCCAACCCGAGCCACCTGGAAGCGGTCGATCCCGTGCTCATGGGGCGGGTGCGGGCGCGGCAGGAGCGCCTCGGCGAAACCGGACCCCGCCGTGTCCTCGGGATCGCGATGCACGGCGACGCCGCCTTCGCCGGGCAAGGCATCGCGTCGGAAACGCTGAACCTCGCTTCGCTGCGCGGCACCAGCGTGCGCGGCATGGTGCACATCGTCGTCAACAACCTGATCGGTTTCACCACGGAGCCGGCGTCGCTGCACTCGTCGCGCTACTCGAGCGACGTCGCCAAACGCCTCGACATCCCCATTCTCCATGTCTCCGGCGACGATCCAGAAGCGGTGGTGCGGGCCGCGCGCATCGCCATCGACTACCGCGCCACCTTCGAGAGCGATGTGGTGCTCGATATGATCTGCTACCGCCGTTACGGCCACAGCGAGGTGGACGACCCGACGGTGACGCAGCCGCTCCTCTATCGCCGCATCGCGGCGCTCCCCCGCGCCTGGGAAGCCTATGCCGCCCGCCGGCAGACACCGGCGGCGGAGCTCACGGCGCTGCGTGACGAGATCGGCGCGCAGCTGGAGAGCGAGCAGGAACGCGCGCGGGCGCAGCGGAAGAAACCGAAGCTGCGCAAGCTGCCGGCCTACTGGGATGCCTACTTCGGTGGCCGCTATGAGCCGCGCTTCGAGGTGGCAACGCAGGTTCCGGCGGAGAGGCTGGAGGAGATCGCCGCCGCCACGCGGCAGATTCCCTCTGGTTTCACCGTCCACCCCAAGGTGAAACAGCTCATGCAGCAGCGCGACGAAATGATGCGTGGCTCGCGCCCGCTGGATTGGGGCACGGCGGAGGCCCTCGCCTGGGGCAGCCTGCTCTGGGACGGCATGCTGGTGCGTCTCTCCGGTCAGGACAGCCGCCGCGCCACCTTCAACCAGCGGCACGCCGTGCTCTTCGACTACGAGACCGGGGCCGAGCACATCCCGCTCCGGCACCTGCACCCGAAGCAGGGTCGCTTCGACATCTACGATTCCTCACTCTCGGAGGCCGCGGAGCTCGGTTTCCAGTACGGCTTCAGCCGCGACTATCCCGACGCCCTGGTGGCCTGGGAAGCGCAGTTCGGCGATTTCGCCAACGGCGCACAGGTGATCCTGGATCAGTTCGTGAGCGCCGCCGAGGACAAATGGGACCTTCTCTCGGGTCTCGTCATCCTGTTACCTCACGGCTTCGAGGGACAGGGGCCGGAGCACTCGAGCGCCCGTCTCGAGCGGTATCTGCAGCTCTCCGCCGACGACAACATGCAGGTGTGCCAGCCGTCCACGTCGGGGCAGTACTTCCATTTGCTGCGCCGGCAGGCGTTGCGGCGCTGGCGCAAGCCTCTCGTTGTCCTCACGCCCAAGAGCATGCTGCGGGCCCCGCAGGCCTGCTCGCCGCGCAGCGCTCTCACCGACGGCAGCTTCCTGCCGCTGGTCGGCGATCCCGAGCACGTCGCTGCCCGGCGCGTGCTGGTCGCCAGCGGTAAGATCGTGCACGAACTGCGGGCGGCCCGGCAGACCCGCGGCCGCGACGACGTCGCCATCCTGGCGCTCGAGCAGTTCCATCCCTTCCCCGAAGCGGAGATGCGCGCCGCGCTGGAGAGCTTCACCCAGCGCCGCGAGGTGGTGTGGGTGCAAGAGGAGCCGGCCAACATGGGCGGGCTCTTCTTCGTCCGCCCATTCCTCGAGCGCTTGGCGGCGCCCGCACCCTGCCGCAGCATCAAGCGCTCCGCGAGCGGCAGCCCCGCCACAGGCTCGGCGAAAGCGCACGATATGGAACAGAAGACCTTGCTCGAGCTCGCCTTCTCCCCACTGGAAGCGTAGCCCCGCCGCAACGTCGCGCCTTGCCCACAACCCCAGCCGCAAACGTCGCGCGTAGCCCACAATCCCAGCCGCAACGTCGGGCTCATCGACGGACTGCGATGATCTCCAGCACCGCGGGCGTGACCATGAGCGTATGCGGTGCTGCTTCGGCAGCTGCGAAGGCTGTGGCGATCTTCCGAGCCCTTTCTGCATCCAACTGACCGAGATCCACCAGACGGCGCAGTCCGCTATGCACGAAGGCCTTTGGCCACTGCCAGATGGTGCTCGTGGCTGGAACCACATCCACCAGGGGTCGGAGCTCGCGCAGCTCGAAGCCCAGCTCCTGGAGCCAAACGGGGAGGATGCGGCCGATGTCGGGCTCGCCGCCGCTGGCGCGCCAGCTCCGCATGACCTGCTCGACGAACTCCTCGAACTCCGGCGACCTCGGCGCCAGTCGCCAGGAGGCATACTCGAAGTATTCGTGCAGCACGAAGACCGCACCGGGCGCGAGTGCCGCCTTCACGCGCTCGAGTAGATCCCGAGGATGCTGCATGAAGGTGAGGATCCAGCGAGCCCAGGCACCGCTGGCGCCTGTGGCGGGAAGCGGCGCCGCGTCGAGATCCAGCTCGTGCGTCTGCACCTGCTGCAACCCGCGCCGGGCGCACTCTGCTTCGAGGACGTCGAGGAAACGCCGCGAGCGCTCCAGCGCCAGCACGCGACCCGTCGGGCCAACGATCGCCGCCAGGTCCAGCGTGGCCCAGCCGGGACCGCAGCCGATGTCGAGCAGTGTCTGGCCCGCGGAGAAGCCGGCACGACGCCAGGCGTCCAGCACTCGCGGCTGCCACACGTGGTGCTGCAGCCCCAAGCGCCCGATCTCCTCGTCGTGCGTCCCCAGCACGTAGTCGGCTTCTCGGCCCATCACGCCTCCGGCACTCCAGCCCCACATGTCGTGAGCGACCGCGAGCCAAGCCCACACGGTCGCTTCGATGCACGGGATGGAAGGCTACCTGGAGTGTGGCACCGCGACCAGCCGGATTCGGACCTGGTCATCCCCGAGGCGCGTAGGAGAACGCACGCCTTCGGGGATCACCAGAGGCTTTCAGGAGAATGCGAGCCGCGGATCAGCGGGCTTGCATGGTCACGAGCTCGACGCCGCCGCTGCCGGCCGCGACGACGAGCACGTTGTTCGCACACTTGACCATGTTGCTGGAGAAGCCCTCGGCGAAGTCGAGCTCGCCGAGCACGCGCAGGCCGCTCGGATCGGGACCACCGCCCGTCGCCCAGCTGCGGGCGCCGGCGATGTCCACCACCTGGACGCCGAGAGCACCGGCAGCCACGAATCCCAAGCTGCCCTGCACCGACACGGCGTTCGTCACCATCTCGTTGGCCCGCACGTCGGAGAAGGCTTCGTGGCGCAGCGCCGCCAGAAGCAGGCCGTCCGGCCGGCGCACCTGGAAGCCACCGTCACCGGCGCCGAGGTAGCAGATGGCGTCGTGCACCTCGATGGTGCCCTTGGCGTCGGGGTAGTTGTAGCCGTCCACCTCGTGCTCCAGCGTGCGCTGCAGCCCTGGCAGCTGGAGCAGCGACAGGTGCGGCCGCGAGCCGCACACCGCGGCCATGGAAGAAGCGCCCGGGAAGCCTATGCCCCGGATGTCTTCCTCGGCCTGGAAAGCGTCCATCGTCAGCTGCTCACCCGTGCGGTCGATGTAGGCCACGCCGCCGTGCAGCGCCCCCACCGAAGCCACGACGTACTCGCCGTCCTTGCCCAGGTCGGTGACCACCCAGCTCGGCAGGCCGAGCCAGCGCGAGGTGGGCTCGAGACCCGTGTCGCCGAGGAGGAACTCCTCGAGCAGCGCCGGCGTCTGCAGCGCCGGATCCAGGCTGCCCATGCCGACGTAGACATGCTCACCATGCTTGAGGACGGAGGTCACGTCGGCGTCGCGATAGAGCACTTCCGAGATCAACCGCGGCCGGTCCGGTTGAGTGAAGTCGATCACCTGCACCGCACCAGCGAAGATGTCGCCGGCGAAGTTGTAGGCGATGACGGCAGTCTTGCCGTCGATGTCCACGTCGTTGGCCTGGACGACGTGCCCGTCCACCACGGGGGGCGACACCTCGGCCACCAAGGTGAGACGCATGCCATCAGATTTAAGCGGAGGCGCGAACTGGCGGCCCGGCGTCTCTTTCATCCGGATGAACAACGGCTTCGCACGATACTGCACGCGCGCGTCCAACTGCGCCGGATCGTTGTTCACCAGCAAGCGATCCGACTGCAGCTGGGGAGGGCTCACCCCGACCTCATCGGTCCCGGGAGCCATCCCGTTCTGAACGCACCCCACGAGCAGAGCCGAGACGAGAAACCATGGTGAGCGCCGCCGCATTCCGCGCCTCCGCTGATTTAGGGCCGATCAACCGGCTCCCCCACGGAACCGGTCCCGCCCGGACTAAGCAAGAGCCGTCCCATCCGCGCGCTGGGTGCTCCAGCGCAGCACAGCCGCGGTCGTTCCTCGAAGCGCCCGTTGCCGCCTCGCCGCGCCTTCCCCGCGGTTCCTTCCCGGGGACCCGGCGCTTGCCACTCGGGACCACGGCTCCCCGCCTCCCTCGTCGGGGCGAAATGCACGCCCGAGCAAAACACGCCGCTTTCCTCGGACAAGGTGCCCTTCACCGCACGTATGGTCGCGCACCTTCACATGCCTGTCACGCCGTCGGCGTGTACACGCAGTCCACCACCGGAAGTTTGTGCACTCTTTCACAAAGTGTGTTTCACAGCGAAACACTCAGCGTCGAGCCAGGCGCAGTTATCCACAGGGTTGGCACGCCGACTTGCATGTTTGTGGATAACACGAGAAGAAAGCCGTCAAAGATTCTTA
>Ga0075428_100003249_pt1 | contig 17798 bp, 17 predicted proteins | sample RhiMetdeltSRZDD2_FD_75291 | JGI IMG/M metagenome (GOLD analysis project Ga0075428, IMG submission 75291) | Populus rhizosphere microbial communities from Tennessee, USA - Rhizosphere MetaG P. deltoides SRZDD2 | ecosystem: Host-associated > Plants > Roots > Rhizosphere > Soil | place: USA... | reverse complement strand
TCGATGCGGCGCGCGGCGTCCGCCGTGCCGTCGCAGACGATCACCATGCCGGCGTGCTGCGAGTAGCCGATGCCGACCCCGCCGCCGTGATGGATCGACACCCAGGTGGCGCCGGAGGCGCAGTTCAGCAAGGCGTTGAGCAAAGGCCAGTCGGAGACGGCATCGGAGCCGTCACGCATGGCCTCGGTCTCGCGATTGGGGCTCGCCACCGAGCCTGCATCCAGATGATCGCGGCCGATCACGAGGGGCGCCTTCAATTCGCCTTTGGCCACCATGTCGTTGAAGGCCAGGCCGAGGCGGTGCCGATCGCCGAGGCCCACCCAGCAGATGCGCGCAGGCAGCCCCTGGAACTTGATGCGAGTGCGGGCCATGTCGAGCCAATTGTGCAGGTGCACGTTATCGGGCAGCAGTTCCTTCACCTTGGCATCGGTGCGGAAGATGTCCTCCGGGTCGCCGGACAGGGCAGCCCAGCGGAACGGGCCGATGCCGCGGCAGAACAGCGGGCGAATGTAAGCCGGCACGAAGCCCGGGAAAGCAAAGGCATCTGCCACGCCCTCGTCCAAAGCCATCTGGCGGATGTTATTGCCGTAGTCGACGGTGGGAATGCCGCGCCGGTGGAACTCCAGCATGGCGCGTACGTGCTCGGCCATGGAGCGTTTGGCTGCCTGCTGCACCGCCTTGGGGTCGGAGCTGCGCCGGCTCTCCCAGTCGGCCAGCGACCAGCCCTTGGGCAGATAGCCGTTGATGGGGTCGTGCGCGGAGGTCTGGTCGGTCACCACGTCGGGGCGCACGCCGCGCCGCACCAACTCGGGGAAGATGTCGGCGGCGTTGCCGATCAGGCCGACCGATAGTGCCTTGCGCTCGCGGCAGGATTGCTCGATCATCGCCAGCGCTTCGTCGAGGGTCGTGGCCTGGGCGTCGAGATACTTGGTCCTTAGACGCATCTCGATGCGGCTCGGCTGGCACTCCACTGCCAGCATCGAGGCGCCGGCCATCACGGCCGCCAGTGGCTGCGCGCCGCCCATGCCGCCGAGGCCGGCAGTGAGAATCCACTTGCCGGCAAGCGACCCGCCATAGTGGCGGCGGCCCACCTCCACGAAGGTCTCGTAGGTGCCCTGCACGATGCCCTGACTGCCGATGTAGATCCACGAGCCAGCCGTCATCTGGCCGTACATCATCAGGCCCTTGCCATCGAGTTCGTTGAAGTGCTCCAGCGTGGCCCAGTGCGGCACGATATTGGAGTTGGCGATCAGCACGCGCGGCGCGTCGGCATGCGTGCGGAACACGCCGACCGGCTTGCCGGACTGCACCAACAGGGTCTCGTCGGCCGCAAGCTTGCGCAGCGCAGCGACCATGCGATCGAAGCTCTCCCAATCGCGCGCCGCGCGGCCGATGCCGCCGTATACCACCAGTTCCGACGGCTTTTCCGCCACCTCCGGATCGAGGTTGTTCATGAGCATCCTGAGCGGCGCCTCGGTGAGCCAGCTCTTTGCCGACAGCTCCGTGCCGTGTGGCGCCCGGATGATACGGGCGTTATCGATGCGGGTCATGGCGTGCCCTCTTTGGCAAAGCGCAGGCAGGTTTCGAGGATGGCGCGGAGCGCGTCGCGGATCGGCGCAGCGTAGTCGGCATCAAACGGCATCGGCCAGCTGCCTTCGCTGACCGGCCCTGCTGTTTCGTGCATGTAACCGCGGCAGGCCAGCTCCATCTGTACGGCGTGCACGCCCTGGCCCGGCTGGCCGTAGTGGCGCGTGATGTAGCCGCCCTTGAAGCGTCCGTTGACAATGTAGGAGAAGTCGCCGGCCTCAGAGATGCTTGCAATCGCGTCTTGCAATTGCAGCGCACAGGCAGCACCTGAGTTGGTGCCAATGTTCATCACCGGCAGCTCGCCCTCGAATAGGCGCGGTATGACGGAGCGGATCGAGTGGCAATCGTAGAGCGCCACGCGTGGGTGCTGTGCGCGCAAGCGCGCGATTTCGCCGCCGAGCGCTGCATGATAGGGGGCAAAGTAGATTGCGCGTCGATGGGCGATTTGCGCGGCATCGGGTACTTGCCCCGGCTTCCACAGCGGCTCGCCGTCGAAGGTGGCGGTGGGCACCAGCTCGGTCGTGTTCTGACCGGGATAGAGGGACACGCCAGAGGGATCGCGATTGACATCGATGACGGTGCGCGAGATTGCGGTGTGGACGATGGTGGCGCCCAGCTCTTGGGCCATGTCTGCGTAGAGCTGATCGATCCACCAGTCGGCATCCTTGCGTGCCAGCCACGCGGATACACAACGCGCCTCGATGTCGGACGGGATGTCGGTGCCCGTGTGCGGGTAGCTGACGATCAGCGGCGCGTCGCGCTGCTGCACCGTCAGCCAACTTGGGTTAGCTGTTGCCATCGCTAGGTCCACATCTGCGGCAAAGCAATCGCGGTTGCCTTCACCACTGCACCTGATCGTACCAGCGCCGCGGCCTTGCCGATGTCGGGCGCCATGTAGCGATCGTCGTCCAGATGCGCGACCTCGGCTCGCACCAGCTTGCGCACCGCCTCCAAGGGCCGGCTCGACGCAAGCGGCGCGTGGAAGTCGCAGCCCTGGCAGGCGGCCAGCAGCTCGATGGCCAGGATCTGCACCAGGTTCTCGGCCATCGGCAGCAGCCGCCGTGCGGCATGCGCCGCCATCGATACATGATCTTCCTGGTTGGCGGAGGTCGGAAGCGAATCGACGCTTGCTGGCGCCGCCCGCTGCTTGTTCTCCGACACCAGCGCGGCGGCCGTCACCTGGGCCACCATGAACCCGGAGTTGAGCCCCGGCCGCGGCGTCAGGAACGCCGGCAGCCTGGACAGCACCGGGTCGACCAGCATGGCCATGCGCCGCTCCGACAGCGAACCGATTTCGCAAAGCACCAGCGCCATGGTGTCGGCTGCGAAAGCGATGGGCTCGGCGTGGAAGTTGCCGCCGGAAAGCGCGATCCCTGCCTCGGCCATGATCAGCGGATTGTCGGATACGCCGTTGGCCTCGATGCCGATCACGCCGGCAGCCTGCCGGAGCACATCTAGTGCGGCGCCCATCACTTGCGGCTGGCAGCGCAGGCAGTAGGGGTCCTGCACGCGGTCATCGCCCGTCAGGTGCGACGCGCGAATGGCGCTTGCGGCCATCAGCGCGCGCAGGGCGTCGGCGCAGGCGATCTGCCCAGGATGCCCGCGCAGCGCGTGGATGCGTGCATCGAACGGGGCATCCGAGCCTTTGGCTGCATCCGTCGACAACGCGCCGATCACCAATGCCGCGTGCAATGCCGTCCTGGCCGCAAACAGTGCGGCCAGGGCATAGGCTGTCGAGAACTGCGTGCCGTTGAGCAGCGCCAGGCCTTCCTTGGGTCCCAAGGTCAGCGGCGACAGCCCGTGCTCGCGCAGCGCCTGTGCAGCGGGCAAGCGACCCGCCGCAGTATCCATCTCGCCGACGCCGATCATCGCCGCGGCCATGTGCGCCAGTGGCGCCAAGTCACCCGATGCGCCCACCGAGCCTTGGCTCGGAACCACGGGCAGCAGACCCTTGTCGAGCATCGCCTCCAGCAACGCGATGGTGGCGGGCGCCACGCCGGAAGCACCGCGGCCGAGACTGGCCAGCTTCAACGCCAGCATCAGGCGCACAACATCGCGTGGTGCCGGGTCGCCGACGCCGGCGGCATGCGACAAGACGATATTGTGCTGCAGCCTGGCGAGGTCGCCCGCATCGATGCGAACGCTCGCCAGTTTGCCAAAGCCGGTATTAATGCCGTACACGGGCTCGCCGCGCGCCACGATGGCTGCCACGGCGCGCGCACTGCGCGCGATGGCCGATGCACTGGACGGGTCGAGGCGGACGGCTGCCCCGCTGTAGATAGAGTGCCATTCGGCCAGCGACACCTGGCCGGGCCGCAACACGATCTCGCTCACTGGCCTCTCCAGACACGCTGATGCAGCGGATTGTGGCCCATGCGGTAGGGCAGCTCGGCCAGGTGTTCGACGTTCCAGATGGCAAGGTCGCAGGCTTTGCCGGCTGCCAAGGTGCCGGTGTCGTCGAGCCGGCCAAGGGCGCGGGCCGCCTCGCGTGTGGTGCCGGCGATGATCTCGTCGACGGTCAGGCGGAACAGCGTCGCCGCCATGTTCATGCTGAGGAGCAGCGACGTGAGCGGCGAGGAGCCCGGATTGCTGTCGGTGGCAATCGCCATGGGCACGCGATACTTGCGCAACAGGTCCACCGGCGGCTTGTGCGTCTCGCGGATGAAGTAGAAGGCGCCGGGCAACAGCACCGCAACCAGGCCGGCCTTGGCCATGGCGGCGGCCCCTTCCTCGTCGGTGTACTCCAAGTGATCCGCCGACAGCGCGCCATAGCGCGCGGCCAGCTTGGCTCCGCCGAGATTGGAGAGCTGGTCGGCGTGCAGCTTGACGGGCAGGCCGAGGCGCTTGGCCACCTCGAACACGCGTGCCGTCTGCGCCCCGCTGAAGGCAATGCCCTCCATGAAGGCATCGACGGCGTCCGCCAGACCCTCGGCGGCGATCGCCGGCAGCATCTGCGCGCACAGGCGGGCGATGTAGGCATCCTTGTCGCCGTCGGCCTCGGGCGGCAACGCGTGCGCGCCGAGGAACGTCGTCGTGACCGAGATCGGGCGCTGGGTGGCGAGCGCGCGGGCGGCGCGCAGCTGCCGGCCTTCCGTTGCGGTCTCCAGGCCGTAGCCCGACTTGATCTCGATGCTGGTGACGCCCTCGGCGATCAGTGCACTTAAGCGGGGCAGGCTCGCGGCCACCAGATCGGCCTCCGACGCCGCCCGCGTGGCCTTGACGGTGGAGAGGATGCCGCCACCGGCGCGGGCGATCTCCTCGTAGGTCGCGCCCGCCAGCCGCAGCTCGAACTCGTGGGCGCGATTGCCGGCGTACACGAGATGGGTGTGACAGTCGATCAGGCCCGGGGTGATCCAGCGGCCGCCCAGATCGATCAGCTCGCGGCTGTCGAAGGCGGGCATCTCGCCGGCGGGGCCGACCCAGGCGATGCGGCCGTTGCGCGATGCGATAGCGCCGTTGTCGATCACGCCAAGGCCCGAGCGCCCGGGATCGAGCGTTGCAAGCCTCGCTCCGGTCCAAACGCGATCCACCAGCATGGCAGCTCCTCACGGCCTGGACGATTCCTCTGGACGGACGAACGCTAGTCCGCCCAATCTGCTTTGTCTAATGCAGGCGAGCGACGGAGCTCACGTGTCGGATTTACATTTCAGCAAGGTTCTGCTGGACGACGGATGGTCAAATGACGTGCTGCTGTCGGTGCGCGATGGCAGCATCGCGGCAATCGCGACCGGCGTGCCTGCGCCGGCGTCTGCCACGGAAATGCGCGGCGTGGCGCTGCCGGGCATGCCGAACGTGCACAGCCACGCCTTCCAGCGCGCCATGGCCGGCCTCACCGAGGTGCATGGTCCAAAGGACGATAACTTCTGGACCTGGCGCGAGGTGATGTATGGCTTCCTGGCGCAGATGACCCCCGACGACATCGAGGCAGTGGCGGCGCTGGCCTACGTGGAGATGCTGGAAGCGGGCTTCACAACGGTCGGTGAGTTTCATTATGTGCACAATGCTCCCGACGGGGCGCGCTACGCCGATCCTGCCGAGACGGCGGCTCGTATCGTCGCCGCCGCTGCGGCCACCGGCATCGGCCTGACATTGCTGTCCTGCTTCTATGCACACGGCGGCTGCGGGGGACAGGCGCCGAACCCTGGGCAGGTGCGCTTTGTGTCCGATCTTGACGGTTTTGCTGCGCTGATGGAGGCGAGCTCAGCACACATCGGCAGGCTGCCAGGCGCGCGCCTCGGCATCGCACCTCATTCGCTCAGAGCCGTGGCGGCTGACGAGCTTCCCGCGCTCGTGCATAGCTACGCCGCGGGGCCGATCCACCTGCATGCCGCCGAGCAGGTTCGCGAAGTGGAAGAGTGCCTGGCCTGGTCTGGCAAGCGGCCGGTGCAATGGCTGCTCGAGAATGTGCAGCTTGACCAACGCTGGTGCCTGATCCACTGCACGCACATGACGAGCCAAGAGGTGGCGGGGTTAGCCCGTTCGGGGGCGGTGGCTGGCCTGTGCCCGATGACGGAGTCCAATCTCGCAGATGGCATCTTCGCGGGCGTCGAATACGAAGGCGCGGGCGGTCGCTTCGCGGTGGGCACGGACAGCAACGTGCGAATTTCCCTCAACGAGGAGCTGCGCACGCTCGAGTATTCGCAGCGCCTGCGCGATCGCAAGCGCAACCGCTTCGGCGCCGGCCGCTCGTCGACCGGCAGAAGCATGTTCGAGGCGGCGCGCAAAGGCGGAGCCCAGGCACTCGCGCTCGGCAAGGCTGGTCTGTCGGTGGGGCAAAGTGCCGACATCGTGGTGCTCGATGATGCCGATCCGTCGCTGATCGGCCGCGACGGTGATGCCTTGCTCGATGCGTGGATATTCGCGGCCGGCAACGTCGTGCGCGACGTGTTTGTCAGGGGCTTGCATGTCGTAGTGGACCGGCGCCATGTCCAGCGCGACGCAGTGAACCGCCGCTATGCGGCGACGCTGCGGCGTCTGCTGCAACAGGTCTGACCCGCCCAGCCTCGGCAACTGCGGCAGCTGGAACGAAGCTCGGTCGTGGGCGTTCGCCAGGAAACTTCCGGAGGCTATGATGAAAACACTCGCTGATGCGTTCGAGCACACGCTGCAGGACGTTTACTATGCCGAAAACGCCATCGCCAAGGCGCTGCCCAAGGTCATCGATGCGGTGAGCAATGCCGACCTCAAGACCGCGCTCAAGGATCACCTGGGTGAGACCAAAGGGCAGATCAAAACCTTGCAGGCGGTGTTCAAGTCGATCGGCAAGAAGGCATCGGGCGAGAAGTGCGATGCAATCGAGGGCCTGATCAAGGAAACCGAGGGCGTTATCGAAGACGCCAAGGGCGCGGTCGCCAAGCACGCGGCCATCATCGGCTGCTGCCAGGCCGTCGAGCACTACGAGATCTCGCGCTATGGCACGCTGCGCGAGTGGGCCAAGGCGCTGGGAAAAGATGAGGCGCACGAACTGCTGTCGGGAATTCTCGATCAGGAGAAGGCCGCCAATCACAAGCTGACCAACATCGCCGTCACCGAGATCAACCGGCCCGCACGCTAGCTTGCAGGGCGGAGTGAAACTCCCGACGCCGTCAGGCGTTGTCTGAGCCGTAGGATGTCCCTACGTGGTTTGGAGAGGCCGCCGCCGCCAAATTGGCGAACGCGGCTTGGGAGAGGCAGTCATGGACGGACGATCGATGTTGATCGGCATACTGTTGGTTGCCGTTGTGGTGCTCGGATACCTGTACTGGGATCGCGAGAACAACACGCTATTCAAGGCTCCGGGCGTGGAGATCAGAAAGAACTGACGTGCCTAGCGGGGTTGCGTGAGGCTAGGCGGTGGCTACGGCGATCGCCTTGCCTTCTTCAGCCGAGCGCAGCATGGCCTCGATCAGGAGATGCACCTTAAGCGCCTCGCGGCCGTTGGTGGTTGGCTCGCGGTTGGCATCGATGGCCTCGAGGAAGTCGACGATCAGCGCCTTGTGGGCGTCGTTGGCGAATGCCATCGGATCAGCGCCGCCGCTCTTGGAGGGGCCACCCTGGTGGTGGGTGTGCCGCCCATCCTGGCCGTAGAAATCCAGCGTTTCGGCGGCGAGCACGGCGGTCGCCTTCGCGCAGGCGAGTTCGATGCGCTCGGGAAAGCCCGGATAGGCAACGGTTGTCGCATCGATGGTGCCGACCGCGCCATTGGCGAACTCGACGCCCGCACCGACGACGTCCTCGGTGTCGATGGTGCGCAGCGGCGAGGTGCTGGCGAAGGCCGCCACCTTGACGATGGGGCCGGCCAGGCTCTGGAACAGATCGAGGGTGTGGATGGCCTGGGTGATGAGCACGCCACCGCCGTCGCGCGCCTGCATGCCGCGGCCGGGCTGGGCGAAATACTCGGGCGTACGCCACCAGCGGATGGCAGCGGAGCCCGACACGAGGGGGCCGAGTTCTCCCGCACGCACCGCCTTGGCAAGCTGAAGAGATGCTGCGCGGAAACGATGCTGCAGCATGATCGCCAGCTTGCGGCCGGCCTTCTCCATGGCGCCGACGGCGCGGCGGGCGCGCTCGCTCGACACGTCGATCGGCTTTTCCAGCAGCACGTGCTTGCCGGCGGCGGCGCAACGCTCGACCACCTGCAGATGCGCCATCGGCGGAGTGAGCACGAACACCACGTCGATGCTGCGGTCGGACAGGATCGTCTCCAGGTTGTCCACCACCGGATGTCGATGGTTGCTGGCGAAGGCCGCCCGACGCTCGGCGCTCGGCGTGAAGCAGGCCGCAATCTCGACCCGATCGCCGAGTTCCTCCAGGCTCTGCAGGTGCGGCTTGAGCGCCATGCCCAAGCCGACGATGCCGACCCGATGCTTGCTCATCGGCGGAACTCTGCGCTGCGGCGCTCGCGGAAGGCATTGATGCCCTCCATGTGGTCGCCGGCCGAGAAGCACAGCGTGTTCATCTCGTTCTCGTAGCGCAACCCGGCGTCCAGCGACGACGACAACGCCATGCGCGTGGCAGCTTTCACTGATTGCGTGGCGACCGGGCTGTAGCCGGCAATCTGCTTGCAGAGCGCGCGTGCGGTGGGCTCGACCTCGGCATCGTCGACCAGATACTCAACGAGACCCAGCCGATAGGCTTCGTTGGCGTCGATCGGCTCGCCGGTCACCAGCAGGCGCATGGCCTGGCCGTAGCCAACGATGCGCGGCAGCATCTGCGAGGCGCCGCCGCCGCCGACCCAGCCGCGCTTCACCTCAGGAAAGCCCATCTTGATGCTGCGACCGGCAACGCGCAGGTCGGCGGCCAGGGCCATCTCGGCGCCGCCGCCCAGCACCCAGCCCTTCAAGGCGGCAACCACCGGTTTCCTGATGTTGCGGATGGTGCCCTCGTAGATGACCCGATTGCGGAATTTCCACGCGTCGGGATACTCGGCCAGCGAATTGAGATCGCTGCCCGACGAGAATGCCCGTTCGCCGGCACCCCTGATCAGGACGACCCGCACCTCGTCGTCGCGGTCGACCGACGCGCAGGCGTCCTGCAAGGCCGCAGCCATCTCCGGCGTGACAGCGTTGTGCTTCTCCGGCCGGTTGAGCACGATCTCGGCGACGAAATCGGCGACCGTGAAAGAGATGTGCGTGGTCATTGCTGCTCCCTGGTGCGCGCGATGCCCGCGCCTTGCCGCGAATGTCTTGGCTTATCGTTGCCGGCATCGTAGTTGGAATGTCGCGCTCAGTCATTAGCAACTGGGGTGCGACCAACACCTGTGGGAGGATGAAGCGATTTTCGCTGATCTGGCCGTGCACCTTGCGGCACGTACGCGACTGCCGCGATTGGCCCGCTCGCGTCGGATGAGGGGCACTGCCGCGTGAAGAACACGACGATCGGTGTCAACAGCCCGCCGCACCCCATGGTCGGCATCGCCCTGATGGTGGTGGCATCGCTGGCCGTGCCGCTGGTGGATGGCATCGCCAAGGCTCTGACGGCGAGCCACTCGCCGTTCTTCATCGCCTGGCTGCGCTACGCGGCGGCAGCTCTGATCGTGGTACCACTGACGCTACCGTGGCATCGCGATTTCCGCAGTGTTAGGGGTGATTTCGCGTCCAACGCGCTGCGCACGCTGCTGGCGGTTGCGGCGATGACCTGTTTCTTCTTCGCCATCGCCGACATTGCGTTCGCAACGGCATTCGGCGGGTTCTTTCTAGGCCCCGTCATCGCCGCGGTCCTGGCCGCCTGGCTGCTGGCGAACGGGTCACGGCGTGGAGGCTGGGTGCGGCCCTGGCCGGCTTGACCGGTGCACTCCTGATCGTGCGGCCTGGGGTCGATTTCCAGTTCGGCTCGGTGCTGGCCGTCCTGAGCGGCGCGTTCTCGGCCGGTTATCTGGTGGCAACGCGCGTGGCGGCCTCGACAACAGCACCGGTCGACGCGCTGCGCTTTCAGTGCGTGTTCGGTGCACTCCTGCTCACGCCATTGGCGGTTCTCAACTGGTCGTGGCCGACGCCGGAGGCGATGCTGCTGATTGCCGCCATGGGCGCGCTCTCGGCGGGCTGCCACTTCATGCTGATCGCGGCCTTCCGCCATGGCGAGGCTGCGGTTCTGGCGCCGCTGGTCTATCTGGAGTTGGTGACCGCGATGGTGCTGGGGCGTGTCGTTTTTGGCGAGCTACCCGACCTCATGGCATGCACAGGCATCGGCCTGATCGTGCTGGCCGGCCTTGCCATCCTAGTGACCGAGCGACGCGGCCGGGCGACCTGAAGTCGTCACCCGCCGGCGATTTGCGGCAGAATGTGCACCTCGCTGTCGGGGCCGATCTCCTGAAACAAGGCGTCCTGGTAGATCTGGCCATCGATGGCGACGGCCGATCCGGTTTCGAGGTGCGGCGCCAGCTCGGGGTATTTCTCGCCGAGTTGGGCAAACAGCTGGCGCACCGTAGCGGCGTCCACCTCGAGCGTTGTGACGCCGCCGGTGAACTGCCTGAGGTTGCCGATCAGCGTGACGTGGGCCATTGGTTCCTGTGCCGATCTCAATGCTTGCGATCGCAATCCTTGGCCAACGTCATGCCGGCGCAGGCGGGCACCCACGCCGTTCGCCATCGCATGCCCGGCGTGGATCCCCGCTTTGGCGGGGATCCACGCCTTAGATCTTCGCGGCTCCCTTCGCGCGGGCCTCGTCAAGGGCCGCCAGAACCTTGGGCGGCGACATCGGCAAGTCGGTGAAGCGAACGCCGGTGGCATTGCACACCGCGTTGGCGATGGCCGCCATCGGCGGGCAGATCGGCGTCTCGCCGACACCGCGCACGCCGTAGGGATGGCGCGGGTTTGGCACCTCGACGATCACCGTGTCGATCATCGGCAGGTCGGAAGCGACCGGCACGCGATAGTCGAGGAAGCCGGGGTTCTGCAGCTTGCCGTCCGCCCCGTAGATGTATTCCTCGTTGAGCGCCCAGCCGATGCCCTGCGCCACGCCACCTTGATATTGGCCTTCAACGTAGCTCGGGTGGATCGCACGCCCCGCGTCCTGGATGGCGGTATAGCGCACCACCCAGACGCGGCCGGTGTCGGGGTCGACCTCGACATCGGCGATGTGCGTGGCAAAGCTCGGCGCGGCACCGTGGGCGTTGATGCGCGCATAGCCGGCAATCGGACCGCCCGTCTTTCCGGCGATGCCGGCGATGTCCTTCAAGCTCATCGGGGTATGCTTGCCGGCGTTGGGACCAGCCGGCCGCACTGCGCCGCCGACGTATTCCACGGCGTCCTCAGGCAGCTCCCAGAGCTTGGCGGCACGCTTGCAGGCTTCCTTGATCACCTCGCGAGCGGCTTCCACGGTGGCCATGCCGCTCGAGAAGGTGGCCCGGCTGCCGCCCGTCAGGAAGTTGTAGCCAAGCTGGCCGGTGTCGCCGATCTGCACGCGGATCTTGCCGATGTCGATGCCGAGCTCCTCGGCCGCCATCATGCACAGCGAGGCGCGCAAGCCGCCGATGTCGGGCGTGCCGGCCGTCAACGATAGGGTGCCGTCCTCGTTCAGCGACATCGAAACCGCTGTTTCGCCGCCGATGTTGAACCAGAAGCCGGAGGCGATACCGCGTCCCTGGTTCTTGGCAAGGGGCGTGCGCCAGTGCGCGTGGGCCTTGGCAGCTTCCAGGGTCTCGATCAGGCCGACGGGGCCGAACTTCGGCCCGTAGGCGGCTTTGGTGCCCTGCTTGGCCGCGTTCTTGAGGCGCAAGTCGACCGGGTCCATGCCGATCGCCTTGGCGATGTCGTCCATCACCTGCTCGACCGCGAACTCGGCAATCGGGCCGCCGGGAGCACGGTAGGCAGCCACCTTCGGGCGGTTGCTGACCACGTCGTAGCCCACCACCTTGACGTTCTCGAGGTCGTAGGGTGCAAAGGCGCACATGGCGCCCGGCTGCACCGGCGAGCCAGGGAAGGCCCCGGCCTGGTATTTGAGCTCGGCGTCGGCGGCCACGATGCGGCCGTCCTTCCTGGCGCCGATCTTGACGCGCAGGTGGGCACCCGAGGTCGGGCCGGAGGCGCGGAAGACTTCCTCACGGGTCATCACCATCTTGACTGGCCGGCCGGACTTCTTGGCCAGCGCCAGGGCGACGGGCTCAAGATACACCACGGTCTTGCCGCCGAAACCGCCGCCAATCTCGGATGCCGTCACGCGGATCTGGCTGACGTCCCAGCCGAGCAGCCGTGCACAGTGGGCGCGTACGATCCAGTGGCCCTGCGTGGTCACCCACAACTCGGCCTGGCCGTCCTCGGACACGCTCGCCACGCAGGCGTGCGGCTCGATGTAGCCCTGATGCACCGGCTTGGTGGTGAAGGACCGCTCGATCACCACCGCGGCCTGTTTGAAGCCGGCCTCGATGTCACCGAGGGCGAACTCGACGCGCTTGGCGACGTTGGAGGGCTTGTTCGGCGCCGGCTCCACGCCGGCCGTAATCAGACCCTCATCCAGCAGCGGCGCGCCGGGCTGCATTGCCTCGACCACGTCGATGACGTGCGGCAGCACCTCGTAGTCGACCTTGATCAGCTTAAGGGCCTGCTTGGCGATGGCAGCACTGGTGGCGGCAACGGCGGCTACGGCATGCCCCTCAAACAGCACCTTCTCGCGGGCCATCACGTTGCGCACAACATCGCGGTAGTTGATCATCATCTCGCCGGCCGGGATGAACTCGGACGGCTGATCCTTGAAGTCGTCGCGCGTCACCACGGCCTTGACGCCGGGCAGCTTGAGAGCCGCCCTGGTGTCGATCGAGCGGATGCGGGCATGCGCATGCGGGCTCCTGAGCACGCGCCCGACCAGCTGGCCGGCCATTGCCATGTCGGCGCCGAAGCGGGCGCGGCCCGTGACCTTGTCGACGCCGTCGGGGCGTTCGGGACGCGATCCGACCCACTGAAACGGCGAAGCCGGCGCGTCCTTTACCTTCTCTTGCATCTCAGGCTCCTCTCATCTCGGCAGCGGCATCAAGCACGGCACGCACGATCTTGTCGTAGCCTGTACATCGGCACAGGTTGCCGGCCAGCCAGTAGCGCACTTCGGTCTCGGTGGGGTCGGGCGTCCGTTCGAGCAGCGACTTGGCTGCAACCAGGAAGCCGGGCGTACAGATGCCACACTGCAGGGCGGCATGCTCGATGAACTTTTTCTGCAGAGGATGCAGCGCCTCGCCGTCAGCCATGCCTTCGATGGTGGTGATCGACTTGCCGCCAGCCTCCACGCCGAGCATCAGACAGGAGCAGACGAGGCGGTCATCCACCGTGACGCTGCAGGCGCCACAGTCGCCCGTCGAGCAGCCTTCCTTGGTGCCGGTCAGGCCGAGCTGGTTGCGCAAGACGTCGAGCAACGTCTCGTCCGTCTCGCACAGGAATTCGACTCCGTCGCCGTTGACGGTCGCCGCTACGTGATGCTTTGCCATCAGGCCTTCCTCGCCCGTTCGAGTGCAATCTGGGTGGCCCGCCGGGCGAGTACGCCGGCGACCTTGATGCGGTAGTCCTTGGTGCCGCGCTTGTCGTCGATCGGCCGGCAGGCGGCGCGCGCTGCGGCATCGAGCTTGTCGAGGGCGGCCGCGTCGACCGTGCTGCCGACCAGCGCCGCCGCAGCGGCGGCAACCAGCAGCGGCCGTTCGGCCACCGCGCCCAGCGAGACGCGGGCAGCCGTGCAGACATCCTTGGCGTCCAGCGTCAGGCAGACCCCGCAGCCGACCACGGCGATGTCCATCTCGGTGCGCGGAATGAAGCGCAGGTAGGCGTCGCCGGCGCGCGGTGGGCGGGCCGGGAGCAGGAAGGACGCGATCAGCTCGCCCTTGGCGAGCGACAGCTTACGCGGCGCCAGCATCACCTCCTCGACCGCCACCTCGCGCCGGCCCTGAGGTCCGACGATGCACGCCTTCGCACCTGCAGCAATCAGTGCCGGCACGCTGTCGGCGGCCGGCGAGCCGTTGCACAGGTTGCCACCCATGGTTGCCCGACCCTGCACCTGTGTGGAGCCGATCAGGTTGGCCGCTTCGACCACGCCTGGCCACATTGCCTTGAGCTTGGGGTGCTCCTTCAGCTCCGCTCCGGTTACGGCCGCGCCCACCCGAAAGCCGCCAGCCTCGTCCTTGATCTCGCGCAGCTCGGCTATGCCTTTGATGTCGACCAGCAGCGCCGGCTCCACCACATCGGTACGCATTTGCACCAGCAGGTCGGTCCCTCCCGCCAGCACGCGTGCCTCTCCCTTTTCCGCCACCAGCAGCGCGACCGCTTGGTCGAGCGACTTGGGCGCTTCGTAACGCATGTCCACGGCTGGCTGGCCTCATTGGTTGATTGGTGCGAACAACTAGCATTGCACACCGCCCCGGCGGTCGCCAACCCGGTAGGGTTGGGCGCAGTAAGAAGGTTTTGTTCTCCAACTATTCTTGGGCTAGATAGACCGTTGCCGGCAGGTGCGTCTGGCACCGGGTTTCGCTATAGTAGGCGTCACATAACATCGGGAGGAAAAAACCCACATGACCCTGTCTCGCCGCAGATTCTTGCGTGCCGGCGGCGCCGTGCTTGCCGCGCCGGCCATTGCGCGTCCGGCGTTCGCGCAGGCGCAAGTGACGCTCAAATTGCATCACTTCCTGCCGCCCGTTTCCAACGGTCACACCAAGATGCTGTCGCCCTGGGCCAAGGCGGTGGAGCAGGACTCGGGCGGCAAGATCAAGATCGACATCTTCCCCTCGATGCAGCTCGGCGGCACCCCGCCGCAGCTCTACGATCAGGCGCGTGACGGCGTCGTCGACATCGTCTGGACACTGCCGGGCTCGACCGCCGGTCGCTTCCCCTCAACGGAGGTGTTCGAGCTGCCGTTTGTCGCCGCCCGGCGCGGTATTACCAACGCTCGGGCCGCGCAAGAGTTCGGTGACGCCAACCTCGGCAAGGAGACCGCTGACGTCAAGCTGCTGAGCTACTGGTGTCATGACCACGGCCTCATTCACGCCAACAAGGCCGTCAAGACCATGGACGACCTCAAGGGTCTGAAATTGCGCTCTCCAACCCGCCTTGCCGGCGAGGCGCTGCGGGCGTTGGGCGCGGTCGGTGTGCCGATGCCGATCCCGCAGGTTCCCGAGAGCATCGCCCAGAACGTGATCGATGGTGCGGTGGTGCCGTGGGAGGTGGTGCCGGCCATCAAGCTGCACGAGCTGGTCAAGTTCCACACGGAGATTCCAGGTTCGCCGACGCTCTATACGGCGGGGTTCTTCCTGGCCATGAACAAGGCGAAGTACGACGGCCTTCCCGCCGACCTGAAGGCGGCGATCGACAAGAACTCCGGCATGAAATTCGCCGAGCTGGCCGGCAATATGTGGGACGATGCCGGTAAGGCCGTGTCAGAGATGGTCAAGGCCCGCAGCGGCAACAGCATCGGCGGCATCTCCGAGGACGAGAAGGCCAGGTGGGTCAAAGCCACCGAGCCGGTCGTCGAAAATTGGATCAAGCAGGTGAAGGACAAGGGCCTGGACGGCAGCAAGCTGCTCGAGCAGGCCCGTGCCCTCGTGGCCAAACACGACAAGGCCTGACAATCTGGTCGCCGCGCACGCCCGTCCGTGCGCGGCGATCCTGCGTCAGCGAACAGGCGCATTGGAGTATCCCGCAAACAAAGCGTAAGCTGGGGCGGGTTAAGTTGGGGGGAATCCAATGAGCCAAACTGGCGATCCAGCGCGGCCGCAGCCTGCTGCACACATACCTTTCATCGGGCGCATGGCCGGGTGGATTGCCGTGCTTGGCGGCCTGCTGTTGCTGGCCATGGCCGGCCTCGTGGTGGTGAGTGTGATCGGCCGGCGCTTCTTCAATTCTCCGGTGAATGGCGACTTCGAGCTGGTCAGCATGGGCGCCGCCATCGCCGTATTCACGTTCCTTCCCTATACGCAGGCCAGGCGTGGCAACATCCTGGTCGACACGTTCACGAACTGGCTGCCCGCGCGCACCAACCGGCTGATCGATGCTTTCTGGGACGTGGTGTATGCCGCGACGATGGGCTTCCTGGCCGTCTGCCTCATCGACGGAGCCTACGAGCACTATCGCACCGGCCAGACCACCATGCTGCTGCAGGTGGCGATCTGGCCGGCCATTGCCCTGTCTGCTGCACTGATGGTGCTGCTTACGATGGTTGCCTTGGCGACGGCCCTGCGGCTGATCCGGGGGCAGCCATGAGCGGCCTGACCCTGGCGTTCTTCGGCTTTGGCGCCATGCTGCTGCTGATTGCGCTGCGCATGCCGATCGGCCTGTCGATGCTGGTCGTCGGCGCGCTGGGCTTCGTGTACCAGTCGAGCTGGGGTGCGTTCTTCTCCTACATGAAGACCAACACCTATCACCAGTTCGCCAACTACACGCTGTCGGTCATCCCGCTGTTCATTCTGATGGGAGCGCTGGCCGAGCGATCCGGTATTTCCACGGCGCTGTTCCGCGCTGCTGAAGCGTTTGCCGGTCGCCTGCGCGGCGGCTTGGCAATGGCCGTCATCTGGGCGTGCACAGCCTTCGGCGCCATCTGCGGCTCGTCGGTTGCCACCACCGCCACCTTCGGGCGTGCGGCCCTGCCCGAACTGCAGCGCTACAAGTATGACGGCGGCTTTGCCACCGGTACCATCGCCATCGGCGGCACGCTTGGCATCCTGATCCCGCCGTCCGTCATCCTGGTGGTCTATGCCATCACCACCGAGCAAAACATCGCCAAGCTGTTCAAGGCAGCGCTGATCCCCGGCCTGATGGCGGCGCTGTTCTACTGCATTGCCATCGCCTGGGTGGTGCGCCGCCGGCCGCATCTGGCACCGGAGGCTGAAGTTCACGTTGGCAATCGGCTGAAGGTGCTGGCTGCCGTGTGGCCGGTGGTGCTGATCGCGGTGATCGTGGTCGGCGGCATCTACGGCGGCGTCTTCACGCCGACCGAGGGCGCAGCCTTCGGCGCCATTGCCATGCTGTTGGTCGGCCTTCTGCAGCGATCGCTGTCGCTGGAGGCGATTGTCGGCGCCCTCAAGCAGACCGCCGATACCACCGGCATGATCTTCATCATTCTGCTGGGCTCGGAGGTGTTCAACGCCTTCCTGGCGCGCTCGCAGATGCCGACGTTGGCCGCGGAATGGGTGACCAGTCAGGGGTTGCCGCCATACGTGGTGATGGTCTGCCTGCTCGCACTCTACATCCTGTTAGGCGCAGTGATGGACGAACTGGCCATGCTGCTGCTGACGCTGCCGGTGTTCTTCCCGATCGTGCAGGCGCTCGATTTTGGTTTGCCCGCCGACGAGGTGGCGATCTGGTTCGGCATCCTGGTGCTGATCGTGGTCGGCATCGGCCTGACGGCGCCGCCGATAGGGCTCAATGTCTTCGTTATCAGCTCGATCGCGCGCACTGTGCCGATCGCATCCACCTATCGGGGGGTGCTGCCCTTCATCGGCATGGACATCATCAGGCTGGGTCTGGTGGTGGCTTTCCCGAGCCTCGCCCTGTGGCTGGTGCGCGTGCTCAGTTGAGCCGACCCACGCCTCGTGCCACCTTCGATCTCGGCTCAGTCACACCATAGGAGAACCGCCATGCCCAAGGGCTACTGGATTGCGCACGTAAAAATCACCAATCCCGAGCGCTACAAGGACTACGTGGCCGCCAACGCAGTCGCGTTCGCCAAGTACAAGGCCCGCTTTCTGGTGCGCAACGGCAAGCACGAGGTGGTCAAGGGCAATCTCGTCGAACGCCGCAACGTGGTGATCGAGTTCGACAGCTACGAGA
>Ga0075428_100003248_pt1 | contig 17798 bp, 21 predicted proteins | sample RhiMetdeltSRZDD2_FD_75291 | JGI IMG/M metagenome (GOLD analysis project Ga0075428, IMG submission 75291) | Populus rhizosphere microbial communities from Tennessee, USA - Rhizosphere MetaG P. deltoides SRZDD2 | ecosystem: Host-associated > Plants > Roots > Rhizosphere > Soil | place: USA... | reverse complement strand
CTCTAAAGCCGCATCACCTGAGCGCCGCAGGACCCGCCACGTCACCGCGTCGAGCCGGCGCCAGCGCAGGGCGTCGAGGCTGCGGCGCGCGGCGCTGCCCGGCGGGCGCTACGGAACGCTCACCGGCGGGACGTCGTCCCAGGCCGGGACCAGGAGGCGTGCGGCGGCCCCCTGCTGGGAGACCCAGATCTCGCTCCGCATCCCGTGCGCGCCTCGATGGTGGCGGAGAAAGGCGCTGCCGCCCCCTGGACCGGCCACGGCGGCGCTCTCCTCGCCGTCGCCGGGACGGCGCACGGTTCGCGTCGCCGCCCCTGCCGTCGCCAAGCTGACGAGGGGCGTGGCGCGCGCCGGTTCCGCCTGCACCCGGAACAGCTGCCCCACCGCATCGGCCCACAGACACTGGGTGCGGTCCAGCCAGTGCACGCCGCTCTGCTGCCGGCCGTCCGGGCGTGCCGGACGGGGCAGGAACGACTCGCTCAACCGCGTCGCCTGCGCCAAGTCGGAAAGCCAGAGCGTGACGACCTGGCTGCCGCCTTTCGCGTCCAGTTCCTCGTAGAGCCCGACGACGACGAGGCTCGAATCGCTGTTCACCGCCAGGGCATTCGGCAGGCAGCGGTCGACCACGACATCCACCCGCTCCGGTGCGGCGAGGACGAAACGGAAAGCCGCGCTGGCGCTCGGACGCTCCAGGCAAAGACGCTGTCCGCTCCGGCGCTCCACGCAGGTGCTGCGCACGAAGCTGCCGCTGGACAGCGCGAAGGGTTGGGCCACGTTGTGTTCGTCCCACCAGCGCAACGCTTCGGCGCCGGCGAACACCCCCGGGAACCGTTCCAGTCCTGCCTCGGTCCGCCGCCAGAAAGCGTGCTCGCCGCTGTCGCGCTGGATCGTCCACAGCAGCAGCGCCCCGCGCTCGTCGTTGCCGAGGGCGCGAAGGAAGGTGCGGGACACCGCCGGCAGGAAGGCAAGGGGCCGGAGCTTCGGCGCCTGCAGGTCCAGGTCGTAGACACCGAAGTCGTCGCGGCAGAGCACCCGCCGGCTCACCGGGCTCCAGCTCGCGTCGCGCACGCGCGGCTCGAGGCTGGTGACCACACCACTTTGAAGGTCCACCTGCAGGAGCTGCGCCGCGCTGCTATCCCCGGCGGTGAAGCGGAGCGCCGTGCCCTCGGCGTTCCACTCCAAGGCGGCGAAGGTGCAGTCTGCGGCTCCGGCGGGAGAACGGGCGGCGGCGAGCGCCAGGGCCAGGCTCACCACGAGCGCGGCAGCACGCCGCGCCAGTGCTCGAGCTGCAACCGGCCGGCGCGACGCTCGTGGTCGATGGCGATGAGATCGATCCGCACCTGCTCCGCCCAAGGGTGGCGCGCCAGCAGGGCTTGCGCGGCGCGGAGAAGACGCTGTTCCTGCCGGCGCGAGAGTGCGTCCCGCGCCGGAACGAGGCCGTCGGTCCGCAGCTTCACCTCCACCAGGACGAGACAGCGCCCCTCGCGCCCGAGCAAGTCGATTTCCACCTCGGCGTGCCGGACGTTGCGCTGCAGCACCGCGCAACCTTGCAGCTCCAGGTAGCAGGCGGCGATCTCCTCGCCCTGTCGGCCCGGCGAAAGCATCCTCCCTCTCCCCCGCAAGAGCGGCGTGGCGCCACGAGCAAAGCGCTCGCCGTGTTCTTGCCCTGTCCGAGAGGAGGAGCACGCCGGGCACCGTCGCCTCCGTTCACACTGGGTGTCCGCGCCGGGATGGGGCTTCTGCCCAGGGGAAGGTGCCCTGACGGGCCTGCAGGGCTTCTGCTGCGAGGAAACCACAGAAGCCGCGCCGGTGCACCGGTGACAAGCCGAGCTGGCGCAATGCCTGCACGTGCGCTTCCGTCGCGTAGCCCTTGTGTTGCGCGAAGCCGTAGCCTGGGTAGCGCTGGTCGAGCCGGCGCATCGCGCGATCCCGGGCACACTTGGCGAGCACCGACGCGGCGGCGACGGCGAGCGAGGTGCTGTCGCCGCGCACGAGAGTGCGAAGGCGCGTGCTCCAGCCCGCGGGCAAGCGGGGCTCGCGATTGCCATCCACGAGCACGGTCCAGGGTTGCACCGAGAGCGCCGCGAGGGCGCGGGCCTGGGCCCGCAGCATGGCATTCAGGATATTGAGGCGATCGATGCAGCGCGGCGACACCCGCGCCAGGGCAAAGGCGATGGCGCCGGCACGGATGGCGCTTTCGCACCGCCGCCGCGCCGCCGCCGTCATCTGTTTGGAATCGTAGAGTTCGGGAAGGTCGAAGCTGGCGGGGAGGATGACCGCAGCCGCCACCACGGGACCGGCGAGGGGGCCCACACCCGCTTCGTCCACGCCCGCCAACCGGCCCTGCTCCCACGCCGTGGGGTCCACGTCGTGGTCGAAGGCCTGCAAGCGCTGGAAGCGCCGCTGGCGCGCCAGGACCCCAGCCTCCACACCCGCCCCCTGCGTCGCGCCGCCGCTCGGGACGGCGGCCTACTCGCTCTCCTCGCGCTGCTCCCGGATACGGGCTGCTTTGCCCTTGCGACCGCGCAGGTAGTACAAGCGTGCCCGGCGCACTTTGCCGCGGCGCACCACGCGCACCTCGGCGATGTTGGGCGAGTGCAGCGGGAAGACGCGCTCGACGCCGATCCCGGCGCTCACCTTGCGCACCGTGAAGGTGGCGCGGTTGCGCGTGTTCGCTTTCTGGATGACGACGCCCTGGAAGGGCTGCAAGCGTTCCTTGTTGCCCTCCACGACCTTGACCTGCACGCGCACCGTGTCACCCACCTCGAAGGCCGGAGTGGCTTCCTTCATCTGCTTGGCCTCGAGGGCCTCGACGATCTTCATCCTCGGTTCCTCCACTCAAGTCTGCGGCGTCTTCTCTCCGGGCGCGCCGTCTTGCTTCGCCGTGCCGCCTTCGCTTCCTGAACCTTCTTGCAGGTCGGGCCGGCGCTCGCGGGTGCGCGCCGTCGCCTCATCCCGTCGCCAGGCCTCGATGCGCGCATGGTGCCCCGAGAGCAGGACCTCGGGGACCTGCAGACCGCGGTATTCGGCGGGCCGCGTATAGTAGGCGCAATCGAGCCCGCCGTTCCAGCCCGGGCTGAAGGAATCGCTCGCCGCCGACTCCTCGTCCCCCATGGCCCCGGGGAGCAGGCGCACCATGGCGTCGATCACCACCAGGCAGGCGGGCTCGCCCCCCGAGAGGACGTAGTCCCCCACCGAGAGCTCCTCGGTCACCACCAGATGGCGGACGCGCTCGTCCATTCCCTTGTAACGGCCGCAGACGAAGACGACTTCGGGCAGCTGCGCCAGCGCCGCCGCCTTCGACTGGGTCAGCGTGGGCCCTTGGGGCGAGAGCAGGAGCACCGGCAGCTGCCGCGGGTTCCCTGGGCCGGTGAGGTTTTCCACCGCCTCCACCAGCGGCTCCGGACGCAGGATCATCCCCGGGCCGCCGCCGTAGGCGTAATCGTCCACGCTCTTGTGCCGGTCGCGGCTCCAGTCGCGCGGGTTGGCGAAGCGGAACTGCACCAGTCCTTGGGCCCGGGCGCGGTGGATCAGGCCCGCCCCCAAGGGCGAGGTGAAGAAGTCAGGGAACAAGGTGACGATGGAGATCCGCATGCCTACAGCTCCAGGAGACCCGGCACGGGCTCGATGCGCAGGATCCGGCGCTCCAGGTCGAGCTCGCGCACGAAGGCCGGCACATCGGGAACGAGATACTCCCGCGTCTCGCTGCGCACCACGAAGACCGGATGGGCCGGCAGATGCAGGATCGCTTCCACCCGTCCGAGGATGGAATCGTCCGGCAGGCGCACTTCGAAGCCGAGCCGCTGGAAGTTCCGCGGCTCCGCCGGCGGCGGCACGTCCATGCCCTCAGCATCGATGGCGAGCACCGCCCCCACCAGATCTTCCGCTTCCTCGCGCCGCGTCACCCCGGCGAGACGCAGCGCCCGCATGCCGGCGCTGTGGGTGCGCGCCCCTTCGAGTTGCACCGGCCGGCGCTCCTCCCCGCGGACCAGATGGAGCTTGGCGCTGTCCAGGGCCGCGGCCCAGAAGTCTTCGCTCTCCTGCAGCTTCAGTTCCCCTGTGAGCCCCAAGGGCTTCACCAGCGTGCCGAGAACGATTTCCACCGCCATCACTCCTTGATCTCCAGCACGGCCTTGCAGCCGCGGCGCTGCGCCGCCGCCGACAGCAGCAAACGCAGGGCATGCGCGGTCCGCCCGTGCTTGCCGATGACCTTGCCCAGGTCGGCGGGAGCCACGGAGAGCTCGAACACGACCGCGCCCTCGGTGCGGCGCTCGTGCACTTGCACCGCCGCTGGATCGTCCACCAGCGTGCGGGCGACGAACTCCAGGAGCCTTTGCATCAGGATGCCGCAGCCGCCTGCGCCTTGCTCTTGGCCTTCTTCGACAGGCGCGGTTTGCGCTTCTTCTCGGTCCGGGTGGCGAGGCGGGCGCCGACACGCTGCGTCGCCTCTTCCGCGCTCAGCCCCTGGCGCAGGAGCTGCCACTTCTCCAGGACGCCGCCGCGCTGCAGGAGACGCCGCACCGTGGCCGAGGGCTCGGCCCCCCGTTCGAGCCATTGGAGCAGGCGCGCCTCGTCGAGCTGCGTCTTGGCCGGGGTGCGCAGCGGATCGTAGTACCCCAGCTCTTGGATGAAGCGGCCGTCGCGCTGCTTGCGGCTGTCGATGGCCACGAGACGATAGAAGGGCCGATTGGTTCCGCCCATCCGTTTCAAGCGGAGCTTGACCGACAAAGAGAACCTCCATTCCATGCGCCGCCCGAGGCGGCTCTAGTGACGCTTGCGCTTGCTGCCGTAGCGCCGCCGCGCCGGACCGGCCGCCACACTGCGGGCGGCAGTGCGCACGGCCTGGCGTGGATTCGCCGTCATGCTCTTCATCATGCGTTGCATCTGCTCGAACTGCGTCAACAACTGATTCACTTCCTGCACGCTGGTGCCGCTCCCCCGGGCGATGCGCCGGCGCCGCGAACCGTCGATGAGCCGCGGGCTGCGCCGCTCCGCCGGGGTCATGGAGTGCACGATTCCCTGCACCCGATGCAGCTGGCGCGCTTCGATCTGCTGCCGTGCCTGGGCCAGGGCCGCCGCCGGAACGCCAGGAAGGAGACCCAGGACCTTGTCCAGCGGCCCCATCTTGCGCATCGCCTGCAGCTGCTCCAGGAAATCTTCCAGCGTCAGCTTCTCTCGGCGCAGCTTGCGTTCCAGCTGCTGCGCCTGTTCCTCGTCGTAAACCTCTTGCGCCTTCTCCACCAGGGTGAGCACGTCACCCATGCCGAGGATGCGCTGCGCCATCCGTTCCGGATGGAAGGTCTCCAGATCCTCCAGGCCCTCACCGACGCCGACGAGCTTGATGGGTTTGCCGAGCACCGTGCGCAGCGACAGCGCCGCGCCGCCGCGGGCGTCGCCGTCGAGCTTGGTCAGCGCCACCCCGGTGAGGGCCAGGCGGCGGTCGAACTCCTGCGCCACCCGCAGCGCTTCCTGCCCGGTCATGGCATCGAGGACGAGGAGCGTTTCCTGCGGCGGTACCGCAGCGCGCACCGCTTCGAGCTCGTGCATCAGCGCGTCGTCCACGTGCAGGCGGCCGGCGCTGTCGACGATGAGCACGTCGCGCAGCTGCTCGCGGGCGGCCCGTCGCGCCTGGCGGGCGATCTCGGGCACATCGCTCAGCTCGGGGCGGGAAAAGACCGGGATCCCCGCTTGCTGGCCGAGCATCTCCAGCTGCGCCGCTGCCGCGGGACGATAGACGTCGGCAGCTGCGAGGAGCGGCTTGTGCCCGCGCCGCAGCAGCAGCGCCCCGAGCTTGGCCGCCAGCGTCGTCTTTCCCGAACCCTGCAGACCCACGAGCAGCAGCACCGCCGGCGGCGGTCCGGAGAGCAGCAGATCCTCGGTGCGGCCGCCGAGGAGGGCCACCAGCTCCTCGTGCACGATCTTGATCAGCAGCTGTCCCGGCTGCAGGCTGCGGAGCACCTCCTGACCGAGGGCTTTTTCCTGCACCCGGGTGACGAAGTCCCGCGCCACCTGCAGCTGCACGTCCGCCTCGAGGAGCGCGGTGCGCACTTCGCGCAGGCTCTCGGCGATGTTCGTCTCGCTGAGGAGCGCCTCGCCGCGCCAGCGGCGGAAGACGCCATCCAGACGTTGACTCAGGACCTCGAACACGAGTGCCTCGGATTGGTGTGCAGGTCGGACTCGAGCGGCCGCAAACGCTTCAGGGTAGCGGCGCCCGCAGGCAGGTTCAAGCGGAAAGTCCGCTCCCGGCGGCGCGGAGCGCCTCGATGCGCGCCCCGTAGGGCGGCCGGCGGAAGATGGCGGTCCCGGCCACGAGGACGTCCACACCGGCCCGGCGCGCCAGGATCGCGGTCTCTGCATCGATGCCGCCATCCATCTCGACGGCGAAAGCCAGGCCGCGCTCACGGCGCCAGCGCACCGCCTCTTCTACCTTGGACAGGACTTCCGGGCGGAAGGCCTGGCCGCCGTGGCCGGGCTGCACGCTCATCACCAGGAGCAGGTCGATGCTGGCGAGGTGAGCGGTGAAAGGAGCGAGCGGGGTGGCGGGATTGAGTGCCAGACCCACCCGCGCGCCGCTCCGGCGCACTGCTTCCAGCGTGCCACCCACGTCCGCTGCCGCTTCGGCGTGCACGGTGATGCCGTCGCAACCAGCGGCGCGGAAGGCCTCCACGTAGCGCCCAGGTTCTTGGACCATGAGGTGGGCGTCGAGGTAGAGCCGTGTCATCTGGCGCAGGCCGCGGATGACCACGGGGCCGATAGTGATGTTGTCGACGAACTGTCCGTCCATCACGTCCAGATGCAGGAGGTCGGCGCCGGCCGCTTCGACCGCGGCAACCTCTGCGTCGATGCGGCTCCAGTCGGCGGCGAGGAGCGACGGCGCCACAGCGGGGGTGTCAGTCGGGTGTGGACGCCACGAGGTCAATCGATTCTCCCCGCATGATGAGCGCACCCGCCGCCGGGAAGTGCTCCAGCACCGTACCAGGATAGGCTCCGGCCTTGCTGCGATAGGTGACCCGGCCGACGCGGAAGCCCTGGGCTTCGATCTGCTTGCGCGCTTCCTCCAAGGAACGCCCGCCGAAGTCCGGGACGAGAAATGGCTCCGGGTGACCGCTGGTGGCGACGACGAGATCCACCTTGCCACCGCTCGTCACCGGCTCGCCGGGGCGTGGGCGCATCGCCTGCACCACCTGGCCCTCGGCGTCCGCATCCTGGCGGGCGTAGACCTTGGAGATGCGGCCGACGCTGAGATGGGCGTTCTCGAGCTGCAAGGTGGCTTGCCGCAGCGACAAGCCGCGCACGTCGGGGAGGCTCACCTGCTCGGTGCCGAGGCTCACGTGCACGCGGAGCGTGCGCCCCGGTTTCACCACGCCACCGGCGGCGGGGATCTGCACCAGCACTTGATTGTTGGGGACACCGTCAGCGTGGCGCCGATCCTCCACGCGGAGTTGCAAACCGAGCTTGGTGCAGACAGCTTGCGCTTCCTCGAGACCGAGCCCGACCAATTCGGGGACGGTGACCATGGCGCCGTGCTGGACGAAGCGCGGCATGACGATGGTGTTGAAAACGAGGACACCCAGGGCGAAAGCACCGGCCAGAGCGGCGAGCAAAATCAGGAAACGGCGCATGCACACTCCTCAGGGAGCGCGGCGCCAACGGGCGACGAAACCGCCGTCCACGCCGTGACGCTGCGGCAACAGATACAGAATCCCCGGACCGGAACGCAACTCCGGCGCCGCCGGCCCCGACTCGAGGGCGAACTCCGGATGCTGCGCGCTGAAAGCGCTGGCCACGGCCTCGGTCTCCTCCGGTTCGAAGCTGCAGACGCTATAGACCAGGAGTCCGCCCGGACGCACGTGGACCGCCGCGGCTTCGAGGAGCTCGGCCTGGAGCGCCGCGAGCCGGGCCGGATCGCCGGGCTGCTTGCGCCAGCGCGCGTCGGGCCGCCGTGCCAGGACGCCGAGCCCGCTACAGGGCGCATCGAGGAGGACGCCATCCGCCGGGGGCAGGCGGAGCGAGCGTGCCTCTCCCACCGCGGCGACGAGCTGCGGCAGTCCGAGCCGCTCTGCATTCGCCCGCAGCCGCCCCACCTTGGCTGCGGTCGTGTCGAAGGCGAGCACCCGGCCGCCTTCCCCCACCCGCTCGGCCAGGTGACCCGCCTTGCCGCCCGGCGCTGCTGCCAAGTCGAGCCACGCTTCACCGGGAGCGGGGGCTGCTTCCTCCACCACCAGAGTGGCGCTCTCGTCCTGCACGCTCGCCTTGCCAGCTTCCACCAGCGCCCGCACGGCGGCGTAGCCAGTCGCCGAGCAGCGCAGCGAGCTCGCCGCCCAGCGGCCCACGACGCTGCCAGGAAGGGCGGCGAGGATTTCTTCCTGGGTGGCGCGGCCCGGGTTGGGACGCAGGCAGAGCTGGGGGCGGCGATTGTCGTAATCGCAGAGCGCGCCCGTTTCGCTCGCACCAAAGCGCTGGAGCCAGCGCCGCACGATCCACTCCGGGTGCGAACCGTAGGTCACCAGTTGCTCCAGCGGCGCCGCGCTCCGGTCGGGGAACTGGAGAGTACGGCGCTCTCGCTGCACGGCGCGGAGCACCGCGTTCACCAGCGTGGTGGCGCGCGGACAGACGCGCTTGCTCAACTCGACCGTGGCGTGCACGGCGGAATGCTCGGCCACTTCCGTTTCCAGGAGCTGATAGGCGCCGAGCCGGAGGAGATCGAGGACGTCGCGGTCGAGCGCGGCGGTGGGACGGTCGAGGTGCTGGGTGAGCACGTGGTCCAGCCGGCCGCGGAGTCGCGTGGCGCCGCTGGCGAGCTCTTGGGCGAAACGCCGATCCAAAGAACCGGAAGCGAGGCGCTTGGCCTGGCGCTCCCAGGCGGCTTCCCAGGCCAGGCCGCGCCGGAGAGCCCGCAGCACCTCGAAAGCCGTGCGGCGAGCGCGGTCAGCCTGCCTTCCAGGCACTGTCGAGGGGGGCCTCGCCGACTTCATGTACTTTCTCCCCTGCGGGCGCCATTGCTTTGCATTCCCAGCCTTTGGCCGGGGACCAACCCTCGTCCCTGCACCAGAGTGCGGGCCGGGACCCGCGCCTTGCCAGGCAGCTGCACCTCGAGCAGATCCAGGACGCCTTCGCCGCAGGCGACCTGCACGCCCCGCCGCGGATCCGCCAGGACCACGGTTCCCGGAGCTACCCCGGGGAGAGTGGAGTTCGCGACGCGCACCGCGTGCACTTTGAGTGCCACGCCGGCCCACTCCGTCGTCGTCCCCGGCCAGCCGGCGAAGGCCCGCACCTGACGGGCGATCTGTGCGGCGCTCGCGCCCCAGTCGATGCGACCTTCTTCCTTCCGGAGCGCCGAAGCGTACGTGGCCGCCGTTGCATCCTGCGGCTCGGGCACGAGGCTGCCGGCGACGTAGGCCTCCACGTGTTCCAGGAGCAGCGCCGCCCCCGCGGCAGCGAGACGGGCGGTGAGTTCCGCGCGCGTCGATTCGGGCTCGATCAAAAGCGCCTGCCGGGCGAGCACCGGGCCGGTGTCCACCCCCGCCTCGATCACCATGAGAGAAACACCGGTGCTCGTGTCGCCGGCGAGAAGGGCCCGCTCGATGGGTGCCACCCCGCGCCAGCGCGGCAGCAGCGAGGCATGCACGTTGAGGGCGCCGCGGCGCGCGGTTTCCCAGGTGCTCTGGCGGAGGATCTGTCCGAAGGCGACGACGACGAGCACATCGAGAGCGAGCGGGCGCAGCGAGTCCTCCAGTTGCTGCCGCCCATGGCGAGCCACCGTCACCACGGGCAGATGCAACGCGGTGGCAGCCTCGTGCACTGCCGTCGGCGTCGGCAGGAGTCCCCTGCCGCCGGGCCGCTCGGGCTGCGTGACCACGAGGGCCACTTCGTGCCGGGAAGCCAGGCCCTGCAAGCTGGGGACGGCGAACTCGGGGCTGCCGAGGAAGGCGAGGCGGAGGCGCATGGCCTAGACGCGGGCTGCGGACGCCAGTTGTCGCAGCTTGTTGCGCAGCAACTGCTTCTTCACCAGCGACAGGCGATCGACGAAGAGGATGCCGTTCAGGTGGTCGACTTCGTGCTGCACCACTCGCGCCAGCAGGCCGGCGGCTTCGCGCTCCACCTGGCTCCCGTCGAGAGCGGTGTACCGGAAACGGATCGCCCGTGGCCGCTCGACGCTCTCGGTGATCTCGGGCACCGAGAGGCAGCCTTCCTCGTACGGCACCCGGTCGGGAGAGAACCAGGTGATCTCCGGATTCACCAGCACGAGTTGCGGGCAGAGCTTCTCCCCGGCGTCGTCCTCCGCCACGGCATCGATGACGGCGAGCCGGCGGGAGACGCCAATCTGTGGCGCCGCCAACCCGATGCCGGGCTCGGCGATCATGGTCTCGAACATGTCCTCCACCAGGGGCTTCAGGCTCTCCAGCGGTTCGGTGACGGGCAAGGCTTTCTGCCGGAGCACCGGAGCCCCGTAGGTCAGTACGGTGCGGAGCGCGATGGTTCGAACCTCCCAGCCGGGGCGGCAGGTCGGTCGCCGCCGGTATGCCGATGGTAGCAGATGGCTGCTCAGGACGCTCCGTCACTCTCGGTCTCCGCGCCCGAGGCGAGGACGGAAGCAACGGACGGACGCGCCATCTCGACGCGAACGTTCTCGGCGATCTTCACCACCAGAACGTCGTCGCCGCGAGTGCTGACCACGGTGCCGAAGATTCCGCTCGTGGTGAGGATGCGATCGCCTTTCTTCACCTTCTTGACCATGGCGTCCCGTTCGCGCTGCCGCTTCGCCTGCGGCCGGATGACCAGCAGGTACAGGATCAAGAAGACCAGGAACAGGGACAGGAGAGGGAAGAGAGACACTGCCTGACCCGATTGCGCCAGGATCACTCCGAGCGAATGCATGCGACCTCCGAGCCTTCTTCCCGGCGCTGTCTTCACGCCGCGTCGTAGGCGGCGAAGAAACCCTCCTGCCAGGCGGCGAAGCGCCCGGCCTGGATCGCCGCCCGCATGGCGTGCATCAGCCCCAGGTAGAAGTGCAGATTGTGATACGTCACCAGACGCAGTCCCAGGATTTCCCCTGCCTGGTGCAGGTAGCGGATGTAAGCGCGGCTGTAACGCGCGCACACCCAGCAGCGGCACGCCGGATCGAGCGGCCCCGCCGCGCGGGCGTGTGCCGCGTTGCGGATCACCAGCTTGCCGCGACTGGTGAAGGCCATGCCGTTGCGCGCATTGCGCGTGGGCAGCACGCAATCGAAGAGATCCACCCCGCGGGCCACGCACCACACCAGATCCTCCGGCTTCCCCACCCCCATGAGATAGCGCGGTCGCTCTTCCGGGAGCAAGGTGTCGAGGAGCGCCACCGTTTCCAGCAGCGCCTCTTTCGGCTCCCCCACCGCGAGACCGCCGATGGCATATCCCGGGAAATCGAGGGCACCGAGCTCGTCGGCGGCGCGCTGGCGCAGTTCCTTGTCCGTGCCGCCCTGGATGATCCCGAACAGCGCCTGCGGGTAGTCGTAGGTGCGGAAGTGGGGGCCGAAGACGGCGCGGCAACGCGCCGCCCAGGCGGTGGTGCGCCGCACCGCCGCCAGGTGGCTCCTGCGGTCGGCGTCGGCGGGGAGGCATTGATCGAGGCAGACGACGAGATCGGCGCCGAGGCGCGCCTGCGCCTCCACCGTGCTCTCCGGGGTGAAGCGGTGCGGCGAGCCGTCCAGATGGCTCTTGAAGGTGACGCCGTCCTCGTCCACCACGTTGAGCGCCGAGAGACTGTGCACCTGGTAGCCGCCGCTGTCGGTGAGGAGTGCCCCGGTCCAGGCCATGAAGCGGTGCAGGCCGCCGTGCTCAGCGACGAGATCGGCACCGGGACGGAGCACCAGGTGGTAGGTGTTGGCGAGAGCAATCTCGGCGCCCAGCGCTTCCAGGTCCTCGCTGCCCAGGGTCTTCACCGTCCCCCGGGTGCCCACGGGGAGGAAGGCCGGCGTCTGGACGCTGCCGTGGCCGGTGTGCAGCACACCGCGCCGGGCGCGCTCGTCCCGGGCCAGGAGTTCGAAGCTGATGCGTTCCATCGCCGCCCGGGCGTACCTCCTGATCGACGGGCCTAGAGCGCCGCAACTCGATGCGTGCCGAGGCGCTGCGGTCGGCCCTGCCCGGCGCAGATCCTACTCGATCAGCATGGCGTCGCCATAACTGAAGAAGCGGAGTCGCCGGGCCACGGCCTCGGCGTAAGCGCGGCGGATCGCTGTGCGTCCGGCGAAGGCGTCGACCAGGAGAAGGAGCGTCGAGCGCGGCAAGTGGAAGTTGGTGAGCAAGGCGTCGACGCGACGAAAGTCGAAGGGCGGATGGATGAAGAGCCGCGTCCGGCCGCGGAGCCATTCCCCTTCGACACGCACCGCCACGGCGTCGCCGACAGCGCCCTCCTCCCACAAAGCGAGGGACTCCAGCACCCGCGTCGCCGTGGTGCCGACGGCGACGACACGGCCGCCGGCCTGGCGCGTGGCGCGACAGCGCTCGAGGACGGCACGCTCCACCTCGAAGCGCTCCCAGTCCATGCGGTGCTGGAGCGGATCGCTGCTCCGGAGCGGAGCGAAGGTTCCCGGGCCGATGTGGAGTACGAGCGTCGCCGAGGAGATGCCGCGGCGGGCGAGGGCGTCCAGCAATTCCGGCGTGAAGTGCAGGCCCGCGGTCGGGGCAGCGACGCTTCCCTCCACCCGGGCGAACACGGTTTGATAGGCCTCGGCATCGCCCGGTTCTGCCTGGCGGCGAATGTAAGGCGGCAGCGGCAGCGTTCCGAGCCGGTGCGCCACCTCGAGTCCGCTCTTGCCGGCGCCGAAATCCAGCAGCCGGCGTCCTGCTTCGCCGACGCCGGTGACGGAAATCTCGCTGCCGTCGGCGAGGCGCAGCCGGGCGCCGGGGCGGAGCGACCGGGCCGGGCGCGCCAGGGCCCACCAGCGCTGCGCTGTTTCGGGCTCGACGAGAAGGAGCTCGCACTTCCCACCCGTATCGGCGCGCTCCGCCCAGAGACGCGCCGGGAGGACGCGGCTCGCGTTCAGCACCAGCAGATCTCGCGGGCGCAGCAGCTCTGGCAACGCGTCGAAGCGCCGCACCTGGAGCGCCGCGCTGGCGCGGTGCAGATGCAGCAGATTGCAGGCGTCGCGCTGTGCCGCCGGGACTTGCGCGATGAGTTCGGCGGGGAGATCGAAGTCCAGATCCTCGAGCCGCATGCGTGCTGGCCGGCTGTCGGAGTGCTTCAACCGAACAGACCACCGCTCGCGCTGCCGCGCCGGATCCCCAGGTGCTCGTAGGCGAGGGGCGTCGCCTCCCGCCCGCGAGCGGTGCGCGCGACGAAGCCTTCTTGGATGAGGAACGGTTCGTACATGTCCTCGAGGGTCTGCTCGTCTTCCGAGAGCGCGGCGGCGAGGGTGGAAACGCCGACGGGCCCGCCGCCGAACTTCTCGATGATCGTGCGCAACAAGCGCCGGTCCATGTCGTCCAAACCGCGTTCGTCGATGTCGAGGCGCTGCAAGCTGTAGCGGGCGACGTCGAGATCCACCACGCCCTGGTGCTCCACCTCGGCGAAGTCCCGGGCGCGGCGCAGCAAGCGGTTGGCGATGCGCGGCGTGCCGCGGGCGCGGCGGGCGATCTCGTCCGCCGCTTCGGGGGCGACCTCGATCTCTAGCAGGCCGGCGGAACGGATGACGATGCGGCGCAGCTCTTCTTGGCTGTAGTAGTCGAGACGGATCACCAGGCCGAAGCGGCTGCGGAGTGGCCCGGTGAGCAGGCCCGCCCGCGTGGTGGCGCCGACGAGGGTGAAGGGCTCGAGGGCCAGGCTGTAGTGGCGGGCGTTCGGCCCCTTGTCCACGATGAGCTCGCAGCGGCGCTCTTCCATGGCGGGGTAGAGATGCTCCTCCACCACGCGGCTCAGGCGGTGGATCTCGTCGATGAACAGCACCTGACCCGGCTTCATATGGGAGAGGACGGAGAGGAGATCCGCGGCGTTGGTGAACACTGGCCCCGAGGTCACCTTGATGGGCGCCTCCATGGCCCGCGCCAGAATGTGGGCCAGCGTCGTCTTGCCGAGACCAGGTGGACCGGAGAGGAGTACGTGATCCAGGGGCTCGCCGCGTCCGCGGGCCGCCTGGATGAAGACGCGCAGGTTTTCCTTCACCCGCTCCTGGCCGACGTATTCCTCCAGCGTGACCGGCCTGAGGCGGGCTTCACTCTGCAGCTCTTCTTCCCCGGGTTCGGGGCTCACGAGACGCACAGGACGCGGCATGCTTCCTCCCCAGGCGCGCTCAGCGGTGCGCCGACTGCAGCGCTGCCTTGACGATGTCCTCGACCCGCGGCGCGGCGCCGAGGGCGCGGCGGTCGACCTTGTCCACGGCCTCGCGCGCCGAGCGTGGCGTCAAACCGAGCGAGGCGAGGGCGAGCATGGCCTCCTCGAAGACGGCGCCACCGTCCATCTGGGCGGCCGCCGGCGGCACCGCCACCAGCTTGCCCTGCAGCTCCAGCACCAGCCGCGCCGCCGTCTTGCGCCCGACGCCGGGGATGCGGACGAGATAGGCTTCGTCGCCGTCGCGCAACGCCCGCTCCAGCTCCTCCAAAGGAGCGCTGGAAAGCAGCGTGAGCGCGAGACGCGGGCCGACGCCGTTCACCCCGAGGAGCAAGAGAAAGAGCGCCCGCTCGCGTTCGCTGTGGAAACCATAGAGGGCGAGCTGATCCTCGCGGACGTGCAAATAGGTGACCAGGGACAACTCTTCGCCGAGGGCAGGGAGCAGCGCCGCCGTCCGTGCCGAGACATGCAGGCCGAGACCGACCGCGCCCACGTCCACCACCACCTGGGGCTCCCGCGCCAGCAAGCGCCCGCGCACGCTCAGGATCATCGTGCAGCTCCCTCGGCACCCTCGGTCGTCGTTCGCACCGGAAGCATTCCCTCATTCGTAGACGCGCAACGGTCGCCGCGCTTCGAGCAGGCAGATCGCCGCCGCCAGGGCATCCGCAGCGTGATCCGAGGCTTCGACCTCCGCGCCGAGGAGGCGCGCCACCATGAACTGCACCTGTTCCTTGCCGGCGGCGCCGTTCCCGGTCACCGCCTTCTTCACCAGCGCCGGAGCGTACTCCTCCAGATCCAGACCGTGCGCCGCCGCCGCCAGCAGACAGACGCCCCGAGCGTGTCCCAGGGCGAGGGCGCTGCGGGCGCTGCGATGGTGGAAGAGGTTCTCGACCGCGCAGGCGGCGGGCGACCAGGTGACGATGAGACGGGTGAGCTCGCGGTGCAGGCGCACCAGGCGCTCGGCGAGCGTTCCGGAGCCGAGGGCGATGACGCCGGCATCGAGGCGCACCAGGCGATCGCCGTCGGCGTCGACCACGCCGTAACCCGTGCTCTTCGTCCCCGGGTCGATCCCCAGTGCCCGCATCGCCACCCCCGCCACCACCTCCGGGCCTCTCCCGGTCACGCTCCGAAATCGCGCCCCTGCCTCAACCGCCGGGTCGTGCCACGGGTCGATCGCTGCGTCCCCGGCGCCTGAGTCGAAGGCGGCGTCACTCGGCCTTCGCCATCTCCTCGGCGGAGATGTCGAAGTTGGCGTAGATCTTCTGCACATCGTCCAGCTCTTCCAGAAGATCCACGAGGCGGAGCATCGTCTGCGCCGGCTTGCCCTCGAGCGGCACGGTCAGCGAGGGCAGGCGGGAGACCTCCGCCGTTTCCACCGCGATACCCGCGGCCTTGAGCTTCTCCGCCACGCTCACCACGTCACCCGGGGCGGTGAGCACCTCGTACATCTCCGGGTCGCTGCGCACGTCCTCGGCGCCCGCTTCCAGTGCCGCCGCCATGAGCGTGTCCTCGTCGAGCTTGCCGCGCTCGACGAGGATGGTGCCGCTGATGCTGAACAGGTGGCTGACCGCGCCTGCCGCGGCCAGCTTGCCGCCGTTACGGTCGAGCACGTGCCGCACCTCGCCGACGGTGCGGTTGCGGTTGTCCGTCAGCGTCTCGATGAGGAGCGCCACGCCGCCGGGCCCGTAGGCCTCGTAGATCACCTCTTCGTAGTGCACGCCCTCCAGCTCGCCGGTCCCCTTCTGGATGGCGCGCTTGATGTTGTCCGCTGGCATGTTGGCGTCCCGCGCCTTGGCGACGGCGAGACGCAGCCGGGGGTTGCCCTCCAGGTCGCCGCCCCCCATGCGGGCCGCCACCGTGACTTCCTTGATCAGCTTGGAGAAGAGCTTGGAACGCTGGGCGTCTTTGGCGCCCTTCTTGCGCTTGATCGTGCTCCATTTGGAATGACCCGACATGGCCCACCCACCCGTTTCCGCTCTCAGGCTTCGGCCTGGGCTGCAGCCTTGTGTCCGGCGATGATGCCCTCCGCGATCTCTCGCGGCACTTCCTCGTAGTGGGAGAACTCCCGCGTGTGCCCGGCCCGGGCCTGCGTCAGCGAGCGCAGCACCATGGCGTAATCGTAAAGCTGCGCCAGCGGCACCTCGGCGCGCAGCACCTGCTCGTGCCCCTCCTGGTCCATACCGAGGATGCGGCCGCGGCGTGACGACATGTCCCCCATCACGTGCCCCATGTAATCCTCGGGAACCCGCACCGTCACCTTGTAAATCGGTTCCAGGAGCACGGGCTTGGCCTTGGGGAAGGCGAGCTTGAACGCCTGGGCGCCGGCGATCTTGAACGCCGCCTCGGAGGAGTCCACGTCGTGGTGCTTGCCATCATCCACCGTGACCCGGAGGTCGACGACCGGATAGCCCGCCATCACGCCTTCCTGCATGGCCTCGCGCACTCCCTTTTCCACCGCCGGGATGAAACGGTTGGGGATGACGCCGCCGACCACGCCGTCGACGAACTCGAAGTTCGCGCCCCGCGGGCGCGGCTCCAGCACCAGGTGCACCTCGCCGAACTGGCCCCGGCCGCCGGTTTGCTTCTTGTGGCGATAGCGTTCGTCGGCCTTGCCCTTGATCGTCTCGCGGTAGGGGGTCTTCGGCGGCTCGGTGTCGACTTCCACGTTGAACTTGCGCTTCAGCTTGGCGAGCACGATGGCGGCGTGCGAGTCCCCCTGGGTCATGAGCAGGGTCTGGTGCGTCTCCGGGTGCACCATGACCTTGAAGCCCAGATCTTCCTCGTGCAACCGCTGCAAGCCCCCGGCCAGCTTGTCCTCGTCCCCCTTGCTGCGGGACTTGATGGCGACGAAGGTGAGCGGCTCGGGCAGGGCCGGGAACGGCACCAGCGTCTTGTGATTGCGATCGCAGAGCGTGTGCCCCACCCGGGTGTTGCGGAGTTTCACCGCCGCACCGATCTCGCCCGCGCTCAGCTCCTCGGCGTCGAGGCGCTGTTTGCCTTGCAACAAGAAGAGGGGTCCCACCCGCTCCGACTCGCCGTTGCTCGCATTGAGCACGTCCATCCCGGGAGCCAACTTGCCGCTCCACACCCGCACGAACACGTAGTCGCCCACGTTGCTCTCCGAAAGGGCGCCGAAGGCCAGGGCCTGGAGCCACTGCGTGGCCGCCGCACTCGCCGTGGCGCCGTCGCTGCTCGGTGGCCCCATGGGTGCGGGGGCGAAGCGCGCCAGCGCCTCCAGGAGCGACGCCACGCCGCGCAGGTCGCCGCCGCAGAGCGGCACCGCCGGGACCACCGTGCCGGCGGCGATACCCTTGGCGAGACCGGTGTGGAACTCCTCGTCGGAGAGCTCGCCGGTGTCGAGGAACTTCTCCACCAGGGCATCGGAGGTTTCCGCCGCCGCGTTCATCAGGGCCTCGCGTGCCGCCGCCACCGCGCCGCTCATCGCGCCGGGGAGCTCGGTGTCGCGGACGCCGTCTTTTTCGAAGAGGAAAGCCTTGCC
>Ga0075428_100003246_pt1 | contig 17800 bp, 14 predicted proteins | sample RhiMetdeltSRZDD2_FD_75291 | JGI IMG/M metagenome (GOLD analysis project Ga0075428, IMG submission 75291) | Populus rhizosphere microbial communities from Tennessee, USA - Rhizosphere MetaG P. deltoides SRZDD2 | ecosystem: Host-associated > Plants > Roots > Rhizosphere > Soil | place: USA... | reverse complement strand
CCGGGACTTCGAGTCAAGCGACACGCGTGAGAGCGCGCGCGTCGCCGTCGTCAATCAGGCGTTTGCGCAATTGCTGGGCAGCGGAGATCTCATTGGCAAGCGCTTCCGCACTGGACGAAGCGGCGGATGGATTCAGGTCGTGGGTGTCGTGCAGAACGGCAAGTACCAGACACTCAGCGAAGCGCCGAGACCAGTCGCCTTTCACAGTATCGTCCAGTGGTACAACCCGACGACGTCGATTGTGGCGCGCTCACCACTCCCTGAGGGGGAAGCGCTGGACCTCGTCCGACAGGCGGTGCGGCGACTGGACCCGACCTTGTCGTTGTTCGAGGACCGGCCAGTGTCGGAGATCCTGGCGCTGCCGCTCCTGCCGGCCCGGGTCGCGGCGGCGCTCCTGGGCGTCTTCGGCGCCCTCGCGATTGTGCTGGTGCTTGTCGGTACCTATGGGCTGATGTCGTACGGCATCGCGCAACGGACACGCGAGATCTGCATCCGCGTCGCGGTCGGGGCCTCGTCCCCGCAGATCGTCCGTCTGGTGCTCGGCCGCGCCGCCATCGTCTGGTTGGCTGGTGTGGGTGTTGGCGCGGCGGTGTCGCTGGTCGGCGCGCCACTGCTCTCGCCGTTCCTCCTCGGCGTAAGCCCCCGAGATCCCGTCGTCATTTTTCTTTCCTGTGGAATTCTCGGGCTCGTGACGGCTGCGGCGTGCTGGCTTCCGACGAGGCGCGCGCTGGCCAGCGATCCCGTGGCGCTGTTCCGAAGCAGCTGATGTGCAACGTGCTGTCAGGGCGACCTCGCCGGCCCGCCGGTGCGCGCCCGGAGGAACGTGTACAGGTCCTCGATCTCCTCATCCCGGAATTGCGAGAAGGCTGCCCGCGCCACCCTGCCCATGATCCCGATGTCGCGCGGCCCGCCGAGAGGCTCGCCGGTTCGCAGCAGGCGAGTGAATGCTGCCTGATCGTAGGCGGCCGCGATGGCGAGTGACGGCCCTCCATCGATCGGGTCGCCACTGAAGTCCACGCCGTGGCATTCGGCGCAGATCGTGCTCGCGACGTAGCGTCCGCGTTCCAACGGCGTGGTCCGCGGCAGGTCGCCCAAGCGCGGCGCCGCTGGATCGACCCCCGCTACCGAGATCGGATACTTGCCGAGCAGGATTCCGAGCCGGGCTTTCAGACTCAAGTACCGTTCGCTAGGCGGCCCTTTCACCATGGGTTGGCGACGCAGGAAGTCAACGATCTGACCGATGTGCGCATCGGACATGGGATAGAAGGTATCGGCCGGCATCAACAGCGCGGTTGTTCCGTCCTTGCGCACCCCGTAACGCAACAGGCGCACGAGCTCACCGTCCGTGTACGTGGGGAGCACCTCGGTCAGGCTTGGCGCCGTGATCCGATGGATGCCCGGTTCGACCCTCGTTTTTCCCTCACCCGTCGGACCATGGCACCCGGCATAGCAACCGATGAGAACCGCCTGTCGCCGCGCCTCGACATCGTCGGAAGACGACGGCAGTCGAAGCGCTGTGTCGACGGCGATCGCGTGCTGCCGAAGCAGAACGTGTTCGGACCCCGCGTACACGGCGGCGACCGCGATCAACGCCAAGGCAGCCACGGCGACAACGATCCTGGCGAACCACGTCGCGAGCTTCATCGGAGGGTGCAATTCTAGCATCCGATGAATCGATGGTCTCGACCCGGGCCCGACGACGGCTGCGTCGGAGCTGATCCGGTCTATGATCCCCGGACGTCACGACTGCCGAAAGTTGTGATCCAACAGCGCACCGGAGGTGCTGTGAAACGACATCTCATTCACTGGATCCCACTGTTCCTGGCGATCGCGGGCGGTGTAGCACTGGCCCAGGAGAAACCGGAGCAGCCACCGGCAGGTCGCGGCCGCGGTAACCCGCGCCCGATTGTGCTGACGCCGGACGATGTGCGCGCGTTCCCCGATGCACCGGCGGGGTTCAAGACGCCGCGCCCCGAGGCGCCTCACGGCGTCGTCGAACGCTTCGAATACGACTCGGCAGTCACGGGCACCCGGCGTGTGGCCAACGTCTATTTGCCGCCGGGTTACTCGTCGACCCGCAAGTATCCCGTGCTCTACCTTCTCCACGGCATTGGCGGAGACGAGACGGAGTGGATGCGATTCGCGTCGCCCAACACCCTCCTCGACAACCTGATCGCCGACAAGAAAGCCGTGCCGATGATCGTCGTCATGCCAAACGGTCGCGCGCTGGCAGACGACCACGTCGGGGGCAACGCGTTCGCTCCGGAAAAGGTGGAAGGCTTCGCCCGGTTCGAGCGCGATCTGCTCGACCATCTCATTCCAGCCATTCAGGCGAAGTATTCGACGCTGACTGATCGCGAGCACCGGGCCCTGGCGGGACTCTCGATGGGCGGCGGCCAGACACTGAACTTCGGCTTCGGCAACCTCGATACGTTCGCGTGGGTGGGGGCCTTTTCATCGGCGCCCAATACCAAGCCGGCAGCCGAGCTCATTCGTGACGCTTCAGACGTGAAGAAAAAACTGAAGCTAATCTACCTTTCCTGCGGCAATAAGGATGGTCTGATCAACATCTCGCAAGGCGTTCACAGCTACCTCAAGTCACAGGGGATCGCACACGTCTGGAACGTTGACGACCATGGGCACGACGCCGCTACTTGGGGGAGCAATCTCTATCACTTCGTCCAACGTCTGTTTCAGTGATCATGAAGAGTAGAAGCAGTCTCATAAACCTGACGCTCACCGCGATCGCGATTTCGCTCATCACTTCTTCTGGCGTCGAACGGCGCCTCGCCGCGCAAGCGCCGGACACCAAGAAGTGGGATGTCTCAGCTGACTTGGGTCCCACGACGAAGCTCTCGTTCGAGACGAACGAGGGCACGTGGATGAATCTTGACGTCAGCCCCGATGGCCGGCAGATCGTGTTCGATCTGCTCGGTGACATCTACATCATGCCGATCGAGGGCGGAGCCTCCCCCGCCAAGCGAATCGCCAGCGGGCCGGCGTTCGATATGCAGCCCCGCTTCAGTCCCGACGGCCGGCGCATAGCGTTCACAAGCGATCGGGATGGACTCTGGAACGTCTGGACGACGGATCTCGAGGGGGCCAGCGCGCAGCAGATCTCGCGCGAGCGACAGTGGTTCGTCAACAGCCCCACGTGGTCGCCGGACGGGCAGAACATCTACGCGCGGCGGCACTTCGTCAAGGAACGATCGCTCGGCGCGGGCGAGGTCTGGATGTATCACTCGGCCGGCCCAAGCAGCGGGCTGCAGGTCACCGAGCGCAACGGCTGGCAGAAAGATGCCGGCGAACCGGACATCTCGCCGGACGGTCGCTACCTTTATTACAGCCGCGACGTCACGCCCGGCCAGACATTCGAATACAACAAGGATCCGAACGGCCTCATTTATGCGGTCTTGCGGCGTGACCTGATCACCGGCCGGGAGCGGCGCGCGGTCAGCGTTCAGGGGGGCTCAGTCACACCTCAGGTATCTCCCGACGGAAAGAGCCTCGCTTACATTCGTCGCGTCAGACTGCAGAGTTACCTTTACGTCCGCGATCTCGAGAGCGGTCGTGACCGTCAGCTTTTCGGCAATGTGGACAAGGACCTGCAGGAAGCCTGGGCGATCCACGGTCTCTACCCACAGTACGCCTGGACACCGGACGGCAAGGCCATCGTGATCTGGGGCGAAGGAAAGATCTGGCGGGTGGACGTGGCTAGCGGTAAGGGGCAGCAGATTCCCTTCACGGCACGCGTCGAGCAGACCATCAACGACGCGGTCCGATTCCCGCACAAGGTCCACGTGGATCAATTCCCTGTGAAGATGCTGCGCGACGTGCGCGTCTCGCCGGACGGGAAGATGGTCGTCTACAGCGCACTCGGTCATTTGTACGTCCGTCCCTTGCCTGACGGTCAGCCGAAGCGCCTGACCGCGCCGGCGTCCCACACGGCGACCGGCGAGAACGGCGGCGCGCAATCGGCTGCCGCGTCCGCCTCCGTCGACACCTACGAATTCTTCCCATCGTTTTCTCGCGATGGTCAATGGATCGTCTACACGACGTGGAACGATGCGGATATGGGACGCGTGCGCGTCATTCGCCGAGACGGCACCGGCGGCCGCGACGTCGTCTCGACGCCGGGCCACTACGTCGAGCCATCCTTCTCGCCCGATGGTCGCACCCTCGTCTATCGCAGCGCCGGCAGCGATCAGATTCGCGGACCGTTTTTCGATCAGGACACTGGGGTATACGTCGTGCCTGTCTCAGGTGGCCAGCCCGTACTGGTTCGCGACAGCGGCAGTCAACCCGAGTTCGATCACACCGGCACGCGCATTTACGTGCGCGAGGTACGGAACGAGAACTACACGCTGCTGAGTGTCGGCCTGCCGCAGGGCTCTTCGCCGCTGCCGGGCCGCGACGAGATTGAGCTCGTCCGAAGTCCAAACACAACGCAGTTCGCGCCGTCGCCCGACGGCAAATGGGTCGCGTTCGAGGAGCGCTTCAAGACCTTCATCGCGCCGTTCCCGCGAACCGGTCGGCCCGTCGACATCGGTCCAGGCACGCAAGCGTTCCCGGTGCAGCGCGTCTCGCGCGACGCTGGCTTCTACATCCACTGGTCCGGCGACAGCCGCAGGCTTTACTGGGCACTCGGCCCTGAGTTGTTTTCGCGCGACCTAACCGGCACGTTCTCGTTCGTCGACGGCGGCCAGCCGAAAGGCAGCCCTGAGCCCGCGCGGAGCCCGAGCGAAGCGAGTGGCGAAGCGCGCGCGAGCGGGGGTGGGGCCCCGCGAGCATTTGAGAATGCCCCACCGACGGAAAAAGGCATCCCGATCGGCTTCACCATGACGAGCGACGTGCCGACCGGCACGATCGCGCTCGTCGGCGCGCGTGTCATCACCATGGCCGGCCTGAAGCCTGGCGCGATACAAGGCACGCCTGGCGTGATCGACAACGCGACTGTTGTGATCCAGGGCAACCGGATCACAGCGGTCGGCCCGTCGTCGTCAGTTCAGGTGCCATCGGGCGCCACCCGTATCGACGTGAAGGGCAAGACGATCATGCCCGGCATCATCGACGTTCACGCGCATGTCAGCGGCGAATCGAGCGGACTTCTCGCGCAAGCCAACTGGCCCCTGGCTGCCAACCTCGCGTTCGGCGTCACGACGTCTCACGATCCGTCGAACAACAGCGAGACCGTGTTCACGAACGCCGAATTGATCCGCGCCGGCGCCAAGCTCGGGCCTCGCCTCTACTCCACCGGAACGATCCTCTACGGCGCCGAAACGCCTTTCAAGGCGGTGGTCGAGTCGTACGACGACGCGCTGTCGCATTTGAGGCGGCAGAAGGCGATGGGCGCGATCAGCGTGAAGAGCTACAACCAGCAGCGGCGCGATGCGCGGCAGATGCTGATCAAGGCGGCGCGCGAGACGGAGATGATGAACGTGCCTGAGGGCGGCTCGCTTCTTTACATGAATCAGACGCACGTTCTCGACGGGCACACTGGCGTTGAGCACTCGCTGCCCGTGCCCCGGATCTACAAGGACACCGTCGAGCTCTTCGTGAGAAGCAAATCAGGCTACACGCCCACGCTCATCGTCGGCTACGGTGGGTTGTCGGGCGAGTACTACTGGTACCAGCACACGAACGTCTGGGAGAATGAGCGCTTGCTGACGTTCACGCCGCGAGCAGTCGTGGACGCGCGGTCGCGGCGGCGTCAGATGGCGCCTGACAACGACTTCAACCATGTGCTGATTGCCAAGGGCGCCAAGCAGATCGTAGATGCCGGCGGCATGGTGCAGCTTGGCGCGCACGGCCAGCTGCAAGGCCTCGGCGCGCACTGGGAACTCTGGATGCTCAACCAAGGCGGCTTCTCACCCATGGAGTCGCTGCGCGCGGCGACGATCGACGGCGCCCGCTACATCGGACTCGACGGCGACATCGGGTCGATCGAGAACGGCAAGCTCGCGGACCTCATCGTCCTCGACAGGAATCCCCTCGAGAACGTCAGGAACACCGAGTCGATCAACATGGTCATGTTGAACGGTCGGTTGTATGAGGGGAAGACGCTGAACGAGATCGGCAACCGGCCGCGGGCACGACCGACGTTCTGGTGGGAACGGTAGCGGAAAACTTCGCACTCCAGCGCTCAAGTAAAACGCTATCGACGCGGCACACCCGCGCCGCGTGATGCTGGGCGTTGATGCTTCATCGGCGATTTGGTTGTGGCCTCAGGGAGCCGTCCGCACATGATGTCGCAGAGCTGAAATACGTCGTCGTCAGTCAGCGAGTAGTAGACGAACAACCCGTCTTTTCTGCGATTGACGAACCCCAACGTGTGCAGCAGCTGAAGGTGCTTGGACAGGTTCGCCTGGTTCAAGGTCGTTCGTTCGCAGAGATCTCTCACGGTGAGCTCACCCGTGCGGAGCGCATCGAGAATGCGCAAGCGGCCGGGCTCACTGAGCGCCCTGAACCGATTGGCGACCTGGTCGAACATCTCGGCGGTCAGTCTTGCCATCGTTCTCCCCTTCAGCTCGTCGCAGCTGTCGCCGCCGCTTGCGCCTCCACCGGGAGACCAGCCGCGCGCCACTCGTTGAACCCGCCTGCCAGATTGAGCACGTCGGGCAAGCCTTCCGCTTGAAGCAGGCTCGCCGCGATTGCGGAGCGGGCTCCTCCTTGACAGTGCACGATCACGGGTCGCTCGCGCGGGAGGGTGCTCGCCTTCCCCGCCAGCTCTCCGAGTGGAATGTGGTGGGCGCCAGGGATGTGGCCGGCCTGCCACTCCGCCGTCGAACGGACGTCGATCACGTGGACCGTTCCGGCTGCAAGTCTCTGGGCCACCCCTTCGGCGTCGATCTGTCCGACTCGTGCCGTTGCATGACCACGCGCCTGCAATGCCGTCACGACATCGGCGGCCGCATAGCCGCGAACGCGATCCAGTCCGATCAGCCGCAGCTCGCGCAGCGCGTCCTCGAGGCAGTAGCTGCATCGATCATCGACGATGAGGTGATAGTCGGTGTCGTAGGGGACGAACCATCCCGCCCAGGTCGTGAATGCGCGATTGATCGGGATATTGATAGTGCCCGGGAGGTGCGCCGCCGCGAATTCCGCGGCGGGTCGCGTATCAATGACGAGTGCGCCGCTGCTGACAAGCGACTCGACGCGCTCGAGCGACAGCCGCTCGGGTTGTTCCACCGACCCGAGCACCCTTGGACCTTCCTTATTAATACGCTTCATCTCGCCGAAGTAGGCCGGCGGGTCGGGCTGACCGGTCAACACACGGGCCACGAACTCGTTCTCGCTCATCGGTGCGAGCGCCCAGTTCGTCCGGCGCTCGTAGCCGAGCGTGCTCTGCGGAAGCGAGCCGAGGCCCTTGCCGCATGCGGATCCTGCACCGTGCCCCGGCCAGATCTGCATGTGGTCCGGCAGTGTCGTGATGCGCTTCAAGCTCCCAAACAACGCCCGAGCCGCGGGCTCCATCGTTCCGGCGACGTTCGCGGCTCGCTCGAGCAAGTCGGGACGGCCGACGTCGCCGACAAAGAGGAAATCTCCAGTGACCGCGGCAAGGGGCTCGTCCAGAACAGACGTGTCGGTGATCAAGAAGATCAAGTGCTCCGGCGTATGACCGGGCGTATGCAACACCTCGACGCGAACGCTGCCGACGTCGAACCGATCGCCGTCTTCGAGAAGGATCGCGTTGGCGTCGCGCGCGAAGACGTATTGCCACTGAGGACCTCCTTCGCGGGAGAGCAGCAGTTGCGCGCCCGTCCGTGCGGCGAGTTCGCGGCTTCCGGACACGAAGTCTGCATGGATATGCGTTTCGGTCACGTGGGTGATCGCGACACCCTCCTCAGCAGCCGCGCGGATGTACTGCTCGACGTCGCGGTTGGCGTCGATCACCACGGCGTGGCGGGTCTCCGAGGCACCGATCAAGTAGCTGACCTGAGCGAGCTTGGCGTCGAAGAAACGTTTGACAATGATCATGACAATCTCTCTGAGTGGCTCAAAAATCCTTGCCACGGCATGTTGTCGAGGAGGATGCCCGCAGCCACTACCAACAGCAGGATCGCAAACGCCTCGAGCGAAGCATCGACGTGGCTGCGGCAACGATGACGATCGCTAAAAGAGCGGCGATGCTCATCACGTCACTCGCGTCCTCACTCGCAGGAGCTGACGTCCAACCGCCGCGGGGCGGCTGACCGGCCGCTTCGAAGCGCCTCGACCGCCACAGCCACGTCGCATGCCGATGCGCGGTTGTAAGGCAATCGCGACAGGAGGTTGCCCATTGCGCACGTGTCGGTCAGACCCGCGAACACCAGACCGGTACCCACGAAGGCCGGAATCGCGGCAAACCACGGCGAGACCAGTAGCGCGAGAAAGGCTCCTGACGCCGACAGAGAGCCGGCCGCGATCCGCACCTGCCGTTCGAGCGACATCCGCTGGGCACCGCGATTGACAGGGAGACCCGCATCCAGCCACGCGCGCATGCCGCCGTCCAGGACGCGGAGCTGCCGGTGGCCTGAGGCTCGTAGCACCGCGTCGGCGCGCCCCGCTCGCTGGCCGGACTGACAGATCAGAACGACCGGGATTTCGAGAGCGGCGATCTCCGCCGCGTGTTCCGCGAGCACATCTACCGGCACGTTATAGGAACCGGCGATGTGTGCCGTGCTGTATTCGCCAGGTGTTCGAACATCCAGGAGCCGTACCGCCGCGGGATCGGCGGCGATCAACCGCTGGACGTCGACCGGACTGATGAGGCGTGTCGTGGTTGAGACATGTACAGACGAAGTATCGGTTTTCATAGTCTACTAATCAACTATACAGGAATATATTGGCGCGTCAACCTCAACGAACGGCCACGCCGAGCAACTCAGAGTGTGAAGGTAGCGAGAAGACTGATGAGGTAGGCACATGGCCGGCTTTTGTTACTGCGACGTTGTGGCCAGGCGGTACAATCGATGGCTTCCCCGGTCGTACAAGGCGAAACCTCGGTCTCGGCGAAGAACGAACATGAGCACGTCGTCGGACTCTCCCGCGGACTCCACCAACCCCCCCTTTCAGGCTCGCGGCGCCGGACACCTTGTTGGCGTACAGGCCCAGCCGATTCAGGTCGCGCTGAAATCAAATGAGCGGTGGCTCGCGACAGTGATCGCGAACCTGCCAGGCATGGCCTACTGCTGCCGCATCGATCGAAACCGGACGATGGAGTTCGTGAGTGAAGGCGTAAGCGCCCTTACGGGATTCACTCCGGACGATTTCATGTCTGGTCGCGTGCACTGGTCACAGATTCAGCATCCCGACGACGTCGATTGGTTCTGGGAAGCGCAGGAGGCGGCGCGCGAGCAGCGAGCGTTCCGTGCCGAATATCGCATCCGCCATAAGGACGGATCGGAGCGCTGGGTCCTCGAGCACGGGCAAGCCGTGTTCGATGGCGACGCCGAACCCACGTCGTTCGAAGGATTCGTCACTGACATCACCGAACGCAAGCGAGCCGAAGAAGCCTTGAACGAACGCCAGGCCTGGCTCGCCGGTCAACGCGAAGCGCTCGAGGCCGCCCTGAATGGCGCGCCGCTCGAACAGTCGCTCGGTGCGCTGGTCGCCACCGCCACCGATCGATTAGGTCCAGGCGTGCGAACGGCCTTCTATCTCGCCGATCCAGAACGCACCGCGCTGCACCACGTCGTCGGCATGCCGGCGGACTACGCCGTAGCGGTCGATGGCTTCAAGATCGGTCCGGAATCGTTGGCGTGCGGCCTGGCGACTCACACTGGGCAGCCGGTCATCACCTGCGACGTGGTGACCGAGCCGCTGTGGGCCCCGTGGCTTTGGATGGCCGAGAAGTTTGGGTATCGCGGCTGTTGGAGTTTTCCGGTCCACACGGAGGCGGGCAAGTTCGTCGGCACCTTCGCGGTCTATTGGCCGCAGCCACGCGAAACGACTGCGCTCGACCGGGAGCTCGCGGCGCTCTTGACCCAGACCGCGGCCATCATCATCTCCCGGTATACGGATTTGGAGGTGCGCCGCCAGGCGGAAAAAGCGCTCAGGGAGGCCGACCGCCGGAAGGACGAGTTCCTGGCAATCCTCGCGCATGAATTGCGAAACCCCTTGGCGCCCATTCGCACCGGCCTGGAGTTGCTGCGGCTCGGCGCTGACAAGCCAGGGACGCTCGAACGCATTCGACCGACACTGGAGCGGCAGGTCGCCCACATGGTCCGCTTGATTGACGACTTGCTCGACGTGTCGCGCATCTCGTCGGGAAAGATTCAGCTGAAGCGCCAGCCGTCGCCGCTTCCCGAGCTCGTCCGTAATGCGATCGACGCGAACCGCGCGGTGATCGAGGCGGGCTGCCTGCAGCTTTCGGTCGTGCTGCCCGACACGCCGTGCGTACTGGACGTGGACCCGACACGATTCGTCCAGGTCCTCTCCAACCTGCTGCAGAACGCGACCAAGTTCACCGAACGAGGTGGTCACGTCGCCGTCTCGGCACATCTCGAGGAATCGGCCTCGGCACCTCTCTTAAAACTGACGGTGAGCGACACGGGGACGGGCATCGCCGCGGAGACGCTTCCGCGTGTGTTCGATCTGTTCGCCCAGGGTGACGATAGCCGGACCGGAAAGAGTGGACTCGGCATTGGGTTGGCGCTTGCCCGTCAACTCGTCGAGTTGCACGGCGGACGGATTGAGGCGCATAGCGATGGTCCAGGGCTTGGCAGCTCCTTCACCATCCACATGCCGGTCCTCACCTTGAATGACGTCGACGCCTCATCAGACCTTGCGGCCGCTCGCGCCGAGAGCATCACGCGAAAGGTCTTGATCATTGACGACAACGTGGATGCGGCCGAGACCTTGGCCGCCTTCGTGAGGGCTCGTGGAGGCGAGGCGGACGTCGCGCATGGCGGCGAAGACGGTCTTCGCGTAGCAGCCAGCTTCCAGCCCGAGGTGATCCTGCTCGACATCGGGATGCCGGGCATCGATGGATATGAAACGTGCCGGCGTTTGAGAGGTGGACTTGTCAGCGACGCCACTTCCATCGTCGCTCTCACAGGCTGGGGCCAAGAGCAGGCTCGCACGCAAGCTCTCGGGTGCGGATTCGACGCACATCTCATCAAGCCCGCGGATCCTCGCGCGCTCGAAACACTCCTTGCTGATCCACCGCGATTGCCGCGCTGAGTGAGACTGGTCGTCGTCACTACTATCGGACCAAGCCGCGCTGATCATTAGTCGTCACGACGTTCATCCGTCTTCAATCTGATCGAACGGGTCACACACGCCACGCGTGTGTCGGATACGCACGTCACACCACCACAGAACGACGACACGAACGTTGCTGCTTGCGAGACCGTTGCGGGTTTGTGCATGCGCGTGTAAATCCACGCGCGCGTGTTGAATCGACGCGAAAAATAACAACTTTGCAGTTGACGGCAGAGTTTCGAATCCTTATAAGAGTTCAGCTGTTAATCTACTAGGAGGTGGAAATGAATCGAAAGGTTCGTACCCCGCCGGGAAGAAGGATTCTGCTCGCCGCGGCGTGGGCAGTGATCGCGACCGTGGCCGCCGTTGTGGATGCCGGCGTTGCGGCGCAGGGGGGCAATGGCGGGCCGCGCTCTGCGCCCGCGATCGTGGGGAGTGAGCTTTCGTGGACCGCCGACATCGAGTTCGAGAGCGCGCTGCTCGTTGTCGTCGGACGAGGTGAAAACAAGACCGTCAAGCAGATCACCTTCAACTCCCGCGACGCGCTCCGTATGGACGTCTCGCGCCAGGGCCTGGCGGATGGCCGCTACAAGTACGAGCTGTTTCTGTATCCGCCCTCGAATCGTGGGGGCAACCAGCGCGTATCCGTGCGAAGCGGCGCGTTCTTCGTTCGCGGAGGCCTGCCCTCCAACCCGGAGGATCTCGATCAGCGACCGCCACGGACTGACAATCCGCGCCGCGGTGGGGGCCACTAAAGCTCAATTCAACGCAAGCAGAGTGAGCGAGATTGCCGTGGACGGATCGTGGTGGATGCTGAAGGAGGCTTAATGCGCGCGCAAATCACGTTAGGACTTGTGGGCGGTGTATTGCTGGGTCTGACCATTTATGCGCAAGACGTCAATATCACGGGTAACTTTTGTGCCGGGTCTGCAGATTGCACGGGCACCCCACCGGACGACATCACAGCCAGACAAATCTTCGAGCCATTGTTTCGAATTGACGACACCGGCGCCGACACAGGTACGTGGCTGATGACGAGAGCGGGCGGGGTTGGTTTTCAGGTACGGGATGTCGCAGGAGCGACGAGTCCGTTCACGATCGAGGATTCGACGCCTTCGAACACGCTGTATCTCGACAGCGCCGCGAGAGTTGGCGTCGGTACCAGCATCCCGGCCGGCGAACTGCACGTCCGCTCGTCCAGCGCGAACACCGACCTCTACGTCGAGCGTATCGGCACCGGCCCCTCAGCGGCGCTCCTCTCGGCGCAGTCGGACCTCGTCGCCTTCGGAACGATCTCCGCTGACCCGTTTGCGATCGCCACGAACAACGTGACGCGGATGTTCATCACGACCGGCGGCGCGGTCGGCATCGGCACGGCATCGCCCACGTCCACGCTGCATGTCGTGGGTAGCTTGAACGTGACCGGCACCAAGAACTTCGTCGAAGCCCACCCGACGGACCCCTCGAAAGAGATCGTCTATGCGGCGATGGAAGGCGGCGAAGCCGGGACGTACGTGCGCGGCACGGCGGAACTGGTCAACGGACAGGTCGTCATCGATCTTCCTGAGCACTTCGGGCTGGTCACTGCGGACAAGGGGCTGACCGTTCAGCTCACCCCGCGAGGCGAGTGGTTGCAGGCGTACGTCGTGAGCGTGACGCCTCAGAAACTCGTCTTAGGTGAGGGGCAGCACAAGAACGGCAAGTTGGATTACGTGGTACAGGGGGTTCGCAAGACGCAGGCGGATTTCACACCGATTCGCAAGCGCGTTCCGATGAAGTAAGAGTTCTTCCCTCCGAACCTTCGCTCGCCTACCGACGAGGCGGGCGAAGGTTTTTCCTAGAAACCTCCGCTTGAGCTCTTCGAGCTCCAGTCCCTTGACAGCGACGTCCAAGGGCGGCCAAGATACCGCAATTCCCCACGCGCGGATCCCCTGGTCCGCCACTTACACCGATGGCGCGGCGTCCTCTCAGGTGGAACCAGGACGCTTTCAGCCGGAGCCGAACCCATGACAGGACGAATACGACACGGAATGCTCACGCGATCCGTCGTGGGGGTGCTGTCCGCCGTGACTTTGATTGCGTGCGGGAGCAGAGAGCCGACAACCGACGCCGATCGCCTGGCGCGTGGGCGCCAGCTCGTGCAGCAAATGAGCGCACGACTCGCCGCGGTCAACGCCGTGTCCGTAACCACCACTGAAACGCGTGACAGGGTGCACGCCACCGGCCGAAAGGAAACCCTCTCGCAGACCGGCGTCTACACCATGCGTCGTCCCAATCGCTTCTACGCGAAGATGACCGGCGGCCTCGGTCTCGAGTCCTGGTACAACGGCAAGACGGTCACGATCGCGTCGCACCCGGAGAAGGTGTTCGCGCAGGCGCCGATGCCCGACACGATCGATCGCACGCTCGATGCGCTCGCGGAGCGCTACGACATGGCGCTGCCGCTGAGCGATCTGTTCTACGCGGCACCCGAGAAGGCGCTGCTCTCCGATCGCACTACCGGCGGATACGTCGGCCGCGAGCAGGTCGGCGGTACGCCGTGCGTGCACCTCGCGTTCAAGGACGTCGGCGCCGACTGGGAAATCTGGTTGCCGGAGCAGGGCGAGCCTCTCCCGAAGCGCTTCAGGGTCGTGCAGACAGGCCGGACCGGCAAGCCCGTGACCGACGTGACGTTCACCGAGTGGAATCTCGCGCCGTCGATCACCGATGCGACCTTCGTTCCAAAGGTGCCGGCTGAGTATGAGGGCATTGCCGCCGTGCAGCGGGCCGCCGCGATCAAGCACACGGCTCCGAAGGAGCCGAAGGCTGACCCCGCCGCACCGGATTCCAAGAAGTAGGGGCCGGCGAAGCGCATCACGTCGAAGTACAAAAGGAGCCGCGCACATGAGGTATCCGACACTTGCCAAGCGAAGGGTCCGTATCCTGATCGCAGCCGCGCTGATGGCGACTACGGGTCTCGCGCCGATCGCCGCACAAGTGCGCGCTGGACGCCGCGGGGCGGTCGCGAAGAACGACGACCGTACCGTGGCCGCGGGACCGCGCGGCGCCGCCGTCAAAACCGATGACGGTGCGGCCACCGTCAGTCGGCGCGGTGTCACCGCTGCAGGTGAAGAAGGCTACGCCGCCGCCGGCCGCCGCGGCGCCGTCGTCAGCGGCGAAGAGGGCTACGCTGCCGTCGGCCGAAACGGCGCTGTCGTCACCGGCGAGGAAGTCGACGTGCAGGGTGCGGCCGTCGGCCGCCGCGGCGCGGTGGTCGTCGGCGAAGAAGGCGCGGCAGCGGTCGGACGCTACGGTGGCGTGGTCGTCTCCGACAATCGATACGAGAGCTACGAAGCGTGGAGAGGGGTCGCGGCTGTCGGCGCCGGCATTGCGATCGGCACGATGCTGGCGAGACCACCGGCTGCGGCGACGACGGTCGTGGTGACGGGGTCGACGTATTACTACCACGACAACGTCTACTATACGCGCGTGATGAACGGCGGCGCCGTCTCGTATCAGGTCGTCGCGCCGCCCGCCGGCGCGATTATCACGACGCTCCCGGCGAACTGCCAGAGCGTGAGGGTGGGCAACGCAACCTACTCGCAGTGCGGGACCACGTATTACACGCGCGTCGCGAACGGGTATCAGGTGGTGGTGTTGCAGTAGAGCGACCGAAGGGATCGGAGCGAAGCGAAGAGGCTTGACTGGCCCGCGAGGCCATGGCTACTGCGCGATGAAGACCGGCGATCCGATCAGCACGTTCATTGGCGACTCCGTGTAGGGTGCAGACACCGGCGAGACCAGCTCCTTGCGTGCGAGTACTTCGAACTCCATCTTCTCTCCCCGCGACTTCCAGTTCTTGTACATACCCGCGACGTGCCTCGCACGGATGTCCTCTCCTCGCGCCAGCGGTGGCTCTTCGGGAGGCAGCCCAGGTGGACTCGCTTCCGAGGCGTAAATCAGCGTAGCAACATCCGGCTCCATGACGACAGCCCGAGCGCCATCCGCGACCGGAATCTCTTTTCGATCACGGAACCCACGCACGTGCTTTTGAGATCCGCCCAGCGCAACGAGCGTTCGATCCGTCGCGCCCACAAGAAAGATTACGGGCGGATTCACCAGGTTGAAGAAGCCGTAATGAAACTCCAGCGTGCCATGGAAGTACCTTCTAGGCTCGTCGAAAGTCCCAACCAGGCCCTGGTTGGCAAGATCGCTAAACATCGCTTGCATCGAGCGGAGGATCGGGTCCGAAGCGGGCTGTCCAAATTTGAGTGTGCCACCGCTCCCCAGCACCTTGGCCTCGAGCTGCTCTAGGCGCATCAGGGCGCTCTTCCATTTCGACGGAGTTACCTGCTGCTGGTAATCGCGGATCTTGTCGTCCGAATAGTAGATGTATGTGCGTTGAGAATTTCCCATGGGCGCGCCTCCTGCGTACCAGCGAGCCGTATCTTCATCGATCGTGGTGGCGATCCATCTCGGCCTGAGAAAGCCGGAGGAATCGCGCGGCATTGTTATAGAGGATGTCCCGCTTCTGCGCATCGCTCAGGAACGGCGCTCGCTCGATGCGTCGAATCGACGGCTCGATCACACCCGGCCAGATCATTTGATCGGACCCGAACATCACACGATTCCCGAATCCCGCCTCTACAATGCGCTGCAGGTTGCGATAGAACTCGGGCTCAGGGAGCGCCCACACAATCGCCCCGACGTCGACGTACACCTGGCGGTACGTCCAGAGAAGCGCGAGCAGATCGTCGATGAGCGGCCAGCCCGCGTGCATCACGTAGACGCGCAGCTTCGGGTGCTTCACCAGCGGCTCTTCCAGTTGCAGCGCGCTGTGGAGTCGTGCGCGGTACGCGGGAAAGAGATGCGCGGCACCTGGGGGGCCGGTGCCGATGTGAATGCCGACGGGAATGTCGAGGGCTTCAGCGACCGCCAGGTACGGCTCAAAGCGCGCAGCGTCCGCCGCAATCCCTGCGTACTGATTGGTGACCTCGGCAAGCACAGCGAGTTGCCCTTTCCCGTGTAGCGCTGTGATGTCCGCAGGCGTCACCGCGTCTCGACCGATTTGAAAGCCGAGGCCGGGAATAAATCGGTCCGTTGCTGCCTGCCGCCAGCGCGCGACTCGTTCTGCGCTGCCGCTTAGTACACCGATGATGTTCAGTCGGTTGAGCGTTGAGATCGTTTCTTCTTGCAGCGCCGCATCGCTCGTAGGTGACCACACCGGATCTGCACACGGCGGCTTTTTCATCCAAGCGAGGAACTGCTCCGCCCAGACACCGCGCTGATCCCATGCCGGGATTCCGACCAGCCCAAGGCATATTCCGAGGGGCGGCGGTCCTTGGGCGTCAGCCGCCATCGCATGCAGGTGCATGTCGAGCACCGGGAGAGGGCGGGTCTGGCCTTTCAGGATTGCGTGCGAGGGGACGATGCACGCCGCGAGCAGGATCGCCACGAGGGGACCGCGCCGCATCGGAGGAGTGTAGCATCGCGGCGCGATTAGGAGCCGAGACAACGGCATAGCGCGCGGCATCAAGTCGTTTCATCGACGAGATCTGTGGATTTCTCGGTTGAGGCGAATTGACGAATGACAGGATGCGGCGTCTCGTCAGTCCAGACCCGACTCGACGCCGCCTTCTCGAAAGTACTATCCCTGTCTCTACTTCGCCGCTGTCACGTCCTCGGAGTTCATGTCGAGGGTGATGGTCCACCCCGAGGTCCCCTTGAACTCGAACGGGGCTGGCTTCGGCCCGCGACGATAGGCGATGTGTTCGACGGGCAGGATATTGAACCCCTCGTTTCGGGTGGCGCCGACGTACCTCATATTCCTGATGACAGTCGTCCCTTCACCTGTGGCACCGGAATATCGAGTCAACACCACGTCCGCCGCCTTTCCTCCATCGAGCTTGGCCTCGGCGCTCACCGCCTCAGCTTTCCAGTCGATCCTCGCATCGGGTCCTTCGGTGAGAGAGGTCCACTTCACCGGCAGGAGATGCGACATGAACACCCGGATCGCCGCCCGCTGCTCTTCGGTCGCGGACGGCTCGAAAGTCAGTTCGACGGTCTTAGCGTCGCCCTTGTCGCCCGCAAACCAGAACTTCAGACCATCCAGCCTCACCTTGGCATGGTGCCCGTTGTTCACCCGAAATGCCGCGTTGAAGTAACAGGACCTGTGTCCCGCATGCTCGTGGGTCGCAGCTGAACCGATTGCCGCGGGCGATCCGAAGATACACGGACACAGCAGTTGGCAGCTGCAGCCATCGATGATCGTCGCATTCATCGCCCAGTCGACCGAGCCTTCTGTTGCGAGCGCCCGCGCGTACACGCTGGATCCGGCGACCGCTGTGCCGAGTGATGCATATGCAGCTGCTTTCGCAAAATCGCGCCGAGAGATACGCGTCGACATGGTTTCCCTCCTGTAAGCAGTTCGAAGTCGCTGCACAACGTCGAACGTTTTCCTCACGTCCGCACGATGTGCCGCCCCTCCTTCTCAACGACCATCGAACCACCGCGGACCGCGGTTGGAAAGTCAAGAAAGTGGACTTCGCAATCGAAGGGGGTGCAAATTGCAGATTGCAGATTGCAGATTGCAGATTGCAGATTGCAGATTGCAGATTGCAGATTGCAGATTGCAGAT
>Ga0075428_100003244_pt1 | contig 17802 bp, 17 predicted proteins | sample RhiMetdeltSRZDD2_FD_75291 | JGI IMG/M metagenome (GOLD analysis project Ga0075428, IMG submission 75291) | Populus rhizosphere microbial communities from Tennessee, USA - Rhizosphere MetaG P. deltoides SRZDD2 | ecosystem: Host-associated > Plants > Roots > Rhizosphere > Soil | place: USA... | reverse complement strand
ATGCGTGCGGTGCTTAGCCATGGGCTTTCTCCTCGAAAGCCCGGTTCGGTTAGCCGATTCTCAGGTCCTCCACCTGTCCACCCCAAAGGGTGCACTCCACGCCGAGGCTATCGGCGAACGTATGTAGCGCGACTCAATATCGAAGCAGGTATCGTCACATTGAGTGACTTTGCCGCCTGAAGGTTTGCACCCAACTCGAAGTCACTTGGCTCGCCTATCGGGAGATCGCCAGGCTTGGCTCCCTTCAGAATTTGGTCGACCAGAGAAGCGCTGCTACGAAACAGCATCGATAAATCAGGCCCATAGCTCAGCAAACCTCCAGCGTCGGTAATCTCGCGGAATGGCGACACCAGGGGAATCTTGTATCTCAGAGAAAGGGCGCCGATCCTCGCTGCGTTGCCCCGCGCCATCGGATCAGACAGAGGCAAAATGGCATCCACTTTTTGCTCGGTCGCGGCTTCGAATGCCTTTTCGATTTCGTCCGCGACCGCGAAATCCAGAACTACAACCTCTAGCGCCAGGTCAGGAGCGGACTTCTTGGACGCCTCGACTTGAAGATTGAGAGCCGCGTTCGCCGAGTGTCGCATCAAGGCGATCCGTTTCGTGTTCGGCATGCATTCACGCACGAGGGCCAATCGCGGCCGGCTTTGCAGCCGCGACATGGTTGCCATCCCGGTGACGTTCCCACCGGGGCGCTCCAAGTTGGAGACAAGGCCGGTCTCGACCGGGTCCGAGCCGAGCGGGAACACTATCGGGATGGAGCTCGATGCCGATTTCGCAGCATAAATCGCAGGCGGTGTTGCGGGCATAATGACATCGACCCCGAGTTTGGCTAGCTCGTTTGCAAGATCGGGAAGGCGCTCGAACTTCCCATCGCCGAAACGCCAAACGAACTCGATGTTGCGACCTTCGACGTAGCCGAGCTCCTCGAGCCCCTCCTTGAGCTTTTTCCACCAGTCTTTCATGCCTTCCTCGGTCACCGGACTGAGTATGCCAATTCGGGCCATGCTGGTGGACATCTCTTCGCCTCTCATCTCTCCACGGCACATTCTGATGCCGGTGAGAGTGAAGGTACGCAACTGCACCGCAATTCGCACGCGACGCCAAGGACTGCTGTGATCGCCGTTTCGTCGCGATGGGCCGGAAGCAAACCCCTCGCCGGAGAAGCTTTGACGAGTGACCATTCCGATTGACGGTGGAACGAGACACTACGTCGGAGAAGAGAAAGCGGGCTTGCTCTGGCGAACCGCCCCAGGCTCAGCCAACATAGGTCCGTCGTGGAGTGAGCCCTTAACTCGGTGTTCCGCGTGTCCCAAACCCGGCGGTGGGCATTGGACGACCATCCTGAACCACCTTGGTAGCACCGCAAGATGTCTTCTCAGCACGAAGGGCAGGCCACAGAGCGCCCCGACCTCGCGGCGACGCCTTCCGCCTGGGCACCGTTTGCAAGCAGCGCGTTTTTCTGGGTGTGGTTGGCCAATACTGTGTCTGCCCTCGGGACCTGGATTCAGAACACCGCCAGCGCGTGGATCATGACGGACCTCGCGCCAAGCCCGATCATGGTCAGCCTAGTCCAGGCGGCCGCGCAACTGCCGGTGCTTCTCCTTGCCCTTCCGGCCGGAGCCCTGGCCGACCTAATGGACCGCAAGCGCCACCTGATTCTGACGAACATGCTGATGTTAGCGGCGTCCGCTACGCTCGCGATCGTTGCGGCGCTGGGACGCGTTGATGCCACGATCCTGCTGTCGTTGACTGCCCTGCTGGCGGTGGGCGCTGCGTTGAACAATCCGGCATGGGCAGCTTCCGTGCCGCTGACGGTGCCACGTCAGTCGCTGGCGCAGGCGCTGGTCCTCAACTCGGTTGGATTCAACATTGCCCGAGCCATCGGTCCTGCGGTGGGCGGACTGATCCTAACGGTTGCTGGTGCAACCGCCGCCTTCGCCGCCAACGCAGCTACCTTCGCCTTCGTCGCGGTGGTCGTCGGCATTTTGCTGACCTTCCCCCGTACCCAGACGACAATCGATGTGCCGCCCGAGCGATTCCTGTCGGCGATGCGCATCGGTCTCGCCTATGCGCTGGCTGGGCCGGTCGTGCGCAGCACCCTCGTCCGCTCAGCAGCATTCTTCGGCTGCGCAAGTGCGATCTGGGCGCTGCTACCATTGTACGTTCGTCAGGTCCTGGGGCTTTCATCCGCGTCTTTCGGCCTGATGATGGGGGTCATCGGCGCTAGTGCGGTGTTGGGCGGGTTCATCATGCCCCTACTGCCCAAATTGTTCTCGCGCAACAACCTGATCATGCTGGCCGGCGCGTCGTGTGGCCTTGCATTGGTTCCCCTCGCTGTCATTCCCAGTGCCACGACGGCGTATGCCGCCCTGCTGGTGTTCGGCATCGGCTGGATCGTCGGCGCTTCGAGCCTGCAGGCGACGGTGCGGTTGGCGACGGCACCGTGGGTGCGCGCTCGTGTCTTGGCGCTGTATCAAGCGGTGTTCAATGGCAGCATGGGCCTGGGCGCGATTTTTTGGGGCTGGCTCGGCGAGTACGCGGGTCTGACGGGAACCATCCTCGCCGCGGGCCTTGGAGGCTGCGTTATTGCGCTCCTGACGCGAGCGGTACAGCTTCCGGCTGAGATCGGCGATCCATCGGCTCCAGCCATATCGGCTCCCCGCGCCCTATCGATCGCGGAGGAGATGGCGCCGCTTCTGCACAGCGCCCAGCATCGGCTGGTGCTCGCGATCAGCTACCACATCGATCCGGCCGACGCCGTGGCATTCCGCGCCGCCATGGCGGAAGTCCGGCTGTCTCGATATCGGGACGGTGCGGTGGGCTGGGCGTTGTCGCGTGATGTCAGTGACCCGACGCACTGGGTGGAGACATTCCGCACCCGTGATTGGCATGAGCTGCGGCGAGGGATCGAGCGCTTCAATCAGGCCGACAGCGAGGCCGTGGTTCGGGCGCGCTCCTATCACCTCGGCGCGGATCCGCCCCGCGTGACGCTGCTGCTGCAAGAGCAGAGGTGACTGAGTATGGTCTACCCCACGAGCCGATGTCGGGACGGACATCTTTATTTCGTCGCCATGCCCCGCGCATCTTTACGACGGCTGAGGGGGCCGATAGCCATTGCCAACTCGGTAACCTGCCTTTGTCCAATGCGGTAATTTATGACTGGCTGGACGAGGTGTTGGCGTAGAGGCGACCAATCGCCGTGTGGGTCTGGTGTGGGTCTAAATGCGAAAGGCTCATAGAGAGCACATGTAGCGCCCGAGTCCAGGAATAAGCGCGAATTGTTGCTTATATGATGTCACCAGCGCTTGCCACCCTGATGGGAGATACCATGCGACGACTTTTACGCTGTGGGATGATGGTGCTCTTGGCACTGATGTCGGCGCGTGCGACTGCACAGGATATTCCCGGCCTCGAAGTCTGCACTGCCGAAAAGCAGATGGAACGTCGTACCGGATGCCTGCAAAGCAATGACCAATATCTGCAGCAGGCGCTGTCGAAGCTGGCGCGCGAGACGGAGGCCAAGATCGCCGCCTCGGGCCGCGCCCTCGCCTCAGCCCAAGCCGAAATTGTTGCGCTTAAGTCAGCAATGGAGAAGTTGAACAACGAGCTGGCGCAAATGAAGTCGAAGGTCGAACCGACCAGCGAGAAGTAGATGAGCGGCCGTCACGCCGGAGGGCGCCTGCTTGCCGCGCACTTCACCGATCGTGCAGGAACGCAATCGCAGGCGCGTCATCCCAGAGCGGCTGCGAGCAGGCTCTGGCCGACGTGCGACGCGCTCCAGCTCGGTAGCCGCCGCTCGACGGCACGTTGAAAGGGCTGCGCCGACGCTGTCATCACGACGAGAGATTGCGCGCAAGCTGTATCACGGCTGCGTCAACCGCATCTCCCCGCGTTGTCTGTCCTTGCCTCGAGGCTTGGAGCCAGAACTCATTCGTGATGCGTAGAATCTCTTCATCCGACTGGGCCACACCGGCGACTTCGAAGTCCTTGCGAATTTTGCCAAGCACGTCAATGCGTTCGGGGTCCAGCGTGGCGACAGCGAGGTCGTTCGAATAGACTTCGGCGCTTTCGCCCGTCAGACCCAATTTCTCGGCCGCCCACATGCCGAGCAGCTTGTTGCGCCGGATCATCGCCTTCAAGTCATCCGTAAGGCTGCTCATCTGAATATCCATTCTGCCCCGTTGGCGCGCCCTCCGCTGTGCCATCTTGCGGCGGTATGGTCGAAGCCGAACTGATCGAGATCAAAGACAGGCTCGCCTGAAGGCTATAACCTCGGGTTGACGCTTTCGTCGGCTATTGGTCCGCACCTGCCGGGGCACCATTCGGCGTAATCCGACGGGCATTAGGCATGGGTCGCAAAGCCAACTTCGATCCGATGCGCCGCGCAGGGTTGCCGGCGGCATGGCTTGCGGCGGCTTGGCTTGCGGTCGCGGCTGCCGCCGCCCTGGTCGGTGTGAGCTTCGCCCCGGTCCCGGCGCAGGCGCAATACTTCGATTTCTTCTCGCGTCCGCCCGGCTCGTTTCCGGGTGGGTATCAGCAGCGCTATCGGCCGCAGCAGCAGCGCGGGTTCGGTTTCTCGTTTTTCGGCGGCGGCAATTGGAACTACCAGCATTACGATCCTTGGGCGCCGCCGCCGCGGCGGCGGGTCGAGCGGCCGCCGCGGGTCGAGCGGCCGCAGGTCGAGCGGCCGCAGGAGGATTTCAGCAAGGCGCCCCCGCCGCCGCGCAAAGAAGCTGAGCCCGCCATCAGCGTCTTGGTGCTGGGAGACTCGATGGCCGATTGGCTCGCCTACGGTCTCGAAGACGCGTTCTCCGACACGCCCGAGCTTGGTGTGACGCGCCGCCACCGCACCGGGTCCGGCCTGCTGCGCAGCGAAGGTCGCGACGCCTACGACTGGGTGCACGGGGCCAAGGATTCGCTGGCCCGCGACAAGGCGGATCTGGTCGTGATGATGATCGGTGTCGGCGATCGTCACCCGATCCGCGAACGCCAAGCGGCGCGCGCGAACCAACCTGCCGGGCAGAAACCGGGTGAGCCGCCCAAGCCGGCGGAAGCCCCCAAGGCCACCGATCCGGCCAAGCCTGCCGAAGCTGCGAAGCCGGCCGAATCGGCCAGAACGAGCGAATCTCAGGAAGCCGAGGTGCCCGCCCCCGAGCAGCCCGCGACCGCGCCCCCGGAGTCCGGGCGACCCGGCACCCTGGTGTCGTATGAGTTCCGGTCCGACAAATGGGTCGAGTTCTATTCGATGCGCGTCGACGAGACGATCGCCGCGCTGAAGACCAAGCGGGTGCCGGTCATTTGGGTCGGCCTGCCGCCCATTCGCGGCACCCGGGCGCGCGCCGAGGTGTCGTTCCTGAACGAAATGTACAAGGCGCGAGCAGAGAAAGCCGGGATCGTCTACGTCGATGTCTGGGACGGCTTCATGGATGAATCCGGCGAGTTCTCGAACTTCGGGCCGGACATCCTCGGGCAGAACCGCCGCCTGCGCGCCGGCGACGGCGTGCACTTCACGAAGGCTGGCGCGCGCAAGCTCGCGCACTATGTCGAGCGCGAAATTCGCCGGTTGCTCAACCACGCAACCCCGGTCGCGCTGCCGATTCCTGACGAGCCGCAGAAACCCTCGGCCGTGCCGCAGCCGAGCGGCCCTACGCCACGGCCGGTGGCCGGTCCGGTGGTGCCGTTGACCGGGCAAACGCCCGCGGCGGGAGCGGCGCTGCTCGGGAGCGCGGGGCAGGGCAACGTCACGGCCGATTCGGTTGCGGTGCGCGTGCTGGTGAAGGGCGAGCCGGTCGAGGCGCCCACCGGCCGAGCTGACAATTTTGCCTGGCCGCGCACCGATGGCACCGTCACCGACCAGATCGAGCCGGCCGAACCGATCGCGACCGCTCAATCTCCTCGCCCGGTCCCCCCAACGGCAGCGCGCGCCACTTTACCGCGCGCCGGACAACGGCCGCCGGCGCAGGCCGCCGCGCCAAAGGCGCGGGCGGCGCGATAGGTCGTCTTCGCGGGCCGCATTGCGGGTGAAGCGGTGCTTTTAATATCGCCCGGTAGTTCGTTAGAGCATTCCGCACTTAGCGCGAAGCAGATCCTGCATGAGCAAGGTAGTCCGCATGGCACCGATTCCACGGCGTGGAAACTTGTCGCTGGCGCGATCGCTACATTCGCTCAAGCGGTGCTCTTGACCGTCCCGGACTGGGCAGAGCCTCCCGGTGATGCAGAAGGACTCTGCAGTAATAGCCGACGAGGCGGCGACCAATCTCCGTGCGTTGCTGGCCGCTGCCGACATCCGCCCGCCTTACATTCCAGTCGGGCACTCACTTGGCGGGCTCTACGCGCAAATGTAGAGTGGCTGCGGCACGCGGCGGTGGCCCCAACCTCCAGCGGGGAGTTCAGAACGCATGTTGAAGCGCTTCGCATTCACGATCTTGATCGTCGCAATCTGCGGGACGACGGCCGAGCGGTTGTCGGCTCAAGATTGTGGACCCTTCTTCTGGGCATGCCAAAGACCGGCTGAGCCGCGATTTCTTCCCGCCCCAAGCGCCCCACCGCAGGTGGAATATCAAAGGCAGCCGGTCCATCCCGGGTCGGAGCAAGGAGCAAACTACGGAGCGGTTGGGGGGGAGCGCTTCCCGGTTGCGGCGGTGCAATCCTCCCAGGTCAATCCGAATTATCTGCGCCAGACCGTATACTACCCATCGAATGAAAGGCCGGGCACGATCATCGTCGACCCGCACCACCGCTTTCTCTATTTCGTAGCCGGCGGCGGACGAGCAATACGTTACGGGATCGGAGTGGGACGGCAAGGATTCCAATGGTCCGGCGTGGCCACAATCCGTGACAAGCAGCAATGGCCGGATTGGTATCCTCCGAAGGAGATGCTGCAGCGCCAACCCGAAATCATGCGACAAATGCAGAATTTGCGCGGCGGCATCGGCATGGCCGGAGGTCCACGCAACCCACTGGGCGCTCGCGCTCTGTATCTTTGGCAGGGGAACAAGGATACGCTTTACCGAATTCATGGCACGATTGAGCCTTGGACCATCGGCCGGAGCGTTTCTTCCGGTTGCATCCGCATGCTCAATCAGGACGTGATCGACCTCTACGAACGGACACCCCTTGGGGCAAAGGTCGTGGTGCTTGGGTCACGTGGTTGAAGGCTTGCCTGCGATATCATCGGCGGGCAATGCGCCGCGCCGCCGCTGGCGAATAGCGGCGAGCGACCGTGCCTCCACGAAGGACTTGCCAGCGTGTTGTATTGGGAGCTGTTCCGGAGTGTGACCGGCGTCAACATGCTGCACGTGCCCTATCGTGGCGGCGGGCCGGCACTCACGGACCTGCTCGGCGGCCAGGTGCAGGTCTATTTCGGCACCTCGGGCTTCAACGATCGGGTATGTCAGAACCGGGAATCTGCGTGCGCTAGCGGTGACCACCTCGACGCGCGCGCCAGCGTTGGCTAACGTCCCGTCGATGGCCGAATGCCTGCCGAACTATGAGGCGAGTATCTATGTCGGCATTGTCGCGCCGCGCAATGCGCCCGCCGACATCGTCGATAAACTGAATCAAGCCCTCAATCTCGCGCTCGCCGATCCCAAGATGAAGCAGCGGATCGCCGAGCTGGCCGACACGCCGCTTTCGTTGTCGGTCGCCAACTTTAGCAAGCCGATCGCCGCCGAAACCGAGAAATGGGAGAAGGTGATCCGGGTAACCAACATCAAGCCGGAGTGATCTTTTCCTCAAGACATGATTTTTTGAACGATCGCGAGCGAGCTGCGGTTCATCGAATTCATCGCCTAGATTGGCCCGCCTGTAAGTAGGCGCAAGAATTTGATCCTGCGCACTAAAGTCGAGTTAGGGTCAAAATTGACAAGTCGCAGACTGGGCATCTCTCTTCCGGTCTACCCCCACGAGCTGACGTAGGAACGGACACCCCCATTTCGTCGCGATGGGCCAACCCGGACATCGCTCGCAGCAAACGCGATAGTGCCGCGGTCACAAACGGCATCCTCCCAGTGATACCCGAATAAGGCTATTGGGGCCGGTAGCGAACGAGAATTTAGCCTTGCGCTCACTCGAGTTGAGATCGACAATAGTGCCCCTGGCGTAGTTCTTTTTGTGTGGGGGCACATGAGCTATTGTCAGCGGATCTACTCAATTGCAGGGATCGTTTTTCTCCTAACCCTGTCCTTTGCAAATCAGGATGCCTCGGGGGCTGAGCCCAAGCGGGTGATGTTGCTTCATTCATTCGGCCAGGAATTCAGGCCATGGAGCGAATATGCCAAAACGATCCGCAACGAACTCAGTCGCCAATCGCCATGGCCGCTGAACCTTGTCGACCTTTCGCTTATATCGGCCCGCTTCAGCGATGAAAACGCGGAGCTTGCGTTCGCCGAGTACCTTCGCGCCCTCTTTGCCAAGCGCCCGCTTGACTTGATCATCAGTATCGGCGCTCCCGCAGCCGGCTTTGTCCAGCGGCACCGCAAGGAGCTCTTTCCCATCACCCCGATGCTGTTCACGGCGGTGGAACAGCGTCGCGTTCGGTATTCCGATCTTACCGAGCATGATGTCGTTGTGCCGCTGGTGCACGACTTTGCAGCCGTCTTCGAGAATATTCTACGCGTATTGCCGGATACCAGAACTGTAGCCGTGGTGAATGGAAAATCTTCCGCTGAACAGTTTTGGGAAGGCGAGCTACGCAGAGAAGCAAAGCCTTTCGAAAACCGAATTGCATTTAAATGGTACAGCGAATTGTCCTTTGAAGACATTCTCAACGATGCCGCTGCGCTTCCACCTCGGTCAGCGATCTTCTGGGAGTCGATGTCGGTTGATACGGCGGGGGTCGTACACGTGGGTGACACCGCCCTGACAAGACTTCACTCGGTCGCCAAGGCGCCAATTTTCTCTTACCTGGGCGGCTTCTTCGGCCGAGAGGTTGTTGGCGGCCCGATGCACTCGGTGATCGAGGGCAGCCGGCAGACAGTCGCCGTCGCTATTCGTATCCTTGGGGGCGAAAAAGCAGCCGACATCAAGATACCTGCCATCGGATTTGCGACGCCGCAGTTCAACTGGAGGGAAATGCAACGCTGGGGCATCAGCGAGACTCGCCTGCCGGCCGGAAGTGAGATTTTCTTTCGCGATCCGACTGCGTGGGAGCAATACAGGGTACAGATCCTGGGCACGGTTGCCATTGTTTTGGGACAGTCGGCGTTGATCGGTTGGCTGCTCTACGAGCATCGACGACGCCGTCGCTCGGAAGCTGCGGCCCACGACCTGAGCGGGCGGCTGATCAACGCGCACGAAGAGGAGCGCGCGCGCCTTGCACGCGAGCTGCACGACGACGTGACGCAGCGCCTCGCAATGCTGGCAATCGATGCCGGCCGCAAGGAGCGCGTTCTGTCGGGCTCCGCCGCAGACACAGTAATGCGGGAGATGCGAGAAGGCTTGGTTCGATTGAGCGAGGACGTGCATGCCTTGTCGTATCGACTTCATCCCTCGATCCTCGAGGACCTCGGCTTGATCGAGGCCTTGAAAGCCGAGTGCGAGCGCTTTTCAAGCAACTTCTCGGTCCGGCTCGAGGCCAACGCCGGGGAAATTTCCGAACGGTTGCCGCACGAGGTGGCGCTCTGCCTGTTTCGCGTCGCACAGGAGGGATTGCGCAATATCGCACGCCACGCCGGCGCGAACCGGGCGGAGGTCGGCCTGCGGCGCGTGGACGGCGGGCTGCAGCTCGTTGTGAGCGACGACGGCGCCGGCTTCGATCGCGAGCATGATCGCAGCAGAACGAGCCTCGGCCATGCCAGCATGCGGCAGAGAGCCTCTCTGCTGGGCGGCAGAGTCGACATCGAGACCAACCCTGGCCACGGCACCACGGTCCGGGCGTGGGTGCCTTTGAAGGAGGAAGCAAGTGAGCCGTCCGCGCTTGCTGCTTGCTGACGATCACCGCGCTCCTTTAATCATCCCCCACGACTCGCGTACCGATCGTCGGCGAAGTTCCGACTGGCGGTCCAGACGGACCCGATCACCGGCATCGTCGGCTGCTGCCCGAGCGCGCACCGGGCGCAATCCGCGCTCCGGCGCGCAAGTTTCCGTTCAGCACAAGCGCGTCCCGTTCTTCAAGACCGGCAAGGAAATGCATGAGCGCCTAAACCGCACACTGCCATGAAGCGCGCCAGGGCCCGCAATGCCGCAGAGCGCGGGCGTGGTAGGTGGCGCAAAGGCTCGCGGTTTCCTCGATGCCACGATCCGGGCCACACGTGGTCAGCAGAGCGCGGCGGTCGGCCGCGCTGCGCGGGGTGTCACACCCGATATTAGGCCCTCGCGAGCGCATCGAGCCTGCTGCGCAGCTCGTCGATTGCGGGCTTTGCAACGTCACCGACACCCGGAGTCGCCAAGAGCTTGTCGCACGCCTGGTTGATCGAAGGCATGACGGCCGCGATCAGCTTGGCGAGCGCGCTCTTGCCCTCGGCCGGAAGCTTCGCCGACAGCGTGCCGACCTCGTCAAGCTGGGTCGTGGCTTCGCGGATCTTGGGCAGCGCGGCCTGCGCCGAGGCGGTGTCGGTGATGCCCGTCAGCGTCGTCCGCAGAGCGCCGATCGAAGCGTTGACCTGATGCGCGAGGTCGACCCCGCCCACGGTCAGGCTCGGGACGGCCAAGCCCACGGTGTCAGCGGGCGGGCGGACCGGCGCGGTGGTCGCCTGGCCGGCCGGTTGGGTTGCGGGCGGCCGCGGTGCTTCCGCGACCTTGTCGCGGCCCGTGCCCCCCAGGACGTACCAGGCAAGCGCGCCGAGCGCGATCAGGCCGATGGCCAAGTATGCCCACTGCGATGAGGCGCTGCCGCGCGCCGGGGCCGCGGCCGCCTGCGCCGCCCGGCCCGCTTCGGCAACCGTCCGGTCGGCCGCCGTACCGACCCGGCCGGCCGCCGCCGAGGCCGCGGCGGTGCCCGCGCGCAGGCCCCCGCCCAGCCTGTCCACTAAGCCGGCGGCACTCAGCTGATCGGCCAAGCCGGACGGAATGGCGGCGGCGAACTGATCCTTCTGTGAGGTGAGCAGCGACGCAATGCCGCTGGCGTCGAGGCCCGAAGTGCGCTGCTGCTGGCCCAGCACGCCGACCACCACGGGACCAAGCATGCCGAGCAACGACTTGCTGGCGCCCGCGTCGAGGCTCGCGAACTTGCCGACCGTCTGCGCAAGCGTGTCCGCAACGCCGCCGCCAAGCAGCCCGGACAGCATGCTCGATCCGGATTGTGCAAACGCCTGCTGTCCAGAGCCTGCGATCAGGCTCTTGAAGCCGTCGAGCGCGGCCGGCTGCTGCTGCGCCAGCACGTTCGACAGCTGCCGGACCCCGCCCGGCGCGGAGGCGACCTCGGCCAATCCTGAAAGTAGCGACGGCACCGCGCCTCCGATCGCCTTTTTGACGACCGTCTCGTTCAGGCCGAGCGCCGACGCGATCTTGGCGATCATGTCCGGGGTCAGGAATTGCATAACGAGAGAGACGAGGTTCGTGGCCATGACGGATTCTCCTCAAGCTGCGTGCTTCAAGGCGTTAGGGTGCCAAAGCCGGATACGGATGGCGTTCGGCCAGGGTCCGCCGGCTCGCCGCTTCGGGAACGCAGGGTGCGCGCGCTGGCACGCTCTGTGCCATCCGCGATTTCCAAGCAGACGGCAGCTGCGTCGATTGAACCAAGGTGCAAACCTTAGGCCCACGGCGCACTGATCTGAATCAATTCCAAGGACACGTCGGCGCAGGCGAACTCGGCACCAGCGCTGACGAGGGAGGCACGAGGACACCTTCAGGCGGGCGCGGGTCGGACGCGCAAGCGGTGGCGCCGCTGCCGTTCGGCGGACAGGCACGAGCTCTTTCGCTGCTTAGGTTCGGCCGCGATCGCTCCCTTAATTCGGGACAGGGGCCATCAGATGACAAAGGGGGCGGTGTGGAGTCGCACTTGTTCCTGATGCCCCAACTGCCGCTCGACGGCATCCGGTGGCGCTAGATCGAGCCTTCCCTCTCCAAGTGCTCGCGCAACAGCCGCACGTTGCGTCGGTTGGCGCGAAAAAGCACATCGAGCGCATCTCCGGCGACCGGCACCGCGCCTACCATGCCGTCGATCGCGACATTGGCGACCATGCGCAGGATCAAGTGGCGAGGGACGCCCAGCTGGCGCGCCTCGTAGACAATCCAGATGGACAGCGCCGTGGTGATGGCGTCGCCAATACCGGGCACAAGCCCGATGACCGCATCAGCACCGAAGCGGATGTTAGTACCGGGAATGAGAAACGCGGTGTCGAGCAGCCGCGACAGTCGGTCGAGTCGCTCGATGCGAGCACGCCGCGACAGCGTCCTCCGCGGGGAGAAGTTCCACGTGCCGTAGGTGCTGCTGTTGTAGTTGCGCGCCATCGCTATCTCTTTCGCGGCCCGCAGATGGGGGCATCAACGCACCCACGCAAGTGGATTGAGCGGGTTTTTTTTGAGCGAGGTGGCTTAGTATGGCCGGCGCGGCGGTGAGCGTAGCTTGGTTTTGAGACACCGGTCGCAACATGTGATTTTGCCGAGTTACCTCGTTCAGCAGGACGCGGGGTCGTCGGGTGTCGAGTTTGGATCTCGCACTACCGATTGTGCTGGGAATCGGGCTGGCGGCTGCGACTGGCTTTCGGATTTTCTTGCCCCTGCTCATTCTGAGCGTGGCCGCTCATACCGGCCATCTCTCGTTGGACGAGAGCTTCGCGTGGCTGGGGACGCCAGCTGCGCTGACAATGCTTGGAACAGCGGCCCTGGCAGAGATCGTTGCTTATTACGTGCCGGGCGTGGACAACCTGCTCGATACGGTGGCGACACCTGGCGCATTTGTCGCAGGAACCGTCGCGTCGGCAGCGGTCGTGACCGACCTGGAGCCGATGGTGAAATGGACGGCGGCCGTCATTGCGGGGGGTGGCGTGGCTGGCTTGACGCAAGCGACCACCGCGCTGCTTCGGGCAAAATCCACCGTCTTCACCGGCGGCCTTGGCAACCCGGTCATCGCAACCGCGGAACTCGGTGGTGCGGCCCTCATTTCGCTCCTGGCCCTAGCGGCGCCGCTTGCCGCGCTGGCAGTGATAATCCTGTTCCTGTGGCTGGCGATGCGTCTCGGTCGGCAGCTGCTCAGAGGACCGCGTCGGTCCAACGATCAAAAATGAGATTTCCGCGCCACTACTGCTTCGACAGGCGGGCGGCTTTACGGCAGGCCGGGTGACTACGGAACAACTGAACAGTCAAGCGGAGCTGACATTTGAACTCGACAAGGTCTCGCATCGTCCAGCTCGTTGATGGTTCGCCAGCAGATCGCGTCCGCCGGGCAGCGTGCTATTCTCCTTACCAGCGCCCAATGCGATAGGAACAGCAATGACTGTCGAGGATCTGTGCTATGCCGATCTCGTAGAGGTTGGGCAGCGGGTTCAGGCGAGACGGCTATCTTCGGTTGAGGTCACGCAAGCAGTACTCGACCGTATCGCGCGGCTCGACGGCCGCCTGAAAAGCTACGCAACGCTCACCGCTGATCTGGCGTTGGCTCAGGCCAAACAAGCTGACGCCGAAATCGGTCGTGGCACCATCCGCAGTCCCCTGCACGGGGTTCCGATTGCGGTGAAGGATCTGTGCCACACGAAAGGGATTCCGACTGCGGCCGGCATGCCGATCCATAAGGACTACCGACCCGAGCGGGACGCCACCGTCGTCGCCCGGCTGCGCGAAGCCGGGGCCGTGCTTCTGGGCAAGCTGCAAATGACCGAGGGGGCGTTCGCGCAGCACCACCCTTCGATGGCTGCGCCGGTCAATCCCTGGAGCGCGGCACACTGGACGGGCGCCTCGTCGAGTGGCTCCGGTGTCGCGACCGCGGCGGGACTTTGCTTCGGAGCTCTGGGGACTGACACGCTGGGGTCGATCCGCTTTCCCTCGACGATGAACGGCATCACCGGGTTGAAGCCGACCTGGGGAAGGGTCAGCCGCGCGGGCGTGTTCGCTCTTGCCGAGTCCATGGACCATATCGGTCCAATGACACGTAGCGCGGCCGATGCGGCCGCCCTGCTGGGCGTCATCGCGGGCGCCGACGCGGATGATCCGACCGCAACGCAAGACCCTGTGCCTGACTACCTGGGTGGCATTGGTGAAGGGGTGCGAGGACTGCGGGTCGGAATCGATCGTGCCCTGATCGCCGCCGGCGCCGATGTCGACATGGTGCGTGCAGCCGAGGAGGCGGCAGCGGTGCTGACGCAGGCTGGTGCCTTGCTGCGGGAGGTCAACTTTCCCTCGCCCGATGAGGTCGCGCGCGCCGCGCTTCCGCTTTGCGCCGTAGAGACGGCAGTTGCGCATGAGGCGACTTTTCCGTCGCGCGCCCCTGAATACGGGCCGGTACTCGCAGGGTTGTTGGAATCCGGGCGCGCCCTCGACGGCCTTACAATGGCTAAGATCTTGCTCTGCCGAGAGGCGTTTCGTGGCCAGCTCAACGCGCTCTTCCGCAAAATCGATTTGCTGATCATGCCGGCTATGCACGCCGCGGCGCCGACTTTGGAAGAGATGGCACCGGCTCGGCGAACGCCGGAAGGGGTGCAGGCGCGCATCCGCCTCACAGCGCCATTCAATATGAGTGGCCATCCAACACTCACATTGCCAGGCAGCAAAACTGCGAGCGGGCTACCTGTCGGGTTCCAAATCGTTGGCCGGCACATGGAGGAGGCGCTGCTTCTGCGCGCCGGCCACGCTTTCCAACAGGCGACCGATTGGCATCAACGCCGTCCGCCCGTTGATTAGGGCGACGAACACGGCTGGTGCCGATCTTGGCGCGCGGCGAGCGCCATGTCCGCATGCCGGCCAAGGCCGACACCCATTTGATGGGTATCGACTTCGATTGGAGGCCGCCGCGCGCGGAAGCCGGGCGGCGGCGCTCGTCGATGCCGAAGCCGAGCACGTGCGAAGTCGACGGCCACGATCCGCAACAAACGGCCGCGAGCCGATCACCCCGACGACGTCGGAAGATCGAGCTTTTCGGCCAAGTGACAGCGGACGAAACGCCCCGGCGCCACCTCGCGCAATGCGGGGGCTTCTTGCCGGCAGCGGGCTTCGGCGAATTTGCATCGTGGATGGAAATAGCATCCGCCGGGCGGATTCGCGGGGCTCGGAACTTCCCCCTTCAAGCCGGCCTCGGCGACAAGAACGCGCGGATCGGCAACCGGTACCGCGCGCATCAACGCGGCAGTATAAGGATGGCGGGGATTGCGGAACAAAGCCTTGGCCGGAGCCAATTCGACCAGCTGGCCGACATACATGACCGCCACTCGGTCCGAGATGTGGCGTACGACCGACAGATCGTGCGCCACGAACAAAAATGTCAATCCCAGGCGCGATCTCAGTTCGAGCAACAGATTCAGAACTTGCGCCTGCACCGACACGTCCAGCGCCGACACCGGTTCGTCGGCGACAATCAGGCGCGGATTGGTCGAAAGCGCGCGGGCGATCCCGATGCGCTGTCGCTGTCCACCGCTGAACGCATGGGGAAAGCGGTGCATGAACTCCGTGCGCAATCCGACGAGCCGCAGCAGTTCGGCGACGCGATCCGTCCGCTCCGCCCTGTTCTTCATGCCATTGACCAACAGCGGCTCGCCGACATTGTCCAACAGGGTCATGCGCGGATTGAGCGAGCCGAACGGGTCTTGAAAGATCATCTGGATTTCCGCGCGCAATGGCCGCAGCTCGGCGCGCGTCATGGGAGCGAGATCGACAATCTTCTCGTTCTTTCGGCGAAACAGAATCTGGCCCGACGTCGGCGCGATGGCGCGCATGATGCAGCGCGACGTCGTCGTCTTTCCGCAACCACTCTCTCCGACCAGGCCGAGCGTTTCCCCGTCGTAAACGTCGAAATTGACGTCGTCGACAGCGCGGACCTGCCCGACCGCCCGGTGAAAGAAACCGGCGGTGACGGGGAAAAACTTGCGCAGATTCCTGACCTGCAGAAGTGGCCTGGCCGCAGCCTGTGCAACAGGCAACGTCATCGTGTGTCCGCCAGGTCTTGATGCAGAAAACAGCTCACCCCCTGTCCGCCGGCGAGCGATTTCAGTTGCGGCACGCTCGCTGAGCAGACCGGCCCTATGATCTCCTGGCAGCGTGGGTGAAACGGGCATCCAGGCGGCCGATCGAAGGGATGCGGCAGATTTCCCGCGATGGTCGGCAAATCGACGTGCGTCTCGCCGACGATGCTCGGTATCGAGCGCAGCAGCGCGCGCGTGTAGGGATGTTTCGGCGCATGAAAGATGGCATCCACCGGCCCTCTTTCCACCACCCGACCGAGGTACATCACAACGACATCGTTCGCCATCTGCGCGATAACGCCGAGATCATGGGTGATGAAGATGATCGCGGTGCCGTGCCTGCGCTGCAGCTCCCGCAGGAGCGCCAGGACTTGCGCCTGCGTCGTCACGTCGATAGCCGTCGTGGGCTCATCGGCGACCAGCAGGCGCGGCTTGCAACTGAGCGCCATGGCAATCATTGCCCGTTGCCGCAGGCCGCCCGACAACTGCCAGGAATAGGCATCGACCCGCTGCTCCGGCATGGAAATGCCGACGTCGCGGAACAGGTCGACCACGATCTCCCGCGCGTCCCGATAGCTCAATTTGCCGCCGCCCGTCCGCCACTGGCGATGATGCAGCAGGATGGCCTCGATGATCTGATCGCCGACGGTGTGAACCGGACTGAAGGCGGCCATCGGCTCCTGCGGGATCAGGGCGATCTCGGCGCCGCGGATGGCGCGCAACCGCGCGCCATGGCGCGGCAGTTTGCTCAAGTCGATGGTTTCGAAGCTCCCGCCGTCGGCAGCACCGGTGCGGCATTCGAATAGTATTTCGCCGCTCTCGATGCGGCCGGGCTCGTCGATCAGCTGCAGGATGGCCCGCATCGTCACGCTCTTGCCGCAGCCGCTTTCGCCGACGATTCCGGTGACGCGGCCGGGCATGACGTCGAAGCTCACGCCGTCGACGGCGCGGACGAGCCCTTCATCGAGGGCGAAGCTCACGTGCAGATCGCGCACGCTGAGCAGTGGCGATGCCGATGGGCCGTTACTTGCCATAGGGATCGGAGGCGTCGCGCAGGCCGTCGCCGACCAGATTGAAGGCCAGAACGGTGACGATGACGAGCAGTCCGGGAATCAGCAGCCACGGCGCAAGCGCCAGGGTCTGGATGTTCTGAGCCTCCTGCAGCAGCACGCCCCAGCTGATGGCGGGCGGCCTGATGCCCAATCCGAGGAAGGAAAGCGACGTCTCGTTGATGATCATCGCCGGGATCGCGAGCGACGACGTGGCGATGATGTGGCTCAGGAAGGTCGGCACCATGTGTCGCAGGATGACCCGTGCGCGGCTGCATCCGGCCAGTTCGGCAGCCAGGACGAAGTCCTCCTCGCGCAAGGCGAGGAAGTGGCCGCGAACCTCGCGCGCCAAGGTCGTCCATCCGATCAGGGACAGGATCACCGTGATCGCGAAGAAGACCTGCACCGGGGTCCAGTCCCGCGGCAACGCAGCCGAGAGCGCAAGCCATACCGGGATCGTCGGCACCGATTGCAAGAGCTCGATCAGCCGCTGGATGAATTGATCGACCCAGCCCCCGAGATAGCCCGAAATGCCGCCGAGAACGATGCCCAGGATCACGCTGAGCGTCACCGCGACCAGTCCGATCGTCATGGATGTCTGCGTGCCGTGCATGATGCGCGACCACTGATCGCGCCCGAGCCGGTCGGAGCCCAGCAGGAAGATGCGCTGGCTTTGATCGAGCGCGCCGACCAGATGCCGA
>Ga0075428_100003242_pt1 | contig 17812 bp, 19 predicted proteins | sample RhiMetdeltSRZDD2_FD_75291 | JGI IMG/M metagenome (GOLD analysis project Ga0075428, IMG submission 75291) | Populus rhizosphere microbial communities from Tennessee, USA - Rhizosphere MetaG P. deltoides SRZDD2 | ecosystem: Host-associated > Plants > Roots > Rhizosphere > Soil | place: USA... | reverse complement strand
GGCGTACCGCGCATGGCGGTATCGCGTGCTCGTCGACCCTCACGAGATCCGCTTCGTGCGGAAGCACCTTTCCCCGGGCGACACGGCGGTCGACATCGGCGCGCACAAAGGCGCCTACGCCTACTGGATGCACCAGGCCGTGGCCCCGCACGGCCGGGTCGTGTGCTTCGAGCCCCAGAAGCCCATGGTCGGGTACCTGAACCGGATGAAAGAAGCGGTGCCGCTCGCGCAGCTCGAGGTCGTGAACCTGGCGCTGTCGTCGCGGCGTGGCGAGATGACGCTCGCGGTGCCGCAGGGCGGCTCGAGCCAGGGGGCGACCCTCGAATCCGGGCTGCTCAAGGGGCCGCACATGCTCTATCTGGTGGGCGTGACCACGCTGGACGAGTTCTTCGGCGCCGACACGCCGGTCAAGCTGATCAAGTGCGACGTCGAGGGCCACGAGTTCGAGGTCTTCAAGGGGGGGGAGCGCCTGCTGCGCAAGCACCGGCCGGTCGTGCTGTTCGAGTGCGAGGATCGCCACCACCGTCAGCAGGACTGGCGGGACACGTTCGCGTTCCTCGAAGGCCTGGGCTACCAGGGGGCCTTCTTCTCGCGCCGGGGGCTCCGGTCGCTCAAGGAATTCGACCCCGTGCGTCACGGCGTTCCGGAGAGCAAGGAATACGCGAACAACTTCGCCTTCCGCTTTCCCGGCCCGCCCGTGCGCGTGCGGTGAGGGCGACGCCACGCACGGCACCGCGACCCGGTGGCGCCGTTGACGCCCCGGCGACCTCCCCCGTATAGTCCGCGCCCGGCTTCGTGCGGAAGTGGCGGAACTGGCAGACGCACTAGATTCAGGGTCTAGCGCCCGCAAGGGTGTGGGGGTTCAAATCCCCCCTTCCGCACCACCCGTCGTCATCGCGGCACGGGCCGCCGCCCCCGTCCGGACCTTCACGACGGCACCCTGGGGCACCAGAAACCCACCGACCCATGGCGCGCGAACCCGACTCTCCCGATCGCCTCATCGCGCAGAACCGCCGGGCGAGCCATGACTACTTCATCCTCGACACGGTCGAAGCGGGCCTGGTGCTGGCCGGCACCGAGGTGAAGAGCCTGCGTCACGGCAAGGCGAGCCTGGCCGAGGCCTACGCTACGGTCGAGAACGGCGAGGCCTGGGTGCTCCAGCTCCACATCCCCCCCTACGAACAGGGCAACCGATCGAACCTGGAGCCCACCCGGCGCCGCAAGCTGCTGCTCCACCGCACCGAGATCACCAAGCTCGAGAAGGCGGTGTCGCAGAAGGGGCAGACCATCATCCCGCTCAAGCTCTACTTCTCCCGCGGCTACGCGAAGCTGCTGCTCGGCGTGGGCAAGGGCAAGAAGACCCACGACAAGCGGCAGACGATCGCCGAGCGCGACGCGCGGCGCGAGATCCAGCGCGCCCATCGAACCGGGGAGCGGGGCGGATGAGGCCGCGCGGGAGGTCCGGTGGGTGGAGGTGGGTGCCGACGGCCGCCCTGCTGGCCACGATCACGGCGCTGGTGCCGTTCGCGGCGGCCGACTGGCGCGCGCTGCCGCGCGGCGAAGGACCGGACTCGGCGCCGGTGCACCGCATCGAGGGCGAGCCCTACATCGCGGTCAACGATCTCGCGCGGCTGCTCGACGCCACCAAGTTCTGGCGGGCGGACGCGCGCAAGCTGGTGCTCCGCAGCGGGCGCCACAGCATCACCTTCACGGCGGACAACCCGTTCGTCGTGGTGGACGACGTCACCCTGTGGATGCCGGTGCCGGTGCTCTCTTCGCGCGGCGAGCTGCAGATCCCGGCGACCCTGGTGGACTCGCTGCCGTCCGACTCGACCCTGGTGCGGCTCACCTTCGACGCGGGCCGGGATCGCGTCGTGGTGCTGCCGGCGAGCGGCGGCGTCGGGACCCCGACCGTTTCGGTGCACGCCGGGACGACCCGGCTCAGCTTCCCGGCGGACGACCCCGAAGCGGCGGTCGTGGTCGCGCGCTCGCGCGACCACTTTCGCATCCGGTTCGGCGGCCTGTTCACCGGCGCGCTACCCGAGAGCCTGCCCGCGGGCGGGCTCCTGCGCTCGCTGCGTCCCATCGCGGTGGCCGGCGGCAGCGCGTTCGAGTGCCGGATCGCGCGCGAGGCCGCAGGGTTCCGTTTGATTCACGCCGAGCGCCGGCGCCTGGTGCTGGAGCTGTCGACCGAGGCGACGCCCGGCGTCGAGCTGTTCGCGCCCGAGGGTCCCCCGGGGCCGCGCCTGCTGCGGGTCGTCGTGATCGACCCCGGCCACGGCGGCAGCGATCCGGGCGTGATCGCGGGCAACGTGGTCGAGAAGGATCTTTCGCTGGAGCTGGCCCAGCTGCTCAAGGCGGAGCTGGAGCGACGACTCTCGGCGCGCGTGATCCTCACGCGACACAGCGATCGCGAGATCACCGCCGACCAGCGGGCGGAGGTCGCCAATCGCTCCCACGCCGACCTGGTGATCAGCCTCCACTTCGACGGTTTTCCCGGGCCGCGGGCGCGGGGCGCGACCGCCTACTGCCCGCCCGCCACGTTCGCGGCCCCCGACGAGGCGTCTGGCGCGGCGAGCGCGGACGGGACCGGAGTGCCCCGGTCGCAGCCCGTGACGCTGCTGCCCTGGCGCGACGTCGCGCTGCGGCACGCCGTCAAGAGCCGCTCGCTGGCGGAGGCCATCCTCTCGGCGCTCGAGCTCAGGGGCCAGGGTCCCACCCGCCTGCGCGAGCGCCTGACCACGCCGCTGCTGGGCGTCAACGCACCCGGCCTGGTGCTCGAGTGCGCCACGCTCACGGCGCCGCCCGATCGCGAGCGCGTGCGCCAGGAGGTCGGACTGCGCGACTTGGCGGCGACCGTGGCGGACGGCATCCAGGCCTGGCAGAGGAACGAATGACCCGCAGGCTCCTCCTTCTGGGGGTCGCGGCCGCGGCGCTCGCGTGGTTCACGTGGCAGTGGACGCTTCGCCGCAACGCTCCGGTGCCCGGCGTGGTGGCCGATTCGATCGCCGCCGGCGTGCGTTCGGCGCGGCTCTACTTCGCCTCGGCCAGCGGTGACAGCCTGGTGGTCGAGTCGCGCGAGCTGCTCGAGGCGGCGAGCCTGCACGAGCGAGTGGCGGGACTGGTGGCCGAGCTGGATCGCGGCCCGCGTGGGGCGGGCGTGGCGGCGCTGCCGGCGGGCACCGCCGCGCTGCACGTGTTCCTGGATGACCGCGGGCTGATGACGCTCGACCTCTCGCGAGCGTTCCAGCAGGGTTTCCGCGGCGGATCGGGCGCCGAGTATCTGGCGGTGGCGTCCCTGGTCCGCACGCTCGGGGCCAACCTGCCCGAGGTCAAACGGATCCTCATCGTCTGCGGCGGCCGGCCCGTGGCGACGCTGGGCGGTCACCTCCCCCTCGACCAACCCCTCGACGTGAACGACTGGCCGTAAGCGCGGTGCACCGCACCCGGCCGCCTTGCGTCCGGCACCGTGGCGGCCCCATCCTGCGCTCCATGCCCGCGACCCACGACCCGCGTCCCATCGGCGTGTTCGACTCGGGGCTCGGCGGCCTCACCGCCGTACGCGAGCTGTACCGCGCGCTGCCGGGGGAGTCGGTCATCTACTTCGGCGATACCGCGCGCCTCCCGTACGGCTCCAAATCGCGCGAGACCGTCACCCACTTCAGCCTCGAGATCGCCGCGTTCCTGCTGCGGCAGAACGTCAAGTGCCTGCTGGTGGCGTGCAACACGGCGTCCTCGTACGCGCTCGAAACGCTGACGCTGAGGCTCGACATCCCGGTGGTCGGGGTGATCGAGCCGGCGGCGCGCGTGGCGGTGGCCGCGAGCCCGCACGGTCGGATCGGCGTCATCGGCACCTATGGAACGGTCGGGAGCGAAGCCTACCCGGTGGCGATCGGGCGCGAGGCGCCGGGCGCCGCGGTCATCTCGCGCGCCTGTCCGCTGTTCGTCCCGCTCATCGAGGAGGGCTGGATCGACCACCCGGTGACGCGTCAGGTCGCCGAGGAGTACCTCCTCGAGCTGCGCGCCGCCGCGCTCGAGAGCATGATCCTCGGCTGCACGCACTACCCGCTCATCGCCCCGCTCATCGCCGAGCTCATGGGCCCAGCGGTGACCCTGGTGGATTCAGGTGCCGAGGCTGCGCGCGCGCTCGCGACGATGCTGCGCGAGCGGGGGCAGCTCGCGCCGGCCGGCGAGGTCCGGCACCGGTTCTATCTCAGTGACGAGCCGCGCAACTTCACCCGCATCGCCGAGGGGTTTCTCGGCGGGGTCCTGCCGCCGCCGGTGATCGTGGACGAGACCGACGTCTCGTGGTTCGAGCGCACGCATCACGATTCTGCCCTGGGCACGCGGGGGACGCGGACGTGACCCGCAAGCCGCCAGCGATCCGCACGCTCGAGGCCAAGGACCCCGCAGTGCCGGTCCCCCTGCGCCCGGACGGACGCTCGCCGCGCCAGCTCCGGCCGCTCAAGTTCGAGCGGGGCGTGCTCTCCCATGCCGAGGGATCGGCGATCGTGAGCCTCGGACGGACGCGGGTCCTGTGCAGCGCCACGGTCGAGGACCGCGTCCCGGGCTGGCTGCGCGGTCGGGCGCAGGGCTGGGTCACCGCCGAGTACGGCATGCTTCCCCGCGCCACGACCGAGCGCACGCCGCGCAGCGCCCAGACCGGCGGGCGGGCCCAGGAGATCCAGCGGCTGATCGGGCGCTCGCTGCGCGCGGTCACCGACCTCAAGGCGTTCGGCGAGCGCACGATCATCCTCGACTGCGACGTGCTCGAGGCCGACGGCGGCACGCGCACGGCGGCGATCGACGGCGCGCTGGTGGCCCTGCACGACGCCTTCGTTACGCTCTCGAATCGCGGCCAGCTGACCGCGCCGCCCCTGCGCGACCTGCTGGCTGCCGTCTCGGTCGGGATGGTCGCCGGCAGGCCGTGCCTCGACCTCGACTACCGCGAGGACTCGAGCGCCCAGGTGGACATGAACGTCGTGATGACCGGTGCCGGCCGCTTCGTCGAGGTGCAGGGGACCGGCGAGTCGATCTCCTTCAGCGAGGCCGAGCTGCGCGCGCTGCTCCGACTCGCCCGCCTCGGCATCGGCCGGGTGTTCGCCGCGCAGCGCCGACTGCTCGGCGATTCCGGCCTCGTGCCGGTCGGGTGACCTCGCTGGACCTGGTCCTCGCGACCTTCAACCGCGGCAAGATCCGCGAGCTCTCGGCGCTGCTGGCGGCCCCCGGGCGGCGACTGCGGGGCCTGGAGGAGTTCGCGGGCGCGCTCCCGCCGGCCGAGCACGGGACGAGCCTGCTCGAGAACGCGCGGCTCAAGGCGGATGCGGCCGTGCGTCTCACCGGCATGCCCGCGATCGCCGACGACACCGGCCTCGAGGTGGACGCCCTCGACGGAGCGCCGGGCCTGCGCTCCGCCCGCTTCGCGGGGGAGGACGCGAATGACGCCGCGAACGTGGCCCTGCTGCTCGAGCGCATGCACTCGGTCGCCCCGGGGCGTCGCGGTGCCCGCTTCCGCACCGTGTGCGTGGCGCGCTTCCCGGACGGAAGCGAGCGGGTGGGCGAGGGCATCCTCGAGGGCGCGATTGCCGTGGCGCCGCGCGGCACCGGCGGGTTCGGCTACGACCCGGTGTTCGAGGTGGCCGGGATGGGCCTGACGCTGGCCGAGCTCGACGAGGCCTCCAAAAACGCGATCTCGCACCGCGCACGCGCCGCCCAGGCGCTGGCGCGCATGCTGCCCGCCGGCTGACCCGACCCCGCTGGTCTTTCCCGCCGACGCGGCGCAGAATCGGCCCCATGCCACGCAAGCCCGTGGACGATGCGAGGCGCCCGGCGGCGGAGCCCGACCGGCGGTTGCTGGACGACATCGACGGCGTGGTGTGGGAGGCCGACGCCTCGTCCGAGCCGTTCCGCTACACGTTCGTGAGCGGCCGCGCCGAGGCCATCCTCGGCTATCCGACCTCGCGCTGGCTGGCCGAGCCCGGGTTCTGGTCCGGCCGCATTCACCCTGACGACCGCGAGCGCGTGTTGCACGTCGCCCGCGAGACGGCACGGCTCGCGTCACGCGCAGAGATCGAGTACCGCGCGGTGACCGCGGACGGGCGCACCGTGTGGCTGCGCGACCGGCTGGTCGGCGTCGCCGGTGAAACCGATCGCCCGCCGATGCTGCGCGGCCTGCTGGTGGACATCAGCGAGCACCGCATGGCCGAGGAGCAGTTGCTGACGAGCGAGGCGCGTAAAGGTGCAATTCTGATGGGCGCGCTCGACTGCATCGTCACGATCGACCACCGCGGTGACGTGCTGGATTTCAACCCGGCGGCCGAACGCGTGTTCGGGTATCAGCGGGCGGAGGTAATCGGCCAGCCGATGGTCGATCTGATCATCCCGCAACGGCACCGCGAGGATCACCGTCGGGGCCTCGCGCGCTACCTCGAGACCGGGGAAGAGCGAGTCATCGGCCAGCGCCTGGAGATGAGCGCGGTGCGCTCCAACGGTGCCGAGTTTCCCGTCGAGCTGACCATCACGCGCGTCGCGGGATCCGGGCCGCCGGTCTTCACCGGTTTCCTGCGGGATATCACCGACCGCCGCAAGGCCGAGGCCGAGCTGCGCCGTACGCTCTCCCTGCTGTCGGCCACGCTGGAATCCACCACGGACGGGATCCTGGTCGTCGACCAGGCGGGCAGGATCGTGAGCCTCAACCGCAAGTTCGCCGACATGTGGCGGATTCCGCAGGAGATTCTCGCGTCGCGCGACGACGACCGGGCGATCGCCTTCGTGCTCAGCCAGCTCAAGGATGCCGAATCCTTTGTTTCCAAGGTGCGCGACCTCTACGCCCAGCCCGACGCGGAGAGCTTCGACGTGCTCGATTTCAAGGACGGGCGCGTATTCGAGCGCTACTCGATGCCGCAGCGGATCGACGGAGAGAGCGTCGGGCGGGTGTGGAGCTTTCGCGACGTGACCGCCCGGAAGCAGACCGAGACGGCGCTGCGCGACAGCGAGGATCAGCTGCGCCAGTCGCAGAAGATGGACGCGATCGGTCGGCTCGCGGGCGGCGTCGCTCACGATTTCAACAACCTGCTCACGGTCATCCTGGGGTACGGGGAGCAGCTGCTGGACCGGCTCGAGCCCGGCAACTCGCAGCGGCGCGCCGTCGAGGAAATCCACAAGGCCGCCGAGCGGGCCGCCGCGCTCACCCGGCAGCTCCTGGCCTTCAGCCGCAAACAGCTGCTGGAGTCCAAATCGCTGGATCTGAACCGGACCGCGGCCGCCACCGCCGAGCTGCTGCGTCGCCTGATCGGGGAGGACATCGACCTGTCGCTGACGCTCGACCCCTCCCTCGGACGCGTCTTCGCCGACGAGCACCAGATTCAGCAGGTCATCATGAACTTGGCGATCAACGCGCGGGATGCCATGCCGGGAGGCGGCAGGCTGACGCTGGCGACCGCCAACGCGGACCTCGACGACTCCGACACGGTGCAGCACCTGCCCTTGCCACCGGGCCGCTACGTCACGCTGCTGGTGGGCGACACCGGCATCGGGATGGACGCCGAGACGCGCGCGCGGGTGTTCGAGCCGTTCTTCACCACCAAGGAGCTCGGCAAGGGGACGGGCCTCGGGCTCGCGACCGTCTACGGCATCGTCAAGCAGTCGGGCGGTTACATCTGGGTCGACAGCGAGCCGGGTCACGGCACGGTATTTCGGGTCTACCTGCCTCGCCACGAGGTCGCGTCGCCCACGGACGCCATGGCCGTCCCGTCGCCCGCGGCCGAGCCGCTGCCGGGCGGGCACGAGACGCTGCTGCTGGTCGAGGACGAAGCGATGGTGCGCGAGCTGATGCGCGGGACGCTCGCGCGCCAGGGCTACCAGGTCCTGTGCGCCGGCTCGGGGCGTGAAGCGCTCGCCGTGGCATCGGCCCACGGAGCGCCGCTCGATCTATTGGTAACCGACGTGGTGATGCCGGGGATGAGAGGGCCGGACCTTTCCGCTCGCCTCCTCCCGGCCCACCCGCGCCTGCGCGTGCTCTTCATGTCGGGGTATGCCGACGACGCCGCGTTGCACCATGGCGTGCGCGAGGGTCAGGCCGCATTCCTGCAAAAGCCGTTCACGCGGGCGGCTTTGGTTCACAAGGTCCGGGAGGTCCTGGACGCGCGCCAGCCGGCCTGACGGCGCGGGGCGGGCGCGCGTCCGGAGGGGATGGGGTGGATGACGGGGCTCGAACCCGCGACCACTGGAGCCACAGTCCAGTGCTCTACCAACTGAGCTACATCCACCGCCACGTGACCCGAGCGGGGCTGTGCGCTCCCGCCCGCGATCGCACCGGACATAGGATCTACCCTCCGCGCGACGGTCCCCGCGCCGGGTCCCGGCGAAGGTTGGTGCGCCTGGAGGGAATCGAACCCCCGACCCACGGATTAGAAATCCGTTGCTCTATCCGTCTGAGCTACAGGCGCGGGGTCTCCTCCGGCGCGCCCGGGATCCATGGCGCCGGTCAAGCAGTCGGGGCGAGAGGATTTGAACCTCCGACACCCTGCTCCCAAAGCAGGTGCGCTACCGGGCTGCGCCACGCCCCGGACAATACCGTGCGATCGCGAACGGGGGAGGATACGCGCGGTGTGGAGGGGAGTCAATTTCCTGCCCACCCCATTGCTCCCAACGGCCGGAGCGGCGGCGCCTGGATGCGCTGCTGGGCGCGGCCCTGGTCGCGCCAGGCCTCCGGCGGCCGCGCCGAGCGCTCGTGATCGGGGCGTCGAAATCCTGTAAGCTCCGCTCTTCGACAGGGCCCCCGCGACGGGGACCCCATCCGTAACGAAAGGAGTCGCGCATGAGCGGCGTCAACAAGGTCATTCTCATCGGCAATCTCGGCGCCAACCCCGAGCTGCGATACACGCAGGGCCAGCAGGCGGTTGCCAACCTCCGTCTCGCGACCACCGAGAAGTGGACCGACAAGAGCGGCCAGAAGCAGGAAGCCACCGAGTGGCACCGCGTGGTCGTGTGGGGGAAGCAGGCGGAGATCTGTGGCCAGTATCTGACCAAGGGCCGGCAGGTGTACATCGAGGGCAGCATCCGCACGCGGCAGTGGCAGGACCAGCAGGGGCAGAAGCGCTACACGACCGAGATCGTCGCGCGCAACGTGCAGATGCTGGGCGGCCGCGGCGAGCGCCCGGGCGAGGGCGCGGAGGCCACCGTCCCACCCGATGAGAGCACGATCCGTGACGACTTCGGCGGCGGCCCGGACGACGACATTCCGTTCTGAGCCCGAACAACCAGGGCACCGGCAGGCGCGTCGCGACATCGAAATGCATTTTGACAGGCCGGCGGGGAGGCGTCAGCATGGCGACGGCGCCCTCGGCAAAGCCCTGCGCGCGTGCTGCGCGCCGCGGGGGTCCCCCCGCCGGGGGCGCCACACTGATGAAGGGGGCGACAGGTCTCGACGGGGGTTGAGAACCAGGGAGTGCAGGCCGGGGACCCGTGTCCTCGTCAAAAAAACGGGACCATTACAACTGCCGATAACCAGCAGTTGGCTCTCGCTGCCTAACTAGCAGCGACGGTCGCCCGGAACCCGCCTGTGGGGGCTGGAGCGAGCGTCAGATAATCGCAGGCTGGTCCAAAGCCCTCGCTCGTGGGCCGCGGACGAGAACCAATCGAGCTGGCGCACCACTGATCCCGCCGGTCGGAGCGGGGGAGCGCGAGAACCAATCGGCCGGACACGCCTGTAGGACTGCCTGGGGAACAGCTTTCGGACGCGGGTTCGATTCCCGCCGCCTCCACCATCATTCCGTGCGCCCTCAACCCACCTTCGTGTGCCCGAGCGGTGCGCGCATCGTGCGACCCGCGATTGCGTGCCTGCTCCTGCTTGCCGGCTGTGCCGGCCCGGCGCGGATCGGCGACCGGCCTGCTGTCGCGCCCTCGGTCCGGCCCGACAGCGCTCTCGTGGTGCTCGAGCTGCGGCTCCAGCGGAGCGCCGAGCTGGCCGACGCTCGCGGCGCGCTCCGCGTCTTCGACCAGGACGTGAGGGTCGAATATCGCGCAGCGGGTTCGGGCGCGGGACTCGACGCGGGCGAGGTGTCGCTCGAGGGCCGTTCGTTGCGTCGTGTGGTGGACGGCAAGGGTGGCGTGAGCTACCGGCTCGGTCGCGACGAGCCCGAAGGCGGGACACAGGCGGGAGGCGAGCCATGGGGGACGATCGCCAACACGGGGGGCACGCGGGTCCTGGCCGCGTCGGTTCGCGTCAAGCTCGCGCCCTACCCGCTGGTGACCCGGCCCACGCCGGGGCAGGGCGTCGCGCGCTCCGAGGAGCTCCCGATCGTCATGCTGCCGCCGGTCCCCGAGGTGTGGTACCGGGTCTCGCTCGTGGGGGCCGGCGACCCCGTCAGCGCGACCGATCTGGGCGAGGGTCGCTGGCTGTTCCCGAGCGGCTCGCTCGCCGGGCTCACCCCCGGTCGAGCGCGAGTGTTGATCGAGGTCGAAACGAGCTGCGGCGACTGCCCGGGCGCCGGATCCATGCGCGCGAACTGGAGCACCCGCACCGACCTGGAGCTGGCGGTGACGCTGCTCTGAGCGCCTGGTCGAGGGTGGCGCCGGCCGCAGCCGGAGCGGGCGGGGACCGCCCCACGGGCCCGCCCTTTTGTGCTTGCAGCCCCCCCAGGTCGCGACTACCCTCGCGCGTTCCGTGAACCCCCCCTCGTCCGCCATGAGAGGCCGTCTGGACGAGGTCCGGGGCCGCATGGCCCGGGCCGCGGAACGCGCTGGACGGGACCCGAGCTCGGTGGTCCTGGTCGGGGTGATCAAGACGGTACCGGAGGAGCTGATACGGGAGGCGGTGTCCCTGGGCCTCGTGGACCTGGGCGAGAGCCGGGTTCAGGAGACCGAGGCGCACGTCGGCGCGATCGGTCACGAGGCTGCACGGTGGCACATGGTGGGCCACCTGCAGCGGAACAAGGCCGGGCGCGCGGTGGACCTGTTCGACCGCGTGCACGGGGTGGATTCGGTGGGGCTGGCGGAAGCACTGTCGCGCCGCGCAGTCACGGCCGGTCGGCGGCTGCGGGCGCTGGTCGAGGTCAACGTGACCGGTGAAGTGACCAAGTTCGGCGCCGCGCCGGACACGGTGGTGGGATTGCTGGAGCGGGTGGTGGAGTTGCCGGGGCTCGCGATCGACGGGTTGATGACCGTGGGAGCCCCGGTCGCGACCCCCGGGGAGGCGCGGTCCGGGTTCGCCCGTCTGCGCGCGTTGCGCGACGAGAGCGAGCGGGCGCTGGGACTCCGACTCCCCGAGCTGTCGATGGGTATGAGCGGTGACTTCGAGGTCGCAGTGGAGGAGGGTGCCACGTTGGTCCGCGTGGGGGCGGCTCTCTTCGGCGAGCGTTTTGGTCCAGGGAGGGACTGACGATGTTCGTCCTCGGGAATCTGATGGATGCGCTGGCGGCCGTGATCAACGTGGTCCTTCAGCTGTTGTTGCTGGTGGTCTTCGTCAATGCGTTGTTGAGCTGGGTGAGGCCGGATCCGAGCAACCCGATCGTCATGACGCTGGAGCGGATCTCGGACATGGTCTGCTATCCGATCCGGCGCTTGTTCCCGACCATCGTGTCGGGCATCGATCTGGCGCCTTTCATCGCCATGCTGGCGATCTGGCTGATCCAGATGTTCCTGGTCAGGACGCTGCAAGACGTGGCGCTGCGGATGGGGTGACGGGAACACTCCGGCTGCGCGTGCAGCCGGGCGCGAAGCGGACCGGCCTGGTCGGGTGGATGGCGGACGGCACACTCAAGTTGAGCGTGAGCGCCCCGCCCGAGGGCGGGCGCGCGAACCTGGCGGTGGTGGAGCTGATTGCCGCTACGCTCGGCGTACGTGAGGCGACGGTGCGGGTGGTGCGTGGACACGCCGCGCGCACGAAGATGGTCGAGGTGGACGGCGCGGACGATGAGACGCTGCAGAGGCTGATCACCGCGGGCATGGAGCGCGGGGTGGACGCGGTCGGACGAGCGAAGCAGGGCCCCCGGAAGGAAGGCGGGACGCACGATGGCCGGTGAACTGATGACCCAGATCGAGGAGGCAGCCGCCTTCGTCCGCGCGCGCACGCCGGTGCGCCCGCAGGCGGGTGTCATTCTCGGCACGGGGCTCGGCGATTTCGCCGACGCGCTCAAGGTCGAGACCATCGTCCGCTACCGGGACATCCCGCACTTTCCCCATTCGACGGTCGAGAGCCACGCTGGCGAGCTCCACCTGGGCCGGCTCGCCGACCGTCCGGTCGCGGTGATGAAGGGACGCGCGCACTACTACGAGGGCTACCCCATGCAGAAGGTGGCCTTTCCGGTGCGGGTGCTCAAGGCGCTCGGCTGCGGAACGGTCGTGATCACCAACGCCGTCGGCGGCATGAACCCGACCATGCCGGCGGGGACGCTGGTCGTGACCCGCGACCACATCAACCTGATGGGCGACAATCCGCTGATCGGGGAGAACGACGACGCGCTGGGCCCGCGCTTCCCGGACATGAGCGAGCCCTACTCGACCGCGCTCATCGAGCTGGCCGAGCGGGCCGCCGGGAGCCTGGGCATTCCGCTCCAGCGCGCGGTGTTCGTCGCGGTGGCGGGGCCCAACCTCGAGACCGCGGCCGAGTACCGATTCCTGCGCTGGATCGGCGCGGACGTCGTGGGGATGTCGCTGGTCCCCGAGGTCATCGCCGCGGTGCACGGCGGCCAGCGCGTGCTGGCCTTCAACGTGGTGACCGACAGTTGTGATCCCGAGCATCTCGAGCCGGTCAGCATCCCCGAGATCCTCCAGGTCGCCGGGCGCATGGCCCCGGTGCTGATCCGCCTGGTGACCGAGGTCGTGCGACGGCTCGAAGAAGCGACAGAGAACCGGCTCTCACCAGCCGAAAACCGATAGTCACGGAGGAACCATGGCCCACTCACGCAAACCCACCTCCAGCCGGCCGAAAGCCAAGAAGGCCACACGGACGACGAAGGCAGCCCACAAGCCGGTGGCAAAGGCACGTCCGCACAAGCCGGCGCCGGCGAAGTCCGGCAGCGCCAAGGCGGCTCCCCGAGCGATCGCCAAGCCGCCGAAGATGGCGGCCCGTGTGCAGCCGACGGTCGCGAAGCCGGCCGTTCCGGTCAAGGGGAGCGCCAAGGCCGCGATGCGACCCAAGCTCAAGGCCGCGCAGCGCCCGCCGGCGGTCGTGCATCCGATCGGCGTGCTGCCACCGGAGGCGATCTCTCGTGCTCCGCAGAAGCCCGCGCGCCCGCTGCCGCTGACGCCGCGTCCGCAGAAGGCCGCGCGTCCCCCGGCACCCGATTCGGGCTCCCAGCCGGTGACGGCGAAGGATTTCCCCGAGTTCGAGCAGCGGTTGTTGGAGGAGCGGGTCCGGGTGCTGAAGGAGATGGGGCACTACGAGAACACGGTGCTCAAGGTCAACCAGCGCGAGAGCGCCGGCGACCTCTCCGGATACTCGTTCCACATGGCGGACGTGGGCACCGATGCGATGGAGCGTGAGAAGGCGTTCCAGCTCGCGTCGGCCGAGGGCCGCATCCTGCTCGAGCTGAACGAGGCCCTGCGCCGCATCGCGCGCGGCGAGTACGGCGTGTGCGAGTCGTGCGAGAATCCGATCCTGAGGGCGCGGCTCGAGGCGATGCCGGTCGCCCGCCTGTGCCTGTCGTGCAAGGAGAAAGAGGAGCGGGCCGCCCGGGGGATCTCATGATCCCCCGTTCCACCCGCGCGGACGAGGGGGGCCAGTGAGACCCCCGCTGTCGGTCCTGCTCGGGATCGCGGGCGCCGTGCTCGCCTGCGATATCTGGACCAAGCAGTGGGCCACCCGGACGCTGGCCGGAGCGCCGCCGATGCCGATCATCGGCGAGCTCGTGCGCTTCACCTACGTCCGCAACTCGGGCGTGGCGTTCGGGCTCGGGGCGGGCCTGCCGTTCCCCTATTACGTGTTCTCGATCGCCGCCGTGCTGGCGATCCTCGTCCTGTTCCTGCGCGGAAGGGTGCACGGCGGAGGACGGCGGCTCGCGCTCGCGCTCATCCTCGGTGGCGCGCTCGGCAACCTGGTGGACCGCCTGTCGACCGGGCTGGTCGTGGATTTCATCGACGTCGGCTGGGGTCGTTGGCACTGGCCGGTGTTCAACGTTGCCGACTCGGCGGTCTCGGTCGGCGTGGTGTTGTTCGCGCTCACCTGGCCGCGGCGCGATCACGCGCCGGAGGACGCCGAGGCGGCCGACACCGAGGAGCCACCGACGGGCGCAATCGGCCCGACGGAGCGTGCGGGCCAGCAGGACGGGGAGCATGACTCGAGTGTTGGACCTCTCGGTCCCGCCGCCCAGCACGGGGGAGCGGCTCGACCGCTTCCTGGCGGCCGCGCAGACCGACCTCTCGCGTAGCCGTCTCCAGGGCCTGATCGGGGCCGGGTGCGTCCAGGTCAACGGCCGCCCGGTGCGCGCCTCGCAGCGGCTGCGCGACGGCGACCGCGTGCGGGTCGAGATCCCCGAGCCCGAGCCCTCCACCCTCACCGCCGAGCCGCTGCCGCTCACGATCGTCCACGAGGACGCCGATCTCGTGGTGCTGGAGAAGCCGGCGGGCCTCGTCGTCCATCCCGGGGCGGGGGTGAAGCACGGCACGCTCGTGCACGCCCTGCTCCATCGCTATCCCGACATTGGCGCCGTGGGTGGCGCGACCCGTCCCGGGATCGTCCACCGTCTCGACAAGGACACCTCGGGGCTGCTCGTCGTGGCCCGCAGCGCCCGGGCCTACCGGGCGCTGGTCGAAGCGCTGCGCGCGCGGGGCGTGAAGCGCACCTACACCGCCCTGGTGTGGGGCGCCCCGCGCCAACCGGGCGGGGTGCTCGAGACCGCGATCGGACGGCATCCCAAGGACCGCAAGCGCATGGCCGTCGTGCCCCGGGGCGGCAAGCCGGCCCGCACGCGCTGGCGCGTGACCGAGCGCCTCGGCGTCGCCACGCGCCTCGAGGTCGAGCTCGACACCGGCCGGACCCATCAGATCCGGGTCCACATGGCCCATCTGGGCCACCCCATCGTGGGCGACCCGGTGTACGGGGGGCGCATCAGAAAGCTGTTGAGCCTTCGTGATGCGGAGCGTAGCCTCGCAGCGGAACTGCTGAAGTGCCTGCCGCGACAGGCGCTTCACGCTTCCGCCCTGGAATTGACGCACCCGGTGACCGGGGTGCGAGCGAGCTTCGCTTCCACGTTGCCCGAGGATTTCGAACGAGCGCTCGGTCTGCTGCGTACCCATCGGGCGCGGCATTCGGGGTGAGGGAGACGATGGTCAAACCGCCCGACGCACCCGAAACGATTTCGATGCGCATGCCCAGCCGGCTCGAGCTGCTGGGCGTGCTGGACCGGCTGGCCGACTCGGTGTGCGAGCGCATGGCGTTCGACGACGAGGCCCGCGCCCGGGTGACGATGTCCGTGATCGAGGCGGGCACCAACGCGATCCAGCACGGCCACCGGCGCGACCCCAGCAAACCGGTGGACATCGAGTTCCACGTGCTTCCCGACGCGCTCGAGATCACCGTGCACGATTCAGGCAAGGGCTTCGATCTCAAGGCCGTCAACGGCAACGTCACCACGCCGGACCATCTGCTCGACGTGCGCGGGCGCGGCATCTTCATCATGCGCGAGTGCATGGACACGGTGGAGTACACGTTCTCGAGCGCCGGCACCACCTGCCGGCTGGTCAAGAAGCGCCAGCCCCAGCCCGCGCACGAAGCCTGATCGTTCCGCCGTGCGCATCCTGGCGGTGGATTGGGGTGAACGCCGGATCGGTCTCGCCGTGAGCGATCCGACCGGCGTGATTGCCACCGCGCTCGCCACCCTCACCGTACGCAGTGCCGACGAGGCGGCGGTCCGCGTCGCCGCGGCCGCGAGCGAGAACGAGGCGGAGCGCATCGTGGTGGGCCTGCCGCTTCGCATGTCGGGCGAGCGCGGCGCGGCGGCGGTGGCCGCCGAGCGTTTCGCCGAGGCGCTCAGGCGCCGCACCGAAATCCCGATCGATACCTACGACGAGCGGCTCACGTCGGCCCTGAGCCAGAGGCGCCTGCACGAGCGTGGGGTGCGCACGGGCCACGCCAAGGGGCTGGTGGACGCCGGTGCGGCGGTGGCGCTGCTCGAGTCCTACCTCCAGCGCCTCGCGTCGGGGCGGGGCGATACGCCGTAGATCGCCCATTCCGGCCGAAGGCGGCTGCGTCGGAAGCACTTAGGCGGCAGGCTCCACCTCGGCCGGCTTCTGGCCGATAATGGGGGAATGACCCGCCGCCGGACCTTCAGGCCCAGCCGTTGGGCGTTGATCCTGCTGATCGCCGCCGGATTCGCCGTGGCCGCCGACATGTACCTGCCCGCCGGGCTGTTTCCCGCGCCCGAGCACCGCGTGATCCTCATCCAGCGCGGCCAGACCTTGCGCGAAGTGAGCGACGAGCTGAAGCGGGTCGGCCTGCTGAGCGGCACACTCGGCTTCCAGGTGCTGGCCCGCGCCATGCGGTTGGACCGCAACATCCGGGCGGGCCAGTACTCCTTCCAGCTCGGGACCAGCGTCCCCACGCTGCTGCGCGCTCTGGCGCGCGGCATGAGCGGGCTCAACGTGGTCACCATCCCCGAGGGCCTGACGACGACCGAGGTGAGCCTGCTGCTCTCGAACCATCTCGGCGTGCCGGTGGCGGAGTTCGACTCGCTCGCCCGCGACCGGGCGTTCCTCGATTCGCTCGGGATCTCCGCCCCGTCGATCGAGGGGTACCTGGCGCCCGACTCCTACGAGTTCCTGCCCGGCACCTCGCCCGAGGTGGCCTTCCGCACCATGGCGAAGCGCACGCTGGGGATCCTGCTGCGGGCGGCGGCCGGTCGCGACTCCCTGCCGCTCGGCCTGTCGCTCCACCAGGTGCTGACGCTCGCCTCGATCGTCGAGGCCGAAGCCGGGGTCGATATCGAGCGTCCGCGCATCGCCAGCGTCTATCTCAACCGGCTGGCGATGGGGATGCGGCTGCAGGCGGACCCGACGGTCGGATACGCGATCGGGGGCCGGCCGCGCACGCGCCTGCTGTTCCGCGACCTGCGCGTGGACTCGCCATTCAACACCTACCTCTACCAGGGACTCCCGCCCGGACCGATCTGCAACCCCGGACGCGCCAGCATCGCCGGCGTGATCGACCCATTGCCTGGGATGAAGGAGTTGTACTTCGTGGCCGACGGCACCGGACGACACATCTTCTCGCGGAGCTACGAGGAGCACCTGGCGCGCATCCGGCAGGTGCGCACGAGGGTCGAGATACCGCCCCCCGAGCTCCTCCCGCAGGGTCCCGCCGCGCCCTCCAAATCGGCGGTCCGCGTGGACACCTCGGTGGGAGCAGTGGGCAAGAAGGGAGCGTCGGCCAGGACACCGGCGGCGGCGGTCGCCACGGTGAAGAAGCCAACGGCGAGCGCGACCAGGAAGTCGGCGGCGGCCGAAACCCACCGCCCGGACACGGCCGGAACCAAGACCTCGGCGGCGAAGAAGAAGCCTGGAAAGGTCGCGGCGAAGAAGCCCGCCCCAGCCGGGGCCAAGGTGGTGGCCGGGAGCCCGTAGCCGCCCGCCACGGCCCGCACGGCCTGTGCTACCCTCGTCGCCCGATGGACGCCGACGCCTCACTGCTCAACATCGACGACCCCGGCCAGCGACCGCTCCCCGGCCTCGACTGGCGCGAGCGGCTGGAGTGCCTGCGCGCGCTGATCGCGCCGCTCGGCGAGGTGGTGGTCGCCTATTCCGGCGGCGTGGATTCGAGCCTGGTGCTGCGCGTGGCGCACGATGTGCTGGGCCCGCGCGCTCACGGCGTCATCGG
>Ga0075428_100003240_pt1 | contig 17814 bp, 15 predicted proteins | sample RhiMetdeltSRZDD2_FD_75291 | JGI IMG/M metagenome (GOLD analysis project Ga0075428, IMG submission 75291) | Populus rhizosphere microbial communities from Tennessee, USA - Rhizosphere MetaG P. deltoides SRZDD2 | ecosystem: Host-associated > Plants > Roots > Rhizosphere > Soil | place: USA... | reverse complement strand
GTGTAGCGCAGCGCGTGCGCGACCTCGTGCGCGATCCAGAGCGGGAGCAGGTGCGGCGCGAGGCCCAGGCCGAACGTTTGGGCGTTGGCGCGTCCCGTAAAATGCTCGAGACACACAAAGGCGACCCCGCGCCCGGCCACGACGAGTTCGCCCGCGTTCGCGGCGCCGACACCGACCATGAGATACAAGTCGACCGCGCAGTCGCCCTCCAGCAGTTCCATCGACCGGCGCAGCGCGTCCTCGGCGATCGCCACCACGTCGACGTCGTCGAGCAGGCGTTTGAGATCGGCGCGGTCGGCGCCCAGCGCCGCATTAATGATCGACTCGGCGTGCGGCGATTCGGGATCGATGACGTAGTTCGCCCAGTAAGCGGAGAGCACTGGTCGATGGCGATTGAGATACTCGTCGTAGGCCGCGGTGGGATCGGCCGCGCTGAGCGTCGCGAGAAACTCGGGGACGAGATTGACGAGCATGTCGCTGGTTGCCGCCCCAATTTGGTAAAGCGGTCAGCGAATTTCAATCTCGAGCGCAACGGACTCCGACTTGACATTTCTGATTCGGTCGGTCACCGAGACGGTGACGCGATAGCGACCGGCGGGCAACCGGTCGGGTTCGATGACGAGGCGTTCGAAGGCCATGCTGCTCTCCATCTCGCGATCGAACTCGAACACGACCTTGCGCGCGCTCGAAAACAGTCTGCCGACGAGTGAGCGCACCGGCTCGAAGGAATAGCGCACGTTGTAGTGCGACCGGCCGTTCCGGTCGGGCGTCAGACCGTAGATCTCCACATAGGAGGCAAGCGGCGTCCCGGCAGGGTAGTCGAGGTCGACGGGCATGCCGGCCAACGCAGCTTCGCGATGGAGCAAGACGGTGCTCGGTGCGAGCACAAGACTCGATAGCGCGAGGTCCACCGACGAGAAGAACGGGACGTAGACGTCGCGACGCCAGCGCCCGAGCTTGCCTGCGGAGTCCACGTCCACGCCGAGGCGGTACATCCCCGGCGGGACCGAAAGTCCCAGGAGTCCCGAGCCGCTGGCGCGAATCGGCTGGATAGCGCCCCCGGTATCCCACAGCACCGCCGCAGCGGAATCGCCGTTGGTCCGGTAATACACGTCGGTGAGCCCGAGCTCATTGCTGCGGAAGATCGCGGACCAGGCGCGAGCTTCGAGCGGCGCCGGGAAGGTTGAACGATCGGTTTGCAGTACGATGTTCGAGCTCTGCAGCTGTCGGTTCGAGAGCGGCAGAAAGTGCTCGTTACCATAGAAGCTCAGACTGAGCGCCCCGTCGGCCGTCGAATAGAGCCACGTCTCCTGATCCAGGTGGCTTCGGCAGTGGGGAGTCTGAAAGGGACGCAACAAGTCCGAGAGGCAGGACGCTTGACGATCGGGGCGCCCATATCTCATGAAGACGAGACCCTGAGCCGTGAGACCCGCACGAATCGCTGAAACGCGCGCCGTATCCTGCAACGTGGTGGTGTTCCAGCGTAACGCAGCGACGCGGTTGAACACCAACGCTCGCTCGGACGCGCCCCCCGCTCCCGTCGCCGTTGCCAGCTCTTCCTGCACCAGACGGAGCTCATAATCAGCCAACGCCTGCGCAGCCTTGGAATGGTATTGCGACCGCTGCGGCTGAAGCAGCCGGTACATCCGTCGAGCTTCCGCGCGACGGGCATAATGTTCTGCCAGGCGCTCATTCCGCACCGTCAGCAGGTTCGGATCACGCTGTTGCCAGAAACGCTCGAAGAATGCCTGGCGCGCCTCGCGGGACGTCGCTGCGTATCGATCGCCTTCTTCGGGGGATGCGATTGTCCAAGCCTCATCCCATAGCGCTTCACTCGCATCGTCGTCCGCGTGGGCGATTGCCGAATCGTGCCAGGCGAAACCAGGGTCGTGCTGGCCGGCGAGAAAGCTCGCCTCCGCGCGGAGCAGGTACGTCTTTACGGTCGGAGCACGCCGGGTGACGGCAATCGCGAGCAGCGAGTCCGCGCGCTTTCCATCCGCAAGCGCGATCCACATTTCTGCGCGGCGCTCGAGCGCGCTGGCATTCTTGCCATGGCGCGCCAGCGCACGCTCAGCCTGTCGCCAAATGGATGGACTTTGGTAGACGTCTCGGAAGCGCGCCCACGCATCGAGGTAGTCCGGGTCGACAGCGAATAGCTGCAGCAGCGCATCCCGAGCGATGCGGTCCCCGTCTTCACTCCGCAGGTAAAACCCTACCTTCATCTGCCAGTACAGTGGTGCGGGATCGCTGGGCGCGAGGCGAGCGGCTTTCTTGAATTCTTCCAGGGCTGACCATCGCCCGATGACAGGGCGGTCGTAATGGGCGCGTCCGAGGAGAAAGTGAGCCTGGGCATCCTCCGGACGCCGTTCGACGACCTTCTTTGCAAGCTTGAACGCACCCTGAACGTCACCACGCGCGAGCAACGACTCGGCTCGCGCACTCATGCTGTCGGGAGATGGCCCCTGCACAGCGAGCAGCGCGAGTGCCAGCGCGATCATGTCGTCAGGACTTCGGTGGCGTACGCATCCTGCGGCTGATTTCCGTGAGGAACTTCCGCTCGGCGGGCGTCAGGCTGTCGACGCCGCTCGCGTTGATCTTGTCGAGCACGCGATCGATCTCGGCGTTCGCCCGCGCGTCACGCTCGACATGAGGTTGCCCGCGAGTGCCCGCCGCGGTTCGCGTCCGCGCGCGCGGCGGCTGGCTGACGAGTACGCTCGATTCCGCCATGCGTCCCTTGCGTCCTTCGCTGCGCGCGAGGCGCCAGTCCTGAGCTTTGAGCCACGCCAGCGCCATCGCGACACCACCAAGATGGGCGAGATGCGCAACCCGCCCGCCCAGTGCTCCCTGCGTCAGCGCGCCGGCCCACGCCAACGCAAGATCAAAGGCGACCAGGAAGGTGACGAGCCACTTCGCGGGAATCGGATCCGGCAGCGGAAACACGAAGACAGGATGGTTCGGCCAGTACCACGCGAACGCGACGGCAACGCCCAGTATGGCACCAGAGGCGCCAATCACCACGCCTAAGGCCGCCCATGTGGCGAGAAGGAATGACAGGGCCGCGCCGCCCACACCGCAGAGCAGGTAAAAGAGGAAGAAGGTCCGACCCCCCATCTGGTCTTCCACCGAGGGCCCGAACATGAACAGCATCAGCATGTTGAACGCGAGGTGCCACACGTTCTCGTGCAGGAACATGTAGGTAAGGAACGTCCAGGGACGCTGCCAGGCGAGCAACGGCTGGAACCCCAAGGCATCCTGGAAGCTTGGGGCGGTGAATAGCGTGCTCTGAACAAGGAAGACGAGTAGGTTGGCGACCAGAAGGCGTCGCACCCATAACGTCAGTCCGTACATCCGCTGCGGGCCCATCTGCTCCTCGATCGGTACTAGGCGTCTTGCCAGCTGAACATTTTTTATCCCCCCCTTGCTGCCCGGTTGTTCCGGGCAAGGCGTGCGATGCGCTCGCACAGCTCCGAGAAGGGTATGCCCGCCGCCTGCGCAGCCTGGGGGAGGAGGCTCGTGCGGGTCATGCCCGGCAACGAATTCGCCTCCAAACAGAAGATGTCCCCCTCGGCGGTGACCCGAAAGTCAACGCGCGAGTAACCGCTGAGCTTCAAGGCGCGGTGCGCCATCAACGCATACTCCTGCAATTGTCGGGCTAGCAGGGTGTCGATCCTGGCCGGGAACGTCTCCTCAGACATGCCGGGCGTGTATTTGGTTTCATAATCAAAGAGCTCATGCTTCGGCACGATCTGGCCTACCGGCAGCGGCACCTCACCCAGCACCCCTACAGTCAATTCTTGCCCCGGGATGAATTGTTCCGCCATGACCTCATCGTCGTACTGGGCGGCCACACTGACCGCATTGTCCAGGTCTTGTGCTTGCTTGACCAGCGTCAATCCTACTGATGAACCCTGCTTGGACGGCTTCACAATGACCGGCCAGCCTAGGGCAGTCGTCACATCATCTGCGGCCACCGGTGCCATGAACCACGCCGGTACCGGGACGCCGGCCGCCCGGAACAGACGCTTCGACAGGTCCTTGTCCATGGCCAGGGCGCTGGCGAGGGGCCCGCTACCCGTATACGGGACGTCGATTACATCGAGCACGGCCTGCAACGTGCCCCCTTCCAGGGCGCCGCCATGCACCGCGAGAAACAGCACATCCGCTTCCCGCACGGAGGGCAACTCCGCCAGACCCTCCGAAAGCATCTTCTTTTCACGCTCCGCGAGGGCGTCCACTGCGGGGGGGGTGACGCCGACCGCGCCTCCGAGCAGCTCCCGCTCTCCCTTGTCATCCAGTTGGTCGCCGGCAAGATCAACCACCGTCACGTCATGCTTCCGGCTGCGGAGCGCCGCGACAATCTGCGATGCGCTGGCGAGCGCCACGGCGCGCTCGGCGGTAGCCCCGCCTGTGAGCACCGTCACACGCATCAGCGAATGCCCGCCAGCTGGTGTAGCAGGTCGTACCGTGTCACAATGCCGACAACTTTGCCGTCGCGTCGCACCAAGGCCGCCGGCGTGGTGCGCGATAAGAGCGTGGTGAGCTGCGCGAGCGGCGAGTGACTGTCCACCACGGGGAAGGGCGGATCCATGACCTCGCGCACGGGGCTGTCCAGGATCTTGGGTTGACCGATCGCCCGCGCCATCAGTGCTTGTTCGGAGACGGCACCGATGCCGTCGTCACCTTCGATGACCGGCAACTGTGAGACGTTGTACGTCGTCATCAGGTTGAGCGCCTGCCGGACCGACGCCTCCGGCGCCACGTGAATCACCGCAGGGGATTCGTTGCTTTTGCCGGCGACGAGCCGCCCAACCGTCGGACGCTCATCGTCGATCAGCTGATTCTCGCGCAGCCACTCTTCATTGTAGACTTTCGAGAGATACCGCTCTCCTGTGTCGGCCAGCACGGTCACGATGAGCGACTTGGGATCATCGAGCCGGCGCGCGACCTCGAGCGCCGCGACGAGATTCACGCCGGTCGACCCGCCCGCGAACAGTCCCTCTTCCTTCGCGAGCCGGCGTGCCATCTGCATCGCGTCCTTGTCGCTCACCACGACCCATTCGTCAATCACGTCCCAATGGAGCGACGTTGGGATCTTGTCGCCGCCGATGCCTTCGACCTTGTAGGGCTGCCCGTCGCTCTTCTTGTGTGTCCTGGCGTAGTCGGTGTAGATCGAGCCAACCGGATCCGCGGCGACGATGCAGATCTTGCGGTTTTTTTCCTTGAGATAGCGGCCGGCGCCGCTGACCGTGCCGCCTGTTCCGGGCGCGCAGACAAAGTGGGTCACCGCCCCGCTCGTCTGTTCCCAGATTTCCGGCCCTGTGGTCTGGTAATGGACTACAGGGTTTACGGGATTGTAGTGCTGATCGGCGAAGATGGCGTTCTCGTGGGCCGCGGCGATCGCACGGCCTTTCACGATGTAATTGTCCGGGTGATCGGGTGGAACGGCGGTGGGAGTGATGATCACTTCGGCGCCGAGGGCGCGCAGCAAACGCGCTTTTTCCTGCGACATCTTGTCCGGCATCGTGAAAATGCAGCGATAACCCTTCACTGCCGCGGCAAGCGCCAGCCCCACTCCGGTGTTGCCAGAAGTTGCCTCGACAATCAGGCCGCCTGGTTTGAGGCGTCCCTCGCGCTCGGCCGCCTCGATCATCGCGAGGCCGATGCGATCCTTGACGGACCCGCCGGGATTGAAAAACTCCGCCTTGGCATACACTGGTGTGCGAATCCCGCGCGTGACCTGGTTGAGTCGAATCAGTGGGGTCCAGCCAATCGTCTCGAGGACGTTGTCGTACGGCTTAATGTGTTGTGGCACTCGAGTCCGTTCGCGGCTTGGTCGTGTCGGGCGCAGGCGGCGGCGGCGGCGGTGGCGGTGGTGGCTGCGGCGGAGGTGCTGGGGGCACAGGCCGCCGCGTCGTGTCCCCTGGGGGGCGCGTGGTATCGGGTTTTGGCTGCGGCGGCGGTGCCGGCGGCGGTGCCGGCGGCGGTGCCGGCGGCCGCGCGCTCGGCTGCGCGGCTGGTGGCGGCGAAGCGGGGAGGGGCGCGACCGGTAGCGGCAGAGGCGGTGGGGGGGGCGGCAACGTGACCGTGCCCGTGCGCGTGGTCCCGACCTGTCGGAACTCGACCGGCTGCAGAAAGGCGGTGGCGACGGCGATGCCATTTCGCTTGCCCGGAGCAAAGCGAAGCCGCGCCGATCCCGTAACAGCCGCCGAGTCGAGCGCGGCAAAGCCGCTGGGCTCGGCGACCCGAGTGGACTCGGGGATCAACCGGCCGGTCGAGTCCACAAAAAGCCGCAGCGTGACGTCACCTTCCACCTTCTGTTCATACAGCGTCGGCGGATAGGCGATCGGCACATCCGCATTGAGTGCGACCGGCGGCTCCGACTGGGGAGGCGCGCCTTGGCCATGGCCGTCGGATTGCTCCGACCCGCCGACGCAGCCCGCGACGGTCACGAGCAACAGCGTCCTCAGCCAACGCATCAGTTGTTCTTCTCCTGACGCCGCTGTTTCCAGGCGGCGAGCCGGTTCAACGCATCGATGGGCGACAGCGTGTTCACGTCCAGGCCGTCGAGCTCGAGTAACAGCGGATCGGGCGCAGGCGCTGCAAATAAGCCGAGCTGCGTGGCGTCCGCGGGCGACGGCGGGCGCTGGCTGGCGACGTGATGTCCCGCCTCGAGCAGCTTCAACACCTGCCACGCTCTGGTGACCACGGGATCGGGCAGCCCCGCCAGCCGGCCGACATGGATGCCGTAGGAGCGATCCGCGCCGCCGGCCTCGAGCCGATGCAGGAATACGATTTCATCGCCGACTTCGCGCACCGCGACGTTGAAGTTCCTGACGTGCTGGAGCTCTTCCGTAAGCTGCGTCAACTCGTGGTAGTGCGTCGCGAAGATGGTCTTGCAGCCGAGCGTGTTATGGAGACACTCCGTCACAGCCCACGCGATCGCGACGCCGTCGTAGGTCGAGGTGCCGCGGCCGATCTCGTCGAGCAGCACGAGACTGCGCGCGGTCGCGGCATGCAGGATGGCGCTGGTCTCGCTCATCTCCACCATGAAGGTCGACTGGCCGCGTACGAGGTTATCGGACGCGCCCACACGGGTGAATAGTCGATCGACGACGCCGATGCTCGCGCGCCGGCACGGCACAAATGAGCCCATCTGTGCCAGCAGGACACACAGGCCCACCTGGCGCAGCAGCGTCGACTTCCCGGCCATGTTGGGGCCGGTCAGCAGCACCACACGTCCCGCTTCGTCGAGGATGACGTCGTTCGGAATGAACGTCTCCCTCGGCATCATGCGCTCGACCACGGGGTGGCGACTGCCCTCGAGCTGCAGCAGGAAGCCGGCGGTCACGTCAGGCCGCACGTATCGCTCGCGTTCCGCGACGTCGGCGAGGGCGGCCCAGACGTCGAGCCGCGCCAGGAAGCCGGCACTGGACTGCACCCGGCCGGTCGCCTCGGCTACTCGGCGGCGCAGTGTGTCCAACAGCTCGGACTCTCGCCGTGCGATGCGCTCCTCGGCACCCAGCACTTTGGCTTCGTATTCCTTGAGATCGGCGGTGACAAACCGTTCGGCACCGGTGAGGGTCTGGCGCCGCTCGTAGTCCGGTGGGATCCGCTCGCGGTGCGCGTGCGTGACCTCGATGTAATAGCCGAACACTTTGTTGAAGCCGACCTTGAGCGAGCTGATGCCGGTACGGGCGCGCTCGCGCGCCTGCAACGCGGCGATGTACTGCTTGCCGCCGTCGCGGGCATTCCGCAGATCATCGAGCTCGTGATCGAACCCAGGCTTGATCGAATCGCCCTCGTCGAGCTGGACAGGGGGCCGCTCCACAAGGGCGCGGTCGAGCTCGTCGCCGAGATCGGTGAGCAAGTCAAAATCGTGCGCCGTGGCTTCGAGCAGCGCAGAGCGTTCGCGCCCCTCGAGACCGCCGCAGGCCCCAGCGACATCCGGGAGCCGCCGAATCGAGTCACGTAGCGCGCCCATCTCTCGGGGGTTGGCCCGGCCCAGCGCCACCCGGCCGGCGAGGCGCTCGAGGTCACGCACGCCATCGAGGGCTTCGCGCAGTCGTTCGCGACCACGGGCATCACGCACCAGAACCTCTACCGCATCCAAGCGCGCATTGATCGCCGCGGGGTCGACGAGCGGAGCGAGCAGCCAACGGCGCAGCAGCCGGCCACCCATCGCTGTCAGCGTGCGGTCTACGACGTCAAGCAGCGTGCCGCCTTCGACGCCCGCCCGCAGCGGCTCCACCAGCTCGAGATTGCGGCGTGTCATCTCGTCAAGCGGGAGGACATCGCCGCGGCGCAGGACTTTTGGATGGGCGAGATGCGGGAGGCCGCCGGGTTTCAACTCGCGCGCATAGCGCAGCAGCGCGCCGGCGGCACCGATCGCCGGCCGGTCTTCCCCGGCCACGCCAAGCCCGTCGAGTGACGCCACGCCGTAGGTCCGCATCAGATCTTCACGCGCCAACTCAGGATCGAACTCCCATGCCTCGCGTGGCGTCAACGTTGCCGCCGGTGCCGAGACGGCCGGGACCGCGGCTTCTGCCGGCAGGACGATCTCGCGCGGCTCGTAACGACCGAGCGTCAGGCCGACGTCGCTGGCCGGTACCACCTCGAGCACCAGCTCCCCGGTGGTGACGTCCAGCGTCGCGATGCCGGCGTCCGCTCCGCGCGGGTCGACAGCGACCAGGTAGTTATTGCGGTTCTTGGCCAGCCAGTCTTCCGTCAGCACGGTGCCCGGCGTGACCGTTTCGACGACTGCCCGCCGCACCACGCCTTTAGCGAGCTTGGGATCTTCGATCTGTTCGCAGATCGCAACGCGATGTCCGTTGGCGATGAGACGGCGCAGGTACTCGGTAGCTGCTTTGACCGGCACGCCCGCGAGCGGGACTTCGGCCGCACCGCCGTTGTTGCGTGAAGTCAGCGTCAGGCCAAGCTCTCGCGCGGCGAGCTTGGCATCGTCCTCGAACATCTCGTAGAAGTCTCCCATGCGGAAAAACAGGATCGTCTGCGGATGCCGGGCCTTGATGTCGCGATACTGCTGCATGACCGGCGTGTCGGTGACTACCTTGCCCGTCACGGTTCGTCCACGACGAACGGTTGGCCGCCGACTCTCGTCTTCAGGCGTTGTTGGACGCGCTGCGCCTCGTCACGCGAGGCGTACCGGCCGACACGCACTTTGAAGAAGCCGGTCGAGTCACGGACCACGCGCGCATCCTGAAAGCCCATCACCTTGAGTCGCGTCAGCATGTCATCGACCTGCGCGGCGCTCTTGACTGCGAGCACCTGGACCGCATAGAGGCGCTGGCCCCCCCCGCCCCCCCCCGCCCCGCCCCGTGCGGTATCGGCTCCAGGGGGAGGCGGCGATGCGGCCGTTGCGGCGGGACCATTGCAGCGCGCGGCGTAGAAACTGACCTGGTTCTTGAATTCGACGTCGTCGCCCGCGCCATCGAGCGCCTGTTGAATCAGTTCGCAGCCGCGCATCTCGTTCTTGAGCTCGAAGTAGGCGCGCGCCCCGAAGAAGCTCGCGCGGGCCCGGAACGGGGAATCGGGATAATCGCGATTCAGGCGCTCGGCTACCTGAATTGTTTGCGCGGCGTCGCGCTGCGCGAAGTGCAGTTGTGTCAGCAACAGCAACGCGTCATCGGCCCACGGGCTCGATCCATAGTCGAGCACGATGCGATTGAGATTCGAAGAGACGGTTTGGGCGTCAGGCGCGATCTTCGCGGCCGTGAGCAGGGCTTCGGGGTACAGCGAATCGGACGGCGGCAATCTGGCAAGCAGGCGGCGCACGATCGCGCGCCCAGAGTCGGCCTGACCGGACTGCGCGAGTCGCAGCGCTTCCGCAAGACGTGCGTCGGACTGTGCGGACAGTCGGACGGCCGGACTGATCGCCAAGACGGCGAGCAGCCCAACGGTCCAACGGTCCAACCGTCCGACAGTCAAGCGGCCTCTCGTTTCATGGGCGCAAATCCAAGCACTAGTTGGGTGACAATCCCTTTCTCGTCGCTGATGGTCGCCGTTTTCAACGCAATGTCGGCGGCGAGGGCCGCCTTCAGCGCGGCGCGCAGCTCCTCCGGCGTCCAGAGAGCGCTCCACTCGCTCCAACGCGCGGCTTCGTCCTTCCAATTGCGCAACCCGTAGGGTCGAGTCGAAGTCAGATGACGGAATATCGCCTCGGGAAGTCGCCGCGTGCCGCGATCACGTTCCACGCGCGCCACCGCCGTACCGACGAGATGTGTGCCGAGCAGCGAGACGATTTTCACCCCGCTCATGGCGGCCTGCCCCAGAACGGGCTCGACCAGTTGCGCGGCGCGAGCGACGCGTCGCGATACCGCGGCCTCCACCAGGTCATATACCGTCTCACCGTGCCGGACGCCTACGAGCCCCGTCACGTCGGCGGCGGTCGCAGAGCGATGGGTGTCCGCCGTCAGCGACGCCAGTTTTTCGAGCTCGCGCGCAAGCGTGCTCAAGTCGTTTCCAACCGCACCGATCAACAGCGTCGTGGCATCGGGTTCGAGGGTCAGCCCCAGGATGCCGGCCCGATGCTGTACCCAGCGGGGGACCCGTTCGGGAGCGAGGGGCTCCAGGTCCACCGGCGTGGAAGCGCGCAGCAGTTCGGCATCGGGTTCCTCGCCGGCGCCAAAAACCAGCGCGAGCACGGTGGTCGGATTGGGGGCATTGAGGTAGCGCACCACCTCGTCGCGCAGCTTCGTCTGGCGCTTGCCGACCTGGTCCATCCCTCGCACCACCACCGCGCGCCGCGCGGCGAGCATGGGTGGCGTGTTCACGAGAGCGTGGAACTGTTCCGTCGTCAGGTCGGCCGCGAAGCGCGTATCGAGATTGAAGTCCCGATTGGCGTCGCCCCCGATCGCGGTGTCCACGAGCTGGCGAAGCGCCTCGTCCTTCAGGACATCTTCATCACCATGGAGGAGATAGACTGGCTCGAGGACGCCCTTTTTGAGGTTGCGCAGAAGCGCATCAAGCGTGAGCGCCGGCATACAGGTGGCAAGTTACCGCCCGCCTGTGCCATGAGAAAGGTCGAAAGATCGCTAGCGGCCCGAAGTTGCGGGCTGGAAGGTGATTGTGGCGGGTTCGACAAGCGCCGTTCCGTACGGATACGGATTCCCGTTCACGACACTGGCGCGAGGATCCTGAAATGAGACAAAGGGCAAACCGGCACTTACTACCGGTTTTGGAAATGCGGCCGGCTGGAGCAACTGCGCGGTGTCGACGCCCGGCCCTCGACCCAATTCGATTACTAACAGGGCAACACCAGCGACCAGCAGTAACGCGGCCGAGATGCCCGCGCGCGCTGGCGGGATCGCTCGTTGACGACGCTCACGATCCAGTCGCGCGTCGAGGCGCTCCCGGAAATCGGGTGACGGTGAGATGGCGGAGGCAGAATGGAGAACTTTGACGGCTTGGCTGACGGTCGCGTCATAACGTCGACATGACTCACAGTGTGCGATATGTCGCGCGAAACGCCGCAACTCGCGGGGTGGAGTAATCAGGCCGTCCCGGAAGTCGGAGTGCCGCTCGAGGAACTCGGAGCACAGCATAACGGTGAAATGTACAACCCCGGGCCGCTCGTGTTCCGCAGCCGGGGTACGGGCAGGGGGGGGCTGGGGCCTATGCTAAACCAGGATGGGGCCGATAAGCTGGGCGAAACTGTTGCGCGCCCTATTCAAGCGACTTTTGACCGTCCCCAGGTTACATCCGGTGATCTCGGCGATCTCCTGGTAGCTCTTCCCTTCGAGCTCCCGGAGCACGAACACCTCCCGGTGGTGCTCAGGCAGGCGCTGAACGCACTGATCCACCGCATCCTTGAGAAAGCGCTTGCGATACAGATCGTCTGGGCGAGCCGTCGGGTCCTCGAACTGCAGAGGCCGATGGTCCGCTTCCCAGTTCTTCTTGATCGTTTGGAATAGGACCAAGGGGTTCCGGCTCCGATTGCGGAGCTCGTTTTTGGCCAGGTTCGACGCGATTGTATAGATCCAAGTCGAGAACTTCTTTGTCTGATCGAACCGATGCAGGTGGCGGAAGACCCGGATGAAGACTTCCTGGACCAGGTCCTCGGCGCGTTCACGGTCGCCGATCGTGCGATTCACGAAGTTGAGGAGCCGCATCTGGTACCGGTCGACCAGCGTGCCAAACGCTTGGGGTTCGCCATCCAAATGCCGCATTACAACTTGACCATCGTCCAACTCGTGCAACGCCTCGCGCTGAATCGCGCGCGGCGATTCGACCGGGGGAGCAGGTGTGAAAGGCTTCAGTGTCGTCTGCATACGTCCCCTCACGTTGCGAACGGGAACACGGAAGAGCCTGTGGTGGCTCGCTTTACGAAGTTTGGGCACGAATCGTGCCTCCCCGGCTCTGGTACTAACACATTGGAACTCAACAACTTGCGAGTCGCAGCGGGTTGCGACCGCGGAATATTGTCCGAGCGGGCGGACAGCACAATTCCACATTTGATCTAGATCCGAAGGGGGAAAGGACTAATGCTCCAGAACGAAACCGGCGACGTAGAGAATGCAGAGGACCGTCTTCGCGTCCTTTATACCCCCGTCCCGGATGAGTGTTAGCGCCTCCGAGAGCGGCGTGGGAGTAACCTCGATGAACTCGTCTGGCTCGCGGGCATGCTTGTCTGCCGTCAAATCCGCAGCCCAGAAGAGGTGAATCCGCTCGTCCGTGAATCCAGGCGTCGTCCATATAGTAGTAAGACGCTCGACGCGTCCGGCTTTCACACCTACCTCCTCAAGGAGCTCCCGCTCCGCACACGCCTTGGGGTCCTCGCCCTGATCCAGCCGGCCGGCGGGTATCTCGATGAGGGGGCCGTTCGCCGCGTAGCGGTACTGCTTGATGAGCAGGATCGTGGGGTCGGGACCGCGGGGATCTGAGGCAAAGGGGAGTACGGCGGCGGCGCCGGGGTGGCGGATCATTTCGAGCTGTCCCGTCGATCCATCAGGGAACTGGACGGTATCTATGTCGAGGTCGACGACCCTGCCCTTATAGACTCGCCTACTCGCGAGTTGCATCCGCCCTCCTAACGCTGGAATAGCCAGGTAATCGGCACTTTGATGCCTTCGGCAAAGAGGTAGCCGGTGTTGCGTCGCACGCTGGCGTGAATTGGTGAGCCCGGAGCCGGAGAAGTGTAGGGTGTCAAACCAAGGCGCTCGGCAATGATTTCCAGCCGCAGCATGTGAAAACCGTCACTCACGAGGAGCACTCGACGGCTGCCCCGGCCTTCAAACCAGCGCTTTACCTGCTCGAGAGACGAGTAGGTATCGTGTCCTGCGGCAAGTGGTAACACCGCGTCCCCAGGGAGGCCTAGGCGGAGGAGATAATCGCGCCCGACGTTGGCTTCGTTGAGCGTATCCCGCGCGCCGACCCCCCCCGTGACCATCACCACGGGCGCAAGCCCGCGCTGATACAAGGTGGCGGCGTGATCGAGGCGGGCACGGAAAACGGGCGAGGGGCGACCGTTGTACTGGGCGGCGCCCAGGACGACGATCGCATCAGCTCCACCCCTGGTCGATTGGTCGCGCGCAGCATGCACGGCGACGGCCACGACTACCGCCGCCCATCCGGCAGCGAGCAGAACGACCGCTAGGAGGAAACCCGAGAGAGCACGCCGTCCCGTCCAGAATGGCATGGGCTAAAATACTACGGGCCTGGGGCCTAGGGACTCCCCAAGCCCCCAGGCCCCAAGCCCACCCTAGGCCCCAGGCCCTAGGGCCCAATTACGGTTTCGTCAGCAACTCCTCGAACAGGGACAGCGCGCGCGGATCATCGGACTGACCAAGCCAGAAGATTGCCTTGCGGCGCAGCTCGGGATCCTTGTTGTCCCTCGCAATTCTGATCAGCACCGGCACGCCTTCGTCGCGGGGACGCTGCGACAACGCGAATACGGCCGACTCGCGCACTTCCCGATCCTGATTGCCGTCATCGACGAGATCCGTCAGGCCTTTGGTCGCGGCGTCTCCCGCAGCCTGGCCCAGCCAAAACACCGCCGAGCGACGCACCTTCCGGGAGACCTGGTCGTTTTTGGCGAGCTTCAGGAGGTCGGGCCAGATCGTGACACTGTCCGCCAGCACCGCCGGAAAGATCGCTTTCTCGCTTATCCGCGAGTCATCGCGCGCGGCCAATCCGAGCAGGTAGCTGGTTGCGTCCTTGGTACCGACCATGCCGAGGTCCGTGGCCGTTGTACTGGGGCGCCACTCGCCGCCCACATAGACCCGCAGGTTGGTGATACGGCCACCGCTTTTCGTGAGCGCCACGCGGACCGGACCGGAATCGCACGGCTCAGTCCACTCATCGCGGTACTCTTTCCAATCGCTGGTCTGCCGATGGCGGCAGTCGCCGTCCCTGCAGCCCCAGCTGATTGAGTTGCGACCATCGCCATAGACGCCCGGCTGAGCGGCGAAGCTGAACCGCACCGATCCATCCGGTGCCGCAGTCACGCGTTTCTCAAGTGTCTGTGCCGCCGCACTGCCCGCGAGCAGCAGCAACATCGCTAGAGTTTTCATTGGTTGATCAGCTCCTGAAGGCACTGGATCGCGCGCTGGCTCCGCGACTGCCCGAGCCAGAAGATGGCTTTCTTGCGCAGCTCACGATCCGGGTCGGTCTTCCCGATCTGGCACAGCTTGTCGGATGCCGCTTCTTCGCGGCGTTGGGAGTAGACGAAGATCAACTGTTCCCGCATCTCGCGGTCATTCATGCTGTCGTACAGGCGGACCAGATCGGCGATGTCGACGTTGCGGCCCTGTCCTGCCCAGAACAGCGCCTTCTTCCGGAGCTCGATGTTCTCTTTCGCGTCGAGCGCGATGTCCATCAACCAGCGGTAATTGTCGGCGCCGCCCATCTGCGACAGCGAGAAGATCACCTTCTCCTTCAGGTCATCGGTTTCCAGGTTCTTGTAGAGATCTCTCAGGCACTGTTGATTGTCAGCGGAGCGACGCTGCCCGAGCCAGAAGATCGACTTCTCGCGCAGCTCAGCGGGCCGATCACGACGACCGGAATAGCTGCAGAGAATCGCCGCGGCGCGCGGGCTGCGATGCTGCGACAACGCGAAAATCGCCTTCTCCTGGATCTGCGGATCGGTTTTTGGATCCTGGAGAATGGAATCCAGGGCCGCGACGGTTTCCTCGCCGGGCACCTGCGACAGCCAGAATACCGCCTGCTCGCGCACCTCCTGGTCCGGGTCCTGGCGCACCGCGTCCAGGAGAATCCGCGACGTCTCATCGGTCCGCTTCTGCGACACAATGAACACTGCCTTGCGGCGCATGATCTCGGAGCATGGATCACGACGCTTGAGGACATCCCGCAGGATGGGGATTGCGCTTTCGCCGTTCATCTGCTGCAATGCGCTCAACGCGATCATGCGCGGGTCGTCGTCGCCATAGCCCTCACAGCCGGGTGGTGCGTCGCCGTCACGGTCGCGGTCACGGTCGCGCTCGCGTCTCGCGTTGCCGCGCGTGCGTGCGGAGTCGGCTCGCGCCTGATTGCGCTCGGCGGCCGCGTTGTCACCGCGCCGCGCCAACTCGCCGTCGATGCGTGCGGCCAGATTGTTGGCATCGCGCACGCCCGCGTTCGGATAGGAGCGGCGTCGCTGGTTCAACACGCCCACCGCCGTCTGCAGGTTTTTCGTGTCACCGGTTCGATACAACGCGTACGCCTGGTAGTACATCGCGTCCGGCGCTCGCGCCGAGCTCGGGTAGCGGGACACGACTCTTCCAAAAGTGGCCGCGGCTTCCGTGTAGCGGTTGTTATTGAGCGCCGTTCTGGCTGCCCGGTACAACGAATCCCCGGGCTCCTGCACGTCGATGTCATCCCATGATTCGTCATCAGAGAAGTCGGCTGCGAGCGGGGCGATCGCTGTGAGCGCCATTTCGAGGTCTGGCGCCGCTACCGCGAGCGGGGCGATCGCCGTCAGCGCCATTTCGAGGTGTGGCGCTGTCACCGCCAGCGCGGTGGTCGCGGCCTGCAAATCGGGAATCACGAGCGTCATCGGCGCGATCGCGGGAATCGCCTCGAGCGCCGGGATCGCGTCCAACATCATGGGCGCGATCGTCGTCCAAGGCTCGATCGTCATCGGCGCGGGCGTCACGATCGGAGCACGCCGGGGCCGTCGGGTGGACGGCGCGCGCGCCACCGAGTCCTGCGCGAGCGTGGTAACGGCGAGCAACAGGGACAAGCCAGACAACATCAGAGTGCTCCTTGTGTGCGCGCCGGTACGGGTCCGGCCGGAATCGCCGAGCGTAGCTTGGGCAACACGTTCGATTGGTTCATGCCGTCAGTAATGAGATCGCGGTCGCGACCATTCTCCAGGGGATTGAGCAGAGAGATCTGCGTCAGCACGAGCTCCAGATCCCCCAGCAACGAACGCAAGCGCGGATCGTTGGCCGCCGGTGAATCGAGCATCAACTGCGTCGTGGTGAGCAGGTCCCGCGCCTGGCGTGCTAACCGGCCCGTGTTCGCTGAGCGATTGGCATCCGCCCGGAACGCCGTGAGAAACGTCTCGGTGCGCGAGAGGTATTGCGTCGCGGCTACCTCGTACGCCTGATCGGCCAGGGAGTCGATCTCGATCGCGACCCGCGTACCGCCAGAGTCGGGGGACGGTCCCACTGGACCCGCCGTCCAGCGGCCGATGCCGATGCCCAGCGCCAGCACCGCCGCGGCAGCGACGGCCCAGCGCATCCACGGCCGCAGCTCAATGACGTGCTTGGTGCGCCGCGCCTCCTCGATCCGCTTCCACATCTCCTCACGGGGAGTGGGGAGTGGTGAGTGGTACGATTGGGCTCGATCCTTGAGCCATTGGTCGAACTTGGGGTCCTCGTGTTCCTGCATCATGTCGTCCATTCTCCTGCGAAGTCCGCCAGCGCCACGCGCAACTTTGCGCGCGCGCGAGACAGTTGTGCTTTAGAGGTGCCGGTCTCGACGCCCAACGCGGCGCCGATCTCTTCGTGCGTGTAGCCCTCGACGTCGTGCATCACGAACACTGTGCGATATCCTTCCGGCAGCTCATCGATCGCTTTCTTGAGTCGCGCCTTCAAATCCGGTTCTGCGTGCCGCTGCATCGTGCCGATCTCATGTGCATCGTCGATGTCCGCCTCTCGCTGCCGGAACCGCTTGACCTTGCGCAGTCCATTCAACACGACCGTCGTCGTGATCGTGTGCAGCCAGGTCGAAAATGCGGCATCGCCGCGGAACGAGCCGAGCCGGTCGAACGCCCGGATGAACGTCTCCTGGGTGAAGTCCTGCGCGAGGGCATCGTCGCCCGCGAGCCGGAACGCCAGGCGGTACACCCGATCCACATGCGCGTCATACAACGCGCGCTCGGCGGCGCTATCCCCGGCGCGGACGCGGGCAATTAGCGTTGATTCGTCCACGGCGCTCCGAGGTGACGGACTGGGCTCGTAAGTACTTATGGGACACAGGGGACGACGAAATGGTTACGTATGAGGCAGGTGTCAGGTGTCGGGTGTCAGGTCTGACACCTGGCACCTGACACCGCCCTTAGCGGGTGCCGAACAGTCGATCTCCAGCATCCCCCAAGCCAGGCAGGATATAGCCCTTCGCATTGAGCTGGCGGTCCAGGGCGGCCGCATACACCGGGACCGTGGGGTGGGCGTCCAGCATGGCTTTCACCCCCTCCGGCGCCGCGACCAGGCAGAGGAATCGCACTTTCTGCGCGCCCGCTCGCGAGAGGGCACTGACGGCGGCGACCCCTGATCCCCCGGTTGCGAGCATCGGGTCGAGGAGGAAGAACGCGCGATCGGCCTCGCCAGAAGGGATTTTGAAGTAGTAGTCCAC
>Ga0075428_100003239_pt1 | contig 17824 bp, 13 predicted proteins | sample RhiMetdeltSRZDD2_FD_75291 | JGI IMG/M metagenome (GOLD analysis project Ga0075428, IMG submission 75291) | Populus rhizosphere microbial communities from Tennessee, USA - Rhizosphere MetaG P. deltoides SRZDD2 | ecosystem: Host-associated > Plants > Roots > Rhizosphere > Soil | place: USA... | reverse complement strand
ATTTGTGGGTCAAGGAGTCGGAGAGGTAAGGATCGAGCAAGAGATGGCGATGTTGCCACTGCACGAGAAAGCCGCTTTGCCCCAGCCACCAAAGATGGAGATGGTCAGTATCGTCTCGCGCCTCAATCACGTCAGCGAGAAACGCGTCGTCCTGAAGGACGGGCTTGATCACTAAGGCAACATCACCGGATTGGAGCCCGCGCGCAAGAATTGCGCGCCAGGAATGCAAAGCGCGCTTGCGAATGAAACGGGGCTTACCTAAAACACGCGCATGTCACGAACGGCAACTCGCGCCGGAGCGCGCCGCACGCAGCCCTTCGACCTGAAGCGATATCTGGAAATGCGGACGGACGCGGTGAACCGCGCATTGGACCGGTATTTGCCGAAGGAATCGACGAAGCCGGCGACGATTCACAAGTCGATGCGCTATTCATTGTTTGCGGGGGGCAAACGAATGCGGCCGGCGCTCTGCCTTGCCGCGGCCGAGGCCTGCGACGGAACGGAAGATATGGCCATGCCGCTGGCGTGCGCGGTGGAGTGCATTCACACGTATTCATTGATACATGACGATCTGCCCGCCATGGACGACGACGATTATCGGCGGGGCAAGCTCACCAACCATAAAGTATTTGGCGATGGGATCGCGATTCTCGCGGGCGACGCCTTGCTGACGCAGGCTTTTGAGATTGCGGCAAAGTTCAGAGGGACGTCTCGGTATACGCATCAGCAGATATTTCGTGAACTGACGCACGCGAGCGGGTCGTTGCAACTCATTGCGGGGCAGGTGGCCGACCTGGAGGGCGAGGGGAAAAAGCTCGAGGCGAAGGAATTGCGATACATCCACGAGCGCAAGACGTCGGCGTTATTGTGTTGTTCGGTGCGCCTGGGAGGCATGAGCGCAAACTGCAGCACCGCCCAACTGAAAGCGCTGACCGACTTCGGCTACAATGTCGGCCTGGCATTCCAGATCATCGACGACATCCTGGACATTACGCAAACGAGCGAACAGTTGGGAAAGACCGCCGGGAAAGATACCGCGGCGCAGAAGGCCACTTACCCCTCCATTGTGGGGATGGAAAAGTCCCGGAAGATTGCGCAGCAGTTGACGGAACGGGCGTTTGCGGCCCTGAAGACTTTTCGCGGCAAAGCGCAGGCGCTGGAGGCGCTGGCGGTTTATTTGTTGCAGAGAGACCGGTAAAGGTCGCTATTGGCCGGCGTAGTAGGCATCGACCTTTGCGCCCACGTCCTTGTAGCCGATGTCCATCTCGTAGATTTGCTTGAACTGCTCGATGGCTTCTTCGCGCTTGTTCATTTTTTCGAAGACGGAACCGAGTTGGTAGACGAGCTCTTTCTTTTCGTCGTCGAAAACCGGCTTCTCTTTGATCGCGTCCTGTAATGTGCGGGCGGCGAGGTCGTTCATCCCGCGGCGACCGAAGCACTGACCGAGGTAAGCCATGGCTTGCAACCGTTTGGCGGGATAATTGCGCGCTTTCTGAAATTCCTGGATCGCTTCGGAAATCTTTCCGGCTTTGAAATAAAGCTCGCCCAGTTCAAAGCGGATCTGGAGGTCGGTCGGATACCGTTCGGCCCGGGATTTTGTTTCGGTGAGTTGATACTCATCGCGCTCGGCCTGGAGGCGCGCCACCTGCTCGTTGTAATCCGGCGCGGTCTGGTCGAAGCGCTCGATCGCCAAATCAAATTTCTTGATTGTGATGTCGGCAATCAATCGGTCGAGAGACGGGTCAGTCACGCCCTCACTGGAGCGAATGCGTTCACAATATTGGATGGCGCGGTCGTAATCTTTTTTCTGCGCGTACAACTCGGCGAGCGAGCGCAGGGTCTTGAGGTTTTTCGGTTCTTTGAGAAGCCGCTCCTCGTATTCGGCGATGAGGCGGTCGGCGACATCGTCGCTCTTGACCTCCCGCTTTTCCTGCTCGAGTTGTTCGGCTTCGGCCTTGTTCTTAAGAATGTCGCGGTAAGAGCCTTTGCCGTCGGCTAGAGCGTCGTAGCCCCCTTCGCTAAGAGTGGTGCGCGCAGACAAGTCTTTCAAGGCATCGATAATCTCGCCACGGTTTGGGTAGAGCTTCGCCAACTCGCTGTAGACGACTTCGGCTTTGGCGGGCTGCCCCGCGGCGGCGAGCGCCCGGCCGTATTGCATCGAGAGATCGTAATCCTTGGGGGAATTTTTCAGCAGAATTTCAAGCGACAGACAGGCTGTCTTGGGGAGATCGGCCTCAAGCGCGGCCTCGGCAACAATTTTGTGCGCCGGAGAACTCGACGGGTCGCCATTGAGGATTTGTTCGGCAACCTGGATCGCTTCGAGAGGGTTTTTCCGCAGTGCCATTTGCGCCTTGGCCACCAACGGCGAAGAACTGGCGCCTCCCACGATCTTCTTAAAAAAGCTGCTTTTGCCCCCTTGCTCTTTGAACTGCGCGACGCGCAAGGCCTGCCGACACTCGAAGAACGCAGGTTCGCGCGCGAGCACCTGGTTAAAAATGGCGATGGCATACTCGAAATTCTGCCGCTGCAACGCCACCGTGCCCTTCTGGTAAAGCTCGCGGAGTTCACGGCTGATTTCGGTGACCGTCTTTTCTGGCATGGCTAAACGTTATCCCCCAAAGGCGCAAAAATCCACTGCAAAGGGGCTGTGGAAATCCCGCATCGCAACGCGGGGTTTACCTAGGCACCGGAAGCTTTGAGTAGCAACTCTATATAGGAAACATCGGCCGGCACCGTGACCTTGGGGTTTGGGGTTGCGCTGGCGACGAGCTTAACGGGTTGGCCGATGAGTTCGCAGGCGGCCGTATCATCGGTGACAACAAGGCCTTTGCGGCGGACGGCTTCCAAAGCTTGGCGAATGACTTCGAGGCGGAAACACTGCGGCGTTTGCACGGCCCACAAGCAGGAGCGGTCGACATTGCGCGTGATGAGCGAGCCGTCTTCGGATTCTTTGATGGTGTCGGTGACGCGCTGCGCTGCGACGGCCGCACCGGTCACGCGCGCGGCAGCGAGCGTGTCGCAGATCACTTGATCGGTGGTGCAGGGGCGCGCGCCGTCCTGGATGGCCACGAGATCGGTTTGCGGATCGACCGCGTGCAAGCCGTTCCACACGGAATCCTGGCGCTCCGCGCCACCGACCACGGCACGCCACGGCTTGGTGAGCTTGAGGGCGCTGGCGATCTCCTTGAAGGTCGCTTCCAGTCCGTTGCGCACGACGATAACGACCTCGTCGATTTCCGGAGAGCGATCGAAGCGTAACCACGTGTGAGCCACGACGGGCCGACTCGCAACTTCCAGAAAGAGCTTGTCTACGTCGGGTCCCATGCGCATGCCCTTACCGGCCGCGACAATGATGGCGGAAGTCATCGCCGGGAATTTCGACGGAGAGGCCTGCGAAGATCAACTCGCAATTTGCTTAGGGGGCTTGCTCGATGACCGTCACAGAATTGAGGCGGGCATTGGCGACTTTCTGGACGGGACCTCCAGGCCAGGTGATTTCGAGGTCGTCAAACTTGTCGCTCGCGCCCAGACCGATGGTGACTGGCAGCTCCGATTGCGAGAGGTAACTGCGAGTGGGCATGACCTGGCGAGCCAAAACCTGGTCGCCCACTTTCACGCGCACCCACGCGCCGATGGCGTCGCGGTTCGATTTTTTGCCGACGAGTTTCAGGCGCAGCCAGCGGCGGTTCAGTGACTGATCATTGCGGAGGACAAGCGGAGCGCCGCCAGTCTGCGTGAATACGGCATCGAGATCGCCGTCGTTGTCGAGATCACCGTAGGCGGAGCCACGGCCGACAATCGGTTTCACGAGGTCCGGACTGGAACGGTTCTCGGGTACCAGGGTAAATCCTGGACCGTCGGTCGCACCATTGTTCCAAAAGAGTTGCGCCGGTTGAGCGTAGCGCTGGCTTTGTTGCACTTTGCTGATCTCCTCTTCGAGGTGGCCATTTACGGAGAGCAGGTCGAGCCGGCCATCAAGGTCATAATCGAAAAAGAAAATGCCAAACTTGAGCGGGAGCCGGCTGGCAGGGCCGATGCCCTCGGAAATGGCTTCGTCAGTGAAAATCAAACCGGTGTTGTTTTGAGCGACGAAAAGTGCGGTCATTTCGTTCGCGAAATTGCCGATGGCGATGCCGACGGTCCTGCCATCGCGATAGCGCCCAGCATCGATGCCCATGGCACCGCGCGTGTTGCCATAGCTATCAAAGGCGACACCCGATAACGCGCCGATTTCCTTGAACGTGCCGTTTTTCTGATTGTGGAAAACGAAGTTCTGGACCGTGTCGTTGGCAACCACAAGGTCCATCCAGCCGTCGTTATCGAGATCGATCGGAGAAACGCCGAGAGTCTTGGCCGCGGGCACGCGCGTGGCGGGATTGCGAACTTCGACACCCGCGTCCTTCGAGACGTCGGTGAACTTGCCCTGGCCGTCGTTGCGAAAGAAGGAAGCGAAGGCGCCTTCGAAATTCATCGGCGGCCCGTAGGCGCGACCGATGCCCACAAGTTTGTAACCGACCTCGAAGTCGATTTCGCGGGACCACTTCACATAGCGGCCCACGTAGAGGTCAAGATCGCCGTCGTTGTCGTAATCGAGCCACGCCGCCGCGGTGGTCCATTGAGTGGGAGTGCCGGCGACACCTGCGGAGGAAGTTACATCCTGGAACTTTCCGTTGCCGGTATTGTGGAACAGTTTGTTTTCGCCCACCGCGGTGAAGAAGAGATCGACGAGACCGTCGTTGTCGTAATCGCCCGCAGCCACCCCCATGCCGTAAAAGCTCACATCAAGACCCGAGCCGGTCGTAACGTCAGTAAACTTTGCGGCGCCTTCGTTGCGGTAGAGGACCTGGGTTGTCGGCGGGCGGCCGCCTTGGGGCGCTTTCCCAGGCCAATGTGTGCCGTTGACGAAGAGCAGGTCCTGATCGCCGTCCTTGTCGAAATCGAGAATGGCCACGCCGCTGCCCATCGTTTCGGGCAACAGTTTGTCGCCGGTCGCGCCGTTGTTGTGAACGAACTTGATGCCAGAGGCCGCGGTGATATCCGTGAACTTGACCGTGGGCATTTGTTCGGTCGCGCGCTGCGGGACCACCGGGGAAGAGAGTTGCGTTACCTTGGGCACGGCCGGCGCAGGCTTGCGCTTCACGTACCACCACGTGCCCCCGCCGATGACAAGAAGCGCGACGAGTGCAATTGCGGAACCGCGGAAAGCGCGACCGATTACGGCGTCGTCAAGATGGCCGGTTTCTTCCTCCGCCTCGGCGACAGCCGCGCGGTTTTTGAGAGACTCTCTGTCGTTCATGACATTATTGCGTGGCCGCCTTTGCTGTCGTTAACGCGGCGGGGATATTGAGGCCGGGCGCACCCTGCCGTTGCAGCGGGTAAATGACGATGTTCTGCGCGGCGTGATCCGCTGCGGGATTCCGGCGACGATGAATGGCAATTGCCCGATCGCGAGCGTTGTCGTCCGGACGATAACGCTCGTGCTCCTTGCGATGCTTTTCAGCGCGAGCTTCGTCGCCGAGTTGCGCGTAAATGAGGGACAGATTGTAATGAGCGGTCAGGTTCTCGGAGTCCAGCGCGAGCGTTTTTTGAAATTGTTCGGCGGCCTGGTTCAGGAACTCGTCGCGCTGAGCTTTCGCCGCCGGACCGCGCTCGAACTTCGCGCGCTCGAATAACGTCTGGCCGAGTTCGTTGATTACTTCGTAGTCCTTGCTGAAATCGAACCCACGCCGGTCCAGTTCGGGATAGCGGTCTTCCAACACGCTCCGAAGTTCGGAAATGGCCTTGTCGAGAAAACCGTTCTGTTTGTTCACAAGTCCATTGAGCCACGCCATGGTCCAGCGCGGGGCGGGGGGCTCGGTTTTGGCGGCGCGTTGTAATGCGCCGACAGCGTCGTCAAGCCGGCCTTCCTTGAAGTAAACGCGAGCGAGATTCAACGGGCCGTCGGGCCGTCCGAGTTTTTCGACCTGCTCGAAGGCGTGCGCGGCCTGGATCAATTCGCCTTTTTCGCTGCCCTTGTCGCCTTTGTTGAAGAGGCCGATGCCATAGTCATTCCAACGCTGCCACCCGATGATTTTGGAAGGTTCATTCGTGACGGCCTGGCTGCCGCCCTCGATTGGAAACGTGATGCGATCGGTTGCGAGCGTCGTGATCGGCAGATCGTTTGTGAAGTTTTTGCCGAACACGTATTGCATGTACTTCGTGTCGAATTTCCGGTAGTTCACCTTCACGTCCATGGTCAGCGTGTCGGCGGCCGTTTCCGGCACGGTGAATTCGTAGTGCACAACCTGCGCCGCGCCCGGAGGAATCTGGTTGTTGTAAAGCGGCGTGAAAATGTTTTGCGGATTCCGGCGATCGATACGATTGCCGTCGCGATCCAGCATATAAACGTTGATGAAGTGCGACCAGGGATCGACCTCGTTGTAATTGCCGAAGCCACCGCTGCGGCCAATCGCGTTACCGCCGCTGGTCACGGTGGTGTCGACCCAGACTTCGTTCGAGTCCACAGTGCCCTGCGTGAAGGGATGCCCCAGTGTCATGGTGCGCACGACCACTTCGAACAAATACTTTTGCCCCCGTTTCAGACGCGGAATCTCGGGCCGCAGCGGCGCGGTGAGTTTGCCATCAATGGTGCCGCCGTTCTTGACGCCGAAAATGTCCACGCGCAGGGAGCCTTTGAGAAAATCGGCATGAACTTTGGCGATGTCCGGTTCTCCGCGAATGTGGGCGACGCCCGTATTGGCGCCGCGGAAGAGGTGGTTGTGAATGCTGAGTTCATTTGTTCCGAAAAATTTGGCGCCGAAATCCGCGGAGGCCCGTAGAGGCATGTGGCAACCGTTGCAGTTCTGCTGAGCGCGCTCCGGATAATAAAAGCTGCGGGCGCTGTGGCCGGAAACGCCGCTCAACAGAAACGTGTCGTAATGATTTTGCCCGCGCAGGAAATCTTTGTACTTCGTCAATTCGGCAGGCAGGCTGACCTTGTGGCACGTGGAGCAAAACTCCGCCTGTTTGTGGAGCGGCTTGAGAAATGTCTTTTTGTGGAAGTCGGGTTTGGCCTTAACGAGTTGCTCGTTGACGAAGCGAAGCACTTTGTTGGAGCTGAACGCGAACGGATAATGGACCGGTTCCTCGATTGTATAATCGGCGTTGCCGCGCGTGCTGTTAATGTGGGTGATCGCGTGACAGGCGGTGCATGTGATGCCCGCCTGGGAAGTGGGATGCTTTTCCAGATCGAAGTTCGGATCATCGAACGCGCCGCTGAAAAACGGCACAACATCGTGGCAACCGGCGCACCAGCGCGATGCCTTCACGTTGCCATCGCGCTCCATCGAAACCTGGCGCGTCTCTTTGACGCTGAACAGGTAGGGTTTGTTGTTGAACGAACTGAAGTGATGCACGCTATGGAACCAACCCTGATAGGCGTCGGTGTGGCACTTGATACAGTAATCCTCCATCATCAGCGTGCGCGCCGGGATGAACTTGCCACTCGCTGTACGCGCGAAAGAAGGATGGAAATAGTTCGTGCCCTCGGCGGGGCCAACCTGGTTCCACTTGCGCGGATCGTGGGAGTGGAGCGCGACCATGCCCGCGACAACGACAGCGACGGCGCTGGCCCACGCCGCGCCGACTCTCCATTTGATGCGCGGTCCTGCGAGACGGTGCAAAATGTAAAGCCACACCGCGAGCAACGGCGTGATCACGTGCGCCCAGTAGGCGACACTGCGCGCATTCGGGTTTCGAATCTCGAAACCTTCCACGCGCATGAGCGCAACACCGGAGAACAGCAGGATGAGCGAAATCGCGAAAAGCAGATAACCGACGCGCACCGCCCGGCGATTTGGCCGATCATGCGCGTTCTTGATGTGCGCCGCTCCGAAAATGATGAAGGGCAACAGCAAGACGATCCCCAGCACGAGGTGCGCGAGGAACATGTACTGGTAAAAGTAGTTCTCGTAGCTGACCGGTTGGCCGGTTGACAGACCTTTAAACCAGCCAAGGAAAGTGATGCTCGCCAGGTAAACGGAGTTGGCGCCTAGAAGCGCGACGAGCCCGAAGATGACCAGCAACAGCACGCGCAGGCGAGGGCCGACCGCGCGAACGTATTTCTTTCGCTGGGGCACGGACGACGGTTGGTTGTCGGCGCTCATGAAACTACGAGTGTACCAAGACGTTGCGCGATGAGTCTATGAGGAATACAAGGCTACGAGGCGTGAGGCGCGGGGCAAAGCTGCCGTGGCGAAGCGCTTTGGTGGAGGGGTGAATGGGCCCACGGCAGGGGCAAACTGCAGACTATTTCGCGGTGATGCTTACGCCCCGAGGCGCCTGCGCGGTCCGCAGCGTGAGATTAACCAGCGAGTTTGGAAAGAGGCCAAGGTAAAGCATTCCTGCCGCGCAGACGTAAAGGAGCGCGCGTTGAATGACGGGGACTCTCATTGGCCCAGTATCGGTCGTTCCGGGCGACCAGTACATCGCGCGAATGACTCCGAAATAGTAATAAAGCGAAATGACGACGCCGATAATCGCAACACCCGCAAGGCAGTAGAACCCGTGGTTCGACGCGCCGTGATCGAGGGCGGCTTTCAGTAAGAGGAACTTGCCGAAGAAACCCGCGAGAGGGGGAATGCCGGCCAACGAAACCATGGCGAGGGTCATGACCGCCGCGAGGAGCGGCGAGCGTTGATTCAGCCCTGCCAGGGACGAAATGTCTTCGGCTTCGGCGTGGCGCAACGCGAGACAAAGAACCAGAAACGCGCCGAGCACAGTGAAAAGATAGCCCGTCAGATAATAGAGGATCGCGCTCCCGCCCGCGCCGACGTTCTTGACGTCCGCGGCCATTGCCGCGACGCCAAGGAGGAGGTAGCCCGCGTGAGCGATACTCGAGTAGCCGAACAGTCGTTTGATGTTGCGCTGGGGCAAGGCGCAGAGGTTGCCGTAGAGGATCGTGATTGCGGCGACGACGATGAGGAGATTCGTCCAGTGAGCCGTCACTTGCGGCACAGCGAAAAACAGCACTCGCCACAGGAGAATGAAGCCGGCTGCTTTGGAACCGACCGCGAGGAAGGCGGTAATGGGGACTGGCGCGCCCTGGTAAACATCGGGCGCCCAGATTTGCAACGGGAACGCCGCGATCTTAAAGCCGAGGCCAGTGACGATGAGCAAGAAGCCCAGCAGGAACAACGGCTTGTTCGCGAACTCGGCTGTTTTTTCAGCGAGCATCGCAAACTTCATGGTGCCGGTAGTTCCATAGACAAGCGCAATGCCGTAAACGAGGAATGCCGAAGCAAGCGCACCGAGGATGAGATACTTAACGCCGGCCTCGAGCGAGATCAGCCGACTGCGTTGGAAACTGGTGAGAATGTAAAAAGACACTGTGATGAGTTCCATCGCCACGAAAAGCAGCGTGAAATCGTTGGCCGAGGCGGCGAACATCATGCCGCACAAGGCGAAGGTGATCAGGCTGTAGAATTCGGCAATGCCAGCCTCGATGCGGTCGGCGAATTCAACGGACATGAGCGTGACGATAATCCCGGCTCCGAGGAAGAAGCGTTTGAAGAACAGCGCGAGACCGTCAATCACGTACATGCCTCCGAATGCGCCTTGCGGTTCAGCCGCGCCGAACCGGAAAAAGCTGAACACGAAAATCAGCAAAAGACCCGCCGCCGCGCCGTACCCGAGGAAGCGCTTGCGCTCGGGTGCCGTCCAGAGGTCGATGAGAAGCACGCCCAGGCCGAGGACCAGCACCGCAATCTCCAAAATCATGGCCGAGGCGTTCATGTTATTTGACAACGGCCACAGTCGGAAGGCCAGCCACCGTCACGATTCGTTTCACGCTCGGTTCGATTTTATCGGTGAGGACGCGGGGCCAGACGCCGACGATGATCAACGCTGCCAATAGCAGAACGAACGGCACCTTGCGCCATGCACTTGCGTCCTGAACCGTTGCCGTCTCGGCCACTTCGCCATGCCACACGTCTCGGACAGCACGCAGCATATAAATTGCGCCGATGACGAGCGCGCCCCACGCGCCGGCAACGACGAACCACGGGAGTGTCTTCCAACTACCGAACAGCACGAGCACTTCGCCTACGAAATTCGCAAATCCGGGCAACCCGCAGCCCGCGAACATAGCCATGATCATGACAGTGCCTATGAACGGCAGCTTCTTGAGGAGTCCGCCAAGATTATCCATGTCGAGAGTGCCGGCATGATTGTAAAGATATCCGGTAAGACCGAAGGTGAGCGCCGCGAGCAGGCCGTGGGCGACCATGACCATCACCGCCCCGGTAATGCCGATGACGCTCAGGCTCGCGATGCCAAGGAACACGAAACCCATGTGCGCAACGCTGGAGTTGCCAATGAGCAGATTGAGATCTCGCTGCCGCATGGCGACCCAGCCGCAGTAGACGATGTTGCCGAGACAGAGCAGCGCGAGAACCCAGAGCCACTGCTTTCGCACTGCGTCATCAGAAATGATCGGCAGCGCGACGCGAATGAGGCCGTAGAGGCCAAATTTCTTGAGCACACCGGCGTGGAGCATGGCAGTGGCGCTGGGCGCTGCGGTGTAGCCAATCGGCGCCCATGTGTGAAATGGCCAGAGCGAAACGAGAATTCCAAAGCCGAACATCAACAACGGAAAAATCCAGTGCTGCGCCGAGGCGGCCAGCGGCGCGGTTTGGAAGTACGCGATGATTCTGGGAATTTCGAAGGTGCGAACCGGCGCGGGCATTTGCACGTAGAGAGCGATCAATCCGACCAGGGCGATCAACGCGCCCAGGCTCAGATAGAGCGTGATCTGAAACGTCGCGAAGTTCTTCTGTTCGCCGCGCCCCCACAGGCCAATCATGATGAATGTGGGCACCAACGCGAGTTCGTGAAAAAAGTAGAACAGGAACAAATCCAGCGAAGCGAACGCGCCAATGATGCCGCCGGTCATCACCAGCAACAGCACGTAAAACTCTTTCTCATGGTGCTTGATCTCCCAGGAAACGCACGCGGCAGCGAAGCCGACAAGGGCGGCCATGAAAACCAGGCCAATGTTGATGCCATCGACCCCGAGATAAAACGAAATACCGAGGCTCTCGACCCATGATCGCTGAACGACGAACTGGTAATCAGCGGAGCCCGTTTCAAAGCGAAGCAACAGGAACACTGCGAGCACCAACGTCACGAGTGTCGCCGCGAGGCTGAGCAGGCGCATGACGAACCGGAAGTTGCGGGGTATGAGCGCCAGCAACAACGCGGTGATCAGCGGGACGATGACAATGGCAGTCAGCATGGTTACAGGAAAATCAGCAGCACGACCGCGACTCCGAGCACGAAGAGAAACGCGTAGGTCTGCAGGTTCCCGGTCTGCACCATGCGCAAGGAGCGTCCAAAAATATCCGTGACTCCCGACAAGCCTTTCACGCCGAGACCCGCAATGATCCACCGGTCGAACCAATCCGACAGGCGCGCGAAGGCTTCGTGAGTGATGGCGATGAGCTTATCGTAAATCTCATCGAAATAGAAACGATTGCGCATGGCACGAGCGAGGCCGCCGAGGCGATGGGCGAGAGGGTCTGTGCTTGCATTGCGATAAAACGCGAACGCCGCGGAAAATCCGAACGCCAGCGCGGCGATGCTCGACAGCGCCGCAAACGGCGCGTGACCGAACGGAGCAAACATTTCACTCAGCCACGAGCCGTGGTGCGCAACTTTGTCGTAATGCTGCTGGAAAAATGCCTCGATACCCCAGTAGCCCGCGAAGATGGTCGGGGCGGCGAGGATGACGAGCGGCCACGTCATAACGCCTGGTGACTCGTGCGCGTGCGATGCCGCATCGGACCGCGGCTTTCCAAGGAAAACTACAAAGACCAACCGGAACATATAAAACGTGGTGAGAAACGCGACAAATGTGCCTATGACAAAGAGACCACCGCTTCCGTTTTGGCGATCGAGGGCGGCTGCAAGGATCGAATCTTTGCTATAAAATCCGCTTAGCAACGGAACACCCGCGAGCGCCAGAGTCCCGATCAGGAACGTGCGATACGTGGTGCGCATCTTGTCGCGCAGGCCGCCCATTTCCCAAATGTTTTGTTCGTGGTGGAGCGCGTGAATCACGGAGCCCGCGCCCAGGAACAACAGCGCTTTGAAAAACGCGTGAGTCGTCAGGTGATACATCGCCGGGGAGGGCGCCGAGAGACCAACGGCCATGATCATGTAGCCGAGTTGCGAAAGCGTGGAGTAGGCGAGGATGCGCTTGATATCGTTCTGCTGGCAGGCGATCAGCGCGGCGAGCAGGGAGGTGAAGCCGCCGATCCATCCGATAATCTGCAGCGCGGAAATACCATCCAGCCACGCGAGGCTCTGAGGCCACCCGACGGGGACTTCATAAATGAAAAACACGCGGCAAAGCATGTACACGCCCGCGGCGACCATCGTCGCGGCATGGATCAACGCGCTCACCGGTGTAGGGCCTTCCATGGCATCCGGCAGCCAAACGTGCAGCGGGAATTGCGCCGACTTGCCCATCGCGCCGCAGAAGATCAGTAACCCGATTACGCACGCCATCGAGCCAAACAAACCCGGGTTCGCCTTCAGGACATCCTTCACGGCGTCGAACTGCGTTGAACCCGCTCGGGACCAAATGAAAATGATGCCGAGCAGAAATCCGAAGTCACCGAGCCGATTCGCGATGAAGGCTTTCTTGCAGGCGTCCGCCGCCGAAGGGCGATCGTACCAAAACCCGATGAGCAGGTAACTGGAAAGGCCGACCATCTCCCAGAAGACGAACATCTGCACGAAGTCGCTGGCGATGACGATGCCGATCATCGAGAACGTGAACAGGCTCAACCCGGCGAAGTAGCGAGCGAAGCCGGGATCATCGCGCATGTAACCGTAAGAGTAAACATGGATCACTCCACCAACCCCTGTGACGATCAGCAGCATCAACAGACTGAGCGGGTCCAGGCTGATCCCGAAGTGGATCGAAAAGCCGGCCAGCCGCACCCATTCGACCGCGGTGGTCGCCACGCGATCTTTCCCGCTGAAAAGGCCGAAGAGGATCACGCTCCCGATGAACGAGACGATAACGGCTGTGATCGAAAGCTGCGCGCTAAGTTTGCCATCGCGGCGTGTGAACAGCGTGATGCCCACGGCCGCCGTGAGCGGCGTCAGTAAAACGATCCAAGGCAAAATGTTCGCGGGGTTCATGGCGTCAATACCGCAGTGTCGTGAGGTCTTCGACGTGCGCGGTTTGTTTCTTGCGATAGAGCGCAACAATCAACGCCAGCCCAACCGCCACCTCCGCGGCCGCGACTGTTATGATGAAGAAAACCATGATCTGCCCATCGAGGTCGTTGTTGAAACGGGAAAACGAAACGAGCGCGAGGTTTGCCGCGTTCAGCATCAACTCCAGCGACATATACATCACGAGCAGGTTTCGCCGCACAATAACGCCCAGCAGACCGACGCTGAACAGCGCCGCACTGACGATGAGATAATGTTCGAGGCCGGGGTGCATCATCTGAGGTCTCGCTTGCTCAAGAGAATTACGCCCACCATGGCGACTAGCAGGAGGACAGAAACGATCTCGAACGGCAGCAGGTAATTCGTGAACAGGACCTTTCCCAGCGGAACGGTCGCGCCTTCCAGAGTTGCAGTAACACCGACGCCGGGGCGTGTCTTAACGATCGTGCTCACCAGCACGTAGCCGAGTGAGACGATGCCAATCATGCCAGCGGCGATGCCGAACGCGTTAAATCGCCGGCGTTCTTCGGCACGCAGGTCGAGCAGCATAATCACGAAGAGGAACAACACCATCACGGCGCCGGCGTAGACGAGGATCTGGACTGCCGCCAAAAAGAAGGCATGAAGCAGGACGAACAGCCCTGCCAGAAACGCAATCGTGATCACGAGGAACATCGCGCTGGTGATCGGGTTGCGGCTCAAGATCACGAGCAACCCGCTCGCGAGTGTGAGCAACGCAAAAATGTAGAAGAGCGCTGTTTCCATTTAAGGCCGCATCCCTTGTTCGATTGCCTCGGCGGCTTTCTTCTCCCACTTGCGAATTTTGTCGTGATGAATCCCGCCGAGAGCGAGCAGCTTTTCCTTGTTGTAGATGAGTTCCTTGCGCGTCTCGCCGGTGAGCGAATAGTCCTTCATCAGGAAAATTGCTTCCTCCGGGCAAACCTCCTGGCAATAGCCGCAGAAGATGCAGCGGAGCATGTCGATCTCGAACTCCTTTGGCGCTTTCTCAACGTTCCCGACTTCCGGCGCACCGGGCGGCCCGGGCGGCGTGATGCGAATCGCCTTGGGCGGGCAAACGAATTCGCAAAGCTGGCACGATACGCATTTGGTGCGGCCTTCGGGATTCTTGACCAGGTACGGCGCGCCGCGATAGCCCGGTGGCACGGTCCACTTCTCCTCGGGATATTGCATGGTCACTTTCTTTCGGAAGAAATGACGCAGCGTCACCTTGAACCCACCGATGATCGCCGGCAGGTAAAGGCGTTCCCAAAAGCTCAGTTTGCGGCGTTGAACGATCATGCGCTGCGAAACCAAAGGACAAGGGCCGTCGCGACGATGTTGGCGAGCGCGACGGGAATGAAGCGTCGCCAACCCAAATCCATCAACTGGTCATACCGGAAGCGCGGCAACATCCAGCGCACCCAAATAAACAGCAGCATCAGCAAAGCTAGCTTTAGGAGGAACACAGCGATATGCGCCACGCCCATTAACGGGGTCCTAGCCGGTTCGTACCAACCTGAAATTGGTAATGTCCAGCCGCCTAAGAACAAAACAACCATCATCGCCGAAATCGCGATCATCGCCGCGTACTCACCCATGAAAAACAGTCCAAATTTTAGCGAGCTGTATTCTGTGTGGTAACCCCCGACCAATTCAGTTTCCGATTCCGGCAGATCGAAGGGCAGCCGGTTTGTTTCGGCAAAAGCCGCGACAATAAAAATCGCGAATGACAACAACGTGAAAGGCCACAGCAGGTACGTGCTCGCCGTTTGGTTGGGCGACATGAACGGCAACGCAAGCCAGCCGTTTTGGGCCTGGTAGGCGATCACATCACTCAGCCGCAGGCTGCCAATGATCATGAACACGGGAATGACCGACATCCCCATCGCGATCTCGTACGAAATCATTTGCGCGCTGGAGCGAATGCCGCCGAGGAAAGGATACTTGGAATTGGCGGCGTAGCCGGCGAGCACGATCCCGTACACGCCCAGCGAAACGATGCCGAACGTGTAGAGAATTCCGACGTTCAAGTCGGCGATGACCATTTTTTGCCTGCCGAGATTGGAGCCGAAAGGGATCACCGCGATCGTCAACAGCGACGGGATCATCGCGATCGCAGGCGCCAGCCAGAAATAGACTTTGCGGACGTGATCGGGCGTGTAGTCCTCCTTCAGGAGGAATTTGAAGCCGTCCGCCAACGGCTGCAAAATTCCGCCCGGGCCCACGCGATTCGGTCCGACGCGGTCCTGTATGAACGCAGACACCTTTCGCTCGACCAGCACCGCATACGCAACCATGCCGAGCAACGGCAGAACCACGCAGATTATCTTCAGCAACGTGTAGGCGACGTATTCAAACATACGTTACACAGAAATGGTCGCGCCCATATCACCCAGGGCGGCCCAGGTGACGCCTTTCAGCGCTGGAATTTCCGCAGCCATTTGGTTGAACAATCCTTCGATGCTCACGAAGCCATTCTGGCCGGTCACGTGCAGCACAAGTTCGTGCAGAATCTCCCACTCGGCGCGCGCATCGCCTTTGGGCTCGATCGCTTTCATAAATCGCTGTACGCGGCCTTTCGTATTGATGAACGTGCCCCGTTTTTCGGCGTGAGCACAGCCCGGCAGCACGTAATGCGCGCGAGCCGTCGTTTCGTTCGGCAGGATGTCGCTGACAATCAGTGTCTGGAGTTTGCCGAGCAGGTCGGTGCCGATGCCGTGCTTCGTCACGTCTTCGCCGAAAACGATCAAGGTGCGGATGTTCCCAAAACGAATCCCGTCCGCGATGTCACGCATGTTGGAACCCATTGGATCGGCGGAAATCCTCGTCAGTTTCGCGCCAATCGTGTTTGGGTTGCGGTCGCTGTTGAGCAGCAACCTGTCGGCATCGCCGGAGCGCGCGATCGAATCGCTCACCGCGCCGAGCTTCGCTTTCAACTTCGAGAGCAGGTAAAGCTCCTCGGTGGTCTGTCGCGCAGAACCAATGATCGCAGCGGAACCTTGCGGTGCGCGATTCAGCAGCTCAGTGATCCCGCTCAGCGCGACCTCCCACGTAACAGGTTCCTGTCGCCCCGAAATGGTTCGGCGTGTCACAGTGGCCAGGCGGTCTTCGCGATTGATCCACTTGTAATTCAGCCGCCCATAATCGCACATCCAGCACGAATTCACCGCGTCGTTTTCGCGCGGCTCGTAGCGATAAACCTTGTTCTCGCGCGAGCCGATCACGCTGTTGCAACCCGTTGCGCAACTTGTGCAGACACTCTTCGTCTCCTTCAGGAACCACACCCGCATCTGAAAACGGAAGTCCTTCGACGTCAACGCGCCCACCGGGCAAATATCAACCGTGTTCAGCGTGTAATTATTGTCGAACGCTTTGCCAGGATAGGCGGCGAGCACGTTGTAACTGCCGCGGTTCACGATCCCGAGCGCGTCGTCCCCAGCGATGTCGCGCGTGAAGCGGATGCACCGAGTGCACAAAATGCAGCGCTCGTCGTCGAGCACGATGCGCGGTCCAAGATCCACGCGCTTGGGCTTGTGGACTTTCTCTTCCACGAACCGGCTCGCCGATTGGCCATAATCTACGGAGTACTCCTGCAATTTGCACTCGCCCGCCTGGTCGCAGATCGGACAATCGAGCGGATGATTGATGAGCAAAAATTCAAGCACGCCCTCGCGCATCTGTTTCACGCCGGGAGTGTTCGTGTAAATCTCCATGCCAGGGGATATGGGCGTTGCGCATGCTATCGCCGGGCGCGGCGACTTCGCGATCTTCGGCGTCCCGTCCGGGTTCACGACCGGTTTGCGGTCGGGACCGAGCGCCGGCGTGCCGAATTCCACCAGGCACATGCGGCAATTCCCCACCACTGGCAGTTTCGGGTGATAGCAATAATGCGGCACGTCTACTTTCGCCATCGCGCACGCCTGGATCATCGTGGTCGGCGTCGGCCGCCCGCTGAGCGGGTCGGGCATCGTCTTCGGCACCTGCACAGCCTTGCCATCCACCTTCACGGTAATCGTCTCCACCACCGGCGGCGCGGTCGGTCTGGCTTCCGTTTGTGCTCCGTTCGACATTATCTTGCCTCTGCCATCGCTGCGGCTTTCTGGACCGGTGTGATGACCGCGCGTTTGGCGCCGGTACGACACTCCTCATCAGCGGCGCCCCTCGCGATGAATTCGTCTTTGAATTTTCCGACGAAACTCTGCACGGGCCACGAGCAGGCTTCGCCAAATGCGCAGATCGTGCGCCCACCGGGAATGTTGTCCGCGATGCGAATGAGATAATCCGCATCCTGCCTTCGCCCCTCGCCGTGCGTGAGGCGATGCAGCGCCTTGGCCATCCAGAGCGAACCCTCGCGGCAGGGAGTGCATTGCCCGCAACTCTCGTGCGCGTAAAACTCCGAAATGTTCGCCAGCGCTTCGACGATGTCCGTGCTGTCGTCGAGCACTATGATCGCACCCGAGCCCGACATACTGCCCGCGGCCATGAGCGAGTCGAAGTCGTAAGGCAAATCGAGCATATCGACCTCCTGCTCGACGTCTTTGCCGTCGGGAGATTTCTTCTTGAGTTTGAACTTCTCGCCCGCCTTGAAGACTTTTGCCGA
>Ga0075428_100003236_pt1 | contig 17827 bp, 12 predicted proteins | sample RhiMetdeltSRZDD2_FD_75291 | JGI IMG/M metagenome (GOLD analysis project Ga0075428, IMG submission 75291) | Populus rhizosphere microbial communities from Tennessee, USA - Rhizosphere MetaG P. deltoides SRZDD2 | ecosystem: Host-associated > Plants > Roots > Rhizosphere > Soil | place: USA... | reverse complement strand
GCCAAGGAGCGGGAAGTTCTCAAGTCGTGGATTGCGTCAGGAGCGAAATGGGGAACGAGTCCTATCGATCCCTACCGGTTCACAACGGCCAGTCGCGCGGGATATGACTGGTGGTCGCTTCAGAAACTGGTGCGGCCCAAGGAGCCAGGGGTCACGAATCAGGAATCAGGGGTCAATAGCCACAATGCAATCGACGCGTTCATTTTCGCCAAGCTGGGCGAAAAGGGACTCACGCCTTCGCCGCTGGCGGACAAGCGGACGCTGATTCGCCGCGTCACATTCGACCTCACTGGTCTGCCGCCGACGCCAGAGGAGAGCGACGCATTTCTCCGGGATAAATCGCCGGAGGCCTACGACCGGCTCGTGAAGCGGCTGCTCGATTCGCCGCATTACGGCGAGCGCTGGGCCCGCCACTGGCTCGACGTGGCCCACTTCGGCGAGAGCGACGGCTTTGAGTATGACAAGATGCGTCCCAATGCCTGGCGGTATCGAGACTGGGTGATCGACGCACTGAACCGGGACATGCCCTACGACGAGTTCGCCCGCATGCAGATTGCCGGCGACGTGCTGTTGGCCCCAGACCCGCGGGGAACCATCGCCACTGGTTTTCTGGTCGCCGGCGCCCACGACAGCCTGCTCCCCAAGGGGGAAGTCATGCAGGCCATCATGCGGCAGGACGAGCTGGAGGACATCGTCGGCATTGTGAGCCAGACTTTTTTGGGGCTGACCGTCCACTGCGCCCGCTGTCACGACCACAAGTTCGATCCGGTGCGGCAAGTCGAGTACTATCGCCTGGCGTCGGCACTGGCGGGGGTGAAGCGCGGTGATCGGCCAATTCCGCCGGCGCAATTGCCGCCGGAGCTGGAGCAGCGGCAGCGGCAACTGGCCGGCGACCTGGCCGCACTCGAAGAACCGGTGCGGACGGACATCCTCAACCAGCGGCAAGCGGCAGCGGAAAAGCGGCCGTCCCCTCCCCGCCCGCTGGCCTGCTGGCAGTTCGACGGCGACGGGCAGGACGAACTTGGGCCGCTGCACGGCAAGCTGCACGAAGGGGCCGAGCTGAAGGATGGCGGCCTGGTCTTAAGCGGTCAGCGGGCGTTCGTCGCCACCGAGCTTTTGCACCAGGACGTCAAGGAGAAGACGCTCGAAGCCTGGGTGAAGCTATCGAACCTCCAGCAGCGCGGAGGCGGCGTCATCGGCATCCAGTCCCCAGATGGCGAAGTGTTCGATGCGATCGTCTTCGGCGAGAAGGACCCTGGCCAGTGGCTGGCTGGCAGCAATTTTTTCCGGAGAACCCAATCGTTTGAAGGTCCGCCCGAGACCGAGGCCGACAGCCGCACAGTCCATATTGCCATCGTTTATGCCGCCGATGGCACGATCACCGCCTATCGCGACGGCGCTGTGTATGGCAGGAGCTACAAGAGCGACGGGCCGGTGACGTTCAAGAAGGGGGAGGCGCAGGTCATCTTTGGCATTCGCCATTTCCCCGCTGGCGGGAACAAGCACGTGGCGGGCGTCATTGAGCGGGCCGGTCTCTACGACCACGCACTGACGGCGGAAGAAGTCGCCGCGTCGGCGGGAACGGTCTCGACCTACATCAGCGAGGAGGAATTCTCGCGGCGGCTGTCCCCCGACGATCGCGACCGGCGAAGGAGCTTGCAGCAGCAACTGGGGGCCGTCAGCGAGCAGATCTCGCGGCTGCGCGAGGCCAAGGTGTTTGCGGTCACGCCGCAAGAGCCGCCGCAGTCGCACCTGTTGATTCGTGGCAACCCGCAACAGAAAGGGGAAGTCGTCAACCCCGGCGGCCTGGCTGCGATCGCCAGCGCCCTGGGCGACTTTGGCCTGGCGCCCGATGCGCCGGACGCCGAGCGGAGAAAAAGGCTGGCCCAGTGGATTGCCACGGAAAACAACCCGCTCTTTGCCCGCACGCTCGTCAACCGCCTGTGGCACTACCATTTCGGCCGCGGCCTGGTGGAGACGCCTAACGATCTCGGTTTCAACGGCGGCGTACCCGTGCATCGGGAGCTGCTCGACTGGCTGGCGTGCGAGCTGGTCGAGCGCCGCTTCAGCCTCAAGGAGCTGCACCGGCAGATCGTCCTGTCCGCGACGTATCAGCAGGCCTCGCTGCCGCGGCCAGAATGCCTGGCGGTCGATGCCGATAGCGCGCTTTACTGGCGCTACCGGCCGCGGCGGTTGGAGGCGGAGTCAGTCCGCGACGCGATGCTGTCGGTCAGCGGCCTGTTGAACCCGGCGGTCGGCGGCCCGAGCTTCCAGGACTTCCGCCCGTACATGTACAAAGGATCGCAATTCTACGAGCCGCAGGATCCGGTCGGACTGGAGTTTCATCGCCGCAGCATCTACCGCATGTGGGCCCGCGGCGGCAAGAACCCGCTGCTCGATACGTTTGATTGCCCCGATCCATCCACGACTACCCCCAAGCGCGGCAGCACGACCACTCCCCTCCAGGCCCTGTCGCTCCTGAACAACTCGTTCACGCTGCGGATGGCGGATGCCTTGGCGGAGCGACTAAGGAAGGAATCGCCCGGCGACGAACAGGCGCAAATCGAGCGGGCGTTCGTCCTGATCTGCGGGCGGCCCAGCCTGCCGGACGAACTGGCAGCCAGCCAGGCCCTGGTGCGCGAGCACGGTCTGATGCCCTTCTGTCGCGTACTCTTTAGCAGCAACCGGTTCCTCTACGTTCATTAGACGCCATGCACCGCCGGGATTTCTTTTCGTTCGCCTCTCGCGGGATTGGCGCAGCGGCGTTATTGTCGCTGCTGGCCAGGGATCGCATCGTGAAAGGCGCCCCGGCCGTCGCGCCGGAGGCCAAGAACCCGCCGCCACATCATCCGGCCAAGGTCAAGCGAGTCATTCAAATCTGCCTGTGCGGCGCGTTTAGCCACATCGACACGTTCGACTACAAGCCGGAGTTGGCAAAGCAGCACGGCAAACCGCTCGGTGGCAGCGAGAAACCCGACGTCTTCTTCGGCCAGGTCGGCCTGATTCGCAAAAACGACTGGGAATTCCAGCAACGCGGCCAAAGCGGCCTGTGGATCAGCGAACTGTTTCCGCACATCGCCACGGTCGCCGACGAGCTGACGATCATTCGCTCGATGTATGCCGAATCATCCAGTCACACGCCGGCCACGCTGCAGGAGAATTCCGGCTTCCGGCTCAATGGTTTTCCCATGCTGGGAAGCTGGCTCTCCTACGGCCTGGGAAGCGAGACGGACGAGCTGCCGGCCTATGTTGTTCTGCCCGACGCCCGCGGACTTCCGGCCGGCGGAACTACCAACTGGACCAGCGGCTTTTTGCCGGCGCAGCACCAGGGGGTTTTGTTTCAGACCAAGGGAGCGGTGATCAACGACCTGTTCCCGGCCCGCACGATTGCCGCCGAGGTCGAGCGCGACAGTCGCGAGCTACTGGCCTTGCTCAACCGCGCCGACCTGGCGGCCAGCGGTGGCGAAGCGGAGCTGACCGCGCGGATGAAGGCCTACGAACTGGCGGCGAAAATGCAGCTTGCCGTCCCGCGGGTGACCGATCTTTCCGGCGAAGCAGCCGCGACCGAGTCGCTTTACGGCCTGGATCAGCCGCAGACGCGCGACTTCGGCCGGAGCTGCCTCCTCGCGAGGCGGCTGATCGAGCAGGGAGTCCGCTTCGTGCAGCTCTTTTCCGGTGGCTCGTTCGGCTCGCCGCGGATCAACTGGGACGGTCACGAAGACGTCAAGGAGAACCACGCGCGCGAGGCAGCACTGATCGATCTGCCGGTGGCCGGACTGATCAAGGACCTGCGGCAGCGTGGGCTGCTCGACGACACGCTGGTCCTGTTCACGACGGAGTTCGGGCGCACCCCCTTCACGCAGTCAGCCGCGGACGTGGTCGGCGCCGGCCGCGACCACAATCAGGATGGCTTCTCCGTGTGGCTGGCCGGAGCTGGGCTGAAACATGGTATGGCCTACGGCGCCACCGACGACATCGGCTGGAAAGCGGTCGAGCACCGCAGCAGCTGGTACGACTTCCACGCCACGGTGCTGCACCTGCTGGGAATCGATCACACGCGCCTGACCTACTATCACAACGGCATTCAGCGGCGGCTGACGAACGTCCATGGCGAGGTAATCGAGGGGATCCTCGCGTAGGACAGGTTTTCAACCTGTCCAAAAGGAATTCCGCACCGGTCATCCAGCCTGTGCAAAATAAGATTCAAGACAGGTTGAAAACCTGTCCTACGGTTTGGGCTCGGACTTCGCAGGGGTGGCCGCTGGCTCCGCAGGCGCCGCCGGCAAGGGCTCGCAGCGGAGCCTCGTCTCAAACTGGCCGATATGTCCCAGCCCGTGGACGTCAAGCACCAGCCGGTAGGTGCCGGGCGCCTCGGGCATCGTGAATTCGATCACGGCCCGCCCGTTCTCATCCGCCGTAAGCAGCGGCTGCCAGACGCCGGTAATTGTCGCTCTCCTGTAAAACTCTTTGTCGTTTTCTCCGCTGTCCTCTATCTTCTGCGCGTCACCAATTTCCCGAGCGGAAAGTTCGGCCCCCTTGGACAATTCCCGCGTCCGCTTCATTTCCATCTTCAACTGCATTTCCTGGGAGGACAGAGATTTCAGCGCCTCCGGCCCGTAAGCAGGCTTGTGATTCTTTTGATTGGCTTCGCCGTCCGATTTCTTTTCCCCTTCTTCCGCCAGGCTCGACTTCCTGGGCCCGGACGGCGCAGGCAGCGCTTCCTTGGCGACTGCGTCCGGACGGGCTGGAGAATTGCTGGACGGCGCGGGAAATCGTTTCGCACGCACTGCACCTTCGAGAATATCCTTTGGCGGCGGCTCGGTTCTCGCATGAATCCTGTCGGGACCTTCCTCGGACCGCTCCAAAGTTGGCTGGTCGATGGCGCTCTGCCGCAGGATGGCTTCATCTCGCGCGCCGCCGCGCTGGTCAATGCCATTGAATTCGTTCGGCGCGTCGGCTCCCATTTCCGGACCAGAAATCGGGAAGTTGTGCTTGCCTTCGCTGTCTGTGGCAGCCAAATCCGACATCGGCGCCGCTGGAGCAGGACTCTTCAGTCGGCCATACGCACTTTCGTGAGTTGCATCTGGATAAGTTGTCTGCGCCACTTCCTTACCAGAATTCCGCGGCTTGTCCTTGAGCCACATGACTCCCACGACAAAGCTGGCGACGACAATGCCGAGCGAAGGGACCCAAATCAATGCCTTGGCTGGCCGCTGGACTGCGAAGGCTACCCCCAGTGCCAAGAGCATCACTACTCCGAGTCCCAGTAGCACTCGTCCCAGGAAAGATCGCCAATGCGCCATTTGCGAATGCTGAACGGAGCGTTCCGCCTCTTCTTCTTCCAAGGCCTTCTTCACCGTCGCCTCGTTGCTGATCACAACTGGGGCCGGTGGAACGGCAAAGAAGTCCCTTGTTTGGTCGCGCGACTCATAATCAACCGATTTGCTGCCGTCCATTTCCGACAATAAGAGAACCCCCGGAATGCCAATGTCCAAGGTTTCGGCTGATTTGGCGTCGTCCCCGGCAATCGGCGCCGGAGTGGGTGGCAGGTCACCAGCCGGCCGTGGAGCCGCGGAAAGTTCATCCTTGTTTTTGGTTTCTTCTTCGGCGGCGGGTTTCTCGGAGGGCGCCATCTTGCGGCGCGACATGGCCATGCTACGATCCTTGCCGCCGGCCGACTCCGGCCGGAGTTCGTTGTTCCCCTTCAATGCGACCCGCTGGTCGCTGGCCTTTGCCAATTCCTCCAGGACCTCATCCACCTCGGCTGCCGCCGGCTTGACGACGACCCCCAAAGCCGCGTTGGGCACCGCTAGACCGTCGAATCGATTTGTGACCGCGACCAGCAATCGGACTTTTTCACCGGGCGCATAGGATTGCTTGGTTTCGGCCAGGCCGACGTCGAGCAAGCTAGGAATCTCGACTTGCTTCGTGACTACTTGCGATGAAGGCAAAGTCGCATCCTGGAATACGAGATCCACTTTTTCGCCGTCAATCCAGGGAGCCAGTGCCAAAGCCGCCGTGCGTGACGGTTGGCCTGCGGCGGCATCATTGGACGCCTTGTCACGCAAATCGTCTGCCGTTGCGGCCACGACCTCTTTTCCCAAGAGAATCTTGTTGAAGTACGCCTCGACTTTCACGGGCTTTCCGTCAAACTCGGGTGGAACGGCGACTTGCAGCGTGCCGGCCGACTGCTTGCCGTCTGATTCCCTCTGGCCGGGTTGTTGGGCCAGCTTCTTGGCATCGGAGGGCTGCTGTGCCGGCAGCCGTTCGTTTTCCTGAAGGAGTTTATCCACGCTTTCGCGCAGCGGCCTGCTGGGATCTCTTGGCGCTTGCGGCGCCGACTCTCCGGGAGTGGTAGCAGCTGCGGCGGCGGGAACGCTTCCGGGTGCGCCACCAGCTGCGCCTGCAGCCTCACCCTTGGGAACTTTTCCTCCCGACAGTTTCATGAACTTGTCGCGGCTGCTTTCGCGTTGTTCTGCCACCCCCGCTCCACCGCCATATCCACCACCCCCAGGAGAAGCGGATCCACCGCGGCCAGCCTCACCCGCCGCGCCGCCGTCGTCCAAGCGGTCTCCCCGGTTCGCCATATCCGCCAGTAGCGTCCCTCCGAATTTGGCTGACGCGTCGGCTACCTGAATGCTGGCCTCTTCGGCAGCCGCAGCGTGTGAGCGGCCCTCGACCGCGAACAAGTACCGCCCAGGCGGCGCATCCGATGGCAACTGAAACTTGCCGGTGACGATGCCGCTTTCATCGATGGGAATTGTTTCGGTCGGCGCTAGGGAGCGACCGTCCGGGGTTTGCAAGCGAAACGCGAGCGTGGAGACGTCCGGCTGCCTACGAGTGATCACGGTCTGCGGAACGACCCGGAAGCGAGCGTCATCGCCGGCCGCGTACCAGTCCTTGTCAAACAGAGGAGTTGCTCTGATCGGCTCACCCGCCACCTCGAGCGGCGCATCCAGGAGCACTTCCTCTCGCTTCTGCACCTCGGCAATCGTTTCCGCTTGCTCGCTCGACCTCGGCGCCGGCGACTCGGCCAGTTGCCCAAGATCACGCAGGACCCGCAAATTTCCTCCCACGGCCACAGCAGTGCCCGGGACTGACAACTTCGCCTTGCCTGCCGAGTCCGTCCGGAATTCCTGCTCATAAAGTGTCTGACCGCTCGAGTCCGCGTACTGCACTTTGAGCTTGGTTTGTGCCGGATCGCCGCTTGTGTACTTGGTCTCGATCTGGAACGTGGTCCCGACCGCTTCCACCAGCCTGTCGTGCTGATCGGGGCGAACCCAAACCACCACGTGCTCTTGCCGCGGAACCGTTGCCGTTTGCCAGAACGTTCCCAAGGTAAGCACCACCACCAGGGCACTGGCTGCCACAGCCGCCAGCCAGTGCAGCGACCGCGAAATGCCGGCTCCTTGGGTTGGTGCAGTAACTTCCTTCGCCCGTCCGGCGGAGACCTTCTCCCGTCGCGGTTCGACCTGGGGCAAAGTGACCGAGGCGTCATCGACCCTCGCCGCCTGGGCAATCAGGTCCGCCTCCAGCGATACCTCGGCATACAGCCGGGCCACCTTGGGATCGGATTTGATCCGGCCTTCCAGCGCGGCCTTGTCTTCGGGCGTGGCCAGGTCGTAGACCAGGTTCCACATCTGCTCGCGAAGTTGGTCGTGTTCGTTCATGGTCGGAACAGCACACGGAGTGTGCCTGCTACTTACTCTGCCAATACGTCTCGCAACTTGATCAGTGCCATTCGCATGCGGGTCTTCACGGTTCCCGACGGAATTTCCAGTGCCTTTCCAATTTCCTCATAGGTCATATCGCCGTTTTGCCGCAGCAGGAATACTTCCTGCTCCTCGGGACGAAGCTGATGCATGGCCATTCTCAGCCGCGACAGTCGTTCGTCCTGCTCGACGATCATTTCCGGTCCTTGTCGCTGGCAGGCCAGCATTCCATCGTCTTCAGGCAGGGCCTGTTTTTTCCGCCGCCAGGCCGTCTCGCGGATGTCGCGGCCGGCATTCAGGGCAATGCGAAAAATCCAGGCCTTCAGGTTGTCAATTTCGGCCAGCTTCTCCTGGTTCCGCCAGCACTTGATGAACGCCTCCTGGAGCGCGTCCCGCGCATCCTCGAGGTTTCCCACCAGGTAGTACAGCGTCCCCAATAGCTCCGATTGGTACTGCGCAAACGCATCCTCCAGCGAGGGCGCACTCGTCCCCCGCGGCCTGGCCTTGGTTGCGGCCTTGCTCTCGGATGCTGCCACAGACATGCCTTCGTAGGAATAGACGGTTGGGAACTGGGAACGGATTAGCAAGCGTCAATGTTTTTTAGCAGAAATCAGGGTTTGCTGGGGAGTGCGAACTGCCGCAAAGCCCGGCCGAAGGCGTTGTCGCGACTGGGGTTACAGGGACGAATTCCGGCTGAGCCAGTTTTCGATCCAATCGGGAATAGGGACTGCGCCGCGACGTCATCTCTTAGCATAATACGCGCAGATCGCTTGGTGGGCCTTGTGAAAGGCCGAAGTGGCCCCAATGGACCAGGTCAACCCGCCACCTAAGACCGTACTGCTCTTGCTCGTCTTGTTCGCGACCAACGCGCTGTTGGTCTTGGCAACTTACCCGTTCCTATTTGCGTATTATCCCAGCCCGCCTGGCTGGATTTACGTCGTCCGCGCGGGAATATTCGCGGGGCAGCTTTTTACTCTTTCGCTTGTCGGGGCATTGGCCCAGACGCGTCGCTGGCTGATGTGGCTCTTGCTGCTGCCGTTCGCCCTGATATTAACCTTGGGGTTCTTGCCGGAAGCGGATCCCAACTTCTGGCTCTTGGGCCAACTCCCTGATGAGTTCAATGACCTGCCCTCAATATGTGGCCGATTGCTGCTGCTAGTTCTGGCAAATTTCCATGCGCCTATGTGCATGATGCTGGCAGGAATTCTTCTCATGAGCGTGATCTTCTGGCCGGCCAAAGTGTTTTTCGGATGGCAGCTTATCGGCCGAGGTCGTGGGGAGTTTAAGGCCAAACGTGTTTCCACGTTGCAGCTCCTGCTGTGGATCGGGCTGTGGAGCGCCCTGTTTTTCATTTACACCCAAGTTCGCATGTTCTACGGAACCGAGTGGGTCGTCTGGGCATCAATTGCAGTTCCGATTGTACTGATCGGCGCGTTGCCCGTTGCGATTTGTTGCGCATGTACTCAAAGCCGGTGGTATTTTTACTTGGCGGTCCCCGTCTACGTCTTGGCGTTGTCCTACGGCGAAAGTGAGTTGTCATATTTCATCGCCAGCCTGACGCCACGCGGTGGAACCGGAATAACGATTGTCTATCCTCTGTGCCTCAACTCGACGATCGCTTCGGTGGTGGCTGGCAATCTGATGATCATGCGAGCGTTTGGGCTGAGGCTGCATACTCCGTTCCGCAGATCAACCAAGGCGGCTGCCGACACCGTGGCGGGTGTTCATTCGGCATAAGTGCCGGGACTGCATCCATGACCCGTCCCTGGTACGAAAACCGGATGTTCCGCCTTCTGGCGACGCTGCTCGTTGCCAACGGCGTCATTGTGGTCGCTGAGCTGATTCTTAGCGTAGGACTTGCGGCACTCGTGTTTTCCGGAACGGCCCGGCCAGGTCACTGGGCCTTTCTCCTCGCAGCCGCCATCACCTCCGGCCTATTCGCCGGGCAGCTGTTGATGCTGTGCCTGGTGGGGGGACTGGTCGAGAACGCGAGGTGGCGAATGTGGGTAGCGGTGATGCCATTCGCGCTGTTGCTTTCCGTAGCGTTTCTGGCATTTCAGGTTGGGCCTGGAATTGAGTTCTTTGCCCACTTTCGCGACATAGGCGGCGCACTCGAGATGATCATCCTGTTCGCGGCGGTGGTGCCGACCGCACTGTGCTACGGCGGTGTGCTCCTGGCGAGCGTGGTCCTTTGGCCTCTGAAGGTGTTCTGCGGATGGCGGGCTGCCTGGCAGGACGAACCTGACCGTTCGATTGGCAAAGTTCCGATTTCTCATCTGATGATGTGGGTTGGATTGTGGGGCGCCTTCTTTCTACTGGCAACCACGCTGTCAGAGGGCTTTGGGACTGTTGCCGTGATCGCTGGGGTCATCGGATTCGCCATCATTCTCGTTGGGGGATTTCCGGTCACGCTCCTTTTGAGCGGCGGCCGATGGACTCCGCCGCGAGGCATCGCCATCCTTGTCTTTATCCTGCTGCTTTCGTTCGTAGAGAGTGAACTCGTTTACTGGATCGTGCAACCGCCTGGATTATCCTCAATCGCGCGAATACTACCGATGGTTCTCGCGTTCAACGGCTCGCTAGCCGGCACGATCGCCCTCAACTGCCTCCTGTTGCGTCACCGAGGGCTGCGACTTCACATGCCTCTTCCATGGTGGGGGAGGAAATCAACGTCGCTGATAGTCGGCATGACCAAGACCACCGATGCATGAATCTGGGCTGTGGACTGGAGTTCGTTGCGAGCATAATAGGGGCATGTGGCCCGAACCGCAAAAAACCGAGGAACTCCTGGCTGGGGTCAAGAACGGGGATAAGTCGGCCGTCAACCAGCTCATGGAGCGGCATCGGGATTCGCTGCGGCGGATCGTGCAACTGCGGCTCGACCAGAAGATCCAGCGGCGGATCGACGTCAGCGACGTGGTGCAGGACGTCCTCGTCGAGGCCAACCGGCGGCTGGCCGATTACGTCGCCAGTCCGCAGATGCCGTTTCACCTCTGGCTGCGGCAGATCGCCCAGGACCGGATCATCGACGCCCACCGGCGCCACCGCGGCTCGGCCAAGCGGAGCGTCGATCGCGAGCGGCAACTGGCCGTGCCCGCTGCCGACGACCGCTCGACGATGGACCTGGCCGCCCAGCTTTGCGACCGCGAGCTAACCCCCGCCGCTGCCGTCGCCCAGGCGGAAATGGCCCGCTGCGTCGAGCGTGCGATTTCCCAGCTTCCCGATCAGGACTGCGAGATCATCATCATGCGGCATTACGAGCAGCTAAGTAACCAGGAAGTCGCCCAAGCGCTAAACCTGACGGAGCCGGCGGCCAGCATGCGGTACCTGCGGGCAATCCGGCGGCTTAAGGAGTTGATGGCAGAAGCATCCTCCGGTTCTTCGCCAGCCGCCGAGGAATGAGCAAGCCGCCGAGCTGCGAGCCGGCGGTGTTAATGGCGGGCGATTTTTTCCAAATCAAATGACTGCCACGGCTGCCAATCACGAAGAACGCCTCGCGCTGCTCGTCTCCGACCTGGCCGACCGCGTGCAGCGGGGTGAGCCGGTGGCGCTCGAAGACGAATGTCGAGCGCATCCCGAGTTTGCCAGCGACCTGCGCGAGCTGTGGGGGGCGATCGTGGTGGCCCAGGCGGCCGGCAGTCACAGCCGCGCCGGCGAGCCGCCGACGATTCCGGCGAAATCATCGACGAGCGATTTCCCCAGCGGCGAGCTGTCCCTCCCCGCCCGCTTCGGCGACTACGAGCTGCTGGAAGAACTTGGCCGCGGCGGCATGGGAGTCGTCTATCGGGCCCGGCAGATCAGTTTGGGCCGCGAAGTGGCCCTGAAGATGATTCTCCGCGGCCAGTTGGCCTCCAAAGTCGATCGCGAGCGGTTCGAGGCCGAAGCACGGGCCGCGGCCCGGCTCGACCATCCCGGCATCGTGCCGGTGTACGAAGTCGGTGAGATCGACGGCCGGCCTTACTTCACGATGAAGTTCATCGGCGGCACCACGCTGTCGCAGCGGCTGGCGGAGGGTCCCCTGCCGCCGCGCGAGGCGGCAACGCTCCTGGCCCGCGTCGCCCGGGCCATCGACTTCGCCCATCAGCGGGGCGTCCTCCACCGCGATCTCAAGCCGTCGAACATCCTCCTCGATAGCGCTGGCCTGCCGCACGTCACCGATTTCGGACTGGCCAAGCAAATCGCAGATGCCGCCAGCCTGACGCGCACCGGGGCGGTCCTCGGCACGCCGGCGTACATGGCCCCCGAGCAGGCGGCCGGTGCTCGCGGCCAGGTCGGCCCGCACAGCGACGTCTACAGCCTGGGGGTGATCCTGTATGCCATGCTCACCGGCCGGCCACCGTTTCAGGCCGCCTCGCCCTTCGACACGGTGCTGATGGTGCTCGAACAGGACCCCGTTCCGCCCCGGCTGCTCAATCCCAAGGCCGATCGTGACCTGGAGATGATCGCCCTCCGCTGCTTGCAAAAGCCGACCGATCTGCGCTACGCCACCGCCGAAGCGCTCGCCAAAGATCTCGAAGCATTCCTCAGCGACGAGTCGATCTCCGCCCGCAGCGGCCGGTTCACGCAGGTGATCGCTTCGCTGATGCGTGAGACGCACAACGCCCAGGTCCTGGAGAACTGGGGCCTCTTATGGATGTGGCACAGCTTGGCCCTCGTGATTGTCTGCTCCGCGACGAATATCCTCTATTGGAATCGCGACCGTGTCTGGTTCCACGAGCACATCCGCATCCACTTCTTCCTCCTCTGGACCGCGGGGCTGGGTACCTGGGCCGCCGTCTTCTGGGCCCTCAGGCGGCGGATGGGACCGGTGACCTTCGTCGAGCGGCAGATCGCCCACCTGTGGGCCGCCAGCATGGTCGGCATTGCCCTCCTGTTTCCACTGGAGTACTGGCTCGGGCTGCCCGTGCTGACGCTCGCTCCCGTGCTCGGCATCATCAACGGCATGGTCTTTCTGGTCAAAGCCGGCATTCTCACCGGGGAGTTTTACATCCAGTCGGCGGCGCTGTTCGTCACCGCGGGCTTGATGGCCCTGTTTCCCGACTACGCCCATTTCATCTTCGGTGCGGTGAGTGCCGCGTGCTTTTTCTTTCCGGGGCTGAAGTACTATCGCCAGCGGTGGCGGGGAATCATCGAGACGCTGCGGGGGCAGGCAGGGGAATCGTGATGCGGCGATAAACTGCTAGGCCTGCGTCGTGACGTACTTCGCTTTCAGCCAGGCCTCGATCCGCTGGATCAAATCGGCCTGCACGCCGCTGTAGACGTGGTCTGCATCAGGGACAACTTCGAGGTCGATCGGCCCGCCCTCCGGTTTGGCCTGCTGAACCAGCTCGACCAGGCCGGCAAACGGTACGCCGCCGCTGGCCAGTTCCTTGCTGCCGAACGTGAACAGGGCAGGGCAGGGGAGTCGGTCCAGCAGCGGGTAGATGTTGTACCGCTCCGCTGGACCGTACTTGTCGAGGTAGCTGCCAGCGGAGATTTGGGCGTTGAAGGGATGGCGGGCCCAGAACAGCTCATTGCCGCGGCCCTCTTCCACCAGCTTTCGGGCGGTGCGGATCGAACCGAGGAACTCCGGACTGGCGTCAGGCGAATGCTCGAATGCCGCGTATGACAGCCGGGGCGGGGAAATGGCGAGGAGGCCGGCGACGGGCAATTCCGGCTCGTGCGTGACGGCATACACTGACTTAATTGCCCCCAGGCTGTGGCCGGCTAGGAGCACTCGCGACCAACCGCGGCGGCGGAGGAACTCGAGCCACGTCCGCACGTCCTCGCAGCATTCGGCGACCACTTCGTACGCGGCGCCAAGCTGCCGAAAGCTGCCGCCGATCCACTGGCTGTAATACCAGTCGTGGCCGCGGGTGTTGGCCAGCAGCACGTTGACGCCGAGCCTGGACAGTGCCGGACCGATTTTTTCGAACAGGCCCGACGAATAGAAATTGGCTCCGACGCCGTGCAGGCAAAGGACGGCATCGAAGGAAAAAGCAGACGGCACACTCCGTGTGCCGTCTGCTTCAGCGTTGTCGGCGGCAGCGACGATCGCCCCATCCAGCCGCACGCCGTCGCGGCAGGTCGTGCGGACGAGATCAACGAGCATCCGGCAATCCTAGTCCACGACCTTGACCGGCGCGTCCTTCGCTGGCGGCGTGGCAAGCTGCGAGAGGACCTGGAGCACGCCGTTGAGATGGGCGAGCCTGGGGCCAAAGCGATCGACGAACTCGCTGAGCATGTACTCGCTCTCGGCCATCGATTCGCCGCCGTCCATTACTTCCTGGGTCATGGTTTCCAGGAACTGGTGCTGCACCTTGGCGAGCGATTCGGTCGCCGTAAAGCAGACCTGGGTCAGCTCGGGATGCGATTCCTTCCAGCGGGCCAGCTCCGCCTCCCGCTTTTTGTGCGGGCCGCAGAGGTGGTGCGTGAGGTCCTCCAGGAGCGAGATTTCCCGCTTCTGACCTTCCACCACCTGGTGGAGGAGGTTGACGATCAACTCGTTGGCATCGATGGCTTGGGATTGGGCCTGGGCCGCCGCGTCGGCCGTGACATCGATGCTAAACAGCGGAGAAAACTGACGCTCGTAAGACATGCGAAACGGCTCCCAAGGGGTACCGTCAGTATACATACCTGGGATGAAGTGTCGAGAAGTTGGCAGAGTTTGCGGGTTGGCGCGGCTGTGCCGCCCACGGGCCGGTCAGCGACTACGAGATCGTGGCTTAAAGCACGCCGCCCCAACGCCCGATGGATGAGCAGGCACCCGACGCAAGGCTCCGCGCCATATCTCGCCCAGGCCGCACCGCTTCACACGTCGATTCACCATGAGCGCCGCTGCCAAGTCTGCCGCCATCGGCTTTTTGACTGCCGTCGAGCACCACGACTTCGGCATTTGCGGCGGCTACTTGATCCTCAATGCGGCTGGCCGGCCGCTGGAGTTCCACTGCACTGCGCCGGTACTGGCCAGCCGGGCCCTGGAAATTCTCTACGGGCCAACTCTCCGGGAGTCGCTCTACGAACAGATCGCCCCGGCGCTGCTGGGAAAGGCCAAGGTGGCGCCGGTACTTGTCTGCACCGACCTGCCATTGATGGTCGCGGCGGCGCCTGCCAGCGACGTCCCGCTGGTCCTGGTGCTTGCCGGCGGCGCTGAGCAAAGGGACGAAGAACAGTCTTTTGCCCTGGGCAAGAACCGCGCTGCTGCCAGCGGGGGCGCGATGCATCCGGACGTCGAGGATCGCTGGAGACATCTTGGCGCCGATCAGTTCGATTTGCTCGAGCCTTTCGTACGCATTCGCGAGGCCCTGGAGGAAGCGCAGCGGGCGGCAACCAGCAAATCCGCCGCCTAGCCGGAAGTCGACGACTTCCGGGAATCACGCAGCTGGGGAGGTCGTTGACCACCCGCTAAATGCAATGGACCTGCAATCGCTAACCGGTGACGATCTGACTCTGCCCCAGGCGCAAATCGAAAGCGCGGAGTTCAGGCTTCCGCCGCCCAAGACGGTCGGGCTCAAAATCCCCAAGGCGTCGATCAAGGCTACTAGCTACACGTTCCCCGAAGCGCCTGCCCGAGGACAAGCGTCTTGCCTGCCTGGCGCTTCATCGTCGACCGCTGTCGCTGGAACACGCGCCGCTGGCCGACCTGGCACGACGCGCCTGAAACCGGCCCGCGACATCGTCAAGCTGGCCGACCGGCTGTACTATCTTTTGCAGCCGCCGCTGGAATTGCTGCTGGCCTCGGACGAGTTGCACTTCCCATTTGCGCCGTTTCCGTACCAGTATCAAGGCGTCGCCTTCCTCTACCCGCGCTACTCGGCGATCCTCGCTGACGAAATGGGCTTGGGGAAAACGATGCAGGCCATCACCGCCGTGCGGATGCTCGTTCGCTCCGGCGAAATCCGCAGCGTGCTTCTCATCTGCCCCAAGCCGCTGGTCACCAACTGGAAACGCGAGTTCGGCCTGTGGGCTCCCGAAATCCCCCTCGCAGTCATCGAGGGGGACCAGACCCGTCGGCACTGGCAGTGGCGGCAAGAGGGAGTGCCGGTGAAGATCGCCAACTACGAGCTTCTGATGCGCGATCGCGAAGTGCTCGACGAGACGCTTCACTTCGACCTGGTAATCCTCGACGAGGCCCAGCGAATCAAGAATACCGGCAGCTCGACCCACCAGGTCGCCACCGCGATCGCCCGCACACGCAACTGGGCCCTCACGGGCACGCCGATCGAAAACTCACCCGACGATCTGGTCGGGATTTTCGAATTCTTGTCGCCGGGATATTTGCGGCCGGGCATGACCCCCAAACGGTTGGCCGAGCTGTGCAAGGACTACATCCTGCGGCGGACCAAGGAGATGGTGCTCGCCGACATGCCGCCTAAGTTGTTCCGCGACGCGGAGCTCGATCTGACTCCGGATCAGCGGGCCACCTATGAGATTGCCGAAAACGAAGGGGTTGTTCATTTGAACGAGCTGGGGGATTCGATCACGATCCAGCACGTCTTCGAGCTGGTGCTGCGGCTGAAGCAGATCTGCAACTTTGATCCGCTGACCGGCGCGTCCAGCAAATTAGAACGGCTGGAGGCGGACCTGGAAGAAGTCGCAGCCAGCGGGAAGAAGGCCATCGTCTTCTCGCAATGGGTCAAGTCGCTGGCGGTCCTCAAGGAGAAGCTGCAGCAGTTCGGGCCGCTGGAATATCACGGCCAGATCCCCAGCAAGCAGCGCGACCCGGTCCTCAAGCAGTTCAAAGAGGACAAGAGCAAGCATGTGATCCTGATGAGTTACGGGGCCGGCGCGGTCGGCCTCAATCTCCAATTCTGCGAATATGTCTTCCTCTTCGACCGCTGGTGGAACCCGGCCATCGAGGACCAGGCGATCAACCGGGCCCACCGGCTGGGGACTGCCGGGCCGGTCACCGTCACGCGGATGCTTTCGCTGGCCACGATCGAGGAGCGGATCAACCAGATCCTGGAGCACAAGCGGGCCCTCTTCGACACCGTCATCGGCCAGACCGCTGCCCCCGCCAGCCTGGGCCTGACGCACGACGACATCTTCGGGCTCTTCAACCTCCGCACGCCCAAAGGGCCGATTCACGCCGCCGCGTAACGTGGGGCAGGCGTCTCGCCTGCCTCGATGAATCGGCGCACATTCAACCGCGGATGACGCGGAGAACGCGGATGGGGCAACTAGGATGGCCGTGTCTTACTGCATGCAGAAGTAGATACCGAAGGCGATCAACAGCGGCCCGAACCAAAGTCCGTGTTCCAGATAAGGAATTCGGAATGCCGCAAGGCAGGCACTTCCTCCCAAAAAACAGGCCAGTGCCGGGCACCACGCATGCTGCTGGTAGTACCAACTGTCTTGGGCGATCAGCTCAACGACAAACTCCACGAGTGCGGCAATGCCGATTCCGAGCATCCAAGTTGGCACGGGCCCGACGATTAGGAAGGTGATCCGCAGCGCGATATGGACCGGATTCCAATTGAAACCAGGGGGACTTGGCTTCACGGAGCCTTGGCGTGATGGGAAGGAATCGGCCATATGGCAACCGTTTGCAGATGGTCGTGAAAACGCCACCGACCGTTTTATCCAATAGCAGCCCAGAACGAATCCGCGTTCTCCGCGTCATCCGCGGTTGAAAAGTGCCCAGCCGCGCTTAGCCGAGGCCAAACTTCCGCCACGCTGTCCCATAATCCGGCCCGCGGCTCAGATATGCCTCGCGCTTCGTGCAGTCGTAGACCATCATGTCGATCGTCGCCGGGCCGACGCAGATTTTTCGTTTCTCGTCGGCAAAACACTCCTGGAGCCAGGTGCGGTCGATCTTCGCTTTGCCGCCGGCGAGATGGTCATACATCAGTTGGCACCGCGCGTGGAACTTGACCGGCTGGTCGTCCGGCGTGGCCGTCATCTGCCGGCTGCCGTAGAGCACGCGGACAAGACTTGCGCGGTGCGATTCGACCGCCAGCTTTTCGGGCGAGCCTTCGAGGTTGAGCAGGTTTCCCTCACCATCGGCCATGACGAACGTGAACCAGCCGGCTTGTTTGGCCCGCTTGGCCTCGCTGATCACGTCCTGCAGCGACTCTTGATAGAGGAGGTGCGTGAGGAGGAGATAGCTGGGAATGCCGACGCGCGGGCCTGACCCC
>Ga0075428_100003234_pt1 | contig 17828 bp, 7 predicted proteins | sample RhiMetdeltSRZDD2_FD_75291 | JGI IMG/M metagenome (GOLD analysis project Ga0075428, IMG submission 75291) | Populus rhizosphere microbial communities from Tennessee, USA - Rhizosphere MetaG P. deltoides SRZDD2 | ecosystem: Host-associated > Plants > Roots > Rhizosphere > Soil | place: USA... | reverse complement strand
CGGATGCTGACGATCGGATCGAGGACCGGCCCGGCGGTGTTGGACAGGGGGATCGGGCGATCGAGGGCCGCTGGCGACGCGAGGGTCCGGTGCCGGCCGATAAACCGCATCCGGTCGGTCTCGTAGGAAGGATCGCCGATCGTAACTCCGCGGACCGCCATCATGTGCATCATCCACGGAGGGCGCTCTTCGGCCGAACGCGGCCGGCGCGTCGCATAAATCGCCTGGCGGCCCGGGACCAGCTCGGTCTGCACGAACAGGTTGCTGAACGCCGGATGGGACTCGTCCTGCGCCTGCGTCGCCAGCACGACCTCGGCATAGCTGGTGATCTCGAGAGTCCGCGGCATTTCGGCGCGGTTGGTCAGCGTGATCCGTCTCAGCTCGATGTCATCTTCGGGCGAAACGCTGATCTGCGTGTATGTTTCCACCTCGTCGTCGGTACGGCGAAACTCCGCCCGGGATTGAGTGAAGATTGCCTCATAGCCTTTGATGCGGCTCGTCGTTGGGTGATAGGTGTTGGACCACACAGCGCCGCTGTCTAAATCCCGCACATAGCAGAAGCTGCCGTAGCCGTCACGCGTCGCGTCCTCGCGCCACCGCGTCACGGCCAGGTCGCGCCAGCGGCTGTAGCCGCCGCCGGCACTAGTCACTGCGACGTGGTAGCGGCCGTTGGAGAGCAAGTGGGCTTCCACCGTCGCGCCGCTCGGATCCGTGAAGACGCGCATGCTCCCCGTCTCTTCTCCCGACGCCAGCCGCGTGGCGCTCGCTTCGGCCGCGTGGGGATAGACCGGCGCCACCGCGGTGGGAACACGTTCCTGCAGCAGCAGAATGCCCGCTCGCAACATCGGATCGGCCAGGAAGCGCCGCTGCATTGGCCGCTCGAGGAGCACGTATGCCAGCGACAGCAGGCTCATGCCTTCGTGATGCGCCATGAACTGCCGCACGGTGACCCGCTCGACGCCGGGGGGCAAGCGCGAGGGGGTGTAATCGATCGCTTCGTAGAAGCCGTAAGGGCCTTGGTGTCCGTCCGCCGCCAGCCGCTCGAGATTGCGGCAAGCTGCTTCCGGCGCCACCATCAGCGCCAGCGCGCTGGCGTAAGGAGCAATGACGAGGTCTTCCACGAGGCCCCGCTTCAGTCCCAGTCCCGGCACGCCGAAGGCCCGATACTGATAGGTCTTGTGCTGATCGAACATGTTGTAGCCGGATTCGGAAATGCCCCACGGCACTCCTCGCTGACGGCCGTACTCGATCTGCCGGCGTACGGCCGCGTGATATGTGCGGTCCAGCAGCGTGTTCTCGTAGGTCGGCATTACCAAGAGCGGCATCAAGTACTCGAACATCGACCCGCTCCAGCTCAGCAGGGTCGGCACGCTCCCGGCGCTGGTCAGCAGTCGGCCCAGCGCGAACCAGTGCTCTTGGCCGAAGTGCCCCTGGGCGATAACGATAAAGCTGGCCAGCCGCGCTTCCGAGGCGAGCAGATCATAAAAGCTCCCATCGAGCCGCCGTTCGCTGACGTTGTAGCCGATCGAGAACAACTCGCGCCCGGAATCGTACAGCATGCGGAAATCCATATCGGCCAGCTCGCGGCACTTCTCGGCTATCTTCTCCAAGGCGTGGATCCGGGCGGCGGCGTTATCCGCGGAATCGGAGAGCGCAGTCCGCAACTGCGCGAGCCATTGCTTCGCCTCCGCGGCGGCAGTCGGCATTGCCGCGTCGATCAACGGCAGCGCTGACTGCTGCAAGCCAGCCACGTCGGGAAGCGTCGCCGCGCGATCGAGACCGTCGAGGGTCTGGCGCAACTTGCTCAGGTGCTCGCACTGCCGGGGGCAATCGCAATCCCACGTTCCAGCCGGAGCGGGCGGCAGGGCCAGCCAGGCCGCCAAATGCAAGAGGTCCGCGCGATGGTCGGTGCAAGACAACTCGTAGGCGCCCGCCCACCAGGCGACTTCGGGATCACCACCTGCCGTAGCGGCGGTCAATTCGGCGGCTGCGGCGGTCAGTTGCGAGAGCAGGGCGTATTCCGAGTACAGCGTGGCGTCAGCCCGCTCGAGGTCTTCGATCTGCCGCTCGATTTTTCTCAGGACGTCAGCCGCGACCAGAGGACCGGCCGTGCCGCGGGCGGCGTCCAGCAGCACGCGCAGCGTATCGCGCAGGCCGCCGCTCCAGCGCGGCGGCAGGATGCGAGCTTCGCTCAATTCCAGGCAGCCGCTGCCGAGCACCAGCAGGCTAGCCGCCAGGTTGCCGCTATCGACCGTGGAAACATACTGCGGATGCAAGGGGGCCAGCGTCCGCGTCTGATACCAGTTTAAAAAATGCCCCCGATAGCGCTCCAGGCGCGACATCGTTTCCAGCGTGCGCTCCGTCCGCGCCATCAGGCGCGCCGCCGAGCAGTAGCCAAAGTCGTGTGCCGCCAGTTCGGCCAGCAGCGCCATGCCGATATTCGTCGGGCTGGTGCGCGGCGCGATCGACAAACCAGGATTCTGCTGGACGTTGTCGGGGGGCAGCCAATTGTCTTCCGCCGTGACGAAGTCCTCGAAATAGCGCCACGTTTTGCGCGACAGCTTCTCGAGAAAATGTCGCTGGCTGCCTGTGAACTTCAGCTCCTGTCGCGGGAGCGGCTGGCTCAGCCACCACGCGATGAAAGGAGAAGCGATCCAGGCGGCGATCCAGGGCCCCGCATAAACGAGCGCCTGGCGATCGTAAAAAACCAGCAGCAGTAATGCCGACGCGGCTAAAGCGGGGGCAAGCGCCATCGTGCGGAAGGTGTCTTCGAGGCTGCCGTCGGCGCCGCGTTCCGAATCACTGGCAGTCTTCCATTCCAGCAGGCGCCGTTTGGTCCACATCATGCGCACCAGCGTGCGGACGACGGCATCGATGCTGACGAAGGCCTCGTAAGCCAAGAAGGTGCAGAGAAGCACGCCTTGCGCGAGCGACCGCCCCAGCGTGTGAAGCGTCTCGCCCAGGTGCATTCCCAGCGGCAAGTCTGCCGGTTTGCGGAATAGATCGGCGGCGGCGGTCAACAGCGGCGGAAGCGCAACCACGCTCGCCACAAACAAGAGAGCGGCGGCTGCCATGGCCGGCGAAAGCAGCCAGGACAGAACGAGCAATAACAGCACGGCCGCCGGCACCAGGCTGCGGCGCAGGTTGTCGAAGATCTTCCACCGCGACAAGGCGGAAATTGGGTTGCGGACGCGCTTACCCGACCGCCCCGGCACCCACGGCAGGATCCAGGAAGCGATCTGCCAGTCGCCGCGCATCCAGCGATGCCGGCGGGCGACGTCCCCCAGGTAGCGGGCGGGATGTTCTTCGTAAAGCACCACGTCGCTCAGCAGGGCGGAGCGGGCATAGGCACACTCGATCAAGTCGTGGCTGAGGATGGCGTTCTCGGGAAAGTCGCCGCAGCAGCACTCGAAGGAATCGACGTCGTAGATCCCTTTGCCGATGAACGAGCCCTCGCCGAACAAGTCCTGGTACACGTCGGACACGACGCGCGTGTAGGGATCGACCCCGGGCTCTCCCGCAAACAACTGCACGAAGCGCGACCGCTGCGCGCTGGGGAGGCTGACTCCGACCCGCGGCTGCAGGATCGAATACCCCTCGACGACGCGGCGGCAGTGGTCCGCCAGAACTGGCCGATTGAGCGGATGCGCGAGGGTTCCCACCATCAGCTGGGCCGCACCGCGCGGGAGCTGCGTGTCGCTATCGAGCGTGATGACGTAACGAATGCTTTGCAGGATGGCGGTCCGGCCGACGACGACCGCGAAACGGTCTGTGGCGCCGCGGAGCATGGCGTTCAAATCGGCCAGCTTGCCGCGCTTCCGCTCGTAGCCCATCCATACGCCTTCCTGCTCGTTCCAGCGGCGCGCCCGGTGAAAGAGGTAGAAGATGTCGCTCCGGATGCTGGCGTACTTTTCGTTGAGCTGCTCGATCCCTTCCCGCGCCAGCCGCGCCAACTCCGCGTCGCTGGGCATTGTCTCGGCCGGGGCATCGGCAAAATCGGTCAGCAAGGCAAAGTGCAAGTTCGCGTCGCGATTGGCCAAGTATCGTACTTCCAGCCCATCCAGCAAATGCTCGATCCCCTCGGCACTGGTGAGCATCGTGGGGACCGCTACCAGCGTGCGATGTTGAGAGGGAATGCCGCGTTCGAAATCCATCCGCGGCAGAGACTGCGGGGTGAGGACGTGGGTGGCCAGCCAGTTGACGACCGCCATTCCCAACTGAGAACCGCTGATCAGCACCGGCAACACCAGCAGCGCTGCGGACCACCAGGGAGTAGCGCTCCGCAGCGCCCACCAACCCAAGAGTACGGCCGCCGCCAAGGTGACCAGCGACATGAGGGACAGGTAACAGGTCAGCGGAAACTTTCGCCGCAGCTTGTCGAGGACGACTTCCGCCGACAGTCGCATCTCAGCCAGTCGCTCCAGGGCCGGCCGGCCCCGATCGACCAGGAAGTAGCCGACGTGGGCGGCGCGGTCGGCTGGCTTTTCCCGCGCCTGCGTTTCGGCCAGTTGCACCGCCTTGCGGGCCACGTCGTACTCCGTCAGCTGGCTGCGGCGAGCGATTCCTTCGACCGCGTGCCGGTAGCGGTCGCGGGTCGCGAAGTCCATCTGGGTATAGATGCGGGCCGGATCGTCCGCGAGGGTCTGCTCGACCAGGCTATGCTCGCCGACGAACTGCCGCCAGTCATGGGCGTTCACGAACCGCAGACTGTTGATGCTGTTGCCGATCGAAACCTGGTCGGCGGCCTGGGCCTGCCCTTCGGCACGCACGAGCTGCTCGGTCGTCAGCCCTTGGTCGGCCAGGCGATGCTCGAGCCAACTGTTGGCGAAGGCGAAGTTCGGATTCTGCCCCTGCAAATGGCGAGTCAGCTCCGCCAAAAACGCCCCCGACAGGAGCGGATCGGCGCGTGCCATGTCCGCCAGCACCAGGATCAAGTCAGTGGGCTTGTGCTCCACAACGCTGACCATCCGCTGCGCCCAGTCGCTGGCCAGGTCGCGGTCGCGACGCGCGGCCGCAATCCGCACGGCGACCCGCCGCAGGTTCTCGATCAGCGCCAGCCGCAGCATCAGCGGCAGGGCCCATAATTCCCCGAGCTTGAGCGGCTCGACCGACTGGTACGAGGCGATAAAGCCGTTGAGGCTGGCGGCATCGACCCGCCCGTCGACGTGGGCAATCAGTTCCAGGGCGATGCCGTACGCGCGGGGAAAGCTGGCGGCCGGGCCGCTGGCCAGCCGCGGCAGTTCGCGGCTATACGACGGGGGGAGCAAGCGCCGGACGGCGCGGATCTGCTCCTCGATGAGGTAGAAGTTATCGAGGAGCCATTCGGCGGCCGGCTCGATGCGGCGGTTCTGATCGGCGGCCGCCGTCACCAGGTCGTACGTTTCGATCAGCACCCGCTCATTGTCGTCCAGCCGAGAGAGCAGCTTGTCGCGGGCCCAGCCTGTGGCAAGCTGGTGCGACGCGGCAATAGCCCGGGCGTGGCGCTCGAGCTGATCGATGCTGAAGAGCTCCGCTCGCAGCGGCTGTTCGTCCGTGTGTCTCGTGAGCGGGGATTCTCCCTCCGTGGAACGTCGCCAGGACATCAGCCGCAGCAGCCTGTCTGAGACGTCCGGGACACGCACTTCATTCTCCTGTAGCTCCTGACCTGATTGGAGCATGAGCGAACGAATTGAGTATAGCCCGGCCCTGGCAGGTCGCGAAGCGACATGTGAAATGCGCCGGCGGTAGCTTGTTTCGGGCAGCGCTTGCATCCATCAGTCACATTGCGGACTCCCGTGCGCAGTTTTCAGCCTCTTACGCCAAAAATCTGTCGGTTCGATTGGGCCGGCGATTAATGCCGCAGTCCTAAGCCGTCCTGCGCAACAATGAGGCGCCAGGGGGTGGCCCGGCGCCGGAAAATGGCGGATGTAGATGCAAGGTTGAGCCGCATGTGGAAGACGCTATTTTTGCACACCGGTGGTCCAGTCACGAGTCGGTCGCGGAGGCCTGGGATCTTTGTCGGCGCCTCCGTGACTCGAAGCCAGAAACCCACACTCAGAATTCAAGTGCCTCACGAGCGGCAAAAATGCGCGGCTATGGCAAGCTGCGTCCTCTTGCGAGCGCGCGAAAACTGCGCGCGCCTGTTAACCAAATGGCTTCAGTTTCGAAGAGTGTCTTGCCCGGGGAGTTGGCTTGCCACCTGCGAACTTCGGCCACCGCGTCTCATTCTAGGGCGTCGGTTTTTCGCGCAGCTGGGCCGGTTTCTTTCAGAAAGAATGTCAAGGCCAGCGCAATGGCGATGCCGTACAGGAGCGGTGCGAATCCGGCCTGATAGTTGGCCAGTGCCGACGCGTCGGCGTCACTTGGCTCTTGGACCAGCCGCGATCCAAACACTGGGCCAAGCAGCGCGCTGAACGTGAAATTGATGAAATTGATCACGCCCGTGGCCGACCCGCCCAGCTCGGGCGGGTTGGCTTCCTTGATGACGGAGTACGGCAGCATGGCGGCGCCAGAGGCGATACCCAGGAGAATTCCCACGACGGGACCTCGGAGGATCGCAGGATCGCCGAACAAAATCCAGGCTTTTGGCGACCGGTCTTCCTCGCCCAAGCTCCAGAAACGGCGCGCGCGAACATCAACTTGGATACGCTGCGACCACTACGGATTCCACTTCCGCCAGTTTCTTTTCAGCAAGACTTCGCCGCGCTAGTCGCTCGTCACGAACGGCTGCGGACCGGTCAGCGGGAGGCGCTGCGCCAGTCCGAGCACCTCTTCCAATCCCACCGCGCCTTCACCACCGGCCTTTGATCTTTGGGCCGCCGCCCGGATGGCGATGTGTTCGCACGGCGCGCCAAGCGAAAAACAAACTTTTGTACATGTCGAATAACCGCGCCCGGCCGCGCATCGAACTTGTTGGTGCCCCTGCGCGCGGCGCGGCGGTGTACGCGGTCTTTGACAATCCAGACAATCCAGTATCACGGCGGATCGGGCCGCACAGCGCGGGTGCGCCCCCCCGAATGGGGCGCTCCCTTCAGACAAGCTGTCTTCAGCGACTTGCGCTCGCGAGGAGCGAGAAAGCCGAAGTATAAACTGATGTATAGTAGCAGCTTATGGGCGGCGGTGCGCCGACAGGAGAGTCGTAAGTCTCAAAACTGATGCCCCCCTCGAGGTATTCCCTTGTAGGACAGGTTTTTAACCTGTCCAAGACGGATTCAGGACAGGTTGGAAAGCGGGTCCTACGAAGGAACCATTCAGGACAGGTTGAAAGCCTGTCCTACGATGGGGCACCCGACTCGCTTAGCCGACTCATCTTCACGGTGAGCAGTGCCGCGCGACTCACCGTAAGACGATATGGTACAAAAGTTTACATCGCGTGAGTCGGCTGTGCGCGACTCTGCCAAACCGACTCAAAAAGCGACTCAGGGGACGGGGGCAGGAACGTAGGACAGGTTTCCAACCTGTCCAGTAACAATTAGGGCAGGTTGGAAACCTGTCCTACTTCAGATTCATGTTCATCAAAAACTCGGCATTCGTCTTCGTCTTGCCGAGCTGCTTGGTGAGCAGGTCCATGGCGTCGGGGGGGGTTCATGTCGGCCAGCACGCGGCGCATGACGGAGACGCGGCAGTGCTCCTCCGGGTCCATCAGCATCTCCTCGCGGCGAGTGCCGCTCTTGTTGATGTTGATGTCGATGGCCGGCCAGATGCGTTTATCGACCAGCCGCCAGTCAGCGGCAACGCGGGCCACTGACACACCCAGGCCGATCGCCACCATCATCTCAAACAGCGTGATCGAGGCGATGAGGTTGATCAATTGGCCGAGCTGCGCACTAATCACTTTCGTTCAGCTTCTGGACGAGTCGGGATGACGTCTTGCGAACCGACTCCATTGTGTAAGCGTCATCTGGGTGTCGTGAGAGTCTTTTTTTCGAAGCAGGGGCGTTCCCCAAACACGCGTCCCCCCTTCGCGTCGGACTCCCGGACGAGCTCTTGCAGTCGGTATTCAAGCTTGAGCATCCAGCCAAGACGCTATTTGGCCAACTTAAATCGCCGAGGTAGCACGCCCTCGGCGTTTTTTGTAAAGTGCCCTGATATCAAAGAATTTGCAACATTCCACTGACTAGACCCTCCTAAACTGAATTGTCTTTGACAAAGGACGCATAAATGTTCAGAATTGTGTTGCCCAAGGACGAGTCCAATTGTGCTGCGCATTACGGAGTTGCTCCATGACTGACTACCAAATGAACCGCCGAGAAGCCCTCATCGTGGGTGGCCTGGGTACGCTGAGCCTTGGCATGCCGGGTTCGGTTTTCGGCAAGGACGAACTCGACTCGCAGGGGAATGCCGCCCGCGCGGAAAAATCGTGCATCTTCATCCTCCTCTGCGGTGGACCGAGTCACGTCGATACGTGGGACATGAAGCCCGAGGCGCCGTCGTCGATTCGCGGACCTTACCAGCCCATCGCCACCAAGGTGCCGGGGATGCGGATCAACGAAATGCACACGGAGCTGGCGAAGCTGACCGACGAGTTTCTGCTGATCAACTCCATGACCCATCCGGGCTCCATCGCCAATCATTTCGACGCGATGCACAATCTGCTCAGCGGCCAATCGGCCAAGCGCGTCCAGGAAGGGCAGCCTGACGACCAGCCGTATCTCGGCTCGTTCGTGGCCAAGCACAAGCCCAGCAAGCGGAATCTCGTTTCCAACGCCTGGCTGATCAAGTGCGTCGGGCCACCCGTCTTCTGCGCCCCGAACATCGGCATCGGCGGCTACCTCGGCTCGGCGTACGCCCCGGTGTTCGTGGGCTCGGCCGATAACCATCCGGCCATGGACACCTTCAAACCGCCGGAGATTTACGACTTCGGCAACCAGGAGGACACCGATCGGCGCAGAAATCTGCTGGCAAACTTGGAGTCGAGCAAGCTGAGCCGCGTCGCCAGCGGCAAGGACTGGTCCGACCTGCGCGCCAAGGCCTACGAAGCGATGACGCGACCGGAAGGGCGGCAGGCATTCGACATGAGCCGCGAGCCGACTAAGGTTCGCGAGCGTTATGGGATGCATCCGCTGGGTCAAAATTTGCTGCTGGCCAGGCGCATGGTCGAGGCCGGCGTGCGATTTGTCACCGTCAATGGCTGGACCGGTCAGGCGCCGCATGATACGGCCGGCCCTCCCAGCAGCAGTTGGGACATGCACGGCGGCAACATGGGCATGGGCAATGCCTTCGGCGACGGCTCCTATGGCATGGGCTTTTGCCTGCCGCGGCTGGATCAGGCACTCTCCGCTCTGCTATCGGACCTCAAGGACCGCGGCATGCTGAAGAACACGCTCGTGGTGTGCATGGGCGAGTTTGGCCGCACGCCGAACGTCCTGACCCAGGACCCGCCCGGCCGTCAGCACTGGCCCCAGGTCTTCTCCGCTATCTTGGCCGGCTGCGGCATTCGCGGCGGGGCGCTCTACGGCAAGTCCGACAAACACGGCGCCGCCGTCGAAAGCAACCCGGTTCGTCCCGAGGAACTGGCCGCCACGATCTATCACGCCCTCGACGTCCCCCTCAATGCGCCGCAGAACAACAGCGGCATCTCGCGGCCGATCACCACGGGCAAGCCGATTATGGAGCTGTTTGGGTGATGCGTGCCGCGGAGCGGCCCCCTGATGGTAGCCGTGGGTTTTAACCCACGGACCGCGGTCGCCCGGCGCGTATCCGCGTCGCGGAGCGACGCTCGAAAATATCCTCAATCCAAAGATATCGCTCATCGTATTTAATGCCGTGCCGATCGAGCAGCGCGCGATGTTCTTCCTGGAAGATCCGCGCCCGGTGATGCTCGCGCTGATTCTCGATATATGCGGATACGTCGGACACCGCGGATTTGCTGACCGTGAATGCGCCGTAGCCGTCTTACCATAAGAATTCGGCCAGCTTGGGAAACTCTTCGTGAATCCAGGCAGAGGATCCGCCTTTGACGAGCTGGGCGATCCTAGCCGGGGCGATTGTTGGAGGTGCATCGAGAAGGATGTGGGCATGATCCTCAATGCCGCCGATCTTAATTGGCTTGGGCTTGTTCTTCTTCAGAATTCCGCCCAAATAAGCCCAGACTCGTTCTTCGATCTCCGCCGCGATCCAAGGCTGACGATTCTTCGTGCTGAACGTGAAATGGTAATGGAGCGACGTGTAGGTGTTAGCCATGAGAGGTTGTCTCTAGAGGCGGCATCATTCGTCGCTCCGCGACTTGACCGCGATTGTGTCCCACAATACCGGGCCTTGAAAGGCCCGGCTTCCATCAAGATGCCGCTCCGCGGCAGCGGCATACGCGGCGTAGCGTTCTATGGCAAGTCCGACCGGCAGGCTGGCCAGGGTTGGCCGCTGTCGCCTCTGCGGCCATGTAACTTCTGCTTGTTTTGGCGCGGCGGCACGCTTGATAATGGAGCTTCACCCCTGGGATACTCGCACATGTCGCCACCCACTGACCCTCCGCGCCGCCGCTCTTGGCTCGTGCCGCAGTTCAGCCTGGGGACGCTGATGTGGATGATGGTGGTCGTCGGCATGGCGTTGGTCTGGTGGAAGGACCGGAGCAGCCTGGACCAGCGGATCCAGAAGCTGGAGCAAATGTATGACTCCCGGACGCAGGTCTTGTGGAGTGCGGCGGACATTCTCGGCGCGCCGGACGATCCCTCGGGCGGGTCGGGTAAATCCTGGTGTCCCTTGAGCTCAAGAGCAGTCGATTGGGTTGAGATCGGTTTCGACAGAGCCGTGGCGGCGACGACAATCGACATCTATGAGACCTACTCGGTGGGATGCGTTACGGAGGTCATCGTGATCGATAAAAGTGGCGTCGAGACCAGCATCTGGAAGGGGACCGACCCGACGACGCCGACGGCTCGAGCGGGACTGTTCAAGGTGCCGGTGCCGGCATCAATCAAGTCCGTGCAGCGGGTGAAGATCCGCGTGGACAGTACCCCCAACGGCTCCTGGGCCTGTATCGACGCGGTGGGATTGACGACGAGTGCCAGCAAAACCATCTGGGCGACGTCGTCGGACTCAAGTAGCGTCTATGGCGGCAACAGCCGGAGCGCTGAGAGCGAGAAAAAGCCGTGGTACAGTCTCTGGTGACATCCATGGGCCGCAGAGCCACACCGGCATTTCGCGCCCCATCACCACGGTCAAAGCGGTCTTAGAGCTGACAGGATGAGTCATCGGATACGGGTTCAGCCCCACATGCTGTGCAGGCGCTCTTTGTCGGAAATCCCCAGCGGGAATTTCTTGCTGAAAGGATGCTCGGCAATGTCGGCGAGCTCGCGCAGGGCGGTGTGGATGTGCTCGGGCCGGACGCGGGTCCCCTTTTCTGGGCTGAGGTTCAGCGTCGCCGGATCGATCGCGACCTGAAACTGCTTTTCGTCCGTGGCGCCGATGACGCGGTTGCCCTTGATCCCCCGGCCGAGGAACATGATCGAGCCAATCGACCAGTGGTCCTTGCCGTTCCCCTTGTTGTAAGTCGGCGTGCGACCCATCTCACTTTGCGCGATCACCACGAGCTGCTCGCGGATCTCTAGCTCCTCAGCACGTCGCAGCAGATAGGCGATCCCGGCGAGAAACTCAGGGATCAGCTTCATCTGGTCGGGGTCGTTGTTGGCGTGGCTGTCGAATTGGCTGATCGTGAGATTAGCCGAGACACACACGCCCGCCTTGAAGCTGGCCAGGGCGATTTCGGCTTGTTGCGCCAATCGCTCCTTGGGGATCGACGATGGAATATAGGGGGTCACGCGCTCCAGGGCCTTCGAATTGACCTGCGCCGCGTAAAGCATGTTTTCAGCACGCTCCTGTCGTGGCAGCCGCGGCGACTGGTCGGCGGCCGCATTCTGATCGGCCAGCGCCTGCTCGATCCGGTCCAGGGCGAAGCGATCGTGATAAGGGGCCCGCACGTTCCCCTCGACCGCGTCGGCATTGGCGATCCGCTGTAGCGAGGGAAGATAAGGGATACGCGACATGGCCACGAGGTTCCCCGTGACCGAGTAATTGCCGAAGGTCAGAAACGCCAGCGGGCACGTCGGTCCCTGGCAGGCGGCTACGAGGGCCGCGAACGTGGGATACGCGAGGCTGTCGAGCTTCCCGGTCGCCATGTACCGCGCGCCGGGGGAGTGGTTGTTGACCGAGTAGTCGAGCCCATTGAGCACCAGCAACTCGTCGCCGAACTGGGCGTAAAAGTCCTCGTTGCTCATCCCTTCTTGAATGTGCTTGGCCGTCGGGGCGAACTTGTGCGCCCCGTGGGTGAGGATGTCCCCTTGCTGATAGAGTCGGTTGATCTCGTTGATCCCCTTGGGATCCATCAGATACGTCGTGTCCCAGCCCCCGGATGCGTTGAGCACGATGTAATACGGGCCTGGATACGGCTCGTTTTTGATTTCCGCGCGGGCCCACCGGGGCCAGCTTGGCATCGCCAGTCCCAGCCCAGCCAGGGTGCAGTATTTCAGGAAGTCGCGTCGCATGGATTGCCCTCGCTTACGCGTCGGGTTGGTGGTCACTCGTAAAGAAACTCTGGCCGCCGCAGCAGGTAGGTGACGACGGCCCGCCAGGCGCGGATCGTGTAATTCGGATCGGACGGGAGGTCCGGCGTCTCACGCCGGCAGTAGTAACTCTCGCGATTGTCGAGGCCCTTCTGCTCGCTGGCCTGCTTTACGATGTCGGCAAAGAGCGCGAACGTGCGATCCACCTCGACGGAATCCGAATCGACGTTGCGCCCGAGGATATAGGCGTGCAGATGCACGATCGCCTGGCGAATAGCGACGTCCCCCTCGGGCGACTGGCCGGGCAGCACATCCGGCTCGATCCTGGGAAAGAGCAGCCGCTCACTGGGCGGCTTAGCAAAGTCGCGGATGGTGTGACGGCAGGCCACGTCATTGGCGAGCGTCCGCTGGATCGCCCCCATCGCCCCGCTGGGGTCGGTGGCCCGCTCGGTCACCTCCTGCGAATCAATGCCGCCGTAGAGCATTTCCAGCGGCCCCTCGAGCCTGCCCCACGGCTGGCCGAAAACCGCTTTCACTTTCCGCTCGAGTTGCTCAGGCGCGAGCAACCGCACCAGCCCAATGTCGTCCAGCTCCGCCCGCCGCTCGGGGCTGTCCGCTGCCGTCGCCAGGCCGTCGGCCCGGTAGAAATCGCTGACGGCCCAGTCCTTGAACACGCTCTTCAAGTTGAAGTTCGCCGCCGCGAAACGCGCCGCGATCGCCTCGGTCTGGCACCGCTGCTCCTGGTACGCGCGGCGCTTCGCGGCATACAGCGGATCATCGAGCTCTTTCGGCGGGAGCAGGACCTTGCGGCCGGTCAGGATGTAATAGACATGCTCCACCATCGTGGTCGCGAAGCGCGGGTCCTTCGCCGTCCGCTCGCCGAGCCATTGGAGGGCCCGCCATTGGTCGTCCTTGGGCAAATTCTCCCCTTCGAAGCCCGCGGCAAACATGTCCTGGTACCAGCCGTCCTTTCGCCGGCCGTAAACCCCTTCCGGCTTGTAGTATTCCTGGAACAGCCCCGCCACGGGGTCGACCGTCTTGTGGCAGACGACGCACTCGGCGGCCTGCATCGTCGGAATTTCGTATTTTGCTGTCACAGCCGCCGCATCGGCCACGCGTGCCGCCAGCTCCAAGGCATCGACGCCGAGAAAATGCTGGTAGTACATCCGCGCCCGGAGCCGATTGCGGTTGGTCTCCGTGTTTGGATAGCGGCGGAGGTATTGAAACGTGCTCAGCAATCCGGCGTGCGGATAGAAGCCGGTGGCGGACGGCTGATCCTCAATGCGATTGCGGCCGACGAGGGCCTTGAGCTTCACGGGGATATACTCGAAGGGATCGTCCGGGTTTTTGAATTGCGACTTGACCTCGTCGAAAATGCCATAGCCGCGTGCCGTGTACGGCGAGACCATGATGTAATCGGCCGTGACGATCTCGGTGAACGGCCGGTCATTCTTGACGATGTGCTCGATCAGCCGCATCGGCTCGCCGAACAAGGCCGCGCGGTAATCATCGGCGAGCTTGTAGCCGGCCCGCGTCCGCTCTTTCTCGTCGGCGATGTGGCTCAAGTCGTGCTTCTGAGTCCAGTGCCGCGTTTCGCTGAAATGGTCGTAGGACAAGGCCGATTCCGCACCGTCGATGTAGCCCACCGTGAGGAAAATATCGTTGAAGGCTTCCCGCAGCCGGTCGTAGAACGCCTGCTCGGTCATCACGCCGTCGAGCACTGTGGGCACTGCCTTCAGCCCCTCGCGCGAAACCGTCTCGACCTCCGCCGCTGTCGGCAGCCGGCCGGCAAGCGACAGCGTCAGCCGCCGCAAGAGCCGCAGGTCGTCGAGCATGGCCACACCTTCAAAGAAGGGGGGCGAATTGGGATCGACGCTGGCCACGTCGGAGATTCCGGCGGCAGCCGGCGCATTAACCCGGCGGACGAACTCGGCCAGGATCTTGTACTCGGTGGAATCAGCTTTCAGCACTTCCTCGCCGCCGTGATCGAGTCCACCAGCCACCTTCACCAAAATCTTGTACTCTTCCGCCTCTTTGACTTTGGCCATCTGCGCGAACACCTTGCGGTTCTGCCGCAGTGCATCCGCCTTGGCCTCTGCCTGGCTCCGCTCGGGATCACGCAAGACGAGTTGGCTCTCTTCAGCATCCCCTCCGGCCTTATGGCACGTCAGGCACTTTTGCGCGGCGACTTTTGCCCAAACTTCGTCGGCAAAAAACCTGTCCGCCGTTTGCGCGCAGGGGCGTTCACCACGGTTCGGCGACTCTTCGGCCCCGACAATCGCCACGGGTGCGATCAGCGAAGCAATAAGAGCGATGCGGATGGTTGGCATGGAAGCAGCTAAACGAGGTGGGAAGGGTCAGGCGGGACCAGTGTTGGTGAGGGGTTTCAGCCGCTCCGGCAGACTTCCTATGTTATAAGCATCTTCCGCCGAATTCGCACGAAAAATGCCAGGCTAGGCGGATGGGTGATGCTGGCCATCACCTCCGTGCGGCGACGGATTATGCCTGTCAGCGTCTGCCCGCGACTTTCAATCGATTGATTGCCCTTTCGAGTGCCAGTCGGAACAGTGGGATGAGTTAGAATCGATTACATCGCACTCGGTCGCAAATGTCTTGTGTCATCATCGCCATTGCTGACGGAGCACCGACCTTTGTAAATCCAAGGAAGCGGACGAGCGCGAGCGCAATGAGCCAGACCGAAAACAGGCTTGACTCCCAAAACGTGGCGTACGTCGAACGCCTCCTGGAACTATATCAGCGCGATCCCACGCAGGTGCCCAGCGAGTGGCGTGACTATTTTCGGGAGATCGGCGCTTCTAGCGGCAATGGTAAGGCGCGATTCGGGCCGTCGTTTCGGCCAGCGAGCCTCTTCAATCCGCCGCCGCTCGCAATCGATGGCCGGCCCCTGGCGGGCGCTGAATTGCAGGATCGGGTGAGCCAACTGATTCGGGCCTACCGGGTCCGCGGCCACCTGGCGGCCAGACTCGATCCGCTGGGTGCCGACCCGCCCGAGCCTCCCGAACTCACCCTGGGGTTTCACCGCCTCTGTGAGGCGGACCTTAAGCAGCCATTCAGTGCCGCGTCGCTTGGCGGACCAGAAACGCAAACTCTCCGCGATATCGTGGAGCGGTTACGAACGACTTACTGCCGTTACATCGGCGCCCAGTTCATGCACATCGATGAGCTGGAGGTTCGCGACTGGCTGGCTGAACGGATGGAGAGGACGCAGAACCGGCTGGCGATATCTCGGGAGGAGCAACTACAGATCCTTACGCGCCTTACCGACGCGGTGATCTTCGAGCAGTTTGTGCGGAAAAAATACGTTGGCGCCAAGACGTTTTCGCTGGAAGGGGCGGAAAGCCTGATTCCGCTATTGCATCTGGCGATCGAGAAAAGCGCCCGTCAGGGAATCAACGAGATCGTTGTGGGTATGGCCCATCGTGGGCGGCTCAACGTGCTGGCCAACATCATCGGCAAGACGCCGCGGGAAATATTTTGGGAGTTTGCCGACCCGGAGCACAGTGAGCATCGCGGTGCAGGGGACGTGAAGTACCATTTGGGCTTCAGCGGAGACTGGCTAGCGGCCGACGGTCGCCAGGTTCATCTGTCGCTTTGTTTCAACCCCAGCCACCTGGAGTTCATCAACCCCGTGGCACTTGGGCGAATGTGCGCCAAGCAAGATCGTGCCGGAGACCACGAGCGGCGAAGGGGAATAGTGCTGTTGATTCACGGCGACGCAGCGTTTGCCGGCGAAGGGGTCGTACAGGAGACACTCAACTTGAGCCAGCTCGCCGCTTACAAGACTGGCGGCACGCTGCACGTGGTGGTCAACAATCAGATTGGCTTCACCACCTCGCCCGCTGAAGGCCGCTCGACCACGTATGCCACGGATGTGGCGAAGATGCTGCAAATTCCCATTTTTCACGTGAATGGGGAAGATCCCGAAGCCGTCGCCCAGGTCGTCGATCTGGCCCTCGATTTTCGCGAGAAGTTCCGCCGCGACGTGGTCATCGATATGTATGGTTACCGCCGCTGGGGTCACAATGAGGGGGACGAGCCCAGCTTCACGCAGCCGGTGCTTTATCGGGCGATACAGCAGCGGCCGCCCGTTCGGGAGGCGTACTTGGAGCACCTGCTCAAGCTGGAGGGTGTGACGCGCGACGAAGCCGATCGCATTGCCAATGAGCGTTATGAGCACCTTGAAAGGGAGTTCAAGCAAGTCCAGGAAGGGGCAGTTGACCCGAAGCCGCAAACATTGAGCGGCATCTGGCAGGGCTACCGCGGCGGTCCTGAGCCGGAAGATGACGAACCGCAGACCGGCATCGAACCAGAACGTCTAGGTGAATTGCTGCTGGAGCTGAGCCAGACGCCGGCCGATTTCCATCTGCACCCCAAATTGCAGCGAACGGTTGAGCGGCGGCGGCAGATGGCCGCCGGCGAACAGCCGCTCGACTGGTCGGCGGCTGAATCGCTGGCCTTGGCCACGTTGTCGCTGGAAGGTCACCCAGTGCGAATTACAGGTCAAGACTCGGCTCGGGGCACTTTCAGCCAGCGTCATGCGGTGCTGTTCGACGCAGAAAACGGGCGCCGGTATGAAGTGCTGGCGCACCTCGCAGAGGACCAGGCGCCGGTCCAAATCGTTAATGGTCCATTGTGCGAGACGGGCGATTTGGGCTTTCAGTACGGATACAGCCTGGACTATCCGGAAGCGCTGGTAGCGTGGGAAGCGCAATACGGCGACTTCGCCAACGCGGCTCAGGTCGTGATCGACCAGTTCCTCGTCTGTGCGGAGGACAAATGGCGGCGGCTGAGCGGACTAGTGCTGCTTCTCCCTCACGGATTCGAAGGAAGCGGGCCGGAGCACTCCAGCGCCCGGCTGGAGCGGTTTCTGGAGCTAGCCGCCGAGCACAATATCCAGATCGCCGTGCCTTCCACGCCGGCACAGTATTTCCATCTCCTGCGGCGGCAGGTCAAACGCCGCTGGCGCAAACCGCTCGTCATCATGACGCCTAAGAGTCTTCTGCGCCATCCGCAAGTTGTTTCAGCACTCGAGGATTTTTCACCGCGCAGCACGTACCAGAAAATCATTTGCCCGAGCCTGAAACAGCGAAACTGGGCAAAGGAGACTGGAGACAGCGAAAACCGACCGTCACGCGTGCTGCTTTGCAGCGGTAAGATTTACTACGAGTTAATGGCGGCGGGCGCCGGCGAGCGGCCAGACATGCCAGTCATACGCATCGAGCAATTGTATCCGCGGCCGGAAAAGGAGTTGAGTGCGGCACTCCAGTCGGTCCCCGCCGACGTACCGGTGATTTGGGTACAGGAGGAGCCGGAGAACATGGGTGCCTGGCC
>Ga0075428_100003233_pt1 | contig 17828 bp, 15 predicted proteins | sample RhiMetdeltSRZDD2_FD_75291 | JGI IMG/M metagenome (GOLD analysis project Ga0075428, IMG submission 75291) | Populus rhizosphere microbial communities from Tennessee, USA - Rhizosphere MetaG P. deltoides SRZDD2 | ecosystem: Host-associated > Plants > Roots > Rhizosphere > Soil | place: USA... | reverse complement strand
CGGCCGCCCCGTAGAACGCGCGCTGGACCGCCCAGCGCGGGCTACGGTGCACCAACCACGAATCCGAGAACCAAGATGACCGCCACCGATTCCGCGCCCGCGACCGACTCCTGGGCCGCCCAGCTCGAGCAGCTTCGCGCTCGCTACAAGCACGTTCGCCCGCCGGTACTCGCTGCCCTGAACATCCTGATCCACGACCAGAACATCTCGATCGACGACGCGAAGGCGCAGGCGGCTCTTCACGACGTCCGGATCACCGCCGCGTCCATCAACGCGGCCCGCACGCTCCTGTCGAGGATGGACGCTCCGGCCGCGACGCCTACCGCGAAACCGGAACCGGCTGCGCCGGTTCGATCCGCAAGACGAGTGCGCGCTGCTGACCCCGTCGACGCCGAGGTGATCATCCGCGGCTTCGTCGCGAAGCTCCGCGGCCAAGGGAATGCCGAAGCGGAACGGCTGCGGGAGGGCATCCGCAGGGCGATCGCTGTTCTGCAGGCGACGCTCGGAGACCGCTGGATGGGTGCGCAGGGCCAATGATGCGTGCTCGACGGAGTGCGATGCGAGTGCGACGCGGCGAAGGACCGGTGGGGGAGGGCGACTTCGTGTTCCGCGTGGCGGACCGCATCGCCAAGCTCGTGCGCAAGGACGCGGCCTACGCGGGGCTCATCCCGCAACACGGACCGACTTCGAGGCGCGTCGACTTCCACTGCCTGCGCAAGTCGTGCGCACGCATCCTGATCGAACTCGGCATCCACCCGAAGATCATCCAGCAAACGCTGCGGCACCACGACATCCGTTTGACGATGGATTTGTACGGCGAACTTGGCGAGGACGACTTGTTCAGGGAGCTGCCGGGCGTGTTCCCGGTGCCCAAGATGTTCGCGGGGGAGGGCGAAGGCGGCACGGCGACCCCCGCCCTGTCGACCGCGTGACGGGCGCGACCGTGGGCGCCCCGTGGGCCAACGACGCCCCGATTGCGCTCACGCCCAACGCTTCCGGCTGCGCTGCAACGCCCCCGTGCGCCCCGACCCGTCGCTTAGGCGCGTTTCGCGAATAGCGCGCAGCCGTTCTGATGGCGGCGGCACTGATAGGCTACCCACACCACCGATGAGCCAGAGTCCGTTCAATGTTGAGATGCAGTTGCGCCGTCACGGTGCGGCGCTACGCGAACTGGCGGGCGAGATGGTGCGCGACCCGGGGGCTGCCGACGACGCGGTGCAGGAGGTCTGGCTCGGCGCGCTGCGCCGACCACCGCCGCACGAAACGGCGCTCGGTGGCTGGCTTGCGACGGCGCTGCGCAACGTCGTGCGGGGCTTCTGTCGCAAGGAGCGGCGCAGTGTGCGGCGGGAACTCGCGGTTGCGGCGGCGCGCGGTGAGGCCGTCGAGGACCACGCCGCGGTGCTGGCGCGCGAAGAACAAGCGCAACGCTTGCTCGCGGCCGTGACAGCGTTGGCTGCGCCGTTCCGTGAGACGATCTGGCAGCGCTACTTCGAGGGCAAGGCGCCGCGTGAGATAGCAGCGAGCAGCGGAGTGAACTGTGCGACGGTGAAGAGCCGGCTGCAACGCGGCCTGCAGCAGCTTCGTGGGAAGCTGGGAGACGAAGGCGAACCGGGTTGGCGCGGTGCCTTGGCGGTGGCGTTCGGGTGGCAAGGCACGGTGATGCCTTCGGGCGTCGCGACCATGGCCTGTCCAGGAGTGTTGCTCATGACGACGTGGATGAAGTCGATCGCGTGCCTTGCGGTTCTCGCCGCCACAGGCGTGCTGCTCTGGTCGCCGCGGGATCCGGGCGTCGCGTCACCGGGCAACGTGGCGGCAGCGGAGGGGGGCGGTATCGAGGTAGCACGCCCCCGGGAACCGGCCGACCGAGATGGCAGCGCGCAAACCAACGAACGCATCCTGCTCACACCCAACGTGGTGGAAGCTGCCCTGACGTTCCTCGAAGTGCGCGTCCGGAATGAGGCCGGGGAACCAGTCCCCGCTGCCATGGTCCTGCACGTCAAGCCCGGCTTCGCCTACAGTGAACTGCCGCCCGAGCAGAAGGACCGGTATTCCCGTTCCTCCGAGAGCTATCTGCGCGACTTCGGTCTTGCCCAGATGACCGACGAACACGGCAGCACCCGCGTTCCCATCGCAGCGGCCCAAGGCGTCGTGGTCGCTCGCAAGGGAAGCCTCTACGGCGCGAAGGGGTTCAGTGGCGCCACGATCCTGGAGATCGTCATCACAGCGCACCACACACTCGTCGTGGAAACGGTTGATGCGCTTGGCGCGCCGGTTCCCCACGTCACGGTGGTGGGCCAGCCCGTCTCGGCAAAGGTGTTCGTGAACCCGATGGCGCAGTGGACGCTCGGCACGACGAACGACAACGGCATCTTGACCCAGGTTCTGAAGGCGCCATCCGAAGCCGACCCCGAGCTGATATGGCTCCATGCGGAACTGCTCGATGGTGCGTATGGACGCGAAGCCATCGACGCAAGGGCACCACCGGCGTTCGTGCGCTTGACCCTTCCGGCCAGGGGGATGGTACGAGCGAGAATCCAGAACGCCGACGGATCCACGCCTGATCGCCTGATCCTCCAGCGCCTGCATGCCGAACTCGCTCTCGTGGGTGCGAATCAACCGACACTGCAATCGCGGTTGTTAGGCACGCCCGGGCGGCTGTACGCTCAGCCCGACGCCGAGGGGAACGCCTGTTTCGAGAACATCGTCCTGGGCCAAACCCTGCAACTGCGGTTTCCGGGCCTGGTGGTCACGCCGAGGGTGTTTCGCGGTCCCACTGAACGAGAGCGCGAGGTGACGATCGTGCAGACGATCGAATCGGATCACCCGTTCGTCGTCGGGACGTTGGTTGATCCGGACGGTCGCCCGATCGTTGACGCCACCTTCACGATCTTCTGTCCCTCGAATCGTGAACTGCTGCTGTGCGTCGGTGGCAAGACGGATGCGTACGGCCGCTTCGCGACCGGCCTAACGGATCGCTGCACCGGCCAGTCTGCCGTCGTGTTGAGCTTTGGCATGGATTGGCGCGGCACCGGCCCGACTCGCCAAGTCTCCGTTCCCGTGACCGGCCCGCTGCTCGGCAAGGTCGACCTTGGCGCGGTCGCGATGCCGAACCCGAAGTGACTCGCGCGCCGCACCCGCGTCCCCCGGTGCCCCCCGATCTGCGCGTGGACGCACTTCCCCCGGGTGGAGAGTTTCATCGGCCCGGTGCGGGCCGCCACCGCGGCCACCGCCCGCGTCGGCGCAACCGCCCACCGGTTCTCCCCGAGGTAGGCCCGACAGGAACATCGAAATGTGACCTACCTCCGCCCCAGGGCGGCTGTGCCACGTTGTGCCCCGCAGTGCCACGCCGTGCCAGGTTGTGACCACGGCGATTGCACACTGCATTGCACACTCGCGGGGGGCGCAACCGAGATGGCCACGAAACCTCGGTTCCTCGGCCAAACTCGGGCGGCAAGATGGTACGCCCGACAGGAGTTGAACCTGTGACCCCCGCTTTAGGAAAGCGGTGCTCTATCCAACTGAGCTACGGGCGCACCTGGGCAGTTCTACTCGGCAGGACGGGCCGCGGCCAAGTGTGCGACACCGCGCACTTTGGGACGTCGCGCCGGGCATCAAATCTTCGTGGGGGAAGGGCTTGAGCCTTGGCGACTCGCCGCCTTACTCTCGGCGCCATCGGCGTCTGCCCGCTGATCCGACGATTCCGCACGTTGACCTACGACCCGACCAACGTCTTCGCCCGCATCCTGCGCCGGGAGATCCCAGCCCAGTTCGTGCACGAGGATGAGTTCTGCGTTGCGTTCCGCGACGTCTCGCCGCAGGCACCGATGCACATCCTGGTCGTGCCCAAACGCCCGATTCGAAGCCTCGATGACGCGGTGCCGGCCGACGCGCCCTTGCTGGGCCACCTGCTGCTCACGGCCGCCGCGGTGGCGCGCCAACAGGGCATGGCCGAACAGGGATCGCGCGTGGTCATCAACAACGGAGCCGGCGCCGGGCAGTCGGTGTTCCATCTGCACGTGCACGTGATGGCGGGTCGGCCGTTCCGCTGGCCGCCCGGATAGCCGTCCCCTTCGAGCGCACTGCAGCAAACTCCCGCAAGACTTCATGACAGACAAGAGCGACTCGCAGCACGACCTGGAAGATCCCGAGATCATGTTCCTGCCGTTGGCCGCTGTCGCCGGGGATGGTTGGCACGGCCTGGATCCAGGTGTCTTCGCGCGGCGGATCCCGGACTTCGTGCATCAGGTGCTCAACCAAGGACAGGTCGGGCCGAGCGCGATGCTCGAGCTGCAGACGGCGTCCGAATCGGGGCCGGTCACCTGGGTCGAGATGGAGACGGCGCCCGAACGCGACGAGGCCTTCGAGTTCTTGCCCGGAGAGCTCGACGTGCGCGCCGTCGTGACCGGCGAGATCGCGCCCGTCGAGGGCGGGCTGCGCATCGAGTTCCACGTCTTCCGCGACGAAGAAGGCGACGACTTCGTGACCGAGAAGATGGGTGGCATCGTGCAACTGCAGAATCCGGTCCCGGGGTTGCTGCGACTGACGCGACATCTGGCGCGCGTGTTGGACCTCGAATACCACGAGCCGCCGCAGGGCTTGTTGACCGAGAACGGCGCGGCCTTCCGCCACTTCCTGCAGGGACTCGACAACGCGATGCTGCTCAGCGGTGACCTCGAGATCGCGGTTCCGGACGATCGCGAGGCGCTGATTCGCCCGTTCGCCGAGGCGTTGGATCTCGATCCGTCCTTCGGCCTCGCGTTGCGCGTGGCCAACGCGACGATGGCGACCGCGCTGGACGGGGCGCGCCTCGACCGCGAGATCGTGCGCAGGTTCCTCGATCGCTGCTACACGGCCCGACCGTTCGACGGCGACGCCTGCGTGGCGGTTGCCGAGCAGTTGTCCGACATGGGCGACGATCAGCGCGCCTTCAGGTGGCTCGAATACGCGACGCGCCTGGACCCGCCGCCGCCGCGCGGATTGGAGAGCCTCGGCATCCTGATGGCGCGGCGCGGCGACAGCGGAGCCGCGCGCGGCCTGTGGGAGAAGGGACTCGACGTCGATGGCCATCCGGACTTCTTCTCGCACCTGGCCCAGCTCAGTTTCGCCGAACATCGCGATAGCGAGGCGTGGGCGCTCGAGCTGCGCGGACTGCGTCGGCTGCGCGAGCGAACGGTGCGAGCCGGCGAGTGGATCGACGGCGAACGCGGCGCGGGTGTCCTGCTCGAGTGCCTGCACGCGCACCTGACCACGCGCAAGCCACCACGCGATGTCGTCGAAGCGTTGCTGTCGCTTCGCTCGCTGCTCGTCGGGGAGGACCGGGTCTTCCTCGGCTTGTGCCTGACCGCGTGCAGTCTGCGACGCGAAGCGCGCGTCGAGCTCCATGGCGGCGTGCGCACGCTCGTCGATCTCGACGTGCGCGACCGAGCCGTTCGGGCCCTCCTGCAGCTCGACGTCGCGGACTTCGAGTCCCGCTTCGCACGGGCCAGCGATCGCGCGCAGCGCGGCCGCAATGTGCGCGCAGCTCTGGTCGAGTTCCAGCTGTGGTTGCATCTGCAACCCGAGTTCTGGCCGGCCTTGTTCTTCTCCGCGATCGGGAAGCGCCGGCTCGGCGAGGCTGGCGAGGCGCTGGATCTGTTGGCTGCCGCGCTCGAGATCTCGCCGGACCAGCCCGACATCCTGCTCGAGATGTCGGCGCTGTTCGATCGCCGTCGCAATCCCAAGCGCGCGTTGGAGCTCATCGACCAGGCGATCACGCGGCGGCCGCGCGAGGCGCGATTCCACGCGGCCAAGGCGCGTTATCTGCGCCACCTGGGTCGCGCCGACGATGCGCGCGGGTGTGTCGAGAAGGCGCAGGCCTCGGGACTCGACAGCCCCGAGTTGCGTCGCCTCGCTCGTCGTCTGCGCTGAGCCCTGCTCGCCCGAAAGGCGACCAGCCAAGGTGATGCTCGACGTCGCGGCGTTACTTCGGCGGCGTCGCGAGCCCGCTCAGGTCGATGCGGGGCACCGAGTTGCTCTGCAGCAGGTGCTCCAGCTTCTCGGCCGCGAGCCAGTCGTAGACGAGCTCCATCGGCGTGCACAAACCCATGTGCGGCACGACGACCGGAGTGCCCTTGCCGTGCGTGTAGATCTTCGAGAAGACGCCGATCAGCTGGTTCGTGTCGGTCCGGTAGATGCCGCCGCCGCTGTTCCCGAAGTAGGTCGGGGCGTTGACCATCCAGTAGTTGGCGCCGTTGAGCTCGTTGTGCAGCGAACTGACCTCACCGTGGCTCGGCACCGGGTCGTTGCCCAGCGGGCAGCCGACGGCGCAGACGGGGTCCCAGACCTTGACCTGGTCGGTCTCGGTGCGGGGCAGCACGTTGGCGACGTAGGGCATCAGGCGGTCGGTGTCGAGCTTGACGAGCGCGGCGTCGATCTTGGGCTGATTCGCCACCATGTGGCCCTTCAAGACGAGACGCTCGCTCGGCAGGTAGACCGTCACGTCGAAGCCCTGCTGCGCAGCCCTCGGCGTGTCGGCCAGGATGTTGCGCACGACGTGGTAGGAGGTCAGGACATAGGTCTCGACCTTGTTCGACTTCGGGTTCTCGCCCGAGAACACGAGCGTGCCCGAGCCGACGGTGTCGTCGCCGTTCAACTGGACCGTTGGCAGCAGCATCGTCCGGGTCAGCTCGGACGGGTCGCGGTAGAGCTGGCCGGCCAGCTTGGCGATCGCGTCCTGGGCGACCGCGAGGCGCGTGGCCGCATCCTTCTCCTTGATCCGCACCTCGGTGATGTAGGCGTCGACGAGGGCTTTCGTGCGCTCGTATTCGCTCGACACCTGGCTGCGCAGCGTCGCGACCTCGGACTTCGCGTAGTGCAGTTCCTCGGCGATCGTCTTGGCTCGATCCGAGCCCTCCTTGGCCGCCGCCAGTTGTGTTTCGAGCGCCTTCATGCGCCCCTCGGTCTGCGCGAGGATGTCCTGGCGCATCTGGTCGAAATCGCGCGCGCTTGCGGAAGCCTTGTCGACCTTGCGTTCGAGGACCGTGATGTCCGCCTGGTGCTCCTCGAGTCGCGCGATCTGATGGTGGTAGGAGACCATCAGGACCAGGGCCGCCAGGCCGCAGAACACTTCCAGCAAAGTGCGTTTCATCCCCGTTGCTCTTCTTCCCGGTAGCGCGCGACTTGCCCTTGCCGGGAATGGGCTTCGGCGTCCTCAGCTCATGGGCTGAAGAAAAAAACAACCTCCTGTGCAGCATGGACTTGTGACTCCCATGACATCGCTTCCTCGGGCGTGCCGCCGAGTGCTGGGATGTGGCGAGTGATGCGGGATTCGGCATTACGGGCCAGGTTGTCGGGTTCTGCGGCAGGTGCCATGGCAGGGACCGGGGTGCACCTCGGAGCCGAGGCGACTGCCGCTCGTCGTTGCACTACACTGGCCCGCCCCTGGCGATGCGACCCGGGCCTACCGAATGACGTTCTCACCGATCCCCGAACTGCTCGAGCGACTGAAAGCTGGTCGACCGATCGTGCTCGTCGACGATCCCGACCGCGAAAACGAGGGAGACCTGTGCTTTGCCGCCGAGTTCGCGACGCCGGAACTGCTCGCGCTGATGTCGCGCCAGGCTTGCGGCCTCGTCTGCCTCGCGCTCGACGGGGCGATCTGCGACCAGCTGCAGCTGCCGATGATGGTCACGGAGAACAAGACGCGCTTCGGCACGGCCTTCACGGTCAGCATCGAAGCCGCCGAAGGGGTCACGACGGGCATGTCGGCGAAGGACCGCGTGCGCACGATCCTGACCGCGGTGCACCCGAAGGCGAAGCCCGAGCACCTGGCGCGCCCAGGCCACATCTTCCCGCTGCGCGCGCGCGACGGCGGCGTGCTGGTCCGCACGGGACAGACCGAAGGCATCGTCGACTTGTGTCGCCTCGCGGGCCTGCGGCCGGCCGGCGTGATCTGCGAGATCACGAAGGACGACGGTGAGATGGCGCGTGTGCCCGACCTGGTCGAGTTCTGCAAGACGCGCGACATCCTGATGGGCTGCATCGCCGATCTCGTCGAGTACCGGCGTCGCCGCGAGCGCCTGATCGAGCGCGTGGCCGTCGCGAGCCTGCCGACCCAGCATGGCAACTTCGATTGCCACACCTACCGCAGCCTGGTCGACGGCCGAACTCACGTCGCATTGACCGTCGGCATCGATCGCGTCGGCAACAGCGGCCGGTTCCCGCCGATCGAGGAACCCGTGCTCGTGCGCGTGCACTCGCAATGTCTCACGGGCGATGCGTTCGGCTCGCTGCGCTGCGACTGCGGTCCGCAGCTCCAGGTCGCGATGCAGCGAGTGCAGGCCGAAGGCCGCGGCATCGTGCTCTACATCAGCCAGGAGGGCCGCGGCATCGGCCTCGCCAACAAGCTGCGCGCCTATGCGCTGCAGGACGGCGGCATGGACACGGTCGAAGCCAACGTGCACCTGGGCTTCCGTCCCGACGAGCGCGAGTTCGGCACCGGCGCCCAGATCCTGCACGACCTCGGCGTGCGGCGCCTTCGCGTGCTCTCGAACAATCCGAAGAAGCTGGCGGGATTGCAGGGCTACGGCCTCGAGATCAGCGAGCAGGTGCCCCTGCTGGTAACACCTAACTCACACAATCAGAAGTATTTAGATACCAAGCGCGACAAGCTCGGTCACATCCTGTCGCGCCCCCAATGAGACGATTCGTGGGCCGGGAAGAAAGCACACTCCTGACCCTCAAAGGCCTGCGTGTTCGCCTTGAAGCGCAATCCCGAGACTTCGGACCAGGATCTGATCGCCGCCATCCTCGATGGCAGCGAGCCTGCGTTCGGCACCCTCGTCGACCGCTACAAGGATCGCGTGTTCCGGTTGCTCGGCCGCTATTGCCGCGACCAGGTGGAGTGTGAGGATCTGGCGCAGGACGTCTTCCTGAAGGTCTTCCGCAAGCTGCACACGTTCCAGCAGGAGTCGGCCTTTTTCACCTGGCTCTACCGCATCACCGTGAATGCGGCGACGGATCACATTTCGCGCGCGAGTCACCGCCGGCTGCGCCTCGTCGAGGACGAGTCGATGCTCGACGTCGGACCGGACGACCATGATGCGGCGACTCCCGCCGGGCAGCTGATGGCGACCGAACTCGCGCGCGTGACGCGTGAGATCGTCGCGTCGCTGCCGGAGAAATACCGGACCATCCTGGTCCTGCGCGAGTTCGAAGACCTGTCCTACACGGAAATCGCGTCCGTGCTGCAGATCCAGCTGGGGACGGTCGAGTCGAGGTTGTTCCGCGCGCGCAAGCGTTTCCGCGAACAGCTCGAGCGGACCCATCCCGAACTGGTGCCCGGTGGCGAACTCGCCGACAAGACGGGCGCCAGCGTTGCGCACCGTGGAGGAGAACGATGAAACTCACGCATGCCGACGAACTGCTGCTGCACCGTTTCCTCGATGGGGAAATGGACTCGGCGCAAGCCGTCGCGTTCGAGGCGCGGCTCGCTGCCGAGCCTCGGTTGCGTCGTAGCCTCGAAGACGCGACCGCCTTGCGCGCCGGCTTCGCGGCAGCCCACGCGGGCGGCCCGGCGCCGCGGGCGGGGTTCACGGCCGGTGTGCTCGCGGCGGCGCGCTGTCTTCCGAGCCGACAGCAGATGAAGCGCGACGACGTCGCGGCCGATTTCGTGCGAGCCTGCCGTCGGGTGCTGATCGCAGCGGCTGTCCTGTTCGGGATCAGCCTCGCCTGGCACGCGGGCCTTGTGAACAGCCGCCGCAGCGACACGCTGCAGGCGGCCCCGAGCTGGGAGGTCGAACAGGAGATGAAGCGGCTCGATGCGCTGATCGAGTCGGGCGCACTGCAAGCGCCTGCCGCGGAGCGTCGAAGCAAGTGAGTGGCGCGCGGTCATGGATGCTCGCGGCCGCCGGCGGCTGCTTCGCCGCGGGCACGGGCGTCGGGCTGCTGATCCCGCGTTTCGCCGAGCCCGAAGCGATGCCCCGGAGTGCACAGGAAGAATTCAGGATGAACACCAAGGCCGACAATGAGCTCGTGTGCAAGCTCGCGGCGGACCATGGGCTCACGGAACGCCAGGCACGCAGCCTGCGGCTCATCATGCAGAACCAACGCGAACAGGAACTCACCCTGCGGCTGAGCGCCAAGGTCGAAGAGCTGCCGCCGGCAACCCAGAGCCGGGTGCTGTGGTTGCGCAACCAGACGACGCAACGCATCCGCGTGGTGCTGGACCCCCAGCAGCGCGCCCGGTACGACCGCGAGAGCAGATCAGGGCCGAACGTCGGGCCCGAACACGGCGGGCCATCGACCGCGACCAACAGGTGAGATCATGGTGAGGAGCATCGGAATCGATCCAGGCGACCAGACCGTGAAGGTCGTCGAACTCGAAGGCAGCTACCGCAAGACACGGCTGTTGCGCGTGCACACCGCGCGGGCCGCTGCACAATCGGTCGCCACCCAATCGCTGGCCGACGTCGGTGCGAAGGCGGAGGTCGTCGCGGCCGCGACGCGCGCGGCGCTCGACGAGGGCATGCGCGGCGAGCTGACGCTCGGCCACCCGCTGCGTGAAGCCGTGCTGCGCGTCATCGAGTTGCCGTTCAAGGGCCGCGATGCGATCCGCAAGGTCGTGAAGTCCGAGATCGAAGGGGAGATCCACAGCCACTCCGTGGACGACATGATCGTCGACTTCCACGAGATCGGCGAAGGCGCCGAGGGTGGCACACGCGTCATGGTGGCTTCGGTGCCGAAGCCCGGACTGCGCACGCAACTGGACGCCTTTTCGGGTCAGTCGGTCGAGGTCGAGACCATCGACATCGACGCGATGGCGCTGTGGCGGGCCGCGCAGTGGGCCGGCGCCTTCAAGGCCGGCGACGCAGCGGCGCCCGCGGACAGCAGCCCGACCGTGACCGCCGTGCTCGACCTCGGGGCACGCAGCGTGAAGATGCTGCTCGTGCAGGGCGAGCGACTCGTCGAGATGCGCGCCCTGCGCATCGGCGATGCCGTCGTCGCCGACGAAGTCGCGCGCCGGCACGGCCTCGATGCCGCCGTGGCCAGGGAGGTCGTGCGCGCGTGCCTCGACGAAGGGGCGGATCAACGGCTCGAAGTGGCAGACGCGCTGCCGGCGCCGGCCGGTGCAGGCGAAGCGACGGCGCCGAGCGAAGACGCGCCCAAACGCGCGGTCGTGGTCACGCACGCCGAGGTCCACGAGGCCCAGACGTCCTACCTGCAGCGCCTTGCGCGCGAACTGGCGCGCTACCTGACGTCTTCCGGCAAGGCGTCCCAGATCCGCGCGTTGTGGATCACGGGGGGTGCCGTTCGGTCGCCGCGCACGAAAGCGATGCTCGAGGAGGTGTTCGGTGTCGAGCCGCGCGAGCTCGACCTCTTGTCGCACCTGCAGCACGACCTCGATGCGGCGACCGCCGCGGAGCTCGGCCCGCGTCTCGCGACCGCCATCGGGCTTGCACTCGGCCGACTCGGTGGGCCAGCCGGCTTCAACCTGCGGCAGGAGGATCTGCTGCTCACGCGTGGTTTCGAGCGCATCAAGTTCCCGCTCGCAATCACGTGCATGGTCGCCTTGCTGGCCTTGTTCGTGCACGCGAACAGGCGATCGATCGAGTTGAAGAACCTCGAGCTGGAGATCGGCAGCACCTACGTCGACAAGACCAACCCGAAGGCGATGCCCGTGTTCCACGGCATGTTGAACCGCGTGTTCAGCAACAAGTGGTTCGAGGACCCGGTGAACGACTTCCACTACGTGCCGAGCAAGGGCAAGGAGTACCGATACAAGGACCTCATTGCCGAGCTCGTGCAGGCCGACGTGCACAGGCGGATCATGATCGTGCGCGACCGGTTGAAGTTGGCGGCCGACCAGAAGCAGAAGGAATCCGGCGTCTACGAGGACATTTCGCTCGAATCGGGATTGGCCGTGCTCGTGCGCCTCTCGGAGATCCTGCTCGCCGTCGAGCCGCAGATCAAGGGCTACCTGGTGACGCGTTTGGAGCTCAACATGAAGGCGCCCAACCGCAAGCTCGAAATGACCGTTGCCTTCCGCGGCGAGGACTGCCGCAACAAGATGAGCGTGCTGCGGGCAGCCATCGACGAAGACTGCGCGAAACCGGATTCGCCGTTCGAGCCGCTGCACAAGAACGACGACGGGGCCAAAGAGACCCTGTTCAGCGACACCGCGGAAAGCGGCGTGACCGGCGCGTACTTCAAAGTGCTCATCCGCATCAAGGACTCGTTCCGGCCGTTCGGACCGAGCAGCGTCGCGCTCGGTGCCGCCGACGAGAAGCTGGCGCCGGCGAAGTCTCAGCTCGCTGGCACGGGAGGTGGCAAGTGAGATTCCTGCGTTCGCTCGACCTGTACAAGTTCATCGTGTTGTTGGCGGCAGTCCTGCTCCCACTCGGTTGGTGGTGGATGCGGAGTCTCGACGAGTCGATCAGACTCTGCCGTCAGGCGATCGCGGAAGCGACCAAGCCCGGCGGCTTCCTCGAGCAGATCGGCAACCTGCAGAAGAAGGTCGAGGTCGTCGTCGTGAACCGGTTCAACACCTCGGATGCGATCAATGAGCCGCGGATCTACTTCCAGAACCAGATCCTCGCGGCGGGCGGAACGACGCTGAAGTCGGACGACTTCGGACTGCCCACGGACCCGAAGGATGAGCCCGCCTGGATGGGGACCTCCCCGCAGAAGGCGTCGGACTTGGTGGCCGAAGTCACGTGGAAGCGCACCGACCTCAAGGTGCCGATGGGGTTCATCTACGCGGTGTTGTTCAATGCCGAGTCGGGCGCACGCGTGGGCGGCAACCAGCAAGGACAGCAGTCGGTCTGGAAGCTGCGCGAGCTGAGCATCGTCAATGCGACCGATGAAAGGCTGACCGGCAGCGGCAGCAAGACGCCGCCGGCCGAACTCCGGGACGACTGGTCGATCAAGACGATGAAGTTCGCACGCCGCGAGCCCCGCAAGCAGGGCAACTGAGTCCATCGTGGTGCTCAGTCCCGCACGGTTGCTGCTGCCGGTCCTCGCCCTGGGCGGCTGTACGCAGATCGTTCGCTACACGGACGAGCTCGTCGACGCGCGCTACGGCCGCACCTTGTTCACGAGACTGCCGTCGACGGTCGGCGCGACCGCCGGGTTTGCCCTGGGCCTGCCGATCGACATCGTCGTGTCTCCTGCAGCGTGGGTGTTCTACCGGTCGCAGCCGCCGGAGACCCGGGATCCGATCTCGGTCTTCCTGTTCCCCTCGTTCGTGCTGTGGAAGGCCGGGGCGCTGCTCGGGGCGCCGTTCGACCTCGTCGAGTGGGGAATCTGGCGTTCGTGGCAGCCAGCCGTGCCGATCACGCAAGAGGAACGCGACGCGATCGAACGAGCCTGGGACAGCAACCACGAGTACACCGAGTATCCCGTGACACCGTTCTATCCGTTGGAACCGGTCCCGCCCGGGCGTCCCGAGCCGCCGCGCTGAGCCCGGGCCGGCGTGCGGGTGGGGGAGCATGGGCCGGCCCCGCCAAGTAGATTCTCGGGCATGAGTCTGTCATCGGAGTCCGCATGAGCGAGCAGTCGCTCGTGCTCAAGAAGCTCGTCGAGCGTGCGCTCGCAAAAGGGGGCGACCTGCCGCTCGCCCTGTTGCTCGAACTCATGGTGCCGGTGAAGCGTCTGCGCGACCTCGCGCGCAAGTTCGGCCTCACCCCGAAGGGCGGCTTTCGCATCGAGCATGCGCCGGCTCGCGTCCTCGCGCCGCTGCTCGGCGAGCTGCGTGAACCGTCGCAACTCGACGAAGTCCTGACGCTGCTCTTGCCGCGCGCGGAAGCGGCGCCAGAGCCCGTGGATCCGCAGGCCGGTTTCGATGTGCAGACCCGGCTGACGTTGCGCGAGTCCGAGGTCGCGACCCTGCGCGACGAGCTCGAGCGCGCGCGCGAAGGCGCAACGCGCGCACGCGAGCGCGAAACGGACCTCAAGCGCCGCGTGGAACAAGCCGAACGGGAGCTAGCACTGCTGCGTCGCGAGCTGGAAGCGCCAAAGCGTCCCGACGGGCGGCAGCCGGTGCGCGATGATCGGGACCTGCAGCGCGCCGTGCGCGAGCTCGAGAGCGAGCTCGAGGGCTTCCAGGCCGCGGATGCGGCACTGCGGCGTCAACTCGCCTGGTACCAGACGCGTCTGCGCGACTTCGAGGAGACCGTTGCGGAACTCGAGGCACTCGTGCCGAAGGGCAAGCGCCGGCGCAAGCAGCCGGCACCCGAACCCGTCGCCGACGAGCGCCGGTTCCGACTGCCCCACTTCCTGCCCTCGTTCTACAGGTCGATCGAGGGCAAGGAACGGCGCTCCGTCGAGCGCGCGTTCCATGCGATCCTGCTGTTCTGCACCGAAGGGCACAGCTACCCCGGTCTCGAGGTCAAGCAGTTGGGTGGGCAGGACACGTGGAGCCTGCGCGCGTCGCTCGGCCTGCGTGTCTACTTCCGTCCGCTGCCCGACGGCGACATCGAGCTGCTCGAGCTCGGCGATCGCGAGGACCAGCAGAGGACGCTGCGGCGCCTCAAGGAGCACTGATGCGCGGTCCACTACCCGTGCCGAAGTTCCTGCGTCCCGGTGACCCGGTCGCGTTTCCCGATCCGCGCCCCTTCGATCGCGAGGGTCTCGTCGCGGTCGGCGGCGACCTGCGCGAAGAACGACTGCTCGCGGCCTACCGGGCCGGCATCTTCCCGTGGTACGCGGAGGGTTACCTGCCCATGTGGTGGAGTCCCGATCCACGCGGCATGCTCGAGTCACAGCGCCTGCACGTCTCGCGCAGCCTGCGTCGCGTGCTCTCGCGAGGTCGGTTCGAGCTGTCGTGGAACCGTTGCTTTGCGAGGGTCATGAACGAGTGCGGCCGCAATCGCCCCGACGGCTCGTGGATCATCCCGGAGATGGTCGAGGCCTACGTGGGGCTGCACCGGCGCGGCCATGCCCACAGCCTCGAGGTCTGGAGCGGCCCGGAACTCGTGGGAGGCACCTATGGCGTCCAGGTCGGCGCCTTCTTCGCGGCCGAATCGATGTTCCACCGCCGAACCGACATGTCGAAGGTCGCGTTGGTCGCCCTCGTTCGATCCTTGTTCGCCGCCGGGATCGAACTGCTCGACGTGCAGTTCGCCACCCCGCATCTGCAGACCCTCGGTGCCTTCGAAACCTCGCGAGCGGAATACCTGCGTCGACTCGGCGTCGTTCGCTCGCGCTCGGTCGACCTGCGTTCGCTCGCTCCGGCGGTGACCGCCCGATGACCGGTGCCCAGATGACCGCGTGGTCCAGTCGACGAATGATCGCGACCACCCCGACCACCCCGACCCTCTGTGCTAACCTCCCGGCTCCCGCGGAGACCCCATGGCCTTGTGTGAACCCCTAACGCGACACGCCGTAGTCGCGCCGCTCTTCTGCTCGTTGGCACTGCAGTGCCTTGCCCAGACACCGCCCGTGCCCGCGCGGCCTGCGACCTCGACCGCAACCGTCGTGCCCATCTCGCGCATCGCGCCCGCGCCCTTGCCGGGCGCGTTGGCGCCGGATGCCGCGACGGCAACACCACCGCAGGACCCCGCTGCAGCGGCGGCCGCCGCCGCGGCGACCGCGAAGCTGCAGAAGTGGAAGACACTGCTCTACGATCGCCGCCCGTCGACGATTCTCCAGGCCTGGGCGGCTCCCGAGCTCAAGCCATACGATCCTTCCGAGGAGAAGAAGCCCGACGGTACGAAGCCCGCCGCGTCACCCGAGCTGCAGGCGGCCCAACCCGCGAAGGCAACGGCCACGCCGTCGGGCTACAGCAAAGAGCAGATCGAGCAGATGCTGTTGCAGCAGTTCGGTGGCCCGGCCGGTGGCCCAGCCGGTAGCGCAGGCGCGCCGGCGGTGGCCGCGGGCGCACCGCCAGCCGCCGCCGCAGCAGCGGCCGCCGCCGCCAGCGCCGAAGCGCAGCTCGCCGAGAAGCGCCAGCAGCGCGAGTTCGAGATGTTCCAGCGCGACGTCACGCTGGGCCGCTGGAACAAGGTCGGCGAGTTCCTGCAGGCGTTGCCCGAAGCGGAGCGCAACGGCGCCTACGAACACTTCCTGAAGGTGCTGCCGAACCATCCGCCGCGGCCCGAGGATCAACGCGTCCCGCCGAACCTGCAGGAGAAGAACCGCTTCGCGTTCGAGGAAGCGCTCGTGCTGGCCGGACTCGCGCCTGCTGGTTTCGACAAGAAGCAGATGCCGCTGCTGGCGCCGATCGTGCAACGCGCGATCGAGTTCGGCAGCGTGCTCGAAGAGCTCGTGCGCCTGCTCGGCGTCGAGATAGCCAAACCCGAGAAGGAGCAACGCCTCGATCGCCGCGAGTGCGCGATGTTGCTGGCCGCGATCGGACAGGACCTCGAGCTCGGCGCCTTCCTGCCATCCGCTGCCGAGGCCGAGAAGGCCAACGACCGCGAGGCGTTGAACCTGCTCGCGCGCCACGCGCTCGCGATGTTCCAGAAGGACAAGCGCAAGGTGCACCTCGAGACCGCGTGGACGGTCACGCAGGCGGCGCTCGCGAAGGGCGACGTCGGCGAGGCCGAGAAGGCCGAGGCGCTGCGCCGCGCGGTCGAGCTCGCGCCGAAGATCCGCGAGGATCTGGGGCCGTCCTGGCTCGCCGACAGCTTCACGAACCGCCCCGAGCGCGGCATGGAGATCATCGCGACGATCGGCGGGCAGGTTGCCAAGGGTTTCCAAGATCGCGCGCAGGATGCGACGTTCCGCGCCACGGGCCTGCAGCTGCAGAAGACCGCAGTCGAGGCGCTGCTCGCGGTGGCGCCGCAGCTCGCCGAGCAGTGGCGTCCCACGCTGGGCCTGCTCGCGTCGGGCTGGATCCTCGAAGCCTCGTGGAGCTACACGAACTCACAGTCGGACACGTTCGGCCCCGTGATGCAGCGCGACGACTACGGCAACTTGTTCTATGGCCCGATGCGCCGCGGCGGCCAGGGTCAGGTCGCGCCCGTCGAGCCCGTCGATCTGCTGCAGTCGCTGCCGGGGCCCCAGTGGATCGCGTTGCTGAGCGACGCGCTGCGGCCGCACTTCACGACGGTCGTGGCCCAGCTCTACCTGAAGGTCAACGAGGCCGAGAAGTCCTTCCCGTTCATCGAGGAGCTGGCCGCGACGAACGCGCGCAAGGCGAAGGATCTCGCGCACGAGTTCCTGCGCGTCTGGATGCGCAACAACAACCCGAACGCGAGCCGCTACACGAACCCCTACATGTACATGTACGGCTTCGAGCGGCGCGCGAGCGGCATCCCGCTGACGCGCAGCAAGCAGGAGCGCAACCTCGCGGCCCTCGGCAGCTGGGTCGAGCGGTTGCGCAAGCTGCCGATCGGCGGCGTCGACCTGAAGCTGCTGGCGGAGGCCTTCGTCACCGCGCACAGCACGGCCGAGGTCTATCGGCTCGAGACCATCGAGAAGGTCTTCGGCGACGTCTCCGATCTCGACCCGGTGCTGCTCGGCGAGCTGCTCGGCAAGATGCGCACGAACCTCTCCACGGTCTGGAAGCTCCCGGCCGTGCAGGAGCGCGAGAAGACGCAGCGCAACCAGCGCGAGATGTTGCAGGAGGTCGCGCGCGGTTACGAGACGGCGCTGACCGTGGCGCAGCGCGCGCTCGAGAAACGCGGCGCGCACTGGGCGCTGCTCGCGGTCGTCGCGTCGATCCTGCACGACAAGAACAACTTCTCGAAGGAGCTCGCGCGCAACAGCAACTTCGCGGACGAGCGCAAGAACGCGTTCACGCTGTTCCAGCAGGCAGCGCAGCACTACGCGAGCATCGCCGACGATCTTCGCCTCGACCAGGAGACCATCGGCGCCTACGACACGTGGTTCTACGCGGCGCTCGGCGC
>Ga0075428_100003230_pt1 | contig 17837 bp, 18 predicted proteins | sample RhiMetdeltSRZDD2_FD_75291 | JGI IMG/M metagenome (GOLD analysis project Ga0075428, IMG submission 75291) | Populus rhizosphere microbial communities from Tennessee, USA - Rhizosphere MetaG P. deltoides SRZDD2 | ecosystem: Host-associated > Plants > Roots > Rhizosphere > Soil | place: USA... | reverse complement strand
CCACCCTCGAGGGGTCTGACCCCTTGAGGGTCCGCCGTTCCACCAGGATCTCGCCTCCGCGCGACGGCGCGAAGACGATCGCTCGACGGACGCGTCGCTCCGGCTCGGCGCGGGCCGCGCGGATGTCCATCCGGGCCACCAGCTCGCGCAGGACGACCTTGATCTCGAACTGGGCGAAGCTCGCACCGAGGCAGCGCCGTACGCCGCCCCCGAAGGGGATCCAGGTGTACGTGCCAGGCGGCCGCTCGAGGAAGCGCTCGGGCCGGAAGGCGCGCGGGTCTGGATAGATGTCGGGCCGGCGGTGCAGGAGGTAGATGCAGGGCGCCAGGTTCACGCCCGCGGGCAGCAGCCGCCCGCCGATCTCCATCGGCTCGGTGAGGCGGCGCAGGACCAGTGCGATCACCGGGCGAAGGCGCAGGATCTCCTGGACGACGGCATCGAGATAGCTGTCCTCGCCTGCATCGAGCTCCTCGCGCAGCCTCCGCAGCGCTGCTGGATGCCGGGCAAGCGCCTCGAGCGCCCATGCCAGCGCGGTGGCGCTCGTCTCGTGGCCCGCCACCAGCAGCGTCATCAGCTCGTCACGAAGCTCCTGGTCCGTCATCGCGCTGCCGTCGTCGTGGCGCGCCTGGAGCAGCAGCGACAGTACGTCGTCACGCTGGTCCAGGTCCGGTGCGTCGCGGCGGGAGCGGATCTCCTCGATGATCAGTTCGTTGGTCGGCTCGATCGCGCGCTGGAAGCGGGCGTGCTCGGCGAGCCGGCGCGGGCCGAGCAGCGCGAGCATTGCCATCCGCCTTGGCTCCATCGTCCACGACAGGCTGCTGCGAAGCGCATCGGCAAGGCGCCTCAGCCGCGCCTCGTCCGTCACTCCGAAGACCGTTCTGATGATCACCTCGAGCGTGATCGCCTGCATCGAAGGCCAGACCGAGAGCGCCACGCCGGTGGGCCAGCGCTCGATCTCCCCCGCCGCAACCTCCGCCATCGTCTGCTCGTAGCCGCGCATGCGCTGGCCGTGGAAGGGCGGCAGCATCAGCTTGCGCTGCGCCATGTGGGCGTCCTCGTCCAGAAGCAGCACCGAGTGGCTGCCGAGCAGAGGCAGCAGAACGACATTCGCCTCGCCCGCATGCAGCAGGCGCGGATCGCCTGTGAAGATCTGCTTGATCGCGTCGGGATCGGTCACGAGCACCCACGTGCCCTCGTTGGTGATCCGGAGCGTGAACATGTCGCCGTAGCGCCGGGCGCAGTCGCTCATCATCGCGGCGGGCCGCGCGATCCAGCGCGCCGTCTGAAGCGCGCGCGGCGCCCGCGGACCCGGCGGAAGCGTCGGCGTGGCGTTCACACCTCGCACGCTAGCGCGCGCTAGGCGAGCTCGCGGCCGGCCAGCCGCGCGTGCGCCGCCACGTCCGCCGCGAAGGCGGGGAAGTCCGCCGCATACAGCTGCTGCGGACCGTCGCAGAGAGCCAGCTCCGGGTCCTCAGCCACCTCGACGATGATCCCGTCGGCGCCGACGGCCGCGGCGGCGCGCGACAAGGGTCCCACCAAACGCCTGTCTCCCGAGGCGTGCGACGGGTCGACGATCACGGGCAGGTGGGTGTGCAGCTTGAGCCAGGGCACGGCGCCGAGATCGAGCGTGAAGCGCATGGCGTTGTCGAACGTGCGGATGCCGCGCTCGCACAGGATCACGCGCTCGTTGCCCTCCTTGAGGATGTAGTCGGCGGCCTGGAGCAGCTCGTCGAGGGTCGACGAGAGGCCGCGCTTCAAGAGCACCGGCTTGCCGAGCTTGCCGACGATCTCGAGCAGGCCGTAGTTCTGCATGTTGCGCGCGCCCACCTGGATCACGTCGACCGCATCGGCGAAGGAGTCGGCCAGCTCGGCGGAGGTCATCTCGCTCACGACCGGCAGCCCGGTCTCCTCGCGAGCCTCACGCAGGATGGACAGCCCCTCGGTGCCCAGTCCCTGAAAAGCGAAGGGAGAAGTGCGCGGCTTGAATGCCCCGCCCCGAAGCATCGAAGCACCCGCCGCCGCGACCGCACGCGCGACAGCGAGCGTCTGATCCCGGGACTCCACCGTGCACGGACCGGCAATCAGCGCGAAGCTGCTGGGTGCGCCGATGCGATGGCCGTTGACCTCGAAGACCGTCGGCTCGTGGTGTGAGAGCTCGCTCGAGGCGAGCTTGTAAGGGCGCGAGATCGGGATCACCCGGTCCACGCCGGGCAGACCCTCGAGGCCCATCTCGAGGACGCCCTCCGGATCGCCGATCGCGCCGATCGCAGTGGTCAGCTCCCCAGGCATGACCTTCGCGTGCACGCCACCGGCCTGGAGTCGCTCCACGACCGCGTCGATCTGCGCCGGAGTGGCCTCCGGCGTCATCACGACCATCATGTGCCGACCTCGGTGCCAACTTCGCTGCGCGCCTTTCGCGAGCGAAGCATCGTGACCACGAGCAGCGCCACCACGCCGAGCGGGAACGGGATGAGCACCGCGATCGGGATGTCGAGCCCGGCCTTGATCAACAGCGCAAGGCCGGCACCGATCAGCACCACGGCGAGCGTGGTGCGCAGCACGGCGGGCTCGACCCGCACCGACCAGTGGCTTCCAAGCCACACGCCCGGAACCGAGCCGAGCAGGATCGTGCCCGCCAGTCCGAAGTCCACGTTCCCGGCGGTCACGTGCGCGAGCCCGGCCGCCCAGAGCAGGATCGCCGCGTGGAACACGTCGGTGCCGACCACGCGCTGCGGTGCGAGCCGGAACAGGAGGATCAGCCCGACCGCGATCAGCGCGCCGCTGCCGGCGGAGGTCACGCCGAGCACGAACCCGACGCACAGCCCGAGCAGCACGGCGGCGATCTTGTGGCGGCGCTCCATCTCGATCGTGTCGCGCTCGCGCTCGTGCATGCGCTTCAGGAACGCCCGGATCAGCGTGGCGGCGCCGGTGAGCAGCAGCGCGCCGGCCAGGATGGCGATCACCGCGTCCTCGAAGTCGCGACCGAGCCAGTCCTCGAGCAGCGTGAGCACGTACACGCCGCCGATCGCCGCGGGCACCGAGCCGACGGCCATCCAGCTCGACAGCGTGATGTCGACGGTCTTCTGGCGCAGGTGCTTGTAGCCGCCGACCGTCTTCGTGACCGCCGCGTAGGCCAGGTCGGTGCCGATCGCCGTTACCGGCGTGACGCCGAACACCAGGATCAGCATCGGCGTCATCAGCGAGCCACCGCCGATGCCGGTCATCCCCACGAGGATGCCGACTCCCAGGCCGAACGCTACGAGGGCGAAGTCCACCCGGGCAGCCTAGAGGAGGGCGAGCTTGCGTCTGCGGGCTTGGCGGCGACGATCACGAGCTGCCGGCCCACGTGGCCGTGCGGCTCCGAGAGCACGCGCTCGCGCTCGATCTCGAGCGGCCCGAGCAGGGCCCGCACCTTCTCGATCGTGAAGGCGTGCGGCTCCTCGGCGGTCGCCTCGCCCTCGATGTCCACGTTCAGGATCAGCGTGCCTCCGGGCCGGAGCACGCGGGCCGTCTCGCTCAGCACCGCGGCGGGATCGCGCACGTGGTCGAGCGAGTTGCGTGCCACCACCACGTCGACCGACTCGCCCAGCAGCGGAAGTGCCTCGGCGCCGCAGGTGAGGTAGACGGCGTCGCCGCCCAGCAGCAGCCCGGCGTCGCGCATGCGGTCGGCGAGCGGCTCCACGGCCAGCGCGACGCTCGCCCCGCACGCCTCCGGGAGCCCCACCGGGCCGGGGCCGATCTCGAGCACCACGCGCCCGCTGAAGAAGCCCGGGTCGTCGATGTCCGCCTCGCGCAGGACGCGCTGCACCTGCGCGCGCGCCTCCTGCCAGCGCCGGCCCTCGTAGCTGTCCGCCACCTCCGTGTCGCCGGTCAGCTCGAGGCCGCCCGGCGAGAAGAGCGCGCCGCCGCGGATGTGCGGCTCCCACTGCTCGGTCCAGAAGCGCAGCTCGGCGTCGGGATCTCCCCCCGCCCGCCTCTGGAGGAAGCGCCGCAGTGGCCCGAGCATGCCGCTCAGAGAACCATGCCCGCACCGACGGTGTCGTTGGTCGACTCGTCGATGAGGATGAAGCTGCCCGTCATGCGGTTGCGGCGGTACTCGTCCACGAACAGCGGCGACGAGAGCCTGAGGCGGAGCTTGCCGATCTCGTTCAGCTGAAGGGCCTCGGCCTGCTCCTCGCGGTGGAGCGAGTTCACGTCGATCCGGTAGATCACCTGGTCAACCTTCGCGAGCGCGGTACGGCTCGTGTGCTTGATCCGGTAGCGGCCGGTCGGCGACAGCGGCCGCTCGGACATCCAGCACACCATCGCGTCGATGTCCTTCGCCTCGACGGGCCGGTTCTGCGGGCGGCAGATCATGTCGCCGCGCGATACGTCGATGTCGTCCTCGAGCCGCAGGGTCACCGACAGCGGCGGGTAGGCCTCGTCGAGCTCGCCGTCGTAGGTGTCGATCCCGGCGATGCGCGTGGTGCGCCCCGACGGCAGCACCACTATCTCGTCGCCCTTGCGGAGCACGCCCGACGCCACCTCGCCGGCGTAGCCGCGATAGTCGTGCAGCTCGTCCGACATCGGCCGCGTGACCCACTGAACCGGGAAGCGCGCGTCCTGGAGGTTGCGGTCGGACGCCACGTGCACGTGCTCGAGGTGGTAGAGCAGCGACGGCCCGTCGTACCACGCCATCCGCTCCGAGCGCTCGACCACGTTGTCGCCGTGGAGCGCCGAGATCGGGATGAAGGTCATGTCGTGGATGTCGAGCTTCGCGGCCCAGCCGGTGAACTCGGAGCGGATGCGCTCGAAGACCTCCTCGTCGAAGTCCACGAGGTCCATCTTGTTCACGCACACCACCAGGTGCGGGATGCGCAGGAGCGAGGCGATGAACGCGTGCCGGCGCGACTGCTCGAGCACGCCCTTGCGCGCGTCGACGAGGATCAGGGCGAGGTCTGCCGTGGACGCGCCGGTGACCATGTTGCGCGTGTACTGCTCGTGGCCCGGCGTGTCGGCGATGATGAACTTGCGCCGCGGCGTGTGGAAGTAGCGGTACGCCACGTCGATCGTGATCCCCTGCTCGCGCTCGGCGCGCAGCCCGTCCGTGAGCAGGGCGAGGTTCACGTAGCCGTCGCCGCGCCGCTTGGAGGTCTCCTCCACGTGCTCGAGCTGGTCCTCGAAGATCGACTTGGTGTCGAAGAGCAGGCGGCCGATCAGGGTCGACTTGCCGTCGTCGACGGAGCCCGCGGTGGCGAAGCGGACGAGCTCGGAGGTGCGGACGGGTCTCGGCCGCCCGTTCGTGGCCGCGCCGGTGGCCATCGCTAGCGGTTCCTCCGCGACGCCGCCGGGCGGAGATTCGCAGCCGACAGTCCGGGTCTGAGCGAACGGAGAAGCAGCACCTAGAAGTAGCCCTCCTTCTTGCGGTCCTCCATGGCCGCCTCGGAGATGCGGTCGTCGGCGCGGGTCTCGCCGCGCTCGGTGATCCGGGTGGCGGCGATCTCGGCGACCACGTCCTGGAGCGTTGTGGCCTTCGATGCGACGGCGCCCGTGCAGCTCATGTCGCCGACAGTCCGGAAGCGGACGAACTCGTCGAAGGGCTCCTCGTCCGGCAGCAGCTCGACGAACTCGGACACCGCGTAGAGCATGCCGTCGCGCTTGAACACCTGGCGCTCGTGCGCGAAGTAGATCGGCGGGAGGTCGATCTCCTCCTCGGCGATGTACTGCCAGACGTCGAGCTCGGTCCAGTTCGAGAGCGGGAACACGCGCACATGCTCGCCCGGCTTCACGAAGCCGTTGTAGAGGTTCCAGAGCTCGGGACGCTGTCCCTTCGGGTCCCACTGGCCGAAGTCGTCGCGGAAGGACATGATGCGCTCCTTCGCCCGGGCGCGCTCCTCGTCGCGGCGCGCGCCCCCGAAGGCGGCCCGGAAGCCGTGCTCCTCGATCGCGTCCAGCAGCGTGACCGACTGAAGCCGGTTGCGCGAGGAGCGCGGGCCGTTTTCCTCGACCACCCGTCCGCTGTCGATCGAGTCCTGGACCGAGGCCACGATCAGCCGCGCGCCCAGGTCCTCGACCATCCGGTCGCGGTACTCGATCACCTCGGGGAAGTTGTGGCCGGTGTCCACGTGCATCACGGGGAACGGCAGCGCGCCCGGATGGAACGCCTTGCGTGCGAGGTGAAGAAGCACGGCGCTGTCCTTGCCGCCCGAGAACAGCAGCACCGCACGCTCGAGCTCCGCGGCCACCTCGCGGATCACGTGAATGGCCTCGGACTCGAGGGCCCGCAGATGTGAGATCTCGTAGCTCAAGTCTTCGTCGCGCCGCAGAATAGGGGGCGCGGGGCTAATCGTCATGTGCGCGGTGTCATACGTGCAGGCCGCACTCGGTTCTGTCCTGCCCCGCCCAACGACCCTCGCGGCCGTTGCCGGGCAGTGTGCAGGGGGCGCAACCGATCGACTCATAGCCCCTGTCGTGCAGCGGATGGTACGGGAGATCCTGCTCGTGGACGTAGGTCCAGACGTCGCGGTCGCTCCACTCGGCGAGCGGGTTGAACTTCCAGACCCCGCGCGCCTCGTCCCATTCGACCGCCTGCGCGTCCGCGCGAGTGGGCGACTGCTCGCGCCGGATCCCCGTGATCCACGCGTCCGCGCCGGCGAGCGCGCGCTCGAGCGCGTCGACCTTGCGCCTGCCGCAGCAGTTCGACGTGTTCCACGGCGTGCCGTTCGGCGGCGTGGCGTCCACCACCTCCACCTTCAGGCCGTAGCGGTCCTCGACCTTGCGCCAGACCTCGTAGGTCTCCGGGAACAGCACGCCCGTGTCGATCGTGAAGACACGCGCAGTCGGCTCGATGCGCATCAGCATGTCGATCAGCACCGACTCCTCCTTCTGGAAGGAGCAGGCCAGCACGAGGCTGGGGTGGTGGCGCTCGATCGCCAGCCGGAGCGTGTCCTCTGCGCTCGTCGCCGTGGGCAAGCCGCCGGCTCGGCCGGCGGCGCCGCCTTTGCTTACACCGCGCATTCGCCCTCACCCCGGATGACCTGGAAGGGCTCCTTGCGCTGCCAGTCGATGAAGTGCGCCATGTTCTCGAGGCTGAACTCCACCGGCATCGAGAGATCCCGGACCTCGTCCTCGAAGCGGGTCTGCCCGACGCGCTCTGCGAAGTCGTTGAAGACTTCGCCGTCCTGGCGCTCGGCCTCGTACATGCGGATCCAGCGCTCGACGGCGTCCGGCACGCGCTTGGCCGGCAGGCGGACCTTGAGCCGGGTGCCGTAGAGCACCTCGCCGCCCTCATAGTTCCCGCCGATGTGCGCGACGTATGCGGGGATCGTGTGCTCTCCGACCTTGATCGACGCGCCGTAGAAGCCGATGTTCGCGATGTGGTGCTGGCTGCAGCCGTTCGGGCAGCCGGACATCTTGATGTGGATCCGCTTCGTGAGCGGGTCCTCGATGCCCATCGACTCGACGCGCTCGCGGACCGCGTGGTTCAGGCCCATCGAGCTCGTGATGCCGAGCTTGCAGGAGTCGGTGCCCGGGCAGCTCACGACGTCGTTGATCTCGTCGGCGCCGGCGTCGCCAAGCCCGAGCTCGGTTAGCGCACGCCAGACCTCGAAAACCGTCTCGTCGCGGACCCAGCGCAGCACCAGGTTCTGGTGCACGGTCGTGCGGCAGTAGCCGCCCGAGTAGTCGCGCATGATCTGGGCGAGGCCGCGGAACTGCTCCGGCGTGAGGTCGCCGCGGATCACCTTGATCTGCACCGTCGAGAAGCCGGCCTGGCGCTGCGGCACCACGCTCGTGGTGCGCCAGCGCTCGAACTCGGTGCCGTCGCCGTTCGGGCTGGCGTAGGTGGACGGGATGCCGGGCGCGCCGGCCTCCTCGTCGTCGATGAAGAGCAGCGGCCCGGGGTCGAAGTCGCGCTCGGCGATCCAGTCGCCCTCGAGCTCCTCGTCGACCTGGCGCGCCAGCTCCTCGATGCCGTACTTGTCCACGAACACCTTGATGCGGGCGCGGGCGCGGTTCTTGCGCAGCCACTCCTGGCGGTCGAAGATGCGGAACACCGCCTCGGCGACCTTCAGGTACTCCCCGTCGTCAGCCGTCACGAACTCGCGCAGCGTCGGGGCGACGCGCGGCATGATCGACGTGCCGCCGCCCACGCGCATCTCGAAGCCCTTCACGCCGTCGCGGATGCGCGGGATGTAGGCGATGTCGTGGATGCCGGTGATCGCGCGGTCCTCGTCGGTGGCGGTGAAGGCCGTCTTCACCTTGCGCGGCATCAGCTGCGTGGTGGGGTGGCGCACGAAGTAGCGCACGTACGCGCCCACGTAGGGGGTGGGGTCGAAGAGCTCGCCCTCGCAGACGCCGGCCCAGGGATCGCCGGTCACGTTGCGGACGGTGTTCCCGCAGCCCTCGCGGCTCGAGAGGCCCGTGTCCGAGAGCTCGCGGATCGCCTTGGCGGCGTCGTCCAGCGGGATGTGGTGGAGCTGGATGTTCTGGCGCGTGGTGATGTGGCCCTTGTTGAGGGGCGCGTACTTCTCCACCACGTCGGCGAACGCCTCCATCTGCTCCGGCGTGATGCCGCCGAAGGGCAGCTTCACGCGGATCATCTGCACGTCCGCCTGGCGCTGCCCGTAGACGCCCTGCTTCAGGCGGAAGCCGATGAACTGGTCCTCGGGGGTGTCACCCGCGAGGTACTTGGCGGCCTCGTTGTCGAAGTCGTCGAACTCGCGCTCGAGGATCGGGATGATGTGGCCCGGGACGTTCTCGCGGACCTCCGGGTTGTCCAGGGACCCCTGCTTGCCCTTGCGCTTGGCGCCAGCCGGCGGCGCGGAAACCGGTTCCATCGTAGGAAAGTACCAAAAGTCGGTCGGGATTCCTCCCTTTTATCGGCAGCCGTGTTCTAGGAGCTGACGGCGCGCCGGTACCTGTGGACGGAAAGCACCGCGAACACGGCGATCAGGCCGAGGCACCAAGCGAACGCGGCCCACACGTCGTTGCCCGCGGGGGCGTCCACGAAGAGCGCCCTGGTGGCGTCGACGATCGTGCTGACGGGGTTCGCATTCGCGAACGCCTCGATGGCTGCGGGCATCGATTCAGGCGGCACGAAGGCCGACGACGCGAACGTGAGCGGGAAGATCACCATGAAGCCCAGCGCCTGCGCGCCCTCGGCCGAGCTGGAGCTGAGCGCCACGAACGCGAACACCCACGAGAACGCGTACCCGAACAGCAGCAGGAGCCCGAAGCCGGCGATTACCTCGAGCGGACTGGACGTGAAGTTGAAGCCCACCAGCAGGCCCACGACCACCATCACGACGAGCGACACAGCGTTCGTGGCCACGTCGGCCAGCGTCCGGCCCGCCAGCACGGCCGAGCGGGACATCGGCAGCGAGCGGAAGCGGTCGATCAGGCCCTTGCCGAGATCGTCCGACAGCCCAATCGCCGTGACGAAGCCGCCGAACGACATCGACTGGACGATGATTCCGGGCATCAGGAAGTCGGCGTAGTCGTCGTAGCCGGGCGTCTGGACCGCGCCGCCGAACACGTACACGAACAGCAGAACGAACATCAGCGGCTGGATCGTGAACGAGACCCAGAGGTCAGGCTGCCGAGGGATCCGCAGCAGGTTCCGCTTGGCGATGACAGCGGTGTCGGCGACGGTGTAGGCCAGCGCGCTCATGCTGCCGCCTCCTCCTGCTGCTGGTCCTCCTCGGCCTCCTCGGCGGCATGGCCGGTCAGCGAGATGAACACGTCGTCGAGCGTCGGGCGCCGTACGGCGATGTCCGCGATGCCCACGTTCCCCGCGTCGAGCCGCCTGACCGCTTCGGCGATGTCCCCGCGCGCCTTGTCGAGCGGCATCACGAGGATGCCGTGGTCGCACTTCGGGAGCTCGTCGGCCAGCGGCGCCAGCGCCTCGATCGCAGCCTTCTCCTGCTCATAGTTCTTGAGCGTCACCTCGAGCCGCTCGCCACCGACGCGGCTCTTCAGCTCGTCGGGCGTCCCCTCGGCAATCACGTTGCCGTGGTCGATCACAGCGATGCGATCCGCCAGCCGGTCGGCCTCGTCGAGGTACTGCGTGGTGAGGAGCACGGTCGTGCCCGCTGCCACGCGCGCCTCGATCGTCTCCCACAGCTCGAGCCTGCTGACCGGGTCGAGTCCCGTGGTGGGCTCGTCGAGGAACAGCACCGGCGGGCGCGCCACGAGCGCGGCCGCGAGGTCGAGCCGGCGCCGCATGCCGCCTGAGTACGTCTTCGCCAGGCGGTCGGCCGCGTCGGTGAGCGAGAAGCGCTCGAGCAACTCTCGCGCGCGCTCGCGCGACGGGCCCTTCCCCAGGTGGTAGAGGCGCCCCACCATCTCGAGGTTCTCGAAGCCGGTGAGGTTCTCGTCCACCGCCGCGTACTGCCCGGCGAGGCCGATGTGTGCGCGCAGTGCGGCGGCGTCGCGCACCACGTCCAGCCCAGCCACCCGCGCGCTGCCGCCGTCGGGAGGCAGCAGCGTGGTGAGAATCCGCACCGCCGTCGTCTTTCCGGCTCCATTCGGCCCCAGCAGCCCGAGAACCGTCCCGGCCGGCGCGCGCAGGTCGATCCCGTCGAGCGCACGCACGTCGTCGAACGACTTGCTCAGTCCCTCCGCCTCGATAGCGCATTCGGCCATCCGAGCACTGTACGCATCCACGAAGATGCGGCAATGCGTCGCTTCAATCTCTCCAATCCGAGCTTCGTCTACGACTCCGATGACCCCGAGGGGTTCCGCGCCGGCCTCTTCAGGATGGGCCCCGACGCGGGCGCAGAGGACACCGGCACGAGCCTGTACGAGCTGTCGCCGGGGCAGGCTCTCTGCCCGTACCACTACGAGCACGGCGAGGAGGAGTGGATGCTCGTGGTCGGGGGGCGGCCACACCTGCGTACGCCGGACGGCACCGAGCAGCTCGACGAGCGCGACGTCGTGTTCTTCCCGACCGGCCCCGAGGGTGCCCACAAGATCTGGAACGAGACCGACGAGCCGGTGCATGTTCTGATGTGGTCGAACCTCGTGTGGCCAACCGGCACCGCGTACCCGGACAGCGACAAGGTCGGCCTCTGGCTCGCCCCGGGGAACTCCCTCATGGTCCGGCGCGCGAGCGGCGTCGAGTACTACGACGGCGAGACCCACCCGCATTGACAGCGCGGTGCGTTGGGGGTTCACTTGGACGTGGACTCGACCGAGGAGGGCAAGATGCGCCTCAGACCGCAGTCGTTGGAGCGCCGGCGCGAAACGCGCCGCGCGCGGAAAGGGGCCAAGCGTCGCCAGGACCTGGAGCGCCTAGCCGCCCAGCGGACGGCTCTCCGGTCCCGCGACGAGCACACGGGCGGGTATGGCGACCCGCCCTACGAGCCGTGAAAGCGCCCTGGTCGCGCAGGGAGCGGGCGCCGCGCACGGTCTACGTGGGCAGCTACGAGGACAAGCTCTCGCGCCTCAGGGCTCTGCACGTGGATCCGGACGACGACGGCCGCACGCGTGAGGACCGGGAGGCCGAGAAGTGGGAGGGCCGGGCGCCGCCGCAGGGCGGCATGGCCGGGATGCTCTAGACGCTTCCCCAGGGCACCGGGTCGCCCCACGGAGACGGCTCGGCCGCGGAGCGCTTCGCGCCCTCGAAGAGCCCAGCCCGCAGCCACGGGCTGATCGACGGGCCTGCGGAGGGCGGCGGCGCCGTGTCGCGTATGAACTGCTCGATGGCCGCGGCGATCGCGGCCGCCTCCTCCGGCGAGGCAGGCTGGCGTACCTCGATGCGAGGACGAGCGGGACTCTGCTTGCCGTTGCGGCCCATTTCGCGGGTAGCGTACGGCAGGATGGCCGAGGTTCTCGTCTTCCCGCAGGAGGCCGTGCTCCAGGCGCTCCAGCCGGATGAGGCGATCGAGCGCGTGCGCGACGGCTTCGTCGAGTACGCGGGCAACGAGTGGCAGATGCCGCCGAAGACCTATCTCGACGCCTCGCCCAACGGCGACTTCCGCGCGATGCCGGCGAAGGGGGCCGGTCTCGCGATTCTCAAGTGGGTCACCTCGTTCCCCGGCAACCCGGAGGCCGGGCTGCCGGTGGTGATGGGAGTTATCTGCGTCTCGTCCGTGTCGGACGGCGAGCCGCTCGCGCTCGTCGACGTGCGCTCCGTGACCGCGCTGCGCACCGGCGCGGTCGCCGCGGTGGCCGCGCAGGAGCTGGCCCGCGAGGACGCCTCGAGCGTCGGGATGATCGGCTGCGGCCTGCACGGGACCTGGGCGGCGCGCTGCCTCGCCGCGGCGGAGTACGGGCCGGGGGTCTGCTTCGACCCCGACCCCGAGGCGGCGGGGCAGCTCGCGGGCGAGCTCGGCTGGGAGGTGGGCAGCCGCGAGGACGCGCTCGCATGCGACGTCGTCACCTGCGTGACACCCGGCCACGAACCCGTCGTGCGTGCGGGAGAGCTGCGGCCCGGCGTCCACCTGAACATGCTCGGCGCCGACGGGCCGGGCAAGGCCGAGGCCGAGCCCGAGGCCGTGGCGCAGGCGGAGCTCTTCTGCGACGAGTGGGAGCAGGCGAGCCACGGCGGCGAGCTGACGGGGGCCGTGGAGGCCGGGCTCGTCACGCGCGACCAGGTCACAGAGCTGGGCGAGGTCCTGACCGGTTCCCATCGGGGCCGTTCCGCCCCGGATGGGGTTACGCTGTTCGACTCCACGGGCCTGGCGATACAGGATCTCGCGCTCTGCCTGGCGCTCCTCGAGGCGCACCGTGCCGGGCGTGTCCGTGCGGACACCGTCCGGCTCTAGCCGCTCCCCCGACTCCGAAAGCCGATGCGCAAACTCGCCGTCCTCCTCGCCGCCGTGTCAATTGCAGCGCTGGTCGCCGTCGGCTGCGGCAATGACGAGGCCGCGTCCAGCGCCTCGTCGCTCGCCCCGGCGAGCTCGCTCATCTACGGCGAGGTCAATCTCAAACCGGAGGGTGATCAGAAGAAGGCCGTGGACACGATCGTCTCGAAGTTCCCGGGCGAGGGAAGCGCGAGCGACCGCCTGAAGGCGCTGGTCGACGCGGCGCTCAGGGACTCCGACACGGGGATCTCGTACGAGGACGACGTCGAGCCGTGGCTCGGCGACGAGGCAGCCTTCTTCGTCTTCGGCAAGCAGATGGACCAGAACGCCCTGCTGCTGGCGGCCGACGACGAGGACAAGGCGCAGGAGGCGCTCGAGAAGTCCGCCGAGGGCAAGGTCACGAAGAAGACCTACAGGGACGTCGAGTACGTGATGGACGAGGCGGAGGAGACCAATACGGGCGCGGTCTTCGACGGTTTCGTCGTGCTCGGCACCGAGGGCGGCGTGAAGGCCGCCATCGACACGAGCAAGGGCGACTCGCCGCTGGCCGACTCCGACGACTACACGGGTGCGATCGACGAAGTCTCCGACGACCGGCTCGGGCTCGTCTACATCAACTCGCCCCAGCTGCTCAAGGACAACACGAACGCGGCGGCGGGCGTTCCCGAGAACTTCAAGAGGGTCTTCGAGCAGCCCACGGTCATCACGGTGGACGCCGACAGGGACGGTGTGGTGTTCGAGGGCTCGCTGCCCGAGGCCACGGCCGACACGCTGCCATTCCTCGGTCAGGGCAGCGAGCTGATCGAGGACCTGCCTGCCGACTCCTGGCTCGCGCTGGCGCAGCCGGACTTCGACAAGACGCTCGACTTCTTCATCGAGTCCATCGCAGGCTTCGCGGGCGGCCGTGATGTGGTCGAGCAGCAGTTCAAGGCGGCCACTGGCCTCGACCTCCAGAGGGACGTGCTCGACTGGATGGGCGACTTCGCGGTGTTCGTGCGCGGCAGCGGTGAGAGCAACGTGAACGGCGCTCTGATCATCGAGACCAGTGACGAGGCCGCGTCCGGGCGCGTGATCGAGCGCCTGCGCAAGCTCGCGGAGACCCAGGCGGACAACCCCGGCGACCGCGTCGTCCCGCTCTCCGCACCCGGCGGCGGCGAGGGCTTCACGCTCGTCAGCCCCTCCATCCCCAGGCCGCTCCACCTCTTCCAGCGCGGCGGGCGCGTGGTGCTCGCATTCGGCGACGAGGCCGCGGCCGAGGGCGTCGAGGCGAGCCAGCCGCTGAGCGAGTCCGCCGACTACACGCAGGCCGCGGAGTCGCTGGGCGACTACGACGTCTCGTTCTACGTGGCGGTCCCGCCGATCCTCGACCTGGCCGAATCGACCAGCGCGGCCTCCGACGCGGACTGGCAGAAGGCGAAGCCCTACCTCGAGCCGCTCGACGCGCTGGTGGGCGGCACGTCCGGCGACGGCGACGGCCTGAAGTCCGCGTTCAAGCTGATCGTGAAGTAGCGTCAGCGGCATCGTGAACGCGTCCGCCCTGGCAGCCCAGGCCGAGCAGCTGCGCGGGCTGCACGTGCCGGGCTCGCCGCTGCTGCTCGTGAACGCGTGGGACCCGCCGAGCGCGAGACGCCTGGCACACGACGGCTACCCGGCGATCGCCACGACCAGTGCCGGCGTGGCCGAGGCGCTCGGCTACGAGGACGGCAACGTGACGCCGCCGGACGAGATGCTCGCCGCGGTGGCGCGCATCGCGGCGGCCGTGGACGTGCCCGTGACGGCGGACCTCGAGGCGGGCTACGGCCTCGAGCCTGGCGAGCTCGTGGACGGGCTGCTTCGCGCCGGCGCCGTCGGCCTCAACTTCGAGGACACCGACCACGATGCCGGCACTCTCGGCGATGCCGAGCGCCAGGCGGAGCGGCTCGCCGCGATCAAGCAGGCGGGGCGCGATGCCGGAGTGGACGTGGTTCTCAACGCCCGCGTGGACGTGTTCCTCCGCGGCGGCGAGCTCGACGAGGCCGTCCGCCGCGGGCAGCGCTACGCGCAGGCCGGCGCCGACTGCGTCTATCCGATCGGCGTGCGCGGGCGCGAGGCAATCCGCCGGCTCGTCGAGGAGGTCGGCGCGCCGCTCAACGTGCTGGTGATGCCCGCCGGCCTCACGCTGGCGGAGCTGACCGAGCTCGGGGTTGCCCGCGCGAGCTTCGGCTCGGGGCTGATGCACACGGCGATGGACGCGGCCGCGCAGCAGGCGGCCGACTACGCCGGCGGCTAGGCGTGAACGGAGCTAGAGCGGGATGTTCCCGTGCTTGCGCTTCGGCGTGTCGACGCGCTTGGTCTTCAGCGTCTCGAGCGCGCGGATCAGCTTCGGTCGCGTCTCGTGCGGGATGATCACGTCGTCGATGTAGCCGCGCTCGGCGGCCGAGTACGGGTTCGCGAAGCGCGCCCTGTAGTCGCCGATCAGCTTCTCGCGGCGCTGCTCCGGAGTGGGTGAGCTCTGGATGTCGCGGCGGTGGATGATGTTCACCGCGCCCTCGGGGCCCATCACGGCGACCTCGGCGGTGGGCCAGGCGAACACGAAGTCGGCCAGCATGTGCTTGGAGTTCATGACGTCGTAGGCGCCGCCGTATGCCTTGCGCGTGATCACGGTCAGCTTGGGGACGGTGGCCTCGGTGAACGCGTACAGCAGCTTCGCCCCGTGGCGGATGATCCCGCCCCACTCCTGCGAGGTGCCGGGCAGGAAGCCCGGCACGTCCATCAGCGTGAGGATCGGGATGTTGAAGGCGTCGCAGAAGCGCACGAAGCGCGCCGCCTTCTCGGATGCGCTGATGTCGAGCACGCCGGCGAGCTGGGAGGGCTGGTTCCCGACCACGCCGATCGGGCGCCCGTTCAGGCGCGAGAAGCCGACCACGATGTTGCGCGCGAAGTGCTCCTGCACCTCGAAGAACTCGCCGTTGTCGACGAGCAGGTGCACCACGTCGCGCATGTCGTAGGGCTTGTTCGGGTTGTCCGGGACGATGCTGTCCAGCTCCGCGTCCTGGCGGTTCGGGTCGTCGCCGGTGTCCATCTGCGGCGGGATTTCGAGGTTGTTCTGGGGCAGGAAGGACATCAGGTAGCGCACGTCCTCCAGGCAGCTCTCCTCGTCGTCGGCGGCGAAGTGCGCCACGCCTGACTTCGAGTTGTGCGTCATCGCGCCGCCGAGCTCCTCGAACTCCACCTCCTCGCCCGTGACCGTCTTGATCACATCGGGGCCGGTGATGAACATGTGCGAGGTCTCCTTGACCATGAAGATGAAGTCGGTCATGGCCGGGGAGTAGACGGCGCCACCCGCGCAGGGCCCCATGATCGCGGAGAGCTGCGGCACGACGCCGCTCGCGAGCGTGTTGCGCAGGAAGATGTCGGCGTAGGCGCCGAGGCTGACCACGCCCTCCTGGATGCGCGCACCGCCGCTGTCATTGAGGCCGATGACCGGCACGCCCACCTTCATGGCCTGGTCCATCAGCGCGCAGATCTTCTGCGCGTGCATCTCGCCCAGCGCGCCACCCGAGACGGTGAAGTCCTGGCTGAACACCGCGACCGGCCGGCCGTCGATGGCGCCGAAGCCGGTGACCACGCCGTCGCCGAGCACGGGCTTGAGGCCGAAGTCGGTGTTGCGCGTCTCGATGAGGCGCCCGGACTCCTGGAAGCTGCCCTCGTCCAGCAGCAGCTCGAGGCGCTCGCGGGCCGTGAGCTTGCCCCGCTCGTGCTGGGCGGCCACGCGCTCGGGGCCTCCGCCCTGCAGGGCCTGCTCGTTGCGGCGGCGCAGGTCGTCGAGACGCTGGGACATCAGGAGGGCTCCGGCGGGCGCGGCGCGGGATCGTAGCGCAGCGCCGAGCAGGGGCGCGAGCGGGAGGCCCGTCACAGCCCGCGGCATTTCCTGATGAGGAGAAACCGCTGCGTCGCCGAGGGCGACGTCCACCGCGAGCTCCAACCGTCATCTCCCCGAGGTCCGTCATGTCCACGTCCCGTCTTCCGCAGGCCCTGCTCCTCGCCGCGACCGCCGCCCTGCTGGGTGCGCGCGCTTCGGCGCAGACCGTCATCCCGCTCAACCCGAAGGCCACCTTCCTGCACACGAGCTCGGACCCGGTGCCCAGCTCGACGCCGGTCTCGCTGGCGCCGCTGGGCATCACGGCCGGCAAGTGCGTGCGCATCCGCCCCGTCGGCGACTTCGACTTCGGGCCGGCAGGCGACACCGGCATCGGGTGCATCGGCGTCTTCAGCGCGAGCCCGACGATCCTCGCCGCCTCGCTGCTGCACCGCGTGCCGGATGCCATCGACGCCGGCACCGACTACGTCTCGGTCAGCACCTTCTTCGGCAACCAGCCCACGGACATCGCCGAGGACTTCACGATCGCTCTCGACGGCGGCCAGCCGGAGACCACCGTCGAGGTGCCGGCCGGCGCGGCCTGGCTCTTCCTGTCGACGGCCGACCACTACTTCTCGGACAACATCGATCCGGACGCCGACTGGGGCGTGGACCTCACTCTCGTCGGCTGCTGGAAGGACCTCGGCCTCGGGCTCGCCGGCGTGAACGGCACGCCCGTGCTGTCCGGCGCCGGCACGCTGCTCGGCGGCGACCCGCTCACGCTCGCGCTCGGCAACGGCAAGCCGTTCTCGTCAGCCGCGCTCGTCCTCGGCTTCAGCCAGCTGAACGCGCCCTTCAAGGGCGGCACGCTGGTGCCGGCGGCCGACCTGCTGATCCCCGGCCTGCCCCTCGACGCCGCCGGCGCGCTCGCGCTGCCGGCCACCTGGCCCGCGGGCCTGCCCTCGGACTTCACGCTGTACCTCCAGGCGTGGATCACCGATGCCGCCGGACCGCACGGCTTCTCCGCCAGCAACGGCCTGTCCGCCACGACGCCGTGAGCGGAGCGGCGCGTGCGGCTCGCGCGGGTGCAGGCCCGCGCGGGCCGCGCGCGCTCAGGCGCCGCCCTGCGCCTCGAGCGCCTCGGCCAGGTTGGCCAGCGCGCGGAAGAGGCGCTGGCGCGCGGCGGCCTCGCTGCACTTCAGCTCCGCGGCCAT
>Ga0075428_100003229_pt1 | contig 17838 bp, 21 predicted proteins | sample RhiMetdeltSRZDD2_FD_75291 | JGI IMG/M metagenome (GOLD analysis project Ga0075428, IMG submission 75291) | Populus rhizosphere microbial communities from Tennessee, USA - Rhizosphere MetaG P. deltoides SRZDD2 | ecosystem: Host-associated > Plants > Roots > Rhizosphere > Soil | place: USA... | reverse complement strand
GTCGCCGCGACTTCGACGACGAGCATTGTCGATCGCAGCCGTCGCATGCCAGCGCCGTCGGTCGTGGTCGCACCCGATCGCTGCAGCATCGCGGCGAGCCGCCCTCGCCGTAACAAGCCAAGCGGCGGCAGCGTGAGCGCAATGAGCGCCACGATACCGACCGCGGCAAAAACCAGCATGACGGTGGTGTCGATCGCGATCGAAGCGGTCCCGCCCGGTGCCGGTCGTCCAAGTTGCGCTTCGATCAGCGGGGTGAGTAATTGCAAGGTCGAGCGGCTCATCACGAAGCCGATCGAGAGCGAGACGACGAGCAGCACGCAGGTTTCCGCGACGAGCAATCGCAGCAGTCGTGCATTCGTCGAGCCGAGAGCGAGCCGAAGGGCCATCTCTCTCTGCCGCCGTGCCATTCGCAGGACGATAAGGACCGCGACGTTGGCAAATGCAATGAGCAGGAGCAAGGCCGCCGCGACGATGATGCCGGTGAGCACAGGACGCAATCGGCCCGTGTAACGCTCATGCGCTGATTCCAGGCGGACGCCGCTCCAATCGGCCGGCACGTCGCTGGCGACTTGCAGCGCAGCCTCGGTGAGCCGCCGCTGTGCGAGCGCCGGTGGCACTCCCGGTCGCAGACGCGCCATGTAGTAGCGCCGAGCCGATCCGTCCATTGGCACGACGACATCGATGGGTTGCGTGCTGTCGCCGCCGATGTAGAAGTCGCGTGGCAGCACGCCGACAATTCGAAACTGCTCGACGCGACCCGCCTCGGTTTCGGTGCGCAGTTGGCGGCCCACCGTGGCGGGATCTGCGCCGAAGCGCTCCCGCCAGACGCTATAGCCGATGAGCACCGAAGGCTCGGCAGTGCCATGAAAGTCATCCGCGACCAGAAGCCGGCCGGCAGCTGGCTGCAACGCAAGGCCAGCGAGCACGCCAAATGTGACCCTGCGGCCGCGCAGCGGCGGAGCCGCACCACCGTCGGCCACGAAGAACGTGTCAGCTGCCGACGCGAGCGGGTATTCGACGACGTCGTTGAGCGAAGCCCAGTCCATTCCTGACAAGCCACGCGGCTCCCATGGACCGGGCGGCGCATACATCACGTGGTAGACACGATCGGCCGCCGGGTACGGTAATGTCCGAATCAAGTACGCGTGCACGACCGCGGACGTGATCGCCGCGAGCGCGATCCCGAGAGACAGAGGCAGCACGACGCCGAGCGCGAAGGCTGGTGATCGATTGAGCACACGGAACGGGCTATGGGCCATGAGAGGAAAGACGGCGGTGCGACACTAATGTTAACGACACTTCGATCATCTGCCGGAAACGATACACTGCGGCCTGTTGCCGGCGCTTTCGCCGCCATCGTTTCCTGAACGTGCAAATCCGATGTTCGGTCCACTCTTCGTCTGCCACGCAAATTGCTGCCGCTCAGTGCTGGCTTGTTATCTGTATCGACATCTCTGGCACTCGCCTGCGTGTTCGGCGGGGTTGGAGCCAGGCGAGCTGATCAACGATCGTGCGGAGCGGCTGCTGCGCGCGTGGGGTATCGATGCGAGCGGACATCGGCCGGCGAGAGTGACCCGCGACGCATGCGTGGCGGCGGACGCAATCTTCGTCATGGGACCATCGTACCTGCACCGCCTGCTGTCGGAATACGGGGAGGACCTTGCGACCAGGTCCTATCTGTTCGCCGATCCATTCTCGAAACCCTCCTCGTTCGACAACCGGGCATATATAGTGTGGGACCCATCGTTCGACGATCGCCCGACGAACGAGCTGTTGAACGAGGTATCGTGGATGCGCGAGCGGGTTCGGGAAATTCGTCCGGCGCTCATCGGACACGGCCCACGGCTGATCCCCGTCAGTGAGTACTTGGACCTGTGCAAGACCGTTGATCCAGGAAGTCATTGACGAACGCGGCAGACGCGCAGGTTGCTGCGGCAACATTATCGGAGGTTTTGTGCGATCAACTTCATGTCGCGTCCTCGTCCTTGCAGCGGCTCTGAATCACATTCGCGTCGCCGTAAGCGGCAACGTCGGCGACACCAAGGTTGATGTGGCCGTTGATGTATCACGATCATGATTCTTTCAATTTCAATTCACGCTCGCCCGCGGCTTCGATGCGGATTGGCGGCGGTCGGCGTCACCGTCGTGCTCGCACTCTCCCCACAGCTGTGTGCGGCACAATCGCGGCCGCTTACCGAAGCTTCTTCAGCTGATGTCCTCGCGGGAAAGGAGGTCTTCGACGCACAGTGTGCACTGTGCCACGGCGCCGGTGGCGCAGGAGGTACGGGACCGGATCTGCGGCGTCCGCGGCTGCTCCACGCGACAAACGATCAGGAACTCATCGCGGTAATTCGCGACGGCATTCCCGGCACAACCATGCCGTTCGCGGAGCTGACTCTCAGCCCGCCGACGATCTGGCAGACAGCGGCATATGTCCGTTCGCTCGGTCGCGTCGCACGCGAGCCGATCAAAGGCAATTCACAGCGCGGCGCCATTCTGTACGAGGGCAACAAGTGCAGCGATTGCCACACCGTGAGCGGGAAAGGGGGCACACTCGGTCCGGATCTCTCGCTCATTGGTGTACAGCGCGGGCCGGCGTCGCTTCGTCAGTCATTGGTCAATCCCGCTGCAGAGCACGCGTCGAAGTATGGTGTCGTGAAGGTGTCGCTGAAGTCTGGCAGCGAGATTCGCGGAATACGCCTCGACGAGGACGTCTTCTGGATCCTTCTCCGCGACGCATCCGGTCGCGTGCACACCCTCTCGAAAACCACGATCGGTCAGATGGAACGGGAGAAGGAGGGCACGCTGATGCCGTCCTACCAGAGTCTACGCGACGCCGATCTCGATGATCTCGTCGCATATCTCGCGGCATTGCGAGGTGAGCGATGAGCGCGCAACGTGCCCTCGCTGCACTGATTTTCCTGCTCGCGATCTCGGAGGTCCCCGGGCGAGTTCATGCGTCGAATCAGTCGCAGAGCGCGGAACCGGCTGGTGACTGGTTCACCTACTCCGGTTCGTACCGCTCGGAGCGATATTCGGCGCTGACGCAAATCGCCGCTGCGAACGTAACCCGACTGCAGGTAGCCTGGGCCTACCAATGTGGTGGCGCTGGCTCGGTGGAAGCGACACCTCTCGCGGCGAATGGTCTCATTTACCTGACATGTCCACCAGCGAGTGTCGTGGCATTGTCGCCGCAGACCGGCCGCGCGGTGTGGAAGTGGACGCGAACGTTGCCGCAAGGCGTGATCACCGTCGGATTCGGAAGAACGAATCGCGGAGTGGCAATTGCAGGCGACAACGTGTACTTCGGGACCCTCGACGGCAAACTGGTCGCACTGGATGCGCACTCAGGCATCGAGCGGTGGACCGTTCCGGTTGCGGAGAACGCCGAAGGGTACTCAATAACGGCAGCGCCGCTGGCGATCGAAGGAAAAATCGTTGTCGGCGTAAGCGGTGGAGAAGCAGGCGTGCGCGGATTTCTTGATGCGTACGACGCGGCCACTGGAAAGCGCGTCTGGCGCTTCTGGACTGTGCCGGGTACTGGTGAAGAGGGAAACGAGAGCTGGTCGGGCGACAGCTGGCGACGCGGAGGAGGGACGACGTGGCTCACGGGGTCATACGACCCCCAGTTGAAGCTGCTTTACTGGGGAACCGGAAATCCCGCCCCGTGGAATGGAGATGCGCGGACCGGCGACAACCTCTATACGTCTTCGCTCGTCGCGGTCAATCTCGAGACCGGTCAGCTGCGCTGGTACTTCCAGTTCACGCCACACGACACGCACGACTGGGATGCCAATCAAATACCTGTCTTGATAGACGCCGAGATTGGCGGGCGCCGTCGAGCGCTCGTCGTCACCGCCAATCGAAATGGCTTCTACTACGTGCTCGATCGCGCGACGGGCGAGTTCCTGGCGGGCAGCGAGTACGCCAGGCAGACGTGGGCAACGGGGCTCGATGCGAATGGGCGTCCGCTCGTTCGTCCAGGCACTGAGCCGACAGAAGCGGGAGTACTCGTCTACCCCAGTTTGCAAGGCGCGACCAACTGGGGCAGTCCGGCATACAGTCCGCGCACAGGCATGTTCTATGTGGCGGCGCGCGAGATGGGCTCGATCTATTACAAAGCCAGGAAAGTGGAGTATCACCCGCGTGCGTATTACACCGGCATGACCGAACGAGCGCTTGACGAAGAAGCGTCTGGCGCGATCCGCGCGCTCGACGCGGTCAGTGGCCGGAAGACGTGGGAGTTCCCGCTGCCGTCCCCGCCGTGGTGCGGCGTCCTGGCCACAGCCGGCGGGTTGGTGTTCTCCGGTTCGAACGAGGGAAACTTCTTCGCGCTGGATGCCTCGTCCGGCCGGCCGCTCTGGTCGTTTCAGACTGGCAGCTTCATCCACGCCGCACCGATGACGTTCATGGTAAACGGATCCCAACATGTCGCGATCGCGAGCGGCAATGCGCTTTTCGTGTTTGCCTTGGCAGCGGCGCAGTGACGCGCGGAGCCTGACTGGAACTCGAGTGGACAATACCCGCACTTTGATGGAGGAGTAGTCGTGCGATCAAGCTTCTGCGGAGTTTTAGCCCTTGCAACGGTGTTGTGTTTGCCGGCCTGCCAACATGCCGAAAGCACCTCGTCGGAAACGTCGACCGGGACAGCACCGTCAGCCGTCGCCGATAAGCCTTTTCTCGCTGGTGGAAAAATCACCTTTGACCTTGATGGCGGAGGGTATGACATCAGGACCGCCGCCGATAATCACGTTCGCGTCGCGATGAGCGGCAATACCGCCGACACGAAGGTTGACGTGACGGTGAACGGCAGCAGTGCAGACGTAAAGATCAAGAACACTCCACATAACAACTTTCGAGCGGTCGTCGAAGTACCTGCCACGGCCGATCTGGTCGTGCGCCTCAGCGCTGGTGAGCTGAAGATCGCGGCGGTCACTGGAAACAAGGATGTTGAGAGTTATGCGGGCAACGTTGAGATCGCAGTTGGCGATCCGAACGATTATGCCGGCGTCGACACGACTGTGAAGGCGGGCGACCTCGATGCGAGCCCATTCGGCGGCTCGAAATCAGGGCTCCTCCAGCAGTTCACCTGGTCCGGCAGCGGGAAGTACACGCTGCGGGCGCATCTCGGCGCCGGGAATCTCGTACTCCGAAAGTGACCCATTTCCGTGATTGCCGTTATCGCCGGCGATGTCATCGGGTCGGTGCACGAGCACGGAATGGGGAAGTCGACTGACTTTCCACTGTTTGATCCGCTTTGCCGATTCACTGACGACACGGTTCTCACGGTAGCGACCGCACACGCGATTCTCACCGGCATGCCGTACGATGTCGCGTACCGGGATTTCGGGCGGCGATACCCGAATGCCGGATACGGCGGATCCTTCTACGACTGGCTCTTCGCCGACGATCCTCGCCCGTACAACAGTTGGGGAAATGGTTCCGCCATGCGGGTTGCGCCAGTGGGCCTTGCATTCGATCGCGTCGACGATGTGTTGCGCGAGGCGGAACGGAGTGCAGCGGTCACGCACAACCATGCGGAAGGCATCAAAGGCGCGCAGGCAACGGCACTCGCCGTGTTCATGGCTCGGTCCGGCGCATCAAAAAGCCAGATTCGAGAGGAATTGGCCGAGCGATTTGGTTATGACCTGCACCGGACCATAGAAAGCATTCGACCTGGCTATCGATGGGATGTCTCGTGCCAGGGATCCGTTCCCGAAGCGATTATTGCGTTTCTCGATTCGTCAGATGTGGAACATGCGATCAGGCTCGCCGTGTCGCTCGGTGGCGATGCTGACACGCAGGCGGCGATTGCCGGTGGGATCGCCGAGGCCTACTACCGCGTGGTGCCCGAGCACGTGGTCGATGCCGTGCGAGGATGTTTGCCTGCACCATTCATCGACGTCATCGACACGTTCGGCCGCAGATTTCCGTTGCCCCGTTGATCCGTACTACTGAAAGAGTCGGGTGAACATGAAGGTCGTGCGCATCGTGTTGCTCGTGCTCCTTGCACTGACCTGCCTGTTGCAGTGTCTCGAGGGCGCTGCCTCCATTGCCAACCCCGCCGGCATGATGGCCGGACTCAATCTGACCATGTCGCCGGACGTCGAGGTGCCGCTCACGTTTCTGGGGATCGCGATGATCGTGCGTGGTGCCGTGACCGCGATCGCGTTCGGATGGATCATGCAAGGTAAACCCGAGGGACTTTTCCTCGCGCGGTTTGTCGCCCTGACGATTCTTCTCAGTGCTCCGGTCGTCTATCTGAAATTGCATCGAATGGACTTCGCCGTCGGGGATCTTGTGCAAGGCGTGCTTCTCCTCGTACCGGCACTGGTTCTCAAGAACGAACGCTGATCTCTGTTCGCTCTCTGTTATCCTTCCCGCGTGACGACCACTCAGACCATGCCGGACAAGCGGGGTGCAGGTGGCACCCCCGGCGGTGTTGGGCAATTCTTCATCGGATTGACGATGGCGGTCGTTGGCATCTATCTGCTGCTCAATCAGGTGCAGGTGACGACGTCATTCTGGAACTTCGGAAGGTTTGGCGGCTTCGGTCCTACGCTGCTTCCGCTGCTGGTTGGTGTCGCATTCCTGTTCTACAACGGAAAGTCGATCGTCGGATGGCTGCTGATCGGGCTCGGCCTCGCGATCATTCTCGCCGGCATCCTGATGAACATGGACATCTACTTCCGTCAAACGACACTGTTCAACACGATCGTGATGCTTGGACTGCTGTTCGGTGGTCTCGGCTTGATCGCTCGATCGCTGCGCAGCGCCTAGAGGTCAGGCGGAAGCCACAAGTATCGGGAGGAGAGCGCTCGGATCCCGGATCCCGGAAAACGGATCCCGGAGAGACATCATGCCATTAGCATTCACCCTCGACGATCTGCTCAGCTATTCCGAGTGGGAACGCGCGCAGTGGCGCGAGTGGCTGCACGAGCAAGGGCCGGCCGCACTGGCTGTGGACCTTGGCCCTAACAACAACGGCCGCATTCGCACGATCGGTGAGCTCGTGCGCCACATCTTCTCGGCCGAAAAGCGCTACGTTGAGCGATGCCTCAAGGCGCCGCTCACCGATACGGCGACCATTCCCGCTGACGATGTCGACGCGCTCTTTGCCTTCGGCCTGGAGAGCCGCCGCGCGTTGCGCGAGCTGCTTGCGTCATTTCCCGATTCAGAATGGAATGCGTCGCGAGAGATGTCATTCGGGACCCACACGCGAATCGTGACCTGTCGCAAGATGATTCTCCAGGCCATCACTCACGAGTTGCGTCACTGGGCGCAGATCGCAGCATTTCTCCGGCAGGCTGGGTACAAGCCAGGATTCCACGACGTGATCGCGAGCCCTCTATTTGATTCGTCACCGACGATCCCCGAAGGGACAGGGCGGTGAGTCGCTCGAGGAAAGCCACCGCGCTGCTGCTCTCTGTCGGCCTGCTGCCGGCACTGTCGGGGCAACGGGCTGCCCCGTCGCTCGATGGGATCTGGCAATCGGATGGCTACGGTCTCCTCATCGACATCCAAGGCTCGCAGCTGCGCTCGTCTCAGGTCACGTCGATCAGTTGTGTGCCCTGGTGGACCGCCCAGCGCGTTGAACGTGACGTCAGCAACGGCGAAGTCGTGTTCAATCGCGGCGATGCCGAGGTTCGCGTGACGCGAGGTTCATCACCGGATGCGCTTTGGATGCGCGAGGGTGTTTCGATTTCGCGCATCAAGCTGCATCGCATCAGCGCTCAACCGGAGAATTGCCGGCGAACGTGGGAGAACACACCGATCACCAACTATGCGGTCTTTTGGCAGACCTTTGCCGAGCAGTTCGCGCTGTTCCCGGTCTATCGAACCGATTGGGCTGCGGTCGATCGAAAATATCGGCCGCACGTGACCCCATCGACCACGCCTGAAGAGCTCTTTGCGATCCTTCGTGAAATGATCCTGCCATTTCACAACGCCCACACCAACATCAATGCCGCATCGATTCACCGCCAGTATCTGGGCTACCGACCAGTGTCGGAAATCGGCCGGACGTTGCAGCAAACAAGCGCGCTCTCAATCAGCGAGATTCTGGGGTTGTTCAACCGGGAGGCGCAGCGAAGCAAACAAATCGTCGAGTCCAAGTACATGGACGACCGGTTACGTTCGTACGCAAACGACGTGATCCACTTTGGAATCTTGAAGGGCTCGATCGGGTATTTGCGGATCGTCGCGTTCGATGGATACACAAAGAGCGGAGTGTTTTCGGAAGAAACGTCAGTGCTCGACGCCGCGCTCGACGACGTCTTGACCGATGCCGGCCGGATGAAGGGCCTGATCATCGACGTCCGCGTGAATACTGGTGGTGCCGACCCGTTGTGCCTGACCATCGCTTCCCGATTGACCGACGCAAAGTACCTGGCCTACTCGAAGGTGACCCGGAACAACCTGGCCGGGCCGTTGCGCCTTACAGAGCCACAGTCCGCGTGGGTTGATGTTTCGGCTCGGCCTCGTTACCTCGGCAAAGTCGTCGTATTAATCGGGCCTGAAACGATTAGCGGCGGCGAGACATTTGCGATGGCGCTCCTGGGAAGACGACCGCGAACCGTGTTCATTGGCGAGAACACCCAGGGCGTGTTTTCGGATGTGTGGGGCCGTAAATTGCCAAATGGCTGGACGTTTGGGGTCCCGACTGAACTCTATCTGACCGAGGCTGGCAAATCTTTCGACGCTCGCGGCGTTCCGCCGGATATTCGCGTGCCGGTGTTTCCCGGGAGTGATCTTGAGAGTGGCCGCGATGGCGCACTCGAAAGGGCGATCCAGCTGCTGTCCAGCACACGAACACGCGGCGCGGGCTCCGATTGATGCTCCGCATCTCTCAACGCGCACATGTTCTTGCGGCCTGCCTGATAGTCGCGTGCGGCGTTGATCCCGATCTGCACGCGCAAGCGGCTCCGAATCCGCGGTTCGACGCCCTGGTCTCCCTCACTGAAGCCAGGATGAAAGAACTCGGCGTGCCAGGCGTGGCGCTGGGAATCGTCTCCGGAAACGATGTGACGATCCGCGGACTCGGTATGACCAATATTGAAGATCCCGTGCCTGTCACGGAGCACACGGTCTTTCCCATTGCCTCCATCTCGAAGACTTTCGCTGCGACAGCGATGATGCGGCTCGTCGAGCAGGGAAAGATTGATCTGCGCGCTCCGGTGCGCACATACCTCCCGGATTTCCGTGTGCGCGACGAGGCGGTGAGCCGCGAGGTCACGGTCTGGCACCTGCTCACCCATCTCGGCGGTTGGGAAGGACAGGTGTCTGCCCCGGAGCGTGGTTCCGAGACCCTGAAGAATTTCGTGTCGTCGGTCACGGACCTGATGCAGGTTGCGCCTCCCGGGAAGGCGTGGAGTTACAACAACGCCGGATTCAGCATTGCGGGACGCGTGATCGAAACTGTGACGGGCACATCGATCAATCGGGCGATCAGCGAATTCGTGTTCAAGCCCCTCGGCCTCCAGCATGCCGGAACGACTGCCGGCGAATTCATCGCCAACCGTTTCGCCGCGGGCCATACCGTTCGCGACGGAAAGACGATCCTGCAGCGGCCGTTCAATCCATCGACCAGCGTGACCGCGGGTGGCGTTGGCTTGTGCATCAGCGATCTTGTTACCTACGCTCGGTTCCACATGGGCGACGGCACTGCCGCCGCTGGCGAGCGCGTGCTCAAGCGGGACACATTGGAGCAGATGCGTACCCCGCAGGCACATAAGCAAGGTACGGACGATGACATCGGATTGGCGTGGCATATTCGCCAGGTTGGATCCGTTCGCACATTCGGACATGGCGGCACGTTGGGCGGACACATTCTTCTCCTCGAGATCGTGCCGGAGCGGAATTTTGCGATCGCGATCCTGACCAACGCGAGCACCGGCTGGCGACTGATTCAGGATGTCGAGCGCGAAGCGTTGACGTCGTACCTTGGTGCCACGTACTCGGAGAATCAGGCCATCGCGCACCGCGGACTGGTCGAGACGATTCCATCATTCAAGCCTCTCGAGTCACAACCGGATTTGACTCAGTACCTGGGGACGTACCGGCGCCCGAATAACTCGTACGTGGTGAGCGTCGAGAGTGGTCGACTCTTCGTTCAAGATCGGCCGAACAGCGGCGGAATCGACTCCGGAAACGCCGTCGCCTTCTATGGCCCTGACCGCGTCGCCGTGATGGCCGGCCCCGATCGCGGTCAGTCGATCGAGTTCGTGCGCGACGATCAGGGAAGCGTCAAGTGGATTCGTGTCGTCGGGCGAGTCGCAGTACGCACGCCATGATCAGTATTGAGCTTGGCTTCCGACTTCAGGCGGAAGCCGAGCAAGTGAGGAGCGATGAGCACTGTTGAATTCGATCTCCTCTGCGCGTTCGAAGGTCACTCGGTTCAGGACATCAGGGCGATCCTCGACGCAGGGTTCGATGTGCGCCAACCGATCAAGGGCAAGTCAATCGCGAACTCGCTGATTGAGATGTACGCGCGATCGGATCAATTCCCCGACTGCCTGCGGCTGCTGCTGGACCGCGGCGCCGTCGTCGACGACCCGCGAATCATCCCGGTGCTCCTCGACGATGCGAACGCGCTGGCGGAGGCGCTCGATGCCGATCCGCTGTTGATCAACCACCGTACATCCCTAATCTCTGCGTTTACCCCGCTCATCGGAGCTTCGCTGCTTCATGTGGCTGCCGAGTTCGGCAACGGGAATGCGATGCGGGTGCTGCTCGAACGCGGTGCGGACGTCGAAGCGAGGGCCGCGTACGACGAACATGGGTTCAACGGTCACACGCCAATCTTTCACACGGTGAATTCCGCCTTCAATCGGTCGGCGCCGCTGCTCGACGTGTTGCTCAGCGCCGGAGCACGGCCGGATGTGCGGCTCGATGGCATTACGTGGGGCAAGGGCTTCGAGTGGGAGACGACGTGCCTTGACGTCACGCCGATTTCGTACGCGCAATTGGGCCTGTTGCCGCAGGTCCATCGGAGCGAGGCTGATATTTACAGCAACATCGAGCGATTGCTCCGCGCCGCCGGCCGCACCGTGCCGCCTCGCGTAAACGTGCCGAACCGGTATCTCAACGCGCCCTAGGAAATGGCGGCAGCCGACCGAACGAATCGTCGCCGGTTGTGGCGGTGCCCCGAGTGCCGCCGCGTGTTTGCGAATCCTCGGCAATCGCACGCATGCGGACGCTACACGCTTGCGCCGCACTTCAAAGGCAAGTCACCGGAGATCCGCCGCCTCTTCAACGCCGTTCGCGCCGCGATCAGGCGCATCGGTCCGGTTCGCGTTCTGCCGGAGAAAACGCGGATTGCCTTCCAGGTGCGAATGTCGTTTGCTCAGGTCACGCCCCGCCGACATTGGCTCGATGGTCATCTCGTTCTGGCGCGCCGTATCGAGAGCCCACGGTTTCGCAAGGTCGAAACCTACTCACCGCGGAATCACCTGCACGCGTTCCGGCTGTACGATGTCGATGACATCGATGACGAGTTTCGAACGTGGCTTCTCGAGGCGTATCGTGTCGGCCAGCAGCGGCATCTCAAAAGCGGCCGCTCCGAGATCTCGACTGAGGATTCGAAAACAGAACGGCCATGAGTGTGCCTAATGATTCCCCTTGGGCATCGCCGGAACCGTCTGCAGGTAGGCCCAGAGGGCTTTGAGCTCAACGTCCTTCATCTGGCCGTACGCCTTCCATGGCATCTGCGGCAGGATGTCGCTGCCGTCCTTCCGTTTGCCTTCGCGCAGCGCGCGGACGAAATCTGATTCGGTCCAACCTTTCAGTCCGGTCGCGTCCGGCGTGAGGTTCGCGACAATCGGCATATTTGGATCGCCGGCGATTTTTCCGCCCGACAGATTGTCCCCATGACATCCACGGCAGACTTGCGCAAGGTGGGCGCCGAGCTCGACGCTGGCCGCTTCGACGGGCGGTTCCACGAGATGAGGCTTCTCGTGATCGATCGTGTACGCCGAGAGTGCACTCGAACCGAATCCCACGATAAAGGAAAACACCGGGCCGATGCGGACCGGGTTCGTTGTGCGATCGACAGGCGGCCGGCTCTGGACGTACGACACGATGTCCGATAATTCGTGATCGGACAGGTTCACGAACTCGGTCGCCGGCATCGAGGACGACTGGCCGGTGTGCCGCACGCCGTGCCGGACCGCGCGGTCCCAGTCGGCAGCGGAGAATCCCCGGGTCACGCCTCCCGCCCCGCTCGTGAGATTCGGCGCCACCCAGTAACCGACAATGGTCTGGTCGATCAGCACTTTTCCGCCGAGGTCGGCCCCGTGACAGCCTTCGCAACCGACGCGGGTCTTGACCAGGTATTGGCCGCGCGCAATCGCATGCGCCAGTGCGGCCTTCTGGAGATCCACGCCGGCAATCGGATCCGGGGCAGGCGCTCCAGCAGCCACTCGTTCCGCACGCAGCTTTTCCATCTCGGCCTGACTGAGAGGGAATGGAATGGGGAACGAGACAGCATGGATCGTCCACTGTTTGTTGTATTTTCGACCGGCAACGACGTGCGCGAGACCGACGGCACCGAGCGCGAGCAACAACAAGACACACAACGCCCAGCCAACGATTCTGAACAGTTTTCTCATACGGGATTTCTGATCATACCGCAGTCGGCGTTCCATGTCGCGGTTGGCTGCATCGGTCCACTCGGGACGATCTACTATGCCTAGAGATGGAGAGACGGCATGACGAAGTCCCAGCACATCGGAATCGTTGCCGTGAGTGGCGAAGGGGCCGCCTTGTGCTATCGCACGATCTGTGTCGAAGGGGCCGCCTTATTCGGCGCCCACGACCACCCCGAGATCACAATGCACACGTACTCTCTCGCAGAGTACATGCGTCACATCGAGAACAATCGATGGGATGAAGTCGGTCAATTGTTGCTCTTGTCTGCGACCAAGGTGGTGAACTCGGGTGCCGAGATGCTTGTCTGCCCGGACAATACCGTTCATCAGGCGATCGACCTGATTCGCCCGCAGTCACCGGCCCCGTGGCTGCACATTGCCGAGGAGGTGGCGGCGGTTGCAGCCAAACGAAATTTCCACCGGCTGGGAATTCTTGGTACGCGGTATTTGATGGAAGGGCCTGTTTACACTCGAGCGCTTGCCGAGCGCGCGATCGCGTATGACACGCCCGACAGTGCGGATCGCGAACGGATCAACGCCGTGATCTTTGATGAACTGGTTCGAGGCGAGTTCAAGGGGACTTCGCGCAGATATTTTCAGGACGTCATCGAGAAGCTCGCCGATCGTGGCTGCGATGCGGTCGTGCTCGGCTGCACGGAGATCCCGCTGCTGATTGCGCAAACCGACTCCGCCTTGCCGGTGATCGATTCCACGCGAACGCTCGCGCGAGCGGCGCTGCGGGAAGCGGCCGTGCGCACGATCGTCTGAGACTCGGCGAAGGCTCGTTCAGGGTACAGACTTCCGCCGACGCGAGGGGCGCGTGTGTGAGGTACGCTTCGGGCTGGACGCAGTCACGGTCCGCCACGCGCTTTGAAGCAAATCGTGCAACGCGTCGTCGTCAATCAGCGCCAGCCGGACAAGCACCGACGGATACCCTTCATAGTGTGGTTTCAGGTAGTAGGTCCGAGGATCGTCAGCGATCAGCGCGTCGCGGTCTTCGAAATCGAGCCGCACGACCAGCGTGTTGGACTCAGCGGACGAGTGAGAGGCGATGCAGGCCAACCACTTGCCGCCGACTTTCAGTGCCGGCTGGCCGTACATCGTGCTCTCCTCGACATCCGGCAGCGTCCGCCCGATTGCCCGCACGACATCAAAGGGGTCACGTCGCCGAGGCACAGTGCCGTTATCCTATCGCCGACGCGTCACGTTGTGCCAACATTGAACTTGAGTGTTGCTGCTGATGCCCGTTTGCGTGACGTCGAGATCTCGCGCTTTTGCCGCGCGCCTGTGGCTTGGGTTGGCGTACGCCGCCCTCGTCACTGCCGGTTGCGGCGGAGCACCGACGGCGCCGGACGCCGTGACGCCGTCAACCTTGCTCACCACCCCGACCAGCGTCGTCGTCGAGGGCAAGACGCTGACGCTTGGCGCCGCGCTCTGGCGCGACTTCATGCCACTCGTGGCGCCGGCTGATGGCAGTTCGATGATCTCGGTGATGCGCGTGCAGACCGAAGACGGTTCGGCGGTACCGGCGGCGATCACGGCCGACACGGTGTGGCTCGTCAGGAGCACGGACGTCTGGTCGGGTATCCCGCGCGAGGAGCGCGCCCGTGACGCCGGCGCATCCAGTTTCGAGATCGTCGCGCGAGACGGACCGAAGTGGGACGTCGGTGCTGCGGTCGATGTGGTCGTCCAATTGCGCACGCGTGGTGGAGTCGTGCGGTTGCGACGGCCGAACCAGGTCGTCCAGGCGACGTTTTAAGGCGCCGCCGCACTCGCGACGGACCGAAGGCTCGACATGGTCAAAGGAATCGCCACAGTCATCTATCACGTCACGGATGTCGAACGCGCAAAGGCGTGGTACGCGCGCGCATTTCAACAGCAGCCATATTTCGACGAGCCTTTCTACGTCGGGTTCAACATCGCGGGGTACGAGCTTGGATTGGACCCGAATCCCGACGGTGGCTCTCCGGGACGCGGAGGGAGCGTTGCGTACTGGCGGGTTGAAGACATCGAGCGCGCCATCGCCCATTTCGCCGACGCCGGTGCCGTCGTTGCCTCGTCGGCGCAGGACGTGGGCGGCGGGATCAAGGTCGCAACCGTGACGGATCCGTTCGGCAATCTGATCGGATTGATCGAGAATCCGAACTTCGCGCTACCCGACTAGAGGTAGCAGAGGTGGCACCTCTGTTACCTTCATTCACCAAATGACTCAACGAGTCGACTACGATCGTGTTGCCGCAACCTACGACTCCCGCTACGAGCAAAACACGTATACGGGGGTCGAGCAGACGCTATCGTCATTCGTTGCAGACGCCGCCGCCCTGCATCACCGTGTTCTGGAGGTTGGATGCGGCACCGGCCACTGGGTCCGCAGGCTCCGACAGTCGAGACACATGGCCTTCGGCGTCGATCCGTCCGCCGGCATGTTGCAGATTGCGCGCGATTCGCTGCCTGGCCAGGTGATTCGCGGCCGAGCAGAGGCGTTGCCGTGCGGCAGCGCGAGTTGCGATCGGCTCTTCTGTGTGAACGCCCTGCATCACTTTTCGGATCCGGCTGGATTCCTTGTCGAGGCCAGACGCGTGCTGCGCTCGCGGGGGGGCGTGCTTACCATTGGCCTCGATCCGCACAACGGACAGGATCAGTGGTGGGTGTACGACTATTTCCCCGCTGCACTCAACGCGGATCGAAAGCGATACCTCCCGACCGGTCGCATCCGCGAGCTCATGACCGCTGCGGGCTTCTGCCGGTGTGAGACTCAGATGATTCAAAACCTGGCGCGTGAGATGACCGTCGGCGAGGCGCGATCTGGCCGCTTCCTGGATCGGAAGGATAAATCGCAGCTGATGGTCATTACCGACGCCGAGTACGAGGCCGGCATAAAACGAATCGAAGCCGCTGAGACAACCGACGAGGCATCAACGATTCTCCGTTCCGATCTTCGGCTCTACGCGACGATCGGATGGATTGGAGACGAGAACAGCAGGTAACATCGATTTCCGTCGGAGGCAGGCTAACGAGATGATCATGAAGTGTGTTCTTGCGGCGGTGATAGCGGCCTTGATTCCGGTCACGGGAGCGATCGATCAAGCGACGAAGGATCCGAAACCAGTCGCGATTTTTGACGGCAAGACGTTTACTGGTTGGGAAGGGAACCTGACGATCTTCCGCATCGAGAGTGGCGCGATCGTCGGAGGTTCTCTGAAGGACAAGATCGTTCGCAACGAGTTCCTGTGCACGACACGCGTGTACGGCGATTTCGAGCTTCGCCTGAAGTTCAAGCTCCTCGGCGGCGACACCGCGAATGCAGGCGTGCAGTTCCGCACCAAACGTATTCCCGACAACCACGAAGTGTCAGGCTACCAGGCCGACATGGGAGCGGGCTGGTGGGGTGCGCTCTATGACGAGTCGCGCCGCAACAAAGTCCTGATCGGGCCTGATCAAGAGAAGATGAACGAGGTGGTCAAACCGTCGGAGTGGAACGACTATGTGATTCGTGCCGAGGGACCGCGCATCCAGTTGTGGATCAATCGGGTCCAGACAGTGGACTACGTCGAGAATGATCCGTCGATCGAATCCCGAGGCGTCATTTGCCCGCAGATCCATGCGGGCCCGCCGAGCGAAGCGTGGTACAAGGACATTACGATTCTCGATCTGACAAAGTGATCCCGCAGCGTGCAGGCGTTGCGACCTCTGCGGCGAGAAGATCTCGCGACGTCAACGGCGCACTGCGACCGCTTCCGCGGTGAGTTCTTCGTCAGGCTCGGGAAGTGCGATCGCGGAGCCGCCAAGCGGATGCCGCGGTCGGAGTCGTGCGCCGACGAGTGCATCCGGCGCATCGTCCAGGTCAGTGTCGTCGAACATCGAGTAAACGCGTGGAATATTCATGCGCTGGCGAGTCAGACCCGCCACCCGTTCGCGGAACGCGCGCATCGCGTGGCCGAGAATCTTTTCGAGTTCTTCGATTTTCCGATTGGCCTGGTCCATTCCCCAATCCTACGCCTTATTGGGCTGTTCACATAGTCCGCTGTACTATGTCGCCCCATGCCGGAAACCCACGTTCCAAAGGTCGAGGACGACGACAAACCGCCTGCGTCGGCAGTCACAGAAACGCGGCCCGCGCGCGGCAAGTCGCTGCTCAAAATAGCGCTCGAAGTTGTGCTGATTAGCGTCGGTGTGTTCCTCGGCCTGGCGGGTGAACAGTGGCGCGAGGATCGCCGCCATCACGAACTGGCGGAGTCCACGTTGCGTCGTTTCCGTTCCGAGATAGAGGAGAACCGCAAGGCGGTCAGCGCTGTTCGCGAGTACCACGCGACCCTCTTGAAGCAACTCCAGGCCTACCTCTCCAAGGATCGAAAATCCAGGAATACCGCTGACGTCACGATTCAAGGGCTGCGGTTTGTCACATTCGACCAGACCGCTTGGGACCTGGCGATGACAACACAGGCGCTCACCTACGTCGATCCTGATCTGGCTTTCGCGCTCTCGCACACGTATAACGTCCAGAAGGTCTTCAACGAATTCACGCGCGGGATGACTCAGGCCATGTATCTCATCCCAATGAAGGACAACTTCGACGCCTTCGCACAGGCAGCGGAGGTTTACTACGGCGACGCGGTGTTCATGGAGCCGAAGCTCCTCGCCGAGTACGACGATCTCCTCCGCCAGATCGATCGAGCGCTCGGCGACTAGCTCGATGCCGAGCGACCGCCCTGAAGCTGACCATGACTACGTGCGCTGGTCGCGTCAGCTCGTCTTCATTGCGATCCTCACGATCGCGGCTCTCGTCCTGCTTTACGTCGCGCGCCTCATCGATCAGCACACGATTCAAATTGTCTCCAGCCAACGGCTCCTGCCGCGCTGGGACCTCGCCACGCACCTGAATCACGGCTGGGAGGACTACCGCCTGCTCGTGACCGGCCGGATCCATCGGCTGCTCTGGGATTTGTGGCTTCAGGGTTACTGGCCGCCCGTACTCTCCATTTACCAGATTCCGTTCTATCTCTCGCTCGGAGGCACGATCGAATCAGGATTGCGCAGCGCGATCGCGGCGTTCGTCCTTACCGGGCTATTGGGATGTGCGTTGATGTGGCGGCAGTGGAGAGAAGCGGCAGCACTGCCTGCAGCGGTTTTTCTCGGGCTGATCGTGTCCTCCCCCTATCTACTCGCGTATGCCTCGGTGACGATGACGGAG
>Ga0075428_100003226_pt1 | contig 17845 bp, 18 predicted proteins | sample RhiMetdeltSRZDD2_FD_75291 | JGI IMG/M metagenome (GOLD analysis project Ga0075428, IMG submission 75291) | Populus rhizosphere microbial communities from Tennessee, USA - Rhizosphere MetaG P. deltoides SRZDD2 | ecosystem: Host-associated > Plants > Roots > Rhizosphere > Soil | place: USA... | reverse complement strand
CCGTTCAGCTGAGGAAGAGGGCGGCACCAATGGTTCCGATCCACGCCACCGCGAGCAGCTGCAGCACCCGGTCCTTCAGTGCGATCTCCTCCGGCTCGCCGGCCAGGCCACCGTCGACGTCGACGGCATACCGGAGGATCGCGATCGTGAACGGAATGATCGTAACCGCGTACCAGGACGCGTAATTGCCATCCCGCTCGAAGGCCCACAGCCCGTAGCAAAGGACGGTCGCGGTCGCCGACAGCGTCCACACGAACCGCAGATAGGACGCCGTGTAGCTCTCCAGCGACTTGCGGATCTTGGCGCCGGTCCGCTCGGCGAGTTGCAGTTCGGCGTAGCGCTTGCCGCCCACCATGAACAACGACGCGAACGTCATGCCAAGCAGGAACCATTGGGACAGCGGGATGTTCGCCGCGGCGCCACCCGCGATTGCCCGAATCAGGTACGCCGACGCGACGATGCAAATGTCCAGCACCGGTTGATGTTTCAGCCCGAAGCAGTATGCCAGCTGCATGACGATGTAGATGGCGATCACCACTGCCAGGTTCGGCGTGGCCAGGAAGGACACCGCGAGGGCGGCGATGCCGAGCACCACCGCTACGGAATAGGCCAACCACTCAGGAACCACGCCCGCAGCGATCGGGCGGAAGCGCTTCGTCGGGTGCTGCCGGTCGGCCTCGACATCGCGCGCATCGTTGATCAGGTAGATGCAGGAGGCTGCCAGGCTGAACGCGACAAATGCGATCAACGCCTTGATCGCAACGTCCCCCACGTCGAATTTGACGTCGCTGCCGAACGCGGCCACCGGCGCGATCAACACGAGCAGGTTCTTCACCCACTGCCGAGGTCGCATCGCCTTGACCAGACCCGTGGCGATGTTGCGGGGCGGGCCCTTGTCCGGTGCGGGTCCTTCAGTCATGTCTTGGGCGCTCTCCGCGCTGCTCTCACTCGAGATGCTCATCCATCCCCTCCAACCCGATCAGCGACTTCCCCGACCGCCTTCGCGACGACCGCGCCGACCGCGACGCCGGTGAGCACGTCGCTGGGATAGTGCACACCAAGCACCAAGCGGGACAACGCCATCGGCGGTACCAGCAGCACCGGCAACGGTAGGCCCGTGGTGCGTGCCAGCAAGATTGACGCTGCGGTGGTCGACGTCGCATGCGCGGATGGGAAGCTCAACCGGCTCGGCGTGCCGACGTTGACCGCGACCGCCGGGTGATGCGGCCGTTCCCGCTTGACCACCCGCTTGATCAACACCGCGCCGGCGTGGGCCACGAACGCACCCACGCCGGCGGCAAGCCACGCCCTGCGGCGTCGGGGTTGCAGCAGTGCACCGAGCGCGGCCACGGCGACCCAGCCGATGCTGTGCTCGCCGAAATGCGAAAGCGCACGCGCGCCGGCAAGCACGCCGGGCCGGTCGGCCACCGCATGCTGAACGGCGATCAGCGCGGCCTCCTCACCGCGTGGGGGCACCGCGGCGTCGTCCTCACGGACTGGCTCAGCCATTGGCCGACGATTCCAGAAGAACCGTCTCCCACTTCTGCTTGCTGGCCAGCACCGGCAGAGCCTCGCGGTAGACCTTGCGCATGCGATTGAACTTGCGGGCCAGCCGCACTTGCCGTCGTACCGACTCGCGAAGCAGCGCAAACATTTTCGCGCGGTCACGCTGCCGGTACACCACACCCCGGCCGTCGGCGGTGGTGACGGTGACCCCGTCGACCCTGGACAGTGAGAACCACCGGGCGTCCTGAGTCGCGACGTTGATCTGCGGGCGCACGTGGTGCTCGGGGTCGTGGGCCTTGAGCTGATGGATGACGCCGCGGGTCAGCCGAAACGAGATCGCCAGTGGGCTGGTGGGGATCCGCACCTTCTTGCGCCACCGCTTGTCCGACGGCGTCGGTAGTGCAGTCGCACTCGGTAGCACCACCGCGTCGGGGTACTCCTGACGCATCTTGCGCACGTCGGGCAGCGCGGACTCCAGGATTGAGAAGATGTGTTCCGGGCCGGCCAGGAAATCATCCATCGCCTTGTTTTGGATCGCGACGGTCGAATACTCAAGGCAGAGAAGGTGTTTGCACGTTGCCTTGAAGTGGCTGGCGATCAGGCCGGTGACGTTGCCGTCCCAATGCAGGGCCGCGACGACCAACCGGTTGCGCAGGTGGAAGTACGCCTGCCAGTCGATCGCATCGTCCTTGTCGCTCCACGCCATATGCCAGATCGCCGCGCCGGGCAGCGTGACCGTGGGATAGCCGTGCTCACCCGCGCGCAACCCGTAATCCGCATCGTCCCACTTGATGAACAGCGGAAGCGGCTGACCGAGTTCCTCCGCGACCTGCCGCGGGATCATGCACATCCACCAGCCGTTGTAGTCGACGTCGATGCGGCGGTGCAGAAGCCTGCTGCGGTACTCATCTTCGTCGTTGAGCTTGTACTTGGCGAAGTTGTGGTCGTATTCGGTGTTGACCGCGTTTGTCCACATGAAGTTCTCGGAATCGACCATCTCGCCCATCACGTGCAGGTGCGACGGCTCCTGCAGGTTGAGCATCTGGCCGCCGACGAGCGTCGGCACCTTCGCGAACCGGTTCATCGCCAACGCACGCAGGATCGAGTCCGGCTCGATGCGGATGTCGTCGTCCATGAACAGGATCTGTTCACAGTCGGTGTTTTTGAGCGCCTCGTACATCACCCGGCTGTAGCCACCCGAGCCGCCGAGGTTCGGCTGATTGTGGATCGTCAGACGGTTGCCCAGCGGGGCCGAGGCCGCGGCGAACCCGGGGTGGTCGACGGCCTTCTTGGTCCCCTGATCCGACACGATTACCGCACCAATTACCTCGTCCACCAACGGATCCGAGGTCAGCGCGGCCAGCGCGTTGACGCAGTCGGCGGGCCGGTTGAAGGTCGGGATGCCGACTGCGACGTTGGCGCGGCCCGGCGCTGGCACCGGCGCATACCAGCCGGCGGTGTGCACGGTGACCTTGGAATTGGTGGTGATGTCGAACCAGATCCAGCCGCCGTCCTCGAACGGTGATAGGTCGATCTCAAACTCGACGGCTGACGGTTCCTCAGATTCCCCGCTGGAGACTGGGGCGCCGCCAACGGTGATCCGCGCACCCGTGGCCTTGGACCGGTAGACGTCGACGCGGGCACTGCCGGTCAACTCGACGCGAAGCACAACCGAGTCGAGCGTCGACCACCGCCGCCAATAGCTGGCGGGGAAGGCGTTGAAGTACGTCGCGAACGAAACCTCGGACTCCCCACCGATTTCGAGCGTCGTGCGGGTCGGCGCATGCGCACGCCTGGCGTTGGTTTCCGATTCCTCTATATATAGCTTGCGGACGTCGAGCGGTTCGCCCGGCCGAGGCAGGATGACTCGGGCGAGAAGACTGATCGCCTTGGATTCCGTGGCGTCGAGCGCGCCGGACGGGATGTCGCTCATGCGCTGGTGCTTTCGTCGTGGAGTGGCGCGCCGTCGCGAAGGTGCGGCGCGAGGGTGTTGTCGTACATGTTCAGTGCGCTGGCGATGGCCATATGCATGTCGAGGTACTGGTAGGTCCCCAGCCGGCCACCAAATAGCACCTTCGATGATGCCGTCTCGGCCTTGGCCCGCGCACGGTACGCGGCCAACAAGGCCCGGTCGGCTTCGGTGTTGATCGGGTAGTAGGGCTCATCGTCGTCGTCGGCGAACCGGGAGAACTCCCGCATGATCACCGTCTTGTCGGTCGGATACGCCCGCTCGGGATGGAAGTGCCGGAACTCGTGGATGCGGGTGTAGGGCACGTCGCCGTCGTTGTAGTTCATCACAGGGGTGCCTTGGAAATCACCGGTGTCGAGCACCTCGACCTCGAAATCGAGTGTGCGCCAGCCCAACCGACCCTCGGCGTAGTCGAAGTAGCGGTCCAGCGGCCCGGTGTAGACCACCGGAGCGTCGGGGTTTTCGGCGCGCAGCGCGTCGCGGACCTCGAACCAGTCGGTGTCCAGTCGCACCTCGATGCGGTCGTCGGCGGCCATGTTCTTCAGCCACGCGGTGTAGCCGTCGGCGGGCAGCCCTTCGTAGGTGTCGTTGAAGTAGCGGTTGTCGAACGTGTAGCGCACCGGCAGCCGTGTGATGTTGCTCGCCGGCAGTTCCTTGGGATCGGTCTGCCACTGTTTTGCGGTGTAGTTCTTGAGAAACGCCTCGTACAGTGGGCGCCCGACCAGGCTGATCGCCTTTTCTTCGAAGTTCTGCGCGTCTTCGGTGTTGATCTCGGCGGCCTGCTCCTTGATCAGCTGGCGAGCCTCGTCGGGCGTGAAGTACTTGCCGAAGAACTGCGACACCAGGCCAAGGCCCATCGGGAACTGGTAGGCCTGGCCGTTGTGCATCGCGAAGACGCGGTGCTGGTAACCGGTGAAGTCGGTGAACTGCCGCACGTAGTCCCACACTCGCTGGTTGCTGGTGTGGAACAGGTGCGCGCCGTACTTGTGCACTTCGATACCGGTCTGCGGCTCGGGTTCGGAGTAGGCGTTGCCGCCGATATGCGGGCGTCGGTCGACGACGAGAACGCGCTTGTCCAGCTGTGTGGCCACGCGCTCGGCAATCGTCAGACCGAAAAATCCGGAACCTACGACAAAGAGGTCAAAACGAGCGGTCATCGGCAGCAAGGGTATCCGACCGCGCCTGCTCGCCCCGAATCCGACGAGAGCGCAAGGTTGCGATCGGCTCACAATTCCGTATCGCCACTTCTACCTCATCAGTCACACCAGTACCGTCGATCTCGTTACACCCAAGAGCACGTACCAGACGTAGTCCATATATTGAGGAGACTTCCGTGCCGAACCGACGTCGCCGCAGGCTTTCGACAGCCATGAGCGCAGTCGCCGCCCTGGCAGTCGCGAGTCCAGCAGCAGTAATCGCCGTGTCCGACTTGGCCGACAGCACCAAGCCGCCGACGCAGCACCGCCAGTTCGTCCAGGCGTCAATGGTCACCGACCTGCCCAACGAACTGATGTCGGCGCTGTCGCAGGGGCTGTCGCAGTTCGGGATCAACCTGCCGCCGATGCCGACGAGTCTGCTCACCGGTTCGGGCGCGAGCACTCCGACGACGCTGACTTCACCGGGCCTGGGAACATCGCCCCTGACCACACCGGGGCTGGGAACATCGCCGCTGACCACCCCCGGGTTGGGAACGCCACCGCTGACCGCACCCGGCGGCCTGGGTACAACTCCGTTGACTGCACCCAGCCTTGGCACCGACCCGGCGGCCGCCGTTCCCGCGCTCGGCGATGGGGCGCTGACCAATCCCGCGCTGACCAACCCAGTTCCTGCTGCCAACGCGGCACTGCCCAACCCGGCGCTGACCAGTCCGACGGGCCTGGCCCCCGGCCTGACCACGCCGCCTGCTACCGGCACCGATCCGGCCCTTGCGTCACCGATCTCCAACGCGGGTGCCCTGCCTGCCCCGGGCGAGGTGCCGATCTCGGCACCCATCGGGTTGGATCCTGCCGCGGGCACGTATCCGCTCCTCGGCGATCCGTCACTTGCGGCGGCCCCTGCCACCGGCGGCAGCAGCGGTCTGCTGGGCGACTTGTCCAGCGCCGCCAGTCAGCTCGGTGCCGGCCAGGCCATCGACTTGCTCAAGGGCGTGTTGATGCCGGCGATCATGTCGGCCGTCAAGCCGGCTGGCGCCCCGGCGGCGGATGCGGCTGCGGCGGCCACCTCGGCCGTCCCTGCAGCGGCCGCTGCCCTTCCGGCAGCCGCGCCGGCACTCCCGGTTCCGGGCATCTAGATCCGGTAAGCAGCCGGCATTTAGTCGGTCCAACAACCGTGTCGGAACAGTGGTAACAACTGACACATACGTAACATCGGGCCGTGCCGTGCCGTCGACCCGCGCCGTCGCTGTTGTTCACCGCCATTGCGGGGACAATCGTGCTGCTGCCGTGGGCGATCAACGGCCTGCCCGGCGACGGCGATAACAGGCCGTCACTACCGGCACCTCAGCTCGCCCAGCAGCCGCTGACCGGCCTTGGTGGCGGCGAAACCATCCGCGAGGTCCACCAGGCCACGCCGTTCTCGATCGTTGCGCTGACCGGCGAGGACCTCACCGGCACCTCGGCCAAGGTGAGGGCGAAGAAGGTCGACGGTTCATGGGGGCCCTGGTATGAGGCCGAGACGCTGGATGGGGTGGGTCCCGACGTGGCGGCCCCCCGGGGCACCGAACCCATTTTCGTCGGCCGCACCACGACGGTGCAGATCTCTGTCACCCGACCGGTCGGTGCGGCACCCACCGGAGCATCGCCGAAGGCACCCGCCAAGCCGGGCCTGGGCTACGTGCCCGCCAACGTGGAGCAGCCGTTCGCGCAGAACATCAACGCGGTGCTGATCAGCCCACCGCAGGCGCCGGTGGACATCGTGCCGCTGCCGTCAGCGGTCACGGTTCCCGGTCAGCCACCCAACATCATCGGCCGCGCACAGTGGGGCGCCGACGAGGCGATGCGGTGCGGAAACACGGTGTACGACAATGGAATTCGCGCTGGAATCGTCCATCACACAGCGGGCAGCAATGACTACGAACCGCAGGATTCGGCGGGCATCGTGCGGTCGATCTACGAGTACCACACCCGCACGCTGGGCTGGTGCGACATCGCCTACAACGCGCTGGTCGACAAGTACGGGCAAGTCTTCGAGGGTCGCGCGGGCGGCATGGACAGACCTGTCGAGGGTTCGCACACCGGCGGCTTCAACCGCAACACCTGGGGTGTTGCGATGATGGGCGATTTCGACGTGGTCCCGCCGACACCCATCCAACTACGGACCACCGGCCGCCTGCTGGGCTGGCGGCTCGGGATCGACCACATCGACCCGCGGGGCACGGTCGTATTGCCTTCTGCGGGCGGGTCGTTCACCAAGTTCGCCGTCGGTGCGACGCCGACGCTGCCGACCATCTTCACTCACCGCGACGTCGGCAACACGGACTGCCCCGGCAACGCGGCGTATGCGCTGATGGACCGGATCCGAGACATCGCCGCCAGGTTCAACGACCCGCCGGGCCCCGCGGATCTGGCCGAATCGCTGCGTGGCGGTGCGATTTTCGCGCGCTGGGATTCGATGGGGGCGATGAACAGTCTGCTCGCTGCGCCTACCTCGCCGGAGGCGTCAGGCGAGGGCCCGACGCGATACGTCACGTTCGACAACGGCGCGGTGTACTGGTCGCCGCAGACGGGTGCCGAGCCCGTCACCGGTGCGATCTACAAGGCCTGGGGGTCGCTGGGCTTCGAGCGAGGCGCGCTCGGCCTGCCGACGAGCGGCGAGATTCAGGAGCCGCAATGGATCGTGCAGAACTTCCAGCACGGCACACTGAATTTCGATCGTGAGAAGGGCACGGTGACCCGCGTCATCGACGGCGTCCCGCTGGAGCTGCCGCCGCCGTCCAGTGAGGCCGCACCGATCCAGCTCGAGCGGTTCACGCCGCCGATCAACCCGACCTGACGTCAGAGCCACCAGCGTTCGAGTACGCGGGCGACGCCGTCCTCGATGTTGGACGCGGTGACTTCGTCGGCCGCTGCCACCGCGTCGGGATGCGCATTGCCCATCGCCACCCCAAGGCCGGCCCAGTGCAGCATCGGGACGTCGTTGGGCATGTCACCGAACGCCACCACGGATTCGGCGGTGATACCCAACGGGCGGGCAAGTTCCTCGACACCAGTGGCCTTGCTGATGCCAAGCGGCACGATCTCAATAAGTCCGTTGTTGGTGGAGTAGGTGATATCCCCTTCCAGCCCAACATGTTTGGCCAACGCAGCGGCCATGTCGGAGCTGCGCGCACCGGCCTTGCGGATCAGCAGCTTGACCGCGGGCGCGCTGAGCAGATCCTCGATGGACACCTCGGTGTTGTCGGGGTTGAGCCAGGCGTGCTCGTAACCGGGCGAGCTGACGAACTGCGGGGTGGCCGCATCGTGAGCGCTGTTCCCGACCCGCTCGACGGCCAGCCCCGCGCCGTCGATGACGCGGGTGGCGACCTCGGCGAGTTCGCCCAGCGCATCGGCGGACAGCGTGCGGGCCGAGATAATCCGGTCCGTGGCCGGGTCGTAGATCACTGCGCCGTTGGCGCACACCGCCATTGGCGCGAAACCCAAGGCGTCGACCACCGGCTGCACCCAGCGCGGCGGGCGTCCGGTCGCGAGCACGAACTGCGCGCCGGACGCCACTGCCGCGTGCACGGCGTCGCGGGTGCGGGCGGTGATCTTCTCATCGTCGTCGAGCAGCGTGCCGTCCACATCGGAGGCGATCAGGTCAGGGGTCACCGGTGACTCTTCGCTTCGCGCTCGGCGCGCTTGCGCGCCCGCTCGGCGAGCTCGGCCTCTTCGAGCGCCTTGGCTTCGTCCATCGTCGGCGCGGAACCGCCCAGCCGGCACGGCACCCAGTACGCGCCCTCGGGATGCGGGTATTCCTCCTGCACCGTGCGCAGAAGCGTAGTCATCCCCTCACGCATCGCGGCGCTCGTCTCATCGGTGGTCTCGGCGGCATCGAGGGGTGGTCCCGCTGCGACGGTGACTGGAATCTTGCTGCGCCGCCCCATATCTCGTGGGTGATCCTTGGTCCATCGCCGGTGTGCACCCCACACGATCAGCGGGACGATCGGTACCTCGGCGTCTCGCGCCATCCGGGCCGCGCCGCTCTTGAACTCCTTGAGCTCGAAGCTGCGGCTGATGGTGGCTTCGGGATAGACACCAACGATCTCGCCCGCCCGTAGTCGCTCGACCGCCACCGCGTACGCACCTCCCCCGGAGGTGCGGTCCACCGGAATGGTGCCGGAATGCTTGATCAGAAAGTTGACGATCTTGACGTCCTGCATTTCGGTCTTGATCATGAACCGCATTCGACGGTGCCGCTGATAGGCCGCGAGCGCCGCGGGCCACCAGTCGACGTAACTCGTGTGATTGATCGCGATTACCGCGCCGCCGCGATCCGGGATGTTTTCCAGTCCCTGGTAGGTGATCTTGGTCCCGATGGCCTTGGTCGCCAGGCTGACGGCAATCTCGAGCGTGCGGAAGACCGGCTCCATACCCGCTACCCCGGCGCCCCGGTGGGGTCGGTCCGTTGCTCGCGGCGCGCGGCCTTCTCGGCCGCCTCCTCGGCGTCCATCCGATTGGCCTCGGCCAGGGTCGGCGCTCCCCCACCCAGCCGGTGTGGCACCCAGTACTCGCCGGGTGGATACGGGCCGTATTCGTCCTGCACGCGCTCGAGCAGGTGCTGCATCCGCGAGTGCAGCAGCGCGGTGAGCTCCGTCGGCGGCAGGGTCGGCATGATCGGCTCACCCACCGCCACCGAGATCGGCACCTTGGGGCGCCACATCTTCTTGGGATGCCCCTTGGTCCAGATGCGTTGGGCGCCCCAGACGATGTGCGGCACGATCGGCACGTCTGCGGCGACCGCCATCCGTGCCGCGCCGGACTTGAACTCCTTGATCTCGAAGCTGCGGCTGATCGTGGCCTCCGGGTAGACGCCGACCAGCTCGCCTTCCTTGAGCGCTTGACAGGCGTGGTCGAACGAGGCGGCACCGCTGTCACGGTCCACCTCGATGTGCCGCAGGCTGCGCATAATCGGCCCGGTGACCTTGTTGTCGAAGACCTCTTTCTTCGCCATGAACCGCACCTTGCGGCCGAGGTGCTGCTTGTAGGCGGGTAGTCCCGCGAAGGTGAAGTCGAAGTAGCTGGTGTGGTTGATCGCGACGACGGCACCGCCCGTGCGGGGCAGATTCTCAACGCCGGTCACGGTGAACTTCAACCCCTGCGCCCGCCATACCAGGCGGGCGAGCTGGATGACTGTGCCGTATACCGGTTCCACATCAGGCAGCCTAGTCGGGTGACCGCTCCCAGCGAACCCGTGCCAGTTCCGGAGACCGTCGAGCGCATCGCGGCCGGACGGACGGTCGTCGCGGTGTGGATCAACGAGTTGGGCGGCGTCACCTACGCAGTCGATGGTGGCTGCGAGTACGTCAAGGTCGCGCCATCGGAGTGGGCGCATCATTTGGTGGCTGAGGTGGCTCGGCTGCGCTGGGCGGCGGCTTATGTCCGGGTACCCCGCGTGATCGGGTCCGGCGACGGGTGGCTTCATACCGCGGGGCTGCCAGGCCGGTCGGCTGTCGACCCGCGCTGGGTCTCGGATCCGCGGACCGCGGCCCGCGCGATAGGCGCCGGGCTGCGGATGCTGCACGACACGCTGCCGGTCGACGACTGCCCGTTCGGCCCACCGCCGTGGGTGACCGACTCCCTGCCGGCCGATCGGCTGGTGATCTGCCACGGCGATGCGTGCGCGCCGAACACCTTGATCGATGACGACGGCCGCTGCTGTGGGCACGTCGACGTCGGAGACCTCGGCGTCGCCGATCGGTGGGCCGACCTGGCGGTGGCCACGCTGTCGCTGTCGTGGAACTATGGCGGCTCCTGGGAAGGCGACCTGTTCGATGCTTATGGCGTCGAGCCAGACACGACGCGCATCGCGTACTACCTAGGGCTCTGGAACGCCGGTGATATCTCGTCCCGCTAAGCTCAGACCGGCACAACCGTCGGGAAGAAAGGGTGTTTGTGCAGGTCACGAGCGTGGGACACGCCGGTTTCCGGATCGACACCAAGGCCGGAAGCATCCTGTGCGACCCGTGGGTCAATCCGGCGTACTTCGCGTCGTGGTTCCCGTTCCCTGATAACAGCCAGCTGGACTGGGCCGCGCTCGGCGACGTCGACTACCTGTACGTCTCGCACCTGCACCGCGACCACTTCGACCCGAAGAACCTGCGCGACCACGTCAACAAGGACGCGGTCGTGCTGCTGCCGGACTACCCGGTGCCCGACCTGCAGCGCGAACTGGAGAAGGTGGGCTTCACGCGGTTCTTCGAGACGACGGATTCGGTCAAGCACCGCGTCAGCGGACCCAAGGGCGACCTCGATGTGATGATCATCGCGCTGCGCGCCCCCGCCGACGGCCCGATCGGTGACTCCGGTCTGGTGGTCGATGACGGAGAAACGGTGTGCTTCAACATGAATGACGCGCGCCCCGTCGATCTCGACGTGCTGCACGCGGACTTCGGCCATGTCGACGTGCACATGCTGCAGTACTCGGGCGCGATCTGGTACCCGATGGTCTACGACATGCCCGCGCGGGCGAAGGAGGCGTTCGGCACCCAGAAGCGTCAGCGCCAGATGGACCGCTGCCGTCAGTACATCGCGCAGGTCGGTGCGACGTGGGTGGTGCCGTCGGCCGGGCCGCCGTGCTTCCTCGATCCCGAACTGCGTGACCTCAACGACGACCACGGCGACCCCGCCAACATCTTCCCCGACCAGGCGGTCTTCCTCGACCAGATGCGAACGCACGGCCACGACGGCGGCCTGCTGATGATTCCCGGGTCGACGGCGGATTTCACTGGGCCGCAATTGAACTCGCTGACCCACCCGATGCCGGATCCAGAGTCAATCCTCACCACGGGCAAAGCCGCCTACATCGCCGACTACGCCGAGCGGATGGCACCGGTGCTGGCCGCGGAGAAGGCCAGCTGGGCACCCGCTTCGGGTGAACCCTTGCTGGAGCCACTGCGGATCGTGCTCGAGCCGATCATGCTGCAGAGCGATCAGATCTGCGACGGCATTGGCTATCCGGTCGAGCTGCGCCTCGGCGCGGAGACTGTGGTCCTGGACTTCCCGAAACGCGTAGTGCGCGAGCCGATTCCGGACGAGAAGTTCCGCTACGGGTTTGCAATCGCGCCGGAGCTGGTGCGCACGGTGCTGCGGGACAACGAGCCGGACTGGGTGAACACCATCTTCTTGTCGACGCGCTTTTCGGCGTGGCGGGTCGGTGGCTACAACGAGTACCTGTACACGTTCTTCAAGTGCCTGACCGACGAGCGGATCGCCTACGCCGACGGCTGGTTCGCCGAGGCGCATGACGACACCGCGTCAATCATGTTGGACGGCTGGGAGATTCAGCGTCGCTGCCCGCATCTGAAGGCCGACCTGTCGAAGTTCGGCGTGGTGGAGGGCAGCACGTTGACCTGCAATCTGCACGGCTGGCAGTGGAACCTGGATAACGGCCGCTGCTTGACGACGAAGGGCCACGAGCTGCGGTCGGAGCGAAAATGACGGCCCCGCGCCAGTACTACGACGACGGCTTGGTCCAGCTGGATCGTGAGGCGATCACGTTGCGGCGCTACCACTTTCCGTCGGGTACATCGAAGATCATCCCGCTGCGGTCGATCCGGGGCTATAAGGCTGAATCCCTGGGGCTGATCACGGAGCGGTTCCGCATCTGGGGCAGCACGGACCCACGCCGTTGGATGCCGTTGGACGTCTGGCGGCCGATCAAGTCCACACTCGTGACGCTCGACGTGCCCGGTGTGCGACCCAGTCCCGCGTTCACCCCGCAGCGGCCCAAGGAATTTCTCGCGAGGCTCGACGAGCTGCTGAACGACTAGCCGAATTCGAGTAGTGCACTACGCACGCCGCACTCGCTGTCATCGTCGTCGATATGGCTAGCGAACAGAGCAAACAGAGCAAGAAGGGCTTCGCCGAGGAATTCGAAGAATTGAAGGCGAGGCACGGTGCACAGTACGCGGATCTGAGATTGGTCCGCTTCACGGATAAGACGGTCAGGTCGGCTTTCGGGCGTTCGTGCCATATTTCTGCCGTGAGAACGACGACGGCGACATCGTCTGTGAGGAAAAGCGTCCGGTCTGACGACTAGCGTTTCGGCTTCAGCACGTCGGTCCCGACGTACGGCACCAGGGCATCGGGGACCCGGACGCTGCCGTCGGGCTGCTGATGGTTCTCCAGGATCGCCACCAGCCAGCGCGTCGTGGCGAGCGTTCCGTTGAGCGTCGCCGCGGTCTGCGGCTTGCCGTTCTCGTCGCGGTAGCGCACAGACAGCCGCCGGGCCTGGAACGTGGTGCAGTTCGACGTCGACGTCAGCTCACGATAGGTCTGCTGCGTCGGGACCCACGCCTCGCAGTCGAACTTCCGGGCCGCCGAGGACCCCAAATCGCCTGCGGCGATATCGATCACGCGGTACGGCACCTCGATGTGCGCCAACATCTGGCGCTGCCAATCCAGCAGCCGTTCGTGCTCGGCCTCAGCGTCCGCCGGCTTGCAGTAGACGAAGCCCTCGACCTTGTCGAACTGGTGCACGCGGATGATGCCGCGGGTGTCCTTGCCGTGGCTGCCTGCCTCGCGGCGGAAGCACGACGACCAGCCGGCGTAGCGCAGCGGTCCGTCGGACAAGTCGAGGATTTCGTCGGCGTGGTATCCGGCCAACGGAACCTCGGAGGTACCGACGAGGTAGAGGTCGTCGGCCTCGATCCGGTACACCTCCTCGGCGTGTGCGCCGAGGAAACCGGTGCCCGACATCACCTCCGGCCGCACCAGCACCGGCGGGATGACAAGGGTGAAACCGTTCTCGGTGGCCAGCCGCACCGCGAGCTGCAGGAGGCCAAGCTGCAGCAGCGCACCGGCACCGGTGAGGAAGTAGAACCGCGAACCCGACACCTTGGCGCCGCGTTCGAGGTCGATCAGGCCCAGCGACTCGCCGAGCTCGACGTGATCCTTCGCGTTCTCGATGGCCCGTGGTTCGCCGACCGTTTCGCGCACCACGAAGTCGTCCTCGCCGCCGGCCGGCACGCCGTCGATGATCACGTTGGAGATCGTCATATGCGCTGCGGTAAAAGCTTTTTCGGCTTCGGCCTGTTCGGCCTCGGAGGCCTTGACTTTGTCGGCGAACGCCTTGGCCTGTTCGAGGAGCGCCGGTCGCTCATCGGGCGATGCCTTGCCTACCTGCTTGCTAACGGCCTTCTGCTCGGCGCGCAGATTGTCGGCGGCCGACACCGCGGACCGGCGTGCGGCGTCGGCTTCGAGGAGCGCATCGACGAGTCCGGGGTCTTCACCACGGGCCCGCTGAGACGCGCGCACCAAGTCCGGGTTCTCGCGCAGCACCTTGAGGTCGATCACGGCCGCAACACTACTTTTTGGCGCCCGGCCTCGGCGGGGGGACCCACGTCAGGCACAACCTCGTAACGTTACATCTGCATCACTTGTCACAGCGCCTGACACGCCTGTCACAATGGAGCGGATGTTGGACGCACCCGAGCGCGAGGATTTACTCGCTGACTCGCACAAGAGCGACGACGGACGCCGCGTGGCGTGGTGGCAGAGTTTCCACGCTACGTCCACCCGCCGCGCGCTGTTGCTGACCGCGCTCGGTGGTCTGCTCATCGCCGGGCTCATCACCGCGCTGCCGAGCACGGACGGCTCCAACGGCCTGACCGCCAACTCGATCTCCCTCGGTCCCCGCGGCAACGACACGTTCAACCACGCCAACAGCGGCGACTGCCTGAACTGGCCTGATCGCACCCCGGACGCGGGCGAGATCGTCGATTGCACGGGCGATCACCGTTTCGAAGTCGCCGAGTCGGTCGACATGCGTACCTTCCCGGGCAGCGAGTACGGCCCGGACGCGGCACCGCCGTCGCCCGCCCGGATCCAGCAGATCAGCCAGGAGCAGTGCTCGGCAGCCGTCAAGCGCTACCTCGGCGCCCGGTTCGACCCGAACAGCCGCTTCACCGTCAGCATGTTGTGGTCGGGTGAGAAGGCGTGGCGGCAGTCTGGTGAGCGACGCATGCTGTGCGGCTTGCAGCTGCCGGGGCCGAACAACCAGCAGCTGGCGTTCAAGGGCAAGGTCGCCGACGTCGACCAATCGAAGGTGTGGCCCGCGGGCACCTGCCTGGGCATCGACCCGAGCACCAACCAGCCAACAGACATCCCGGTCGACTGCGCCGCCCCCCACGCCATGGAGGTCACGGGTGCGGTCAATCTTGCGGAGAAGTTTCCGCAGGCACTGCCGCCGGAACCCGAGCAGGACGGCTTCATCAAAGACGCCTGTACGCGGATGACGGACGCCTATCTGGCACCGATCCAGCTGCGCAGCACCACGCTCACGCTGATCTACAGCACCATCTCGTTGCCGAGCTGGTCGGCCGGCAGCCATCAGGTGTCGTGCAGCATCGGCGCGACGCTTGGCAACGGCGGCTGGTCGACGCTGCTCAACAGCGCCAAGGGGCCGCTGATGATCAACGGTCAGCCGCCGATCGCGCCGCCGGACATCCCCGAGGAGCGGCTGAACCTGCCGCCGATCCCGGCGATGGAGCCCCAGATGCCGGATGACGACTCCTCGTACTCCTCCTCCTCGCAGGCGACCAACAGCGACACCACCGACCACGGCAGCCAGCAGACGGGGACCCAGCACATGCCCGGGCAGCAGTCGACGGGCCAGACCGGGACGTCGACGGTCCCCGCGCCGCCCCCGCCGGGCAACACGTTCCTCAACGGGCCACCGCCGCCCGGCGCGCCCCTGGATGCGCCTCCGCCACCGGAGGGCGCCCCACCGCCGCCGCCCGGCGCTCCTCCCGGTCCGGCTCCCGCTCCGCCTCCGGCTGAGGTCGCGCCCGCGCCCGGCCCACCGCCTCCGCCGGGCGATCCGCTACTGCTGCCACCGCCGCCGGGGCAGTAGCCGCGTGACCGTGCGGATGAGCCCGCAACGGTTTGACGAGCTGGTCTCCGACGCACTCGACCTGATTCCACCGGAGCTCGCCGCCGCGCTCGACAACGTCGTGGTGCTGGTCGAGGGCCGCAACCCCGACGAACCCGAGATCCTCGGGCTGTACCAGGGGGTGGCGTTGACCGAACGGGATTCGTGGTACGCGGGCTCGCTGCCCGACACCATCACCATTTACCGCGACGCGTTGCTCGAGGTCTGCGAGGACGAGGCTGAGGTCGTCGACGAGGTCGCGATCACGGTGATCCACGAGATCGCGCACCACTTCGGCATCGACGACGACCGGCTTCATGAACTCGGCTGGGGCTAGGCGCGGCAACCACGCTTCGTCCGCGTCCGGTGCTTTCATGGGCCCTATGAGCAGTGAATGCCGTGACTGCCTGGCAGGGCTCGAGCACTGCCACGGCACCGTCATTCACCACGCCTGGTATCGCACGGAATGCACCGAGGACGGCTGCGTCACCCCCGAGGTGGTGCACCTGTTCAGCATCGACTGTGAGGCGATCGGCTGCACCTGCGACGCCGCCGTGTCAGCCCATCGGGTCGGCTGAGGACAGCGCGTCCTCTACGGGGTGCACATCGGGCTCGGGGTAGAACGGCGGCGTCAGCGTCGACCACTGCACGCAGCTCCACCGTCCGTCGGTAATCGGTGACAGCACAACGGATTCGGCGTTGGGCAGGTGATGGTCGAGGGCGAAGCTGGAGTCGACGCCGGCCAGCACGGCCGACACGAGCCGGATCGCCGCGCCGTGGCTGACCACCACGATGTCGCCATGCCACGCGTCGTCATCGAGGTAGCGCATCCGCAACTGCGTGAGCACCGGCACATAGCGGTCGAGCACCTCGTTGCCGGTCTCCCCGCCGGGCATCGGCACGTCCAGGTCGCCCTCGTGCCAGCGTTGGTACACGGTTTCGAACTCGGCGATCGCATCGTCGTCGTTGCGATCCTCGAGATCGCCCACTTGGACCTCGTGGATGCCCTCGAATTCGTGCGTGTCCAGGCCGAGTGCGCCGCTGATCTCCGCAGCCGTTTGCTCGGCTCGCACCGCCACCGAGTGAGCGATCATCGCCGCCGGATGCATCAGCTCGCGGGCGAAGGCGCGGGCCTGGTCGCGGCCAAGGTCGGTCAACGCCGCCCCTGGCGGCCTGGTGTCGAGGCGACGTTCGACGTTGCCGTGCGACTGGCCGTGCCGGACCAAGACCAGCCGGCCACTCACGGCTTGCCCTCCCGCACCCGCGTCAGCCATCGGGACGCCTCATCCAGATGCGGCGGCGCGGCGCCGGCGGCCGACCCCGTCGGCCAGGAACCCAGGTATCTCACGTCTGCACAACGACGGTGCAACGCCTTGAGTGCCTCAGCGACCGCCTCGTCGTCGATGTGCCCGACACAGTCGAGGAAGAAGAAATAGGTGCCCAACTCCTTTCGGGTGGGCCGGGATTCGATTCGGGTGAGATCGATATCGCGGATCGCGAACTCGGTCAGTGCCGACACGAGCGCTCCGGGAACATTGTCGAGGCGCAGCACCACCGAGGTGCGGTCGGCGCCGGTGCGGCTCGGCGGGGGCGCCGGCTGTCCGGCCAATACGAACCGGGTGCGGGCATTGGGCTCGTCGACCACGTCGGTGGCCAGCGCCGTGAGACCGTAGCGTTTGGCTGCCAGAGCCGTGGTTACGGCGGCGTCGGCCCGGCCCTCCGCCACATCGACGGCTGCCGCGGCGTTGGAGTCCGCCGGGTGGAACTCCGCTTCCCGCAGATTCTCCGCAGCCCATTTCGCTACCTGCGCACGGGCCACCGGATACGCAGCGATCGACGCAGGCCGCGTGACACCTGCCCGCACCGCGATCGTGAACCCAATGTCGAGCGTGAACTCGGCAAAGACCTGCATTGGGGAACCGGTGGCCAGGTTGTCCAGCGTCGGGAGCACGGAGCCGTCGATCGAGTTCTCGATGGGCACGCACGCGTAAGTGGCATCACCCGCGCGAACCATTTCCAGCGCCGCCGAGGGGCTGCTGGCCGGGAACGGTTCGAAGTCGGACAAAGGCACCAGGTTCGCGGCGACCATTCCTCGCAACGCCGCCTCGGTGAACGTTCCTTCGGGTCCGAGGTAGGCGATGTGGGGCACGTTTCAACCCTATCGGGTGTGGCCCCGACCGGCCCTGATGTCGCTGGGTAGGCCTTGCGGCTCGCTCGCCCTTCTAGTTAAGTAAGGCTTACCTCACTAGGGAAGGCGGCGAGATGACAGCAGCGGCACCGACGACGGCCGAGCGGATACGCAGC
>Ga0075428_100003225_pt1 | contig 17849 bp, 15 predicted proteins | sample RhiMetdeltSRZDD2_FD_75291 | JGI IMG/M metagenome (GOLD analysis project Ga0075428, IMG submission 75291) | Populus rhizosphere microbial communities from Tennessee, USA - Rhizosphere MetaG P. deltoides SRZDD2 | ecosystem: Host-associated > Plants > Roots > Rhizosphere > Soil | place: USA... | reverse complement strand
CGCCAGTAGCGTTCGTGGCTCCATCGCACGTGGTGCGGGTGGACTTAACGCGACTGGATGAGCTGATGCGCATCATGGGTGACATGGTCGTGCACCGCGCGCGGCTGGAGGAAGTAGGCAACCGGATTACGACGCTGCTTCCCACCAATGAGGCCCGAGCTCTACAGGAAGTAAACGTCGCCTTCGGCCGGGAGCTTCGCAATTTGCGCGACGGCCTCATGCGTGTGCGCCTGGTGCCGATCGGCGAAATTTTTCAGCGGTTGCCCTTTGTGGTTCGCGACCTCGCGCACGAAAGCGGCAAGCGAATCCGCATTTCCTCCACGGGCCAGGAGACCGAGATCGACAAATATCTGGTGGAGCGGCTCAAGGATCCCCTGCTCCACCTGGTGCGGAACGCAGTCACGCATGGGATTGAAACGACAGAAGAACGGCTGGCGGCCGGCAAACCTCCGGAAGGGACCATCAACCTGCGGGCCACGACTGTGGGTGAAACGGTGGTCATCGAAATCAGCGATGATGGCCGGGGTGTGGATCGTGAAGGAGTGATGGCCCGCGCGCGCTCAGCGGGAATGCCGATGGCGGAACAGCCGGACACTTCGGAGTTGCTGGAAACGATTTCACAGCCCGGCTTTTCGACGCGGGAGGCGGCGGACCGCGGGGCCGGACGCGGGGTGGGCATGACGGCGGTGCAATCAGCCATCCAGGACATGGGCGGCGAACTAACCATGCGCACGGAGTGCGGACTGGGAACGACGTTCACGCTGCGATTGCCGCTCACGCTGGCGATCGCCGATGCGTTGATCATCGCCGCGGGCGGCCAGCGCTTCGCGATGCCGCAATCGGTCGTGCAGGAGATCACGACCGCCGCGGCGGAGAACGTGAAAATCCTCGAACGGAACGAAATCATGCCGTATCGGAATGGTATTCTGCCCTTGATCCGGCTCTCGACGGTGTTTGGCCTGACGCCCGAACAACGCCGCGAGTTTCCCGTGCTCGTGCTCGGGACGGGCCTGAACGCGGTGGGCATCGTGGCCGATCGCGTGCTGGCGCAGCGCGAGATCGTGGTGCGGGCCGTGAATGATCCGCTGCTGAAGGTCCCGGCAATTTCGGGGGCGACAGAACTGGGAGATGGGCGGGCCGTGCTGATTTTGGATACAGTCGGCCTGATGCAGACGGCGCGGCAGAAGCGGGAACGCCATTTGGCCAGTTCACCTGCGGGAAAGGTTTTATGACACAAACTGTGCGGGACGCTGACGCGTACATACTTTTTGAACTGGCGAACACGACTTACGCGATCCGAAGCGGCGACGTGCAGCACATGGAGATGGTCGAGCACATCACGCCGGTGCCGAACGCTCCGGCACATGTCGAAGGGGTGGTCTTTTCCCGCGGGCAAGTGGTGCCGGCGGTCAATCTCCGGTTGCGCTTTGGTTTCCCGCGCGCGCCTTACACGCTGCGTTCGCGACTGATCGTCGTGCAGGTGGAGGAACGCCGCGTCGGGTTGATCGTCGATGCGGCGCGGGAATTTCGGAACATCAGCGCCGACACGATCCGGGCGCCGAACGAATCCATCACCGGCTTGAGCGGGCAGTATCTGGCCGGGATTGCGAACATCGGAGACCGTGTGGTATTGCTGCTGAACATTCCCGAAGTGATCAAGAGCGGGGTTGAAGTATCGTCCGCAGAACCGGCCCTGGCCGAGAATTAGAATAATGTTATGAAGACGAAAACAAACGGCAACGCGACTGACGTTTATACGCTGGAGATGAAGGACACGGCCGCGGAGGTCACGAACTGGGCCGAACAGATCGGCGACATCGCCGGCGAAGTGACGCGCGGCGTGGATACCCAGGGTCGGTCCATCGAGGGCGCCTTCAGCAGCGCCAACGAGCTGGCGGCCTCTCTCAAGGAAACGGCCAACCAGGCGGACTCGCTTAATGCCTCGGCCGACGAATTGGCGTCTTCCACAAATGAAATCGCCGCGTCGATCACACAGTTGAGCGGAAACGCCACGGAAACCGCGGCGGCGGTGACGCAGACTGCGTCGTCCATCAAGCAGATGGCCGCTTCCACGCAAAGCGTCACGGCGAGCGCCCAGGAAATGGCGACCTCATCGCAGGAGGTCACCACTGCCATCAACGAGGTTGCCAATTCAATCAAGGGCGTGGCGCGCGAAAGCGAACAACTGGCCGTTTCAGTGACTGAAACTTCCAAGTCCGTCGAAGGCATCGGTGGTGCGGTGACATCGCTGGCGCAAAATTCGGACGATTTAAGCGCGGCGGCTGAGGAAACGTCATCGGCGATGAACGAAATGGCCGCCTCCATCGAGGAAGTAGCGGCGATGTCCGAAAGTCTTGCCTCCTCCGTGGAACAGACCTCGACCTCCATCGAGCAAATGAGCCGCTCGATCCAGGGAGTCGCCCAGAATAGCGAGCGCATCACCGAAGCGGCCACGGCGGCTTCAGCGAGCGCGACACAAATGGACCGCTCCGTGCGGTCGGTGGTCGATTTGGCCAAACGCTCCAGTGAATCGGCGCGTCGCGTGGGCCGCGACGCGGAGGAAGGGGGCGCGATCGTGCAAAAGTCGATGGTGGGCATAGGGCGTGTTCGTGATTCCATGGCGCAATCCGTGGGCGTGATGCGCGAGATGGACAAACGGGCGACGGAAGTCTCCAGCATTGTTGACACGATCAACCTGATCGCGGAGCGCACCAACCTGCTCTCGCTGAATGCCTCCATCGAAGCCGCTCGGGCCGGCGATGCGGGGCGCGGGTTTGCGGTCGTGGCCGAAGAAATTCGGAACCTCGCCGACCGGTCTGCCAAAGCGACTTCGGACATCGCACAGATCATCAAGGCGTTGCAGCAGGTGGCGCGCGAGGCGGTGACGGCGGCGAATGACGGCTTGCGTTTGGCGGATGAAAGCAATGCGCAATCCGGGGAAGGGCTTTCTGGCCTGAAGAAGATCCTCGGTGGCGTGGCAGAGTCGGCGCAGTTCGTGGAGCAGATATCGCGGGCGACAGAAGAACAATTGCAAGCGGGGCGCTCGGTAGTCGAGGCGATCAACACGACCGCGACGCAGGCGCGGCAAATCGCCGCCGCCACGGCAGAGCAGGCCAAGGGGGCGACGGGCATCGTCCAGGCGGTACAGCAGATTCGCAAAACCACCAAGGAAGTGGCGCAGGCCATGGGTGAACATGGCCGCGCGGCGCGAGATGTGATCAAGGCCGGACAGAACACCGCAACTCTGGCGTTGCAGGTCCGCAAAGCGACTGGCGAACAGGCTGCGAACGTCAAACAAGTCAACCAGGCGCTTGATCTGATGCGCAAGAATGCCGCTTCGATTTCGCGCGCCGTGGCCGAGCAGGCGACCGCCGCGGATCAGATTTCCAAGGAAGCCGCGCGTTCCGAACGGCTCATCGCAAGTGTCGCGCGGGCCATGTCGGAACAGGGTACTGGCGCCATGCAGATCACTGCGGCGGCGGAAAGCATGCGCGTCCAAAGCGAGCAAATGGCGCGGGCGACCGCCGAACAAGCAAAGGGAATCGCGGACCTCAACACGGCATCGAACAATATCGTCAAACAAATCAAGCTGATCAGCCGGGCCAACCGCGAACATTCCGTTGCGGCTGGCGGTTTTCTCACGAGCCTGAGCGAGATCAAGGGCATCGCCGAACGCAATGCGTCCGGCGCAAAGGAGACGGTGAATCGAACAACGGGTTTGCTGAACAATGCGCGCCGGTTGAGTGAAATGGCGGAATTGCTTTCCGTGGCCGGCAAAGGAAAGAGTCCCAACCGGCGAACGCCAAATGGCGTGCACACCCCCACTCCCAGGAGACGGCCTTCGCGAGGAGCCAAACGTAAATCATAATAATCTAGTCTGTTTTGCAATTGACCGAGGAACAATCCAGGGTGCAGAACCCCGAAGGAGCAGCGCAATTGCTACGCGATCTGGTGCACGAGCACACCGGTTCGTATTTCGAGGCGTCCCGGCTCGACGCGCTGCTGGAGAAACTCGAACCGCTGGCGCGCGAGCGTAATTGCCGTTCATTCCTCGACTACTATTACCTGCTGAAATTCGACGGCGAGACACTGGGTGAATGGCTGCGTGTCATGGACGCGCTTTCCGTGCAGGAGACTTATTTCTGGCGCGAGATAGACCAGATCCGGGCCCTGACCGACGTCATTGTGCCGGCGTGGTTCAAGAAAACGAAGGCGCCGCTCCGGATATGGAGTGCGGCCTGCGCGACCGGCGAAGAACCGTTTACCATCGCTATTGCCCTGCAGGAGGCCGGGGCCTTCAAACTTGGGCCCATTGAAATCGTCGCCAGCGACGCGAGCGGCGCAGCACTCGAAAAGGCGCGGCGAGGCACGTATCGCGAGCGCTCGTTTCGTTCTCTCCCGGACCACTTGCGCAACAAGTACTTTGAGCCGGTGCCGCAGGGCTGGTCCATCTCGCCGGAGATCCTGGTGAAGGTGCGCTTTCAGCGAGCGAATCTTGTTGCGCCTGAGGAAACAGCAGCGTTCGCTCAATCGCCGGTTATCTTTTGCAGGAACGTCTTTATCTACTTTTCACCGGCGGCAATCACGCGCACGGTCAATCAATTCGCCGAGCGCATGCCCAACGACGGGCGTTTGTTCGTTGGAGTTTCGGAATCCCTTCTGCGGCTGACCAACCGGTTTGAGCTCGAGGAAATCGGCAAAGCCTTCGTGTACGTGAAGACCGGCCATGCCCCGGAGGCGCGCAAGTGAGCCAGGTCGTTCGCGTGCTGGTGGTGGATGACTCGGCGTTCGTGCGCAAGACCGTGCGTGAGATGCTCTCGCGCAACCCCTACATTGAAGTAGTCGGGGCAGCGCGCGACGGCGGCGAAGCGCTCGAACTCGTGGAGCAGCTGAGACCTGACGTGGTGACGTGCGATTTGAACATGCCGCGCATGGATGGCGAAGGATTTGTGCGCAGGCAAATGGCCAAACGCCCGCTTCCCATCCTGTTGCTCAGTGCGGCGCCAGAGGACGCGGAGCATGCGCTGGCCGCGCTGGAGGCCGGCGCGGTGGACTTCGTGCGCAAACCGACCGCTCTGGCCAACGACGATTTGTTGCGTATCAAGGATGAACTGGTGGACAAAGTCAAAGCGGCTGCGCGCGCGCCCATGCAAATGCTCACCGCTCCGCCGCCGCCGTTGAACCTTGAGAGTTTCCGTCCGGGCGCTGGTTGGAAACCGACGCGAGGAGTGGACGCCGTCGTGATTGGCATTTCGACGGGCGGCCCGCAGGCGCTCCGCCTTGTTATCCCGCAGTTACCCAAAGATTTTCCGGTCCCTGTCGTAATCGTTCTGCACATGCCTGTCGGGTTCACGGCTCTGTACGCAGCGAAGTTGGCGGAGATAAGCCGCCTGGAAGTCCGCGAGGCGTCTGAAGGGGACGAGGTTTGCAGAGGCCGGGTGTTGGTGGCTCCGGCAGGCCGGCATCTGACGCTCGTTCGCAATCCGGCGGGAGCAGTGGTGGCGCATCTTTCGCGCCAGCCGTCGGACTCACTCCACCGCCCTTCGGTCAATGTGCTGTTCCGGTCTGCCGCTGAAGTTTATGGCGAGCGCATTCTGGGGGTCATCATGACGGGGATGGGAAGCGATGGGCTGGAGGGCGTGGCATGGATCAAGTCCAAAGGCGGTTCGGTGATAACCGAAGCGGAAGAGTCTTGCGTGATTTACGGGATGCCCCGGTCGGTAGCGGAGGCCGGGCTAAGTGATGCGGCCGTGCCGTTACCTCGGATGGCCGAAGCAATAATGGAACGCATATGAATGCTCGAATATTGATAATAGACGACTCGGGTTTCGCCCGCCGCAGCTTGCGGCAGGTGCTGGAGGGGGCAGGACACACCGTCGAAGAAGCGAAGGATGGCCACGAAGCTTTGGAACGGTATTTCCTCGCCAAACCAGACCTCGTTCTTCTGGACATGGTGATGGAGGGCATGAATGGGATGGAGGTGCTTACCAAGTTGCGCGAGCTGGACAAAGAGGCCAGAGTGATCGTGGCGACCGCCGACATTCAGGCCTCGACAAAGGCCGAAGCGCAGGCCGGCGGCGCAAGAGGATTTATTACCAAACCGTTTGATCGTGAGCAGGTCCTCAAAGCAGTCTCAACGGTCCTGACGGGAGGAATGACATGGAATTAACTTCGCGCCACCGCGAGGCCCTGACCGAATTGATCAATATCGGCTATGGCCGCGCGGCGTCCGCGCTTTCAGAACTGACGGGTCGCAGGATTATTTTGGACGTGCCGAAAGTCGACGTCTTTCCGGTCGAGCACGTGGGCAAGGCGCTCAGCAAAGTGTTGCGCGGTGACGTGGCCAGCGTTCATCAGGTCTTCTCCGGCCCGTTGGCGGGCAACGCGCTGCTGCTGCTGGATCAGGAGGCGGCGATGCTCCTGAACGCCCTTTTACTCGACCAGCCTGTGGGTTCGCGGCTCGATGCCGCCGGGCGCGAGGCGCTGATCGAAGTCGGAAATATCGTGCTGAACGCGTGCCTCGGCGTCTTCGGAAACCTTCTCCAGGTGCAGGTGACCTTCGCCGTGCCCAGTCTTCATCTCGAATCGGTCACGGGCGTTTTGGGCTCGATTTCCGTGCAGGAGGAGGAGCTCCAGTACGCGTTGATGGTGCACACGCGCTTTCGTCTCAAGGACAGCAATGTAAGCGGCTATCTCGTCATTGTCCTCGGCATCACCTCCTTCTCGCGCCTTCTTCACGAGCTCGACCATTGGGAGACGCGTCAACTTTCAAGATGAAAGTGAAGCCCCTGCCATCCACTCACAGTCAGGAGCTCGATGCCGCGCTCCTGATGTGGACGCATCACCTGGCGCCGCACGGCATCTTCACCACTGATACCGAGCTGCGGATCACGAGTTGGAACCACTGGCTCGAACGCCATTCCATGCTGCGCGCCGAGCAAGTGATCGGCCAGCCGCTGGGCCGGGTTGTTCCAACCCTGGGTGAACGCCAACTCGAACGATATTTTCACGACGCCCTTCGGGGCGAAGTGAAAGTGCTCTCCTCCGCTCTTCACTCCTACCTCTTGCCTTTTCCCCCGACGCTCACCGAGTCCGGGTTTTCCCACATGCAGCAAAGCGCCCGCGTCGCGCCGCTCATGCTCGAGGGTAGGGTTTGCGGTACGATCACTGTCGTTGAAGACGTTACCGAACGGGAATGGCAAAATCGCCAGCTCCGCTACGAACACGAGCGAGACGAATTATTGTCCGAGACGCTTGGACATTTGCTGTTGGCGCGCGATCCCGATGCGCTGGTCCGGGACCTCTTCAATCGGTTCGCGGCGCAGCTTGCTGTCGACACGTATTTGCATTACCGCCTCGATCCCGAGACCGAACGACTTCATCTCGAGTCGTGTGCAGGCCTGACCGGTGGGCAGCAGGCCGCTGCGAGCACGTTGGAAAAAGGGGAAGGATTCTGCGGGGCTGCCATGCTGCGGCGCCAGCCGGCGGTGGCGCCATTTCTCGAAAAAATGGTGGATCCCAAGGCCGATTTCTTTCGCACCGTCGGCCTGGAAGCGTTCGTGGCCTTTCCCCTCATTCTCGGCGACCGGACCCTCGGCGTGCTCGCCTTCGGCACCCGCACGCGCGAGCAGTGGACCGCTGACGAGTTGAGCTTTCTGCAAACGATCGCGCGCTACGTGGCCATCGCCCTCGATCGCGCCCGCCAGGAGCACACGCTCCGCGTCAGCGAGGAGCGTTTTCGCGCCATGGCTGAGACCGTCCCCGATATCATCTTTACCGCCAGCGCGGGCGGCAGGTTCGACTTCGTCAACCAGCGCTTTTACTCCATGACCAATCTTGCGGCTGACGGCGCGCTGCATTTCGGCTGGTTTCAAACTCTCCACGAGGACGACCTGGCGCGTGTGAGGGACGAGTGGCGCAGCGCAGTCAAGTCCGGCGAATCTTTTAACTCGGAGTTTCGCTTGCGCGATACCGCGGGCCGCTACCGCTGGTTCTTCGCGCGCGCCCGGCCAATTCGCGGGCCGCAGGGGTCAATCCTGAAGTGGTTCGGGTCGATGACGGAAGTGGACGAGCTTAAACAGACGCACCTCGCGCTGCGGGAGGCCCAGGCCCAGTTGAAGGAGCACGCGGCGACCCTGGAAAAAACCGTCGAGGAACGCACCACCGAATTGCGCGAAACGATCCTGCAACTCGAAAGCTTCTCCTACACCGTCGCCCATGACCTCCGCGCTCCCATTCGCGCTCTGGACGGTTATGGACGCATGGTGCTCGCCGAGGCCGGCAACCAGATCTCAGCCCAAGCGCGCGACGGACTGGACCGAATTGTTCGCGCCGCTGGCCGCATGGACGCACTCACTCGGGATGTCCTCAGCTACACCAAAGTCGCAACACAGCAAATCGAACTCGTTCCCATTGACCCCGCGCCTGTAATCGAGGACGTCATCGTGATGAACCCGGCCCTCCAGGAACCGCGGGCCGTTGTTGCCGTTGTGCGCCCGCTGCACCACGTCATCGCGCATCCCACTTTGTTCTCCCAGTGTATGTCCAACCTGCTCGACAACGCGACCAAGTTTGTGCCGCCCGGCCTCCAGCCACGCGTGATTATCCGCTCCGAAGTTGTGGATGCAAAGCACTCGACCCCGGGCATCCGGCATCGGGACCTCTCGGGCCGCAAGCTGCAGCTATCGCACGGGACCTGTCCTCGCTACGTCCGTCTTTGGGTCGAGGATAATGGCATCGGCATGGATGGGCTCACGCAGGAAAAGGTTTTCGGAATTTTCGAAAGGGCGCGTGAAGCCAAGCAGTATCCGGGCACCGGCGTCGGCCTCGCCATCCTGGCCAAAGCCGTGGAGCGCATGCATGGCCGCTTCGGGGTGGAATCGACGCTGGGCGCAGGGAGCCGCTTTTGGATCGATCTGCCGCCGGCGCCATGACTGAAACCGCATTGCGCACAGGACGGTCTCCAGTGATATGAGTTCCCAGAGGCAATGGACAGTCCTGCTGGTCGACGACTCGGAAGATGACCGCTACCTTTTTACCTATGCGTTTCGAACCGCGGGCATTCCGGGGCGCATTTTGGAATCCGAAGACGGCGACGAGGCGATCGGCGTGCTGGAAAGGGCGCGCGGTCCTGCTTCCGGGCAGCCGTGGCCCGATGTGATGTTCCTCGACCTCAAGATGCCGGGGCGCGACGGTTTCGAAGTTCTTACCTGGGTCAAACAGACAGCCCCTGAGCGCCCGCTGGAAATCTATGTTTTGAGCGGATCGAACGAAACCTCCGACGTGCACCGCGCGCGCGAACTGGGCGCTGACGACTACATCACCAAGCCGATCACCGAGAAAAAGCTCCAGCAACTGTTTGACGGCTGGGCGAAGCGCGCTCAGTCCTGAAGCAGGCGCGCTTCCCAGATGTCCAGTTCCTGGAGCAGCCGGGAAAACGACGTCACTCCGAGAATCACCACGATGTATCCGCTCATCTGGCTGCGTTGCAATTCAAACCGTGTTCGCACGAGCAACGCAAACTGCAGCTCCTTGTTATTCACGCAAACGGTGTTCAGCATATCGTCGACGGTCTCGATATGCAGGCGAGGGGCGGCGAAAGTTACATGCACCTGCAACAATTCACCGCAGACCCCCATCGATGCCTGGAGCAGGATATTTCCGACTTCCGTCAACGCCTCGCGCCGCGCCGTCCGCTGGTCTTGCGCGCTGGCCGTTTCCGGCATGAGTGCCGAGGTCAACGCCTCCGCCGTTTCAGTACTCACCAGCAGCAGGGCGTGGCCCGCGACCGCCCCGGAAAAAATCTGGTGCACCGTCGCCACTTCGCCCTTGACCAGATCATTCAGCGCGCCGCGCACGACGTCGATCGAGTGTATTTCTACTTTGGGCGCGGTGAGCACGATTCTCTGGCCGGTCAGTTGGGACAAAGCTTTTCCAGCTCGGCCATAGCCGATGTTGATTAATTCGGCCAGCGCTTCGCGATGCTTTGGAGTTAACTCCATGCACCCTCCCCGCGCAGCGCGGACGAAATCGCCTGGACCACACGTTCTTTCTGGAAAGGCTTGCCGATAATCCCAGCCGCTCCCGCCTCACGCGCGGTGCTCGCCGTCGATGACTGCACGTCCGCTGTCGCCAGCAGCACCCTCACCTTCGCGTCCAGCTCCCGCAGCTTCGTCAAAACCTCCAGGCCGGACATGCCGTCCATGACCACGTCCAAAAGCACGAGCTGCGGCTTGCCCAGCGCATATCGCTCCAGCGCTTCCATTCCGTCTTTCGCTTCATCCACGCCATAGCCGGCCTCTTCCAAAATCTGCCGCAGGATCCGGCGCGAAAACCCGGAATCATCCACTACTAATACTTGGGAATTCATAGGCACGCTAAATAAGATTCTCTGAACTCCGGAGCGGTTTGCCAATACAATTCCTCTTCGCCCGCGTCTTTGCTCCGCGGAGAGGGGCCGGGGAAACGATGCAATTCGTGTCTCCTTAAAACTTCTCATTAACACCGCACCTTGCCGTAAGTTACCCGCCCCTCTGCGCAAAACCGCTGAGGCCTTATCCTACTTGTCCATCACGCCCGATGTGGAATGGTGCTGCATGCCTGACAGTTTTCCACATCAGTAGCGTGTACTCCCTTGAAGCCATGTGAGCCAACCCGCATGGCACACGCGCGTGTGGTGGCCCGGCTGATGTTGTCGGCCGGGCCTTTCCGTTTCCGCATGACGATCGCTCTTTGGTTAGCCAAGAGGCGAACTGTCCCAGTTCTTAAGCAGTCCAATGAAGTCCGCGTAAGTTGGCGATTTGACGAAGTAGCCGCGGCTCCCCATGTCTTTGGCACGAAGGCGATCCTTCACGTCATCGGACGTCGTTAACATGACGGGTGGAATTTTCAGTCGATTGAACGTCAGCCGTTCCAACACCTCGAAGCCGTCCATCTTTGGCATTCGAATGTCGAGCGCGAGCAAATCCGGCATCGGCACTTCGCCGCGTTGCGCTCGCTTCAGCCGCTCAAGCGCTTCCGGTCCGCTGCCGACACTTTCCACCACCCAATCGGCCAGGCCGCTTCGCTGCAAAGCCCTTTGCAGAAGAAGCGCCTCGTCGGGGTTGTCATCACAATGCAAAACTATCCGTTGCCCCACCAGCACCCCCGCCCAAACTACTGCGAAACCATCTATTTGCAACTGATCGACGTCCGGGACAACTTTGCTGCCCTTCGGAGGTTGCCTACATCGCAACACGGTATTACCCATGCGCACAAGCAAGGTTTGCTCGTGCCGTGCTGGGTTATGAGCGATGACCCCTGATTGCGAATTTGTATGCCCCAAACAATTCGCGCGGCTTTGCGGCCGTCGCTGTGGTTGCGACGCTCATTCACGGCCTCTATGCTCCGCCGCGTGAAATTATGGGTGGCGATGGCATGGCTGCTTTGCGCGTCCGCATGGTGCGGCGCAGCAGAGCCTGGGCAATTCCCTGCGCCGCTTGAGAGTTACCAGGATGCGCAGCTTTCGCTGGGAGCCAGGCTGCGGCAACGCGCGGCCGCCGAACCGCTCAACCTCGTCGCCACCATCCTCTTTGGTTTGGCCATCCTTCACACGTTTCTGGCGCCGAAGATCATGCACCTTGCCCATCGCTGGCGCGACGAGCACCGCGAACGATCGCGGCAACGGGCCACTACTCCAGGCCGTCATCAGGACGCGGTCGAGGACGTTAGCTTCAAGGCTGAAATCGCGCACTTCTTCGGTGAGGTCGAAGCGGTCTTCGGCATTTGGGTCATCCCTCTTCTGATTGCGTTTCTCATCTTCAAAGATTGGCGGACCGTCGAACAATACATGAACAACGCGGTGCACTTTACCGAACCGCTGTTCGTGGTCGTGATCATGAGTATCGCAGCGACGCGGCCCATTCTGGTGGCCGCGGAAAAGGCGATGCGTTTCCTGGCGCGCCTGGGCGGCGGCACGCCCGCGGCCTCCTGGTTTTCAATCCTCACCGTGGGGCCGCTCCTGGGTTCAGTGATTACTGAGCCGGCAGCAATGACGATCTCGGCCTTGCTTCTTGCGCGGTCGTTCTACGAATTGCGCCCGCCGGTTGCGTTCACCTATGCGACGCTGGGCCTGCTCTTCGTGAACGTGTCGATCGGCGGCACGCTCACACACTTTGCCGCGCCACCGGTGCTCATGGTCGCGGGCAAGTGGGGCTGGAACATGCCGCACATGTTTGCAAATTTTGGATGGAAGGCGGCCGCGGCAATCGTGGCGAGCAACACGCTCTACTACCTGTGGTTTCGAAAGGATTTTCGTCGTTTGCTTCCCAATCAGCCGCCGGAAACTCTCGAAGAACGCTGGGAGGAACGGAAAGCCCCGGTCCCGGTCTGGATTACGAGCGTCCATTTTTTGTTTCTCGCATGGACGGTGTTCACCGCGCACGCAACGCCGCTGTTCATGGGCGGCTTTTTGTTTTTCCTGGCGTTCACCAGCGCAACAGAGCACCACCAGAATCCAATTATCCTTCGTCCGGCCTTGCTGGTCGGATTTTTCCTGGCCGGGCTGGTCGTTCATGGAGGGCTGCAGGCGTGGTGGCTGGGGCCGGTGCTGGCGAGCCTCAATGAAACCGCGCTCTTCTTCGGAGCCACTGTGCTCACGGCTTTCAACGACAACGCCGCGATCACTTACCTCGCTTCGCTGGTGCCGTCACTCAACGATGCGATGAAATATGCCGTCATGGCCGGCGCGGTGACTGGCGGCGGACTGACGGTCATTGCCAATGCGCCCAATCCCGCGGGTCAGGCCATTCTCGTTAAGTATTTTCCCGACGGCGTTTCACCACTGTGGCTTTTCCTGGGGGCCTTCATCCCGACCGTCATTGCGACATTGTTTTTCCTGGTTTTCAGATAACATAAAAAATTTCAAATCGCGTCTTGACCCTTACGTTACGTGATAGCCGAAGGTGCGCGCAGCCTTTAGAATCATGGTGATTCTGGAGGAGAAAACGATGGCTTATACGGTCAAACAACTGTCGCGCCTGTCCGGCGTGACGGTGCGGACGCTGCACTTCTACGACGAAGTGGGGCTGCTCAAGCCGGCTTACCACGGCGCGAACGGCTACCGCTTCTACGAAGAGACGCAACTCCTCACGCTGCAACAAATCCTGTTCTTTCGGGAACTGGGTTTCGAATTGAAGCACATCAAGCGCGTGTTGGGGCGGAGCGACTTTGACAAGGCGCTGGCGCTCAAGTCTCACCGCAAAGTGCTGCAGCAAGACCTGGAGCGCACGCAGGAGTTGATCAGGACCATCGACAAAACACTGGCGCACATGAAAGGGAAGAAGAAAATGAAACCGGCAGAATTGTTTCGCGGTTTTGACGAAAAGAAGCAGGCCGAATACGAACAGCAGTTGATCGACCGCTTTGGCGAAAAGATGCGCGAAGGCATCGCGCAGAGCCGGCGCAAGGTCAAGGACTGGACAAGGGCGGACTGGGAACGCTCGGGCAAGGAATGGGACGACATTTGCAAAGGGCTCGTCAGTGCGATGGGCCGCAAACTCGCCGCCGATTCCAACGAGGTCCAGGGACTTATCCGCCGTCACTACGAATGGCTGAAGAAGTTCTGGACGCCGAACCGCGAATCCTACTCCGGGCACGGCCGCTTCATCCTCGAAAGCGAACTGCGAAAGGCCTACGACAAGTATGATCCGAAGCTGGCGGAATTTATGGCGGAGGCCATGAACACTTTCGCCGAAGCGGAGTTGGCGTAATCAACATCCACGCGCCGGAGCCAGGTCGGCCCCGGCGCTATAGATCCGTTAGTGAACTATGACGCGTGCCGAGCGCTTCATCTTTTTCGAGTCGGGCTCAAAGCTTCTCGTTAATTTCGCGAATAATTTCGTCGTATTCGGCGGAATCAGCGATACTCAAGAAGCGCTTTGCCTCTTCCAGAGCCTCGTCACGTTTATCCAACCGCCAAAGACACTGAAACAACCCCAAAGAGGCCGCTTCAAACGCCGGTTTCAACCGAATTGCGCGCCTAAAAGCCTCCGCTGCTTCATTCAACAGACCTATCTCCCAGCAGACGAGACCCAACGTGGAATAGATCGCTGGTGATTGTGGGTCGATTTCCGGCAATAGAATGAGAATTTTTCGCGCCGCCGTCCATTCACGGCACTTGTACAGCCGCACAGCTTCATCAAACAACGGCTGTGCATCGTGGTTCACTTCAAGCCGTGATTTCAATGCCCGGTCGCGCCGGATCTTCCAAATGTATCCGCCGGGCTTCGATTCGGAGGTGAACCTCTTCTGTTTTACCAGTGTCATTGACAGACCCAATCCACATTTGAAATAGATATATAGATTCCTTCCCGGCGTGCACGGGCGTTACTGTCAGTTCGTTGAACAAGTCGTTCGGAATCGGACCGCTGGGATCAAAACACATCTGTTGAACATCGCTAAAGACGATCCATCCATCGTTAATGTCCCCGCCGGTGTAGAAGTCCCATGCTGTTGTGCCTGGCTTTAGCCGCGAAAGAACATCGACTTGAATAGAGACGCGCCGTTTCCAACCCTCAATCAATATTGCCTTACAGGCGCGGTCTCCAAGATAAATGCTGCGTACAAACTCTTCGGGCTTCATCGTGACATTATGGGAATGGCCAGTGCGCAGCACCACTGTTACTTGGAACGATGTTGCCCGACGTGTCGAGTGATGGTCCCTGCCCCCTCATACCAGGGCCACTTCCTTCTGCGTGACCATGTGCGTGCGGCGTAGGATTATTGCTATGCCCTGAGGGATTCAACCGCTGGTAATTTGAACCGTTTGGATACGTAGTGTGCGTATCAACCCCACCGCGGCCAGCCGAAACGGTTTTCCCACCGACAGGTTCAATCATTGGAGGTCCCTTTCGGCTGCCAATGAAACGACCTACTTGACGCCCGCTCAGCCGATCAATGGTTGGTTTCAGCCGTTTCGCCGCACGCCCTAATTTGCCTAAGGCCCCGAGCGCCTTGACTGGCGGCGGGCACGCGAGCGACGCAAGCTCCTTGGCGGCTTCTTTAACCTTTTCTTCGGCTTCATCCATGATTCGGTCGTGCTCTTCCTTTGCCTCCTCGTCATAGAAGTAACTGTCGAGAGCAGTTCCAGTCGGCATCAGAGGAAATCCGTCCTCATCGAGGACATAGAGGCCGAAAGCGTCCGAAAAGTTGAGCGGAGAATTACGAACGAAACGGAAGACGTTCAGATCCCCCGTCTCGCCGAGCGGATCCCGGTTCAACCACCGCCCGGTTTGAGCATCGTAGAAGCGATAGCCGTAGTAATACAGTTCAGACGGCCCGCCGGCGAACGTCGTCTTAAAGAGGGCTTCCTTCGAGGAAAAGCGATAGACGTTGTCGGTCGCCAAACTCCCACTCTGGCTCTCGACCCGGCCAAATGGATCGTATTTGTAGCTGGCGACCATCGTCTGCGCGCTGTTGATCATGTAGGTAATGTTCCCGCTGGCATCGGAATGATAGAAATTGTGCGTGCTCCAACTCCCCCCGGAATAGCCGTGCGATCGAGCCAGCAATCCGCCGATCCCCCCAACTCCTTCGAGCGTAGAACTTAGATCCAATCCACGCGTGTACGTGACGGTCGGCGTGTTAGCGCTGCTACGTTCCTGGATCACGCGCATGCCGTCGTAAACGTAGCGCGCCTCACTGCTCAAAATCCAGCTTCCGCCATTGTGGACGTATTCCTTGCGGATGCGTAATCGTTGTTTGCCGTCGTAGACGAACTCTGTTTTCCACCGCGACGCCAATGGCGTGTAGAACGTGTCAGTGAACACGGCAGTAAGCCGGTTTTCCGCATCGTACGCGTACGTGAGAGAAGCCGTGCTCGTGGTCCGTTGAGTGCGGTTCCCCTTTTGATCGTACCAATAATTGAGCGTCCCTCCTCCTTCAGAGGTCACTTGGTTGACATCGTTGATGGCGTAGGCCCCGCCATTCCGAGTCGCCATGTTCCACCCCCCGTCGTACGTGTAAGTGTAATCGTTACCGACCGAAGCATCCGCGCTAGTCAATTGATCATCTAAATCGTAGCCGTAATGGACAAAGCTCGCGTCGGTAAAGGTCTGGTTCGTGCGCCGGATTCCCGGATCGTATTGATAACTGTGTTTGTTAAGGACGACGTTGGCGCTATTTTTCAGTTCAGTGGACAAGAAGCGTAGCAGCGGTTTTGCATTGTAGCTGTTCACGATCTTGCTGGTATTCGGAAGAGCGACTTGCCTGACAAGTGGGCTCGGTCCGGAATAGCCGTAGCCGAACGCCCCCGCGGGCGAACTTACGTTGGTCATCCGCCGGACCGTGTCATAGAGATAACTCTGGCTCCAGGTTCCGGCGGCCTGCTGGAGCGTTAGGCTGTTGCGCAAACGCGCGCTGTTGTAGCCGTAGGTCACCGTGTCGCTGGCCCAGGGGCCATCTTCGGTGAGCAGATTCCCCGAGCCGTGATAGGTATAGGTCGTGGTGCCAGCAGCGTCCACCATTTGCTGCAACCGATCCAATGGGTCGTAGATGTACGTGATGTCCGTTGTTCCCGCGGGGTAATTGACCGTTTGCAAATTGCCGTTCTCGTCATAGCCGTAGATCGTTTCTTCGAAAACGGTCGGACTGCTCCAGAATTTGCGGCTCGTGAGCCTGCGGTTTGCGTCGTAGCCGTACGTGATATTGTCGAAACTCGAACCGTGGTATTTCTTCGCAGTCATTCTGCCTTCGGCGTCATAAGTCCAGGTGGTGGTCTTGTTGCGCCCATCCGTCAATGTCAACAGATCGCCCGCTGCGTTATAGGTGTATTTGATCCCTTCGCCGTTCGGGGTGAATTCGTTCGTTTTCCGGAGAGCCGCATCGTACTCGTAGCTCGTGATCTGGTTATTCCTGTCGGTGTATTCCTTCAAGCCTCTGTCGTTGTAGAAAAACACTTCGACCGCACTGTCCCCATCAAACGTGCGTTGAGTGAGACGTCCCAGCCAATCGTAAACGTTGTTATCGGCGGTGGTGCCGTTGGCATCGACCACGGAAACAGGCAGGTCGTTAATATTGTATGTAACTAGCTCTTCGAGTCCCCCAGCGTTGTTGATTGTCGTCCGCAAGCCTTGGTTGTTATAGGCAAACGTTCGAGTGCCCTGGGCATCGCTTTCGCTGACCAACTGACCTAGCGCATTATAGCTGTTCGTAACGGCACTGTTGTCCGGGTACGTGATCGTTTTGAGGTTGCCCTGAAAATCGTAATCGTAGCGGGTCACCTGGGCCGGAACCGTGGGCAGCGTCACCGACTCGAGGGCACCGCAGGAACAATATCCGTAACTCGTGGTGTAGTTGCGCGCATTCGTTGTGGACGTGCGCCGGCGCATCCCGTCATAAGTGTGCCGAGTGACAAAGCCCATCCGGTCGCGATGATAGGTCAGATCAAGCCATTTGACGCCCGTCAGTTCGCCATCATGCGTGTAGCGAAACTCTTCGAAAGTGCTGCCGGGATAATCGATGCGCGTAATCCGATTCAGCTTGTCATAAGTGAAAGTGCGAGTGAAACCGCGCTGATCGGTGTGCGTGCGCTCGTTCCCGTTCAGCCAGGTGAACGATTCGCTGCCGCCAACGGGAGTGCGATTGATTTACGCGAGCCGCCCGTCAGCCCCGTAGGTGTAGCTATTGGTCAGGCGAGCAGCGGTAATGTTGGTCCAAAGACGCCCCATCGAATCGTAAACGTAGGTATCGATATATGTCCCACTGGCAGCAGGGTGCCGCTTGTGCGTCAAGACCTGGTGAAAGCTGTTGTAGGTGTACTCGTGAACCAGGTTTCCATTGAAGTCGGTTTCCGTGAGAAGATCAATTCCGTT
>Ga0075428_100003224_pt1 | contig 17853 bp, 15 predicted proteins | sample RhiMetdeltSRZDD2_FD_75291 | JGI IMG/M metagenome (GOLD analysis project Ga0075428, IMG submission 75291) | Populus rhizosphere microbial communities from Tennessee, USA - Rhizosphere MetaG P. deltoides SRZDD2 | ecosystem: Host-associated > Plants > Roots > Rhizosphere > Soil | place: USA... | reverse complement strand
TCACCACGACCAGGCGATTCCGGGCGAAGACCACGTCTTGTCCTACCAGGCCCTTGCCCTGCAGAGCCTCGATGTGGACATGGTCGGCGGCGGCGAACACATCCGCGGGCGCGCCCGCTTCGATCTGGGTGCGGAGAATTTCACTGCCGGCGAAGTTGAATTCGACTTCGTCCCCAGGATTCTGTTCTCGGTAGAGAGAGCCGATATCCCGGAACGCTTCGGTCAGAGAAGCGGCCGCAAAGATCCTCACGGTCTCCGCGCGACTCGGCGTGGACGTCAGGGCCGCGAGGACGGCGACCGGCGCCACGGACCACAGGCTCGGCTTCATCGAAATAGCATGACCTCCGTCGCCTTGATCACGGCCAGGGCCTCCCGCCCCTTCTTCAACCCCAAGCGTTTGAGGGAGCTTCGCGTCACGACCGCGACGATCTCCTGGCCGTCGCTCAGCTCCAGCACCACTTCGGAGAGGAGACCGTCGGAGAGGATGGAGACCACCTTACCCCGGATCTGGTTCCTCGCCGTTAGCCCGGAGAGCACCTTGCTTTCCACCCCTTGCGGCCCGGGCTTCGACCGCCGTTCCGCCGGCCGCGCATAGCGCCGAATCGCCTCGACCTGTTTTGGGGAGAAGACCCGCCAGCCCCGACGGTCCCGTCGCGGCGTCGGGATCTTCCCCGCCTGCTCCCAGAGGTAGAGCGTCTTGGTGGTGATGTCGAGGAGCTGGCAGAGTTGGGTGCTAGTGAGGGTGCGCGGCATCGGTCTCTCCTGCAGAAGACCATGGCACGGTTGACCGAGAAATAGCAAGAAATTCTTGGTAGTCAGTCAGGGAGAAACTCCTGCTCCCACCGGGCGGCGCTCGTCTTCAGGGCGGCGTTGCTGGGGCTCGTGCTCCTGCCAGGAGGCTCATCCCGACCGGCCCAGCACGAGACCACGCTCGAGCGGCCTGAGGTCTGGCGGGGCCCCAGTCGCAGCCTTTGCGCTATCGTGGGCCGTTGCCGGCAACGGAAGATGGCCCGATCTCGAGTCCCCCCGCCGAGAACCGAGGGAACGGATGGACTTCGCTTGGAGCGACGAACAGCTGGCGCTCCGTGATGCCATCGTGCGCTTCGCTCAGTCCTCCCTGAACGACGACGTGAGCGACCGGGACGCGCGCTCGGAGTTCTCCGCGGAGGGGTGGAAGCGTTGCGCCGAGTTCGGCATCCAGGGGCTCCCGGCCCCGCCCGAGTACGGCGGCAGCGGGGCGGATGCGCTCACCACGGTGTGCGCCCTGGAGGGGCTCGGGTACGGCTGCCGGGACAACGGGCTCCTCTTCTCCATCAACGCCCACCTGTGGACAACGGTCGTGCCGCTGATGACCCTCGGCACCGAAGAGCAGAAGAAACGCTACCTCGCCAAGCTGGCCAGCGGCACCTGGATCGGCGCCCATGCCATGACCGAGCCGAGCTCGGGCTCGGACGCTTACAGCCTCCGCACCCAGGCGGAAAAGCGCGGGGATCGCTACGTCCTGAACGGCACCAAGATGTTCGTCACCAACGCTCCGGTGGCGGATCTCATCGTCGTGTTCGCCACCCTCGATCCGTCCAAAGGCGTGGGCGGCGTCACCGGCTTCCTCGTCGAGAAGGGGACGCCAGGATTCTCTGTGAGTCGCAAGCTCGACAAGATGGGGCTGCGTACCTCACCCATGTCGGAGGTCATCCTCGAAGACTGCGAGGTGCCGGCGGAGAACGTGCTGGCGGGCGAGGGTGCCGGCGCCACCATCTTCACGGCGTCGATGGCTTGGGAGCGGACTTGCATCCTGGCCAGCCAGCTCGGCGCCATGCAGCGGCTCCTGGAGATCTCGGTGAAATACGCCAAGGAGCGCCAGCAGTTCGGCCAGCCCATCGGGAAGTTCCAGTCCGTGTCGAACAAGATCGCCGAGATGGAGGTCCGCTTGGAGGCCGCCCGTCTCGTGCTCTACAAGGCGGCCTGGGAGAAATCGCAGGGGAAGCGAGCCTTGCAGGCGAGCTCGATGGCCAAGCTCTACGTGAGCGAGATGTGCGTGCAGAACTGCCTGGATGCCGTGCAGATCCACGGCGGCTACGGATACATGACCGAATTCCAGATCGAACGGGAGCTGCGCGACGCGATCGGCGGCACCCTCTACTCGGGCACTTCCGAGATCCAGAAACTGATCATTGCCGGTTTCCGGGGACTCTGACCCGGAAAGCGCGGCGCAGACGGGAAGCCATGGCATTCGAACTGTCACAGCTCCTGGAGAAGAGCGCCCAGCGCGCGCCGGAGAAGATCGCGGTCCGCGCCCGGGGCCGGAGCGCGACCTACGCCGAGCTGGAAGCGGGCGCCAATCGCCTCGCCCATTTGCTGCGCGACCAAGGCGTGCATAAGGGCGACCGCGTCGGCATCCATTTTCCCAAGTCGGTGGAATCGGTCGTGGCCATGCTGGGCGTGCTGCGTGCTGGTGCCGCCTATGTGCCGCTCGACCCGCTGGCCCCTGGCCGGCGCATCGCCTACATCGCCGGGAACTGCGGCCTGAAGGGACTCCTCACCGATAGGGAGCGGGGGAACGCCCTCGATCGTGCCGGCGCACCGCGCCCGGGCTTCCGCCTCCTGGTGGACGATCCCACCGCCGGCCGGGACGGCGCGCTGGGATGGGGAGCGCTGGACACTTTCCCGAGCATGCGTCCACCTGGGGATCCGCCGCTCGAGTCCGACCTCGCCTACATCCTGTACACCTCGGGATCCACCGGCGAGCCCAAGGGCGTCATGATCACCCACCGCAACGCCCTCACCTTCGTGGACTGGTGCGCCGACACCTTCGCCATCGAGCCCGAGGACCGGCTCTCCAACCACGCGCCTCTCCACTTCGATCTGTCGGTGTTCGACGTGTACAACGCCCTCGGAGCCGGGGCCACGGTGTCGCTCATCGACGAGGAAACCGCGGTGTTTCCCGCCAATCTCGCTGCTTTCATCGAGAAGGAGGAACTCAGCGTCTGGTACTCGGTGCCCTCGGCCCTGATCGGGTTGATGGTGCACGGCGGCCTCGAGAAGCGCGATCTGCACCACCTGCGCCTGATCCTGTTCGCGGGCGAAGTCTTCCCGATGAAGCACCTGCGGCGCTTGGCTGCCCAGCTGCCGGGGCCGGAGCTCTACAACCTCTTTGGTCCCACCGAGACCAACGTGTGCACCTACCACCGGGTCGATCGTTCCCGGATCGACCAGCAGGAAACCCTGCCGATCGGACGGCCCTGTGCCAACACCGACGTCTTCGTCGTCGCCGACAGCGGCGATCTCGCCGCGCCCGGTGAGGTCGGAGAGCTCTTCGTCCGCGGCCCCTCGGTGACCAAGGGCTATTGGGGCGACCCGGAGAAGACCGGAAGATCCGTGGTTCCCAACCGCTTCCAGCCCCATTTCGAGGAGTCCGTCTACCGCACCGGCGATCTCGTCGTCCTCCAGGACGGCGAGTACCGTTTCCTCGGCCGGCGGGATCACATGATCAAGAGCCGCGGTTACCGGATCGAGCTGGGTGAGATCGAGACGGCGCTCTACAGCCACCCCGAGATCCAGGAGGCGGCGGCGGTGGCGATCCCGGACGAGGAGATCGGCAATCGGATCAAGGCAGTCGTCGTTCCGCGCACGGCGGGATCGCTGAGCGTCGCCCAGATCCGGCAACATTGCGCGCAGCGGATTCCGAAGTATATGATCCCAGAGATCATCGAATTGAGCGCCGGGTTGCCCAAGACGTCGACGGGGAAGGTGGATCGCTCCCGCCTCATTGCGGGGAAAGAGATGACGGAGGGAACAGCATGAGCTCGGCGTCGGTCGGGTTCAAGGACACGATTCGGCGATTCGTACTGGAAGACCTGGCAGCGGGAGCCGGGCTCGACGGGGTGAGCGATACGGAATCCCTGGTGAGCAATGGTCTCATCGATTCCCTGGGGATCTTCAGGCTCGTGGCGTTTCTCGAGGACAACTTCGCCATCCGGATCGGGGACGAGGAGATTCTTCAGGAGAACTTCCGCAGCATCGATGCGATCGCGGACTTCGTGATCGGGAAGAAGGAGCGCTCCGGCCGGTGAAGTCCGGCGTTGTGCCCCAGTCATCGCGCCACGGTCGATGGGGATGGGATGAGGATGTTCGAGATCTTGCGCGCCGACATCCGGGAAGCCCGGAAGGTGAACGTCAAGAGCGACTGGTGGAGTCAGAACCTCAAGGTGTTCCTCCAGCCCGGGACCATGGCGGTGATCCACTACCGCTACCGGCGCTGGGCCATGGGGGTGCGCCTCCCCGTCCTGCGTCAGTTCCTGAACGGCATGGGCCTGCTGTCGGGCTTCTGGGTGGCCGGGCTGACTGGGGTGGATATCTCCCCGGCCGCCGACATCGGACCCGGATTCGTGGTGCACACCGCCCACGGCGTGTTGGTGGGGGAAGTGAAGATCGGGGCGAACTGCCTGGTGCAGCACGGCGTCGCCCTCACCCACGGCACCGGCCTGGTGGGGAACAACGTCTACTTCGGCCCCGGCGCCAAGGTGATCGGACGGGCCAAGATCGGAAACAACGTCGTCGTGGTGGCGAACAGCCTAGTGATGACCGATGTCCCCGACAACACCACAGTGATCGGAGTGCCGGCCCGGATCCGGCTTCGCCGCGGCAGCGACGACCAGGGTCGCAGCATCACCCGCGTGGTCACTGCACGCAGCCAACAGCAGTCCGGCACGTAGCTGCCCGGACCTACTTGTGTGGTCCGGCAGACCGCGTCGTGACGCGGCGAATGACGATGTTGCCGTTCACCGTGCGCACCTGGATGCGGCCGGCGCCCTTCCCGACGACGCCTTGCGCCCGGACATAGCGTCGCGGCGTTCCCTGGCTGTCGTCCCATTCCTTCGTCTCTTGGCGCTCGAGTTTCCAGTCGCTGTCGATGCGGGTCCTGGTGTGCTCGCGCGTGTAGGCCGTCTCGAGATCGAAAGCGGCGTCCAGGTCCGCGGGAAGTTCCACGACGATGGTGCCCGTCCCCGAATCGATCTGCACCGTCTGTTCCTGGCCCGGGGCGGAGGCCAGCGCGACCCGTACGTCACCGGCACCGGTGCCGGCGATGACGGATCCCGCCACCGGACCGAGTTCGATGTCGCCGCCTCCCGTGCTCGCCTCGACCAACCCGGCGGCGCGGCCGACCCGCACGTCGCCACCGCCGGTCGTGATCCGCGCCCCGTGCGGAGCCTCTTCGAGCACGACCTCGCCGCCGGCTTTCTCGATGGTCAGCAAGCCGGTGGCGTCGGCACGGGCGTCCTCGACGTGTGTCCCCGAGGCGTCCACCTCGACGCCGCTCAAGTCGACATAGAAATGTTTTCCACCCTTCCCGCTGCTGGTCTCCTCGGCGTAAACCACCGGTCCGCTGCCCGAGGAAGCCCGCAAGCCGCCTCGCACTCGCGACAGCTGGACCGTCCCTCCTCCAGTTCTCACCGAGCCGCTGGCGTCCGCATCGGTGACGCTGATCTCGCCGCCACCCGTCGAGATGTTCACCTCGCCGTGGACCTCATCGAGGGTGATCTCGCCGCCACCTGTCTCGCCGCGGAACGTCCCCTCCATCGCGACGATCGTCACGCTCCCGCCGCTGGATCGCAGGCGCAGGTCGTACTTGCGAGGGGCGCGGATCTCGAAACGATGGGAGGTGGAGTACGAGCCATTGCCGCGGGCCTGACGCGAGGTCACGTGCACGCCACGGCCATCGCGCTCGATGTCGACGTGCGTGCCTTGCCAATCCTCGCCACCGAGTCTCACCCTCACGAGAACGCGAGGCTCGCTCCAGCCTTCGAGCTCGACTTCGCCGCCGGTGTCGAGGTCGAGGGTCAGCAGCTCTCCCGGCGACGCCGGCAAGGTCTTCTCGAAGGTGGAGTCGGCGGAGCTCGTGTCGGCGTCCTTGCCGCCATGGCCGGACTTGGCGACGTAATCTTGGCCAGTCCGCATCGTCACGGTTTCCTGCGATCGCATCGCAGCGGTTTCCTGCGACCGCATCGCCACGGCCGGCGTGGCCCGGACCTCGGGTTGCATTCCGGCCAAGGGAATGAGCGCCAAGGCCGCTGTTGACGCCGCCAAGAGCCGAAGGCGAGGAGACATCAAGCCCCGAGGACGTGCTTCGTCCAGCAAGGAGAGGAGCCGCCCTTCCAGTTGCGTCGGCCGTGCCATGCAGACCGCAACCGAGCCTCCCCACCAGACCCGGGCGCCGCGCGCCACGTCGAGCAGATGCATCGCATAGTCCGGACCCGAGGTGCCGCTCGCCAGGACACGATCGTCGCAAGCCTGCTCGCTCTCGGCCCGGAGTCGACGTAGAGCGATCCAGGCGAGCGGATGGAACCAATACACAGCACAAGCCAGGGTGGCACCGAGCTGCGCCAGATAATCCCAGCGTTCGATGTGAGCCAGCTCGTGCTCGAGAGCCACACGCCGCCGCTCTTCAGGCCAGGACTCCGAATGGGCCGGGAGCACCACGAGGGGACGCCTCCATCCCCAGGTCACCGGAGCGCCGACACCTGGACTGCTGCAGAGCCGGACCGGTCTTCGCGCCCGGCAGCGATGCACGGCTTCGCCGAGCAAGCGGCGCCATCCCGGGCTGTCGATCGCTGCCGCTCGCCGGCTGAGCCGTGCCAGCCCGAGATGTCCGAGTGTGGTCCACAGGAGGACCGCGACGCAGCCGCTCACCCAGAGAGTCGCGACCCACCCAGCGATCGACAACGAGGCGACACCTGACGTGCCGCGGTTGGCGAGTTCGCTACTCGTCGCCCCTCCCGCGCTGGGGGCATCGACGGCTGGCGCCACTGCCGTGAGCGAGCGGTCGGGTACGGCCTCGGCCGAGAACCTCCGCGTCGAGGGCGCAAGGTGGCTCCAGGAAGATGGCTGGGTGACTGTCAGCACCCATACGGGCCCGATCGCACTGAGGAGCGGCAAACCGAGCGCCGCGAGCAGCGTGAGCGCCCAGACCCAGTGCCGGACGGCTGCCGAGCAGCGGCGCAGCGCCGCGGCGAGGAGTGCCCCGGCGAGAAACAGCAGCGTGACTTTGGCGATGACGCCGAGCGCCTGCGGCCCCGGCGCCGTGTTCAGGAGCGAGACGAGTGTGCGGATCATCGACGCCTTCCTCCAGCATTCTTGCGGCGCGCCTGCTCGATCAGTTGGGCCAGGCGCCGGAGCTCGTCGTCGGAAGGTGGCTTCCCGGCGCCCAGCATGGCGGCGACTGCCGACTCCATGGAATTGTTGAAGAACGTGCGCAGCAGATGTTGAGCCGCCGATCGGCGTACCTGCTCCGGATCTTCGGTGGGGAGATAGACGTAACGCGGCCCGTCCCACTCGTGACGCAGATACCGCTTTTCTTCCAACAGGCGGAGCATGCTACGCACCGCGGAGTAGCTGGGCGGGTCGGGGAGTTCGGCCAGTACCTCGGCGACCGTAGCGCGGCCGCGGCGAAAAACGACGTCCATGATCTGACGTTCACGCCGTCCGAGATCCGAAAGGCTCATCGTCGTTGCCCACCCTCCTCGATGCGCATCGATCAGCAGTATGCTGATGCATCAGCATGATGCGGATAAATTAGCACCACCCGGGGGAGGCGTCAAGCCCTGGAAGCCGGCCCGGCGCCGGGAGGTATGATGAGGCCCCTTCCCAGCGGGGGCCTCTGGTTCCATGAGGAGGATCGGCGCATGAGCCGGCTCGAAGGGATGAAGTGCACTTCCTGCCGCCGCGGCGAACCCACGATCAGCGCCGAAGAGAGAGCGCTGGTCCGGCCGCAGGTCCCCGACTGGCAGCTGGTGGAGCGCGATGGCATCGAGCGCCTCGAGCGCGTTTTCGCCTTCCCCGACTTCGCCCAGGCCCTGCGCTTCACCCTTGCGGTCGGGGACCTCGCCGAGAGCGAAGGCCACCACCCGGCGCTCCTCACCGAGTGGGGCCGCGTGACCGTGACCTGGTGGACCCACAAGATCCGCGGCCTGCACAAAAACGACTTCATCATGGCGGCGAAGACGGACGCTCTGAGCCGCTGAGCCTCAGAAGGCGGAGACGCCGGTGATCTCCCGTCCCACCGCGAGCTCGTGGATCGTCTCCGTGCCCTCGTAGGTGATGACGCTCTCCAGGTTCAGCATGTGCCGGATGGGCGAGCATTCGATGCTGATCCCACCGGCCCCGAGGATGTCCCTGGCTTCGCGGGCCACGTCGAGCCCCATGCGCACGTTGTTCCACTTCGCCAGCGACACCTGCGCCGGCTGCATGGCACCGCGGTCCTTGAGCCGTCCGAGCTGGAGCGCCAGGAGCTGGGCGGTGGTGATGCGGCGCGTCATGTCCGCGAGTCGCCGCTGGATGGTCTGGGTGTGCGACAGCGGGCGGCCGAAGAGGACGCGGTGGTGGGCAAACGCCATGGCCTCGCGCAAGCAGGCGGTGGCGGCGCCGATGGCGCCCCAGGCGATGCCGTACCGCGCCTGGGTGAGACAGGAGAGGGGAGCACGCAGGCCGGCGGCGCCGGGCAGCCGGTTCGCTTCGGGAACCTGGACGTGATCGAGGAAGAGCTCCGAGGTGACCGAAGCGCGGAGCGAATACTTCTTGAGGATGTCGCGGGAGGTGTAGCCCTTCATCCCCTTCTCCACGAGGAAGCCGAGGACACCATCCTCGCTCGTGGCCCAGACGATTGCAAGATCGGCGATCGTGCCGTTGGTGATCCACATCTTGGCACCATCGAGGCTCCAGGTGTCGCCCCGGCGGGTGGCACGCGTCTTCATCGCCCCGGGGTCGGAGCCGCCGTCGGGCTCGGTGAGGCCGAAGCAACCGACGACCTCGCCGCGGGCCATTCGCGGCAGCCACTTCTCCTTCTGCGCCTCGCTGCCATAGGTGTGGATCGGCCACATGCACAGGCTTCCCTGCACGGAGACGAAGCTGCGCAAGCCGCTATCGCCGCGCTCCAGCTCCTGGCAGACGAGACCGTAGGCGACATTGTTGAGACCGGCGCAGCCGTAGCCCTGGAGGTTGCAGCCGAGCACGCCCATCGCCGCCAGTTCCTGCATCAACTCTTGCGGGAAGCGGTGCTCGTCGAATGCCTGACCGATGATCGGGAGCACGCGCTCGTCCACCCAGCGCCCGACGTTGCGTTGGATCTCCCGCTCCTCTTCGTCGAGCAAGCCGGTGACATCGTAGAAATCCGTGGGACTCAAGCCGCTCAAGAGCATCCTCCCGTGACTCGATCCAGGTTCACGCAGCGTACCCATCCATACCGTATGCGAACGCTCGGGGCAGGAGTCTAGGCGAAGAGGCCGTCTCGATCCAGGGACGCCCCGGTGCGCCGAAACTCGCGTTTTCGGCCCGTGGGGGAGAGCGCTTGCCGGGGGCTCTTGCGTGTGACCTGGGGGCTCCGGCATCCTCGTTTTCATGAACGTCGCCCTCGTCGGCTGCAAGAATCCGCCGCAAGAAGACTTCGACGCCCCGCCGCTCCTCGCGGCGCTCGCTGCCCGCGGCCATCAGGGGGACGAGGCGGCCTGGAACGATGCGTCGGTGGACTGGCGGCGCTACGACGCGGTGCTGCTCCGCTCCACCTGGGACTACTACCACCGGCGCGACGCCTTCCTCGACTGGGCGCAGCGCGTCGCTACGGTCAGCAGACTCTGGAACCCCTTCGAGATCGTGCGCTGGAACACGCACAAGTTCTACCTGCGCGAGTTGGAGCAACGCGGGCTGCCCATCGTGCCCACCGAGTTCGTGCCGACCGGGGAGAACGTGGATCTGGGGGCGATTCTCGCCACCCGCGGCTGGGACACGGCGGTGCTCAAGCCTGCCGTGTCCGCGGACTCCTTCGCCACCCTCCGCGCCGAACGGCACACGCCGTACGCCGGTCAGGCCCACCTCGAGCGGCACCTGCCGGGGCGCGACATGCTCGTGCAGCGCTACATCCCCACGGTGGACGACCCAGGCGAACGCTGTCTCGTCTTCATCGATGGCGTCTACTCCCACGCCGTGCGTAAGCGCTCGCTCTTCCGTGGCGGTCGGCACGCCGGCCCCGAGGGCGTCCCGGTCGAAGCAGCTCCCGAGGAAATCGCTACTGCCGAGCGCATTCTCGCCAGTACGGGACACGCGTTGCCCCTCTACGCGCGCGTGGATCTGCTCCGGGACGAGGCCGGCACGCCGCGGCTCTTGGAGCTGGAGCTCGTGGAGCCGAGTCTCTTCTTCGAGGCCAAACCCGATGCAGCGATCTCGCTCGTGGAGGCGCTGGAGAAGCGCTCCTGACGCTGGAGCTGGATGGAGAGGTGCCGCGCCGCAGTCCTGACTCCGCGATCCCCCAGCCCTTGAGCCCGCCCGGCGCAAGCGCTAAGCTCCGAGGCGATGCCGCCGCACACGACACCGCTTCTTTCTCTCGTCATTGCCGTCTACCAGCGCGACGACTTCCTCGAGCGTGTCCTCACCAGTGTCGAGCAGCAGACCCTGAGCGACATCGAGGTCGTCATCGCCGACGACGGCTCTGGCCCGGAGATCGCCGCCACCGTCGAGCGGTGGCAGGGACAGCTTGTCCATCCGCTCGTGCACGAATGGCACGAGGATCGAGGCTTCCGCAAGACGATCATCGCCAACCGGGCGGTGACGCGCGCGCGCGCCGACTACCTCGTCTTCATCGACGGTGATTGCATCCTGCACCACCGCTTCCTCGAACGGCATTACCGGCGTCGGCGCCGGCGGCAGGTGCTCTCCGGCCGGCGCGTCATGCTCGACCAAGAGCTGACGGAGCGCCTGACGCTCGAGGACATCCGCACGCGGCGCCTCGAGCGCGTCCCGCTCTGGTGGAAGCACGCCGGCAAGCACGACCGCAAGAATGGCTTCTACATGCCCTGGGTGTCGGTGCTGCGCGGTCTGCGCCGGGACGACTACTCCATCCTGGGTTCCAACTTCTCGGTGCACCGCGAGGATTTCTACGCCGTCAACGGTTACGACGAGCGCATCATCGGCCGCGGCCTGGAGGACAACAACCTGTGGGCGCGCTTCGTCAACAGCGGACTCCGGATCAAGCCGCTCACCTTCGAGGCGATCCAGTACCATTGCCACCACAGCTCCGGCCCGATGCTTCATGATGCGCCTTTCGTCGAGCGTTTCCATCGCACCGCCGAGACGCGCACGCCCCATGGCATCGTGAAGGAATGAAAGCAGGAGTTCTCGTGCCCCTAGGAGTCCCCGTGCGTCCAGGCAGCAGGCTGAATGCGCAGGACCTCTATCTCTTCAACGAAGGCACACACTCGCGGCTGTTCGAAACGCTCGGCGCGCACCCGGGGCCGGAGGGCACGCACTTCGCCGTCTGGGCGCCCGAGGCGGCTTGGGTCGGCGTTCTCGGCGATTGGAACGGCTGGGACGCGACGCAGCTACCGCTCACGCTGGTGGGTCAATCCGGCATCTGGGAAGGCTTCGCCCCCGGCGTGGGGCGGGGAGCGAAGTACAAGTACCGCATCCGCTCGAAGCATGGACACGGCGTCATGGACAAGGCGGATCCCCTGGCACTGCTCCACGAGAGTCCGCCGCGCACTGCTTCGGTGGTGTGGGATCTCGATACCACCTGGGGGGACGCGGAGTGGATGGCGCGGCGGGCCGCAGCCAATGCCTTGGAGGCGCCGCTTTCCATCTACGAAGTACACCTCGGCTCGTGGCAGCGTGTCCCGGAGGAAGGCTACCGGGCGCTCAGCTATCGGGAGCTAGCGCCGCGTCTGGCCCAATACGTGAAAGAGACAGGCTTCACCCACGTCGAGTTCCTGCCCGTGATGGAGCACCCCTTCCATGGCTCCTGGGGCTACCAGGTGACCGGTTACTTCGCGCCCACGGCACGCTACGGGACGCCGCAGGACCTCATGTACCTCATCGACGTCCTGCACCAGAACGGCATCGGCGTGATCCTGGACTGGGTGCCCGCGCATTTCCCGAACGACCCGCACGCGCTGGCTCACTTCGACGGCACCCATCTCTATGAACACGCCGACCCGCGGCAGGGGTTCCAGCCCGACTGGAAGACCCTGGTGTTCAACTATGGCCGCCACGAGGTGCGGAGCTTCCTGCTCAGCAGCGCGATGCTCTGGCTCGACAAGTACCACGTCGACGGTTTGCGCGTGGATGCAGTGGCCTCGATGCTGTACCTCGACTATTCGCGCCGGGCCGGCGAATGGGTTCCGAACCGCTTCGGCGGCAAGGAGAACCTGGAAGCCATCGCCTTCCTGCGGCGCCTCAACGAGGACATCTACCTCGCCCACCGCGACGTGCAGACCATCGCCGAGGAATCCACCGCCTGGCCCATGGTGTCACGCCCGACGCACTTGGGCGGCCTCGGCTTCGGTCTCAAATGGGACATGGGCTTCATGCACGACACCCTGCAGTACATGGCCCTCGACCCGGTGCATCGCAAGTACCATCACAACCGGCTCACCTTCCGGCTCCTCTACGCCTTCAACGAGAACTTCGTGCTGCCCTACTCGCACGACGAGGTCGTGCACGGTAAGGGCTCCATGCTCGCCAGGATGCCGGGCGACACGTGGCAGAAGTTCGCCAACCTGCGCTTGCTCTACGGCTACCTGTTCGGCCAGCCGGGGAAGAAGCTCCTCTTCATGGGCAACGAGTTCGGCCAGTGGGCGGAGTGGTACCACGAGGTGAGCCTGGACTGGCACCTGCTGCGGGAGCCGCTGCACCAGGGGCTCAAAAGCTGGGTGACAGACTTGAACGCGCTCTACCGCGGCGAGCCGGCGCTGCACGAGAGCGACTGCGACCCCACCGGTTTCACCTGGGCCGACTGTTCCGACGCCGACAGCAGCGTCGTCAGCTTCGTCCGCCACGGGCGGTCCACGGACACCATGATCTTCGCCGTCTTCAACTTCACGCCGGTCCCGCGCCACGGCTACCGCCTCGGCGTCCCGCGCGGCGGCTTCTGGCGCGAGGTCTTGAACAGCGACTCTCGCACCTACGGCGGCAGCGGTCTCGGCAATCTGGGCGGTCTCCAAACCGCGCCGATTCCGGCGCACGGTCGAGCTCAGTCGCTGGAGCTGGTGCTCCCGCCCCTGGGGGCGCTCTTCTTTGCCCATCACCTCTCGGGGTGAGAGAGGTGAAGGTTGGCATTCGATTCTAGACTTCCGTGGTGTAGGCGGCGCGGCGTCATCACCGCATCAACCACCTCGGTGCGCTCCGAGCGGGATGATCTCCATGGAAGGGTTGGCCTCGGGATGCTGCGGCGAGGGGCCGCGCACGAGGAGCGCCAAGTCGCCTTCCAGCTTGTGATCCCGTACCTGGGCGAGCGTGAAGGCGCGCCAGTCGTCCACCGTGGCGTCCACGTGCAGCGGTTGCACACCGTACGAGAAAGCCAGGTGCTGCGCGCTCGCCGCATGCGGGGTCGGCGCCAGGATCCAAGTGGGCAGCCGGAAGCGCGTGATGCTGCGCGCCGTGGCGCCGGAACGCGTGGGCGCCACCACCACCGCGGCCTGGCAGCTCTCGATGACCGCTTCGATCCCGAGGGCCAACAGGTCCGAGATGCCGAGGTCCAGCCTTCCCCGCGTGGCCTCGATCCGCCGCCACAAGCTTTCCCGCGAGCGATGGGGCTCGGTGGCTGCGGCGATGCGCCCGAGCGTCGCTACGGCGTCCACCGGGAACTGACCCATGGCGGACTCGCCGGAGAGCATGACGCAGTCCGTCCCGTCCAGGATGGCGTTCGCCACGTCCGTGGCCTCGGCGCGGCTCGGCTGGCGGCTGTGTGTCATCGACTCGAGCATCTGCGTGGCGGTGATCACCGGCTTGCCCTGGCGCACGGCCTTGCGCAGCAGCTCCTTTTGGATGATGGCGATCCGCTCGATCGGCACCTCCACGCCCAGATCGCCGCGGGCGATCATGATGCCGTCGGCGGCCGCGAGGATCTCGTCGAAGTGCTGCAGCGCCCGCTGGCGTTCGATCTTGGCGATGATGAAGGGAGCATGGCCCAGAGCGGCGGCGGCCGCCCGCACGGCCTCGATGTCCGCCGCCGACTCGACGAAGGACTGGCTCACGGCTTCCACGCCCTGTTCGAGGGCGAAACGGAGGCAGTCGCGATCGCGCGGGGTGAAGGCGGGAATGCCGAGCTCCAGGCCCGGGAGGTTGAGGCCTTTCTGTGAACGCAGCTCGCCGCCCACGAGGACGCGGCAGCGCACCTCGGGCCCCTGCACCGCGACGACCTCGAGCTGCACGAGGCCGTCATTCAGGAAGAGACGGTTTCCGGGGCTGACGACGGCAGGCAAGCGGTCGAAAGCCACCGAGGCCCGGGTGGCGTCGCCGACGATCTTCTCCGTCGTCAGGGTGAACGACGCTCCGGCCTCCAGCTCTACCGGATCGGTAGCCAGCCGCCCGATCCGCAGCTTCGGTCCGGAGAGATCCGCCATGCAGGTGACCTCGAGACCAGTGGCGCTCGAGGCGGCGCGCAGGGTGGCGATGGTCTGGGCGTGGGTGGGGAAATCGCCGTGGGAGAAGTTGAGCCGCGCCACGTTCATCCCGGCACGGAGCATGGCCTCGAGCACCGCGGGCGTGGACGACGCGGGCCCCAGTGTCGCCACGATCTTCGTTTTGTGCGCCGGTAAGTTCATGGTGCCGACTCCTTCTAGCCGATCCTTGCACCCGCGGCTGCCGATCCCGGTCTCCAGTCACTCGCGGACGAGCAGCGCCCAGACCGGGCAATGATCGCTGGCAGCGCGATTCTCCTCCACGACCCCCACGGTGGAATCGCCCGCGGCCAGCCGGAGTCCACGGGCGAGCACGTGATCGTAGCGGAAGCCCACGCCGAGGAAACGCGTGGTGGGGACGAGGTCGCGCGTCGGCCAAACGAAGCCGCTGCGCGCGAACGTCTCCCCCGCAGCCTCGGAGTTGAAATCTCCCGCCAAGATCACCGGATCAGGGGACGCCAGAGCGTCGGCGAGGAGGGCCTCTAGCTGCTCGTGCCGGGCGCTTTTGGAGATTCCCATGGGCGAGGGGAGGTGCACGGCGTAGACGCGGAAGCGCTGGGCGCCCCGCCGCAACGTGGCCACGGTGATCACGCGTGTGAGTCCGGTGAACCGGGCGCGCTGGGGCATGACGATCTTGCGCGGCTCCTCGAGGGGCCAGGGAGAGAGAACGGCGCAGCCGAAGTCGCGGCCGTAGCGCGGATGCAGCCCGCTCGGATAGTAGATGTAGTTCATTCCCAAGGTGGCGGCGATGCGTTCCACGCTGGGGGCGTCCATCTCCTGCAGTGCCAGGAGATCGGGCCGGCGGAGCGGTGCCGCCTGCCGCAGCACCGCGAGAGCGCTGTCGATCTGCAGTGCGAAAGCGATGTTGAAGGTGACGACTCGGAACGGGGCTGCCGCAGGCGCCGCCGCCTCTCGTGTATCTGTCGGCTCCAGAGGAGTCGATGTGCTACCGGGAGAGGCTGCACCACTTCTCAAGGTCCGTAGCTCCCCGTAACGCCCGGCGTACAGCGGGCCCGACGCCTCGGGATAGTTCGTGGCGGCACAGCCGCACGCGACGACGAGGAGGATCCAGCCAAGCAAAACTCTTCGCCATGGCCTGCGGTTGTCCAGCCGTGGATGGCGGCGCTCGCAGTCGAAGGGTGGTCGCCGCCGCTGGGTCCGCGCGGCTCTGGAAAGCAGGGGGTGCATGCCACCTCCGCGCCTCACTCTACACGGAGCGAAACGCCGGCGCTGGAACCTCTGCCGGACTGGTGCGTACGTTCGCCCATGGGCCAGCCCGGGCCCCGCCCCCCTGGGCCCCCGTTACGACCAGGACGGCTGGGCCCGCCCGCGCGGAGCCATTTGCACCGGCGCGTGGGAGCCACCCCGCGTGGAGTCACCTGCACCAGGCGCTTTGGAGTCACCTCGCGCCGTGCCACCCGAACCAACACAGGAGTCATGATGCCCTCTGTCGCGATTCGAGCCCGTGTTCGCCCCTTGGAGCGCAGCGGTGCGAGCAGTCTTCTCGGAATCCTCCTGTTCTTTGCTGCGGTCGCCCCCGGTGCCGCCACACCTTGGAGCGGAAAGGAAGTGGTCGAGGGCGGCGTCACCCAGGTGAAGAACCCCGCCACACCCATGGAGAAGCCGCTCGTGCTGACCTTGGACAAGCAGTGGCGCATCGGGGGCGAGAGCGAGGGCGAAGGCGAGTTCTTCGGCCTGATCACCGATATCGCCCTGCACCCCAAGGGCGACGTCTACCTCGTCGACGCGCAGCTCTCGGAAGTGAAGGTCTTCTCCAAGGAGGGGAAATACCTGCGCACCATCGGGCGCGAAGGAGAGGGCCCGGGCGAGTTCCGCCGTCCGACCCGCTTGTTCTTCGATCCCGAGGGCAACCTCGGAGTCGTGCAGACGCAGCCGAGCCGTGTCGTCATGTTCAAGCCCGACGGCACACCGGGCACGCCGTTCCCCCTGAAGAACCCGGAGGACGGCGGCTTCCGCATGCTGATGAGTGCCTCCTATCGCGGCGGCTCCCTCGTGGTGCAGGGTAACAACTTCAGCCACAAAGAGGGCTCCATCGAGCGCACCAGCGCGCTGGTGCGGCTGGACCGGCAAGGCAACGAGGTGGCGCGCTTCCACCAGATGGCGAGCACTTCGAACATGGCCCGCCTGGTCCTCAAGGAAGACGAGTTCGGCGTGCCCTGGACCGTCGGACCACAGGGTGACGTCTACGCCTCTCTCGACCGCACCTGGAAGCTGAACGTCTGGTCGCAGGACGGCAAGCTGCAGCGGATCATCGAGCTGGAGTATCAGCCCGTGATGCGCACGGCGGCGGAGATCGAGAAGCGCAAGAAGGAAATGAGCTCGCAGATCCAGATCCGCACGGGCGCGGGGCGGGTGGAGCCTGAATTCGACATCAGCGACCGGGAGCGCGACATCCGCTGGTTCGCCGTCGCCGACGATGGAAACCTCTGGGTGCTTTCGAGCCGCGGCTGCCGTGACCTGCCGCCCGGGACCCTCGGCCATTTCGACGTCTTCGACCCCCAGGGACGCTACCTGCAGCGCGTCACCCTCAAGGGTGACGGGGACTTCGAAGAGGACCGGTTCGTGCTCGCCGGAGATCGATTCTTCGTGGTCAAGGAGTTCGCGGCGGCGATGCGCGCCATGGCCGGGAAAGAGGGAGGCCAAACCGAAGACGACTCCGCCGCCGTGCCCATGTCCGTCCTCTGTTACCGGTTGCAATGGGGACCGGCCAAGGGGGTGGCCGCCTCGACCCGCTGAGCCGCCGCGGGGAACAGGGTCGGTCGGAGGGATGCTACAATCCGGGCCTCGCATCCCGACCGACCCGTTGGCGCCGCACTGAGCGGGCGGCAGATTCCCGCAGGACGTGGCCATGAGTGCAGGCAAGACTGCCTCTCCACCGCCGGGCGGGCGCGACGAGGCGCGGATTCGGCTCGAGGCGCAGCACGCCATCCTGCGCGTCCTTGCTCAGTCGCCCACGGTCGCGGACGCGACGCCGCGGCTGCTGCAAGCCATCAGCGAGAGCACTCCCTACGACTTCGGCGCCGTCTGGCGTCTGGACCGCAAGGCCGGTGCGCTGCGCTGCATCGAGACCTGGCAGCGCCGCCGGCTGGACCTCGATGCCTTCGAGGCCATCACGCGCGAGACCCCTCTTGCCAGCGGCGAGGGCCTACCGGGACGCATCTGGGCCAGCGGCGAGCCCGGCTCGCTGGCCGACTGGGGCCGCGAAGACGCCGGGACGCGGGCGGATGCGGCAGTGCAGAGCGGCCTGCGGACGGCCTTCGGCCTCCCCATCTTCTTCGGCCAGCGCTTCTTCGGCGTCCTCGAGTTCTGCGGCGTCGAGCCCGGAATCCCCGACCCGGCGCTGATGCAGGTGCTCAACGACGTCAACCGGCAGATCGCTTTCTTCGTCACCGCG